>Ga0210408_10001750_pt1 | contig 22056 bp, 22 predicted proteins | sample IncBWH4MmetaG_FD_155471 | JGI IMG/M metagenome (GOLD analysis project Ga0210408, IMG submission 155471) | Forest soil microbial communities from Barre Woods Harvard Forest LTER site, Petersham, Massachusetts, United States - Inc-BW-H-4-M | ecosystem: Environmental > Terrestrial > Soil >...
CGGCATTCCGTCTTCCCGGCGCATGCTGCGGGAGGGCGACATTGTCTCGGTGGATTGCGGGGCAATCGTAGACGGGTACTATGGCGACGCGGCGATCACGATCCCGGTGGGTTCGAATATCGATCCCGACACGGCGCGCCTGTTGCGCGTGACCGAGCAGTCCCTCCAGTCGGGCATCGCGGCCGTCAGGCCCGGCGCCACCGTGGGCGACATCGGCGCCGCGGTGCAATCGGTGGTTGAGGCGGAAGGATTTTCAGTTGTACGCGATTTTGTGGGGCACGGCATCGGATCGCACATGCACGAGGAACCGCAGGTGCCGAACTTTGGCGAGGCAGGCCGCGGCATGAAGCTGCGTGCCGGCATGGTCATCGCCATCGAGCCCATGGTGAACGCCGGCAAACCCGAGGTCCGCGTCCTCAAGGACGGGTGGACCGCGGTGACCGACGACGGAAGCATGAGTGCTCACTTCGAGCACACGGTGGCGGTTACTGCCACCGGAGCAAGAATACTGACCGAGTAGAAATTCACCCGGTCACAAACAACGGCGCGGGAGCGTCAGAAGCGGGATACGGTTTGTCGAAGGAAGACGCGATTGAGGTCATGGCAACGGTAATTGAGACGTTGCCCAATGCCATGTTCAAGGTCAAGCTCGAAAACAACCACGAGGTGTTGACCCATGTCTCGGGAAGGATGCGCAAGAACTTCATTCGCATTCTGCCCGGCGACCGCGTGGCCGTGGAGCTGAGCCCCTACGACCTGAACCGCGGGCGCATCGTCTACCGCTACAAATGAAAGTGGACAGTGATCAGAAGTCAGTGATCAGCCCGGAATTCTGAGTATAGCAGCGTGATCACTGAACACTGGTTTTCACACCGCGGCGTCACAAAGATGCGCGGAGAAGGGCAACAAACACCATGAAGGTCCGTGCATCGGTCAAAAAGATTTGCGTCAAGTGCAAGGTCATCAACCGCCGCGGGGTGGTCCGTGTGATCTGCGAAAACGCAAAGCACAAGCAGCGCCAGGGCTAGCGGGAGCCTGGCATCAACGGAAACTCCACGAGAGTGAACAGTGCCCAGCGAACAGTGAACAGTTGATATGGTTCGAACCAGTGAAAAGAACTGATCACTGTCCACTGATCACTGAAAACTGCCTTTCAGGGGCTAGTTAGCTTGAGTCAAGGCTTGCGAGGAACCCCGGAGACTTCCGCATAACCCGTGCGAACCGGCGCTAGGCCGGAGGGCACATAACCAGCGAGAGAACAGAGAACACAGAGCAGAGATTACGGAATTGTGCGGTGCAGGCACGAACCCTGATCTCTGGTCCCTGATCTCCGATCTCTGAAAAAAGGAATTCGTCATGGCACGTATTGCTGGCGTCGATCTGCCCCGCAACAAGCAGGCACGCATCGCGCTGACCTACATCTACGGCATCGGTGACCCCCGCGCCAAAAAGATCCTGGAGAAGGCCAATGTCGATGCCTTCAAGAAGGTCCAGGACCTGAGCGAAGAAGAGGTCAACCATATCCGCCAGGTCATTGAGGACGAGGGTGACGTCGAGGGCGATCTTCGCAAAGACGTCCAGATGCACATCAAGCGCCTCATCGACATCCAGAGCTACCGCGGCAATCGGCATCGCCGGTCGCTGCCGGTGCGCGGTCAGCGCACCCACACCAACGCCCGGACCCGCAAGGGCCCCCGTAAGGGAACTGTGGCTGGCAAGAAGAAAGCGACGGCAAAGACCTAATGGCGAAACCAGAACAGAAAGCCGGCGCCGGCAAGGCGGGCAAGAACAAGAAGTTCAAGAAGCGCGAGCGCAAGAATGTGCCGTTCGGCGTTTGTCATATTCAGGCCTCGTTCAACAACACCATCGTCACCATCACTGACCAGATGGGCAATACGCTGAGCTGGAAGAGCTCGGGCTCTCTCGGCTTCCGCGGATCGCGCAAGGGCACGCCCTTCGCGGCACAGCAGGCAGCGTCCAACGCCGCCGGCATGGCTCGCGATCACGGCCTGCGCGCCGTCGATGTGCGCGTCGCCGGTCCCGGATCGGGCCGCGAGTCCGCCATCCGCGCCCTGGCCGCCGCTGGCATTGAAGTGCGCTCCATTCGCGACGTCACGCCGGTTCCGCACAACGGCTGCCGTCCGCCAAAAAGGCGCAGAGTGTAAGGACAGTTGTCAGTGTTCAGTGATCAGTGGTCAGTTGAATCTGCTTGAGTCACGGCAGCAACTACACCACCGAACAATGAACCGACAGCTTACGGTGAACCGGTCTTTGAAGTCAGTTGATGCTGCGCACCGCAGCACGAAGAACTGATCACTGACCACTGTTCACTCATCACTGGAAACAGGGCCGGGATGACCTGCGCACCGTCGCACGTAAACCGGCCGTCATCCGAAGTCAGGAGAAGAAATGGCTCGTTATACCGGAGCAGTCTGCCGCCTTTGCCGCCGCGAAGGCACCAAGCTCTTCTTGAAGGGCTCCAAGTGTCACTCCGATCGCTGCCCGATCGAGAAGCGCAACTTCCCACCGGGCATGCACGGCAAGGACCGCAAGGCCAAGATCGTGGGCTACGGTCTGCAGCTGCATGAAAAGCAGAAGGCCAAGCGCATGTACTTTACGCTTGAGGGCCAGTTCCGTGAGTACTACGAGAAGGCCAACCGCGCCACCGGCGTCACCGGCGAGTTGCTCATCCAGCAGCTCGAGCGCCGTCTCGACAACGTAGCGTATCGCCTCGGATTCGCCATCTCGCGCCGCCAGGCTCGCCAGGTCGTGCGTCACGGCCACGTGCAGGTCAACGGCCGCAAGGTCAACATTCCCTCGTACCAGGTGAATGTGGGTGACGAGATCGCCATTCGCGAAGGCGCAAAGAAGCTGGTCATCGTGGAGCAGGGCACCCAGTACGCCGCCCAGAACCCCGTCCCGGCGTGGCTCGAAGCCAACTTCGAAGGCATGTCCGGCCGCGTGCTCTCGCTGCCCAAGCGCAAGGATGTCAACCTGCCCGTCAACGAGCAGCTGATCGTCGAACTGTACAGCAAGTAATGAACAGTGATCAGTGGTCGGTGATCAGCACAAGTTGATCGCGCCTGCTGATCACCTCAACCGTGCAACAAGCAGTGGAGCACATCGGAATCGTCAGCAACGCGTGAGCGTTTCTGATCACTGACCACTGATCACTCAACGAAAAGGAGAACTTGCGCGGCCGCCGCAAAATGCATCGCGACGTACTTGCCGCGCGGGAAAGAGATGACGACTATGCTTTGGAGAGGATTCCAGAAACCCAAGCGTCTGGCAGTTGATGCCGAGACACTCACTGAAACCTATGGCAAGTTCAGCGCCCAGCCTTTTGAGCGCGGCTTCGGCACCACCATCGGCAATGCGCTTCGCCGCACCCTTCTCAGCTCCATTGAAGGCGCCGCCGTCACCGCCGTCCGCGTGGAAGGCGTGTTGCACGAGTTCCAATCCATCCCCGGCGTTGTTGAGGACGCCACCGACATCATTCTCAACCTCAAGCAGGTTCCCTTCAAGCTCGCCGGCGAAGGCCCCAAGGCCCTCTATCTCCGCGCCGATCACCCCGGTGTCGTGACCTCCGGCATGATCGAGGCGGACGGCGACGTCGAGATCCTCGACAAGGGCGTCTACATCGCTACTGTCTCCGAGGGCGGCAAGCTGGAGATGGAGATGCGCCTCAAGCGCGGCCGCGGCTACGTCTCCGCCGACAAGAACTTCGATGGCGACCTCGGCCTGGGCTTCATCCCCGTCGACTCGGTTCACTCGCCCGTCCGCCGCGTTAACTACATCGTCGACGCTGCCCGCCTCGGTCAGATTACCGACTACGACAAGCTCACCCTCGAAGTGTGGACCAATGGCGCTGTGCTTCCCGCCGATGCCGTAGGCTTGGCGGCCAAGCTGCTCAAGGACCACATGAACATCTTCATCAACTTCGAAGAGGAGATGGAGACCGAGTCCCGCGGCGAAGATCGCGGCATCATTCTGCGCAACGACAACCTCAACCGCTCCGTCGAAGAGCTTGAGCTTTCCGTGCGCAGCTACAACTGCCTCAAGAACGCCAACATTCAAACCATCGGCGAGCTGGTTCAGAAGACCGAAGCCGAGATGCTCAAGACCAAGAACTTTGGTCGCAAGAGCCTCAACGAAATCAAGGAAATCCTCGCGCAGATGGGCCTCTCCCTCGGCATGAGGATCGACGATCAGGGCAACGCGGTCCCCGGACCCACCAGCATCTCGCCCGCCGCAGCACTGGCCGCAGGCTATAGCCGCTACGACGACGAAGACGAGCCGCTGGATTCCGTCGACCTCCAGCTGCCCACCGAAACCGAGAATTTTTAATTGCAGGGACGAGGGACTGGGGACTAGGGGAGGAGTAGTTTTGTAGCCCCTAGCCTCTAGTCCCTAGGCCCTAGGAAAGAGTTTTTCCAATGCGCCACCGCAATGCAGGATTCAAGCTAGGACGCAACACCAGCCACCGTCGCGCGCTGCTGCGCAACCTGGTCACGTCCGTCATCGTGGAAGATCGGGTTGAGACCACCGTAGCCAAGGCCAAGGCTGTTCGCCCCCATGTCGAGAAGATGATCACGCTCGGCAAGAAGGGCGATCTAGCCTCCCGCCGGCAGGCCCTCAGCTTCCTCATGACCGACGTCGCCGTCGCCCGCCTCTTTGACACCGTGGCCCCGCGCTACGGCGATCGCCAGGGCGGCTACCTGCGCATCGTCCGCACCGGCTTCCAGAAGGGCGATGGCGCCGAAAAAGCCTTCATCGAACTCCTCGGCGCCGAAAAGCACCTCGATGAGAAGCGCCAGAAGAGGGACGCCGTCAAGGCCAAGAAGCGCGCCGAAATGGAAAAGCAGTTCGAGGAAAGCAAGAAGGACGAAGAAAAGGGCGGCGAAGAAGCCGCGTAGACTTCGTCCAGTTTGAAAGCTCGTACCACGGGCGAACTCTCGCATGCCGGAGTTCGCCCTTTCTTTGTTGCCTGAGCCTGTGTCGCAGCTCAGAACGGCACGCCTTGATCAGAGCGTCCTTGTGCGACCTTCGCGGTTATGGTCAACGACCGCGATCGCGTCGACCTCGATCAGGTAGCCGGGGGACAGCGTCGCTACCCCCACCACCACGTCTGCTGGCTTGTGATCTCCGAACAGCACTACCCGGGCCTCTTCGATAATCGGCAAACATTCGTCGCGGTTGTAATTGACGACGTAGATTGTGATCTTGCAGACCTGCTCAGGCCCGGCCCCGGCAGCCGCAAGCGCATGGCCGAGATTGGCAAACACCTGGCGCGCTTGTGCCGCAAGATCTCCATGGCCAACGAGCTTGCCGTGTATGTCTTCGGGCTCCTGGCCCGAAACGAATACCAATCTGCTTCCCGTCGCGACGACGACCTGGGTGTAAGTTGATGGAGTCGGCAGATCAGTGGGATTGATGCATTCGAGTGTCATTGATTAGGTCTCGTGCTTGATCAGCGCCATGCTATTGATAGCAGGAAAATCGTAGCCCCGACAAACCATTGACGACGATGGCCCCGAGCGGCTGGCGAACGCAGGCCATTGCGAATGGAATACGAGAACTTCGATTGGTGGGGCTGCTGCCGCGTTCAGGTCAAGTTGCAGCTCAACCCTCTACGGGTTGGCTGCCCGCTGTTTCTCCGCCTCGACTACCGCCTTGCGGAAGGCATCGACAGCGGGCAGATCAGGACTCCGCAGCGCGTCCTTCTCGCGATACCGCCAGACTGCCGGAGTGTCGAGCGCGTTGTCGCGCTTTCCGCGATACACGGCAAAGAGATCCTGGTCGCCGCCAACCTCAACCTGCGTGACTGGACCGCGGCTGGACGCACCCGTCGGATCGCCGGCCTGAGGCGGAGTGCCCAGGCCGCCGCCAATCCTTCCTCCCGAATCTGTCGGTTGAAGGATCACAGGGCGGTTGTTGGTGGGGATGCCGCCAATCGTCGGCTGCGCGATCTTACCGCTCCCCTTGCGGACCATGATCACAAGGTCAGCGGTGGACACATCCGTGGCCAGCGAGAAGCGGCCCCAGTTCATCAGCGCCCGCTCCACGCCGTCCCGGGCTTTGATATTGTCATTGGGCGCATCGACCGCCACTCCTGCGTCGGGATCGATGACCACCAGCACGGTCCGCGCCTCGAGCACGTCCGCTGGTAGAATCACTTTCTTCTTGTCCTTGCCTGCCGCAACCAGGCAGCACCCCAGCAACAGGAGAAAAGCGAGTCGCCGCATGACGCACCTCCGATGCACGCAAGTCTAGTCCTTCGCGATCCCTTTCCCAAGGAGAATGAGGGAACTCGAGGTGTACGTGGCAACTGCGATTCAACAACTGGTTGATTTTCAGTTTTTAGGCAATGAGAGAACGAAATCCCAGAAGGCTTTATCGTTCTTCAGCTTCATGATCGAATCGTCGATCGCGGGATCGGGCATCGATTGACCTTGAATCACGTTCTTGCGGCGGTCGAAAGCATCCTGCAGATGCTTCTTCGCGCCCCCCGCGTCGCCCTCTTCCGCGTCCGCGCACGCCAGATTGTAGTAGTTGATCGGGTAATCCGGATCGGCGGAGAGTGCCTTCTCCGCTACCGCCCGGCTGCCCTTCGCATCGCCGCTCAGCCCCAGCGACATCGCCAGCCGATCGGTCGTCATCCGTCGCGGCGTCGTGTAGCCCGCATCCGCCGGCATCGCGTCCAGCGAAGCCCGATAGTATGGGGCCGCGAGTTTGGGCGCCGACTTGAACAGCAGTTGTCCCACGCGAAAGTAATCGAGTGCAATGGGTTGGTACGTCAGGTTCGGCTTGAACGCTTTCAGCAACCCTTTCATCTTGCTGCGCTGTGCCGGGGTATCCACCACGCTCGAAATGTGCATCTCCGCGCACACGGTTGCGTTGCCGGCAAAGGCAAACACGCTGCGCTGGCGTCCGGAACTGCCCTGATCCGGGGCCATAGTCAGCAGGTATGACGTCGTTGCCACTGCGGTCCCATCGGCCAGTTTGTCGTCGCCTTCATCGCGCTCGGTGATCTTTTTCCCGCCACTCTTCACCATCGGGGAGATGGCGTCTTCGCGACAGCCTTTGGCGCCGGGCGTTCCCGACCGGTTCTCAAAGAGCAGGAAGGAAACACCTACCTTGTTCGCTTCATTGGAGAACTGCGCCACGGGCCGCCGGCCATCGTCGTAGACGGTTAGCATCTCGGGCTTCCAATCCTCGGTTTGGGGCAGCGGAATCGATCCCGGGCCGAAGGTGGTGACCAGATTCAACTCGCTGCGCACCGACTTCGGTGGTGTGTCAGCTGCGCAGGCAAGGGGGGCTACGGCGGAGGCAGAACAGAGCACCGCGAGCAGGGCACGGAAACGAATGCACATCATCGGTGCGATGTCCTCATTTGGCGTTGTTGGGATTCTACCGTGCGCTCCGCCTCCCGCCTGTTGCGATGGACCAAACGCCCCTCACTGCATGCGGGTCTGGACCTGTTTGTATCCCGCCGGGACGTCGAAGTGCGCTGCATCCACGGGGTCCGACGAGAAATTGGAGGTGGTGATCTGAGTCTCCATGAGCACGGCCGCGGTGGCCTGTGCCTGCGCGGAATTCTGGTTTGCACTGGCATCCGGCGCCGGCTGGTCGTCCTTCTTTTTCTTCCCGAAACCGAACCCGCCCAGCTTGCTGGTCAGGGCCGATGCCATGCTCTGCTTGGCGATTTCCGAGCCGCTTGGCATAGCTGGCGAGTTGTCGGGAGGCAGGGGCGCCTCAGAGGCCGCGGGCAGCGGCTTGCCGTCGGTTGTCGAGCCCATGCGCATGACCTGCAGCACCGGCACGCCCTTGAGCTTCTCCATCTCCTTGGCCATATCGGTCATGGCCTGGGTGGCGCCGGGGTTCGCCGCCAGCATGCGGCTCATGTCCGTCCCCATGCCGGTCGTCGTCATGCCCATCTTTTCCCCCATCTTGCGATAAAACTCACGCACCTGGTCGTAGCCGGGAATTTCGGGAACCATCCACATGTCGTTGGTGATGGCCATGCTGCCGGTCTGCTGCGTTTTCTGGTCGGTGGCGTTCATGGTCATGGTGAGGATGGACTCGTGCGACGACAGCCCGTTCACCTGCTTCTCCGCGCCCGTGTTGTGCACCTTCACGTCGAAGCTCGTTTTTACGTCGGGGTTCTGCTGCTGCTGAGTCTTCTGGTCGCTGCGCTTCTGGGCTTCCTGCGCGGCCTTCGCCATCTGCTCCCGCATCTGCTGAAAGGTCATCACCGTGTAGGTGTGCTTGAGGTCGTCGACGTTGGTGATGGTCTCTTTGTCGAGGTCGATGATCTCGATGTTGTCCTGGTTCACCTTGGCCATGCGGTTGCCTTTGATGTAGACGGTGGAGACGATGGGGTCGCCAGCCTTCTTTGCCTGGGAGCTGAAGGCGCCGGCCATTTTGATCATGTGCAGCATGGAGCCGCCGGTGAGCTGCGTGGTTTCCTGATAGGTGTAGTCGGCAAAGAGCGGTGCAGGGGCGAGGAGGAAGGGCGCGACCAGAACGGGCGTACACACGGCCACTCTGCAGATGCGGCGGATATTCATAGCTTAGCCTCCAAAGGCATATTCAATTGGGCCGGAGTATAGCGGTACCGGGTAACGTTCGCAACAAAATAAAAAAGCGCAGAAGACTTTTGGAATGTTGCGATTGCGGGCAAAAATTGCGCGAATGTGATTTGAGTCACAAGAGACAGAAGACCAAAGACAGAGAACAGAGAACAGAAAACAGACGACAGACGGCAGAAGACAGGGAGCGAGTGAAGAAGTGAAAGAGTGAAGAGGTGAAAATGTGAAGAAGCGACGACGGTGGTGGTCATGGTGCGCAGCACTCCTTCCTTTCGAGTAATGGTGAAAAACAAAAGGCCCGCGTTTCGCGGGCCTTTGCGCGGGGTTCCTTTCTGGATCCGTAATTCAAGTATGGCAGGTTCGAATAATTAATCCCCAAATTGCGCAAAGTTTTTTGCGTTGATTCTAAAGGGAATTACAAAGTATTTTTGATTTTGCCTCTTGACAAGTTTTCCACAGGGGCCGAAGAGAGGCTAGGACCAGGGTCCGGGGACCAGGGACCAGGGACCAGGGACCAGGGATCAGGGAGTAGGGAATAGGGAGTGGGGAGCCGGTAGCAAACGGACCATGGGTCCGGGGAGGGTTAGGAGCTGGAAATGGGCGCGGCAAGGGTAGATAGACTGGAGAAGAGACAGCGAAACCAGCGCTGAGGCACGTAGTGAATAAATACTTCAAATGCGGTAAGCAGACTCAAGTTGTCCAGATTTCTCTTGTCCAATTTCACAAGGGGCTGAGGTGGGCCTGGTTCGTGCGGTAACCCGCCCAGGTCCGGGGGGCCCCTACGAACGGTGTCTTTGATTGCGGGGAGTGGGATCTCCGCGGTTTTGTGGCGGGAGACGGAAAGCAAAAGCAATGGCATCCACGGATCCCGCCCGCCGTGCGGGCTGCGGGATGAAATCGCGGTGGTGACCGTCCGCCCAATGGGTGTCTCTTAGTCTCTCTTATATCAACCAACTGGATGGTTGACAAATCCGCAAGATTGCGATGTACTGCCAGACAAGGAGGGAGTGAGATGAAGAGAGAGTTGCTGCCTGTGCTGATGCTGGCGGTTCTGGGGTGGTTTGAGGCCGGGGTCGTGTGGCTGGCTCAATACTCGGGGTATCCGCTGTGGCCTTATGTGGGCGTGAATGGGTTTCCGGCCTTTTATCACGTGTGGAAGCAGGGAATGTGGGGGGTGCTGGCCCCGTCCCTGGTGCTGGGCGGAGCGGGAGCGGTTCTGCTGCTTTGGATGGGGGCTTCCCAAGTGCCGCGATGGGCTCGCTGGCTAGGCTGCGGATTGCAACTCGCGGCGATGACGTGGGCGGGGTTGGGGCTGCTTCCGATGGAGCGGCAGGCGGCCGCGCTGGGCGGGCGAGGCGATACGGGCGCCTACCAGCAACTGCTGAGCGCGAACTGGATGCTGATTGCACTGGTGACGGCCTATGCGGCGCTGGCGCTGTGGATGCTGGTGCGATCGCTGTGGAAAGGGCCGGTGGAACGCGGACAGATGATTCTCCTGGTGAGCTCGGCGCTGGGGCTCTACGGCGCGGGCAACATGGCCCTGGTTCAGTTTCTCTGCTACCGGCTGTGGCCGGCGGTGGGCCGCAGCGAATCCTTTGCGTACCACATGGCGTGGTGGCACAGCATCTGGGGTGTTTTGTTCGTTCCCGCAGGCGTTGTGGTGCTGGGATCTCTGGCCCTGATCTGGATCCGGCCGGAGGGAATTACGCGGCGCGATGGCTGGACCGGATTCTGGCTGCAGACGGCCATCTACGTATTAACGGGGGTGTGGTTTGCGCCTCTGATGGCGCGGCTGGCGACGCCGGATGGAGGGCTCTCGCTGCCGCTCTATCACCTGATGATGGAAACGCACTGGGTGCGGTTCGCGCTGGTGATGGCGTATGGGGTCGTATGCTGTTCCTTGCTCGTCCGGAGCGCTAGCCGCGGCGGAGGTTTTGGTGAGGGACAGAAAGCGTACCTCAGGGGTTGAAACCCCTTTCGCGCGATGATTGGGTATTGCCGGGCATGAATGCCCGGCCTGCCGTCAGGAATGCCCGGACCGCCACAGGAATGCTCGGCCTACCGCAGGAATGTCTGGACCGCATACGTCGACAGGCGAGGGGAGCCGGGAATCTTGATTCATCTGTTGCGGGCCGAGTGCAGGGGCATTGGAGTCTGGGGTGACGGAGAAGGAAGCGAAGGCCAAATGGTCGGGCGAGGACCGGCGCGAACAACTGGTGCGCATCGCGATGAACCTGATCGCAACCAAGGGCTTTGAGGGGTTGCGCTTTCAGGAGGTGGCGAAAGAGGCGGGGATCAACAACGCTACGCTTTTTTACCACTTCTCCTCGAAAGAGGAGCTGATCCAGGCGGTGATGCAGCGGCTGGGCGAGGAGTTCCGGAGGGTTCCTGCGCAGACGGGCGGCGGGCCGGCGAATGCGCTGGAAGAGCTGCGGATCGAACTGGCGAGTGTGGGCGATCTGGCGCGAAAGAGGCTGCGATTGCTGCTGGTGTACACGGAGCTTTCGCTGCGGGCGCTGCGGGATCCAGTGATTGGCGAGTCAGTGCGGCGGCTCGAGGAGGGCTGGCACTGGTATCTCTCCGACATGATTGCACGGGGGCAGCGGGAGGGTGTGTTTCGCGCGGAGATTGATGCGCAGGCGGCGGCGCTGGCGTTGATTGCGCAGTGCAAGGGGATAGGGTTTCACGCGCTGACGGCGCAGTTGAGCGATGGGGAGATTGAGAGGATGGTGGGACTGATTATGGAGCAGGTGGAGGCCGCGGTGGTTAGAGAAACAGGGGCCAGGGACTAGGGAGAGAACAGAGAACAGTTCTCGGGTGATCGGATGCCTATTCGACCCTCGTGCAAAAGGATCTGGTCTTGGTCGAGTTGCCCACCTGCGCCGGGGCATCGGACTCCCTCCACCGGTCCTGGTGGCGACCAGTCCTCGGTCGCAGGGGGCATCATCAGTTTGGAATCACCAGATTACGAAAAATCTTCCAGGTACCGTCCGGCTGCTCCTGCCAGGCTGTAAGATACCGATCGAGTATTTTCCTCCCACCTGGGAAGTGAGCCTCGGCCTGACCCCACTCGTAAATGAAGCGGCCCTGCTCAACCGAACCCATGCTAGTGACAGAAGCCACGTCGGCCTTACCGAACTCCGTGATCTCCTGCTTTATGTGCTCCTCGATGGCACGGCGACCCCGGATGCAGTCGCCTTCGGCGTTACAGTCGACAGCGTCCGGTGTATACGTAGCTACAATCAGCCCGACGCTGCCTTGCTTCATGCCGTCGATCCAGGCCTGGTTGCCCGCATCGATCTGCCTACGCCCGGTGGGGTCAATCGGTTTGCTCTGTGCCAGGCACGTTGAGCATAACAGCAATAGAAAAATCACCATCAACATCTCCAGTCTTCCACTTCTCATCCGGCAATTTCTCCTCTCATCAAGGTGCGGCCGCAATGGAGCCAGGACAAAGTCCACGACTCTTACAGCAGGCTGTGATGGAATTCAACACCCTCCGCGTCTTCTCGGTTGGGGTATGTCTTCGGTTGGCCTATTCGATGGGCTAGCCGTTGGGGTAAACCTCATCCGCGCGGCGGTGGAATTCATGATTCCTTGTGTTTGTCGTAATACCGGCGTGCTTTGGCCCGGCCGCCGCAGTCGTTCATGTCGCACCAGCGGCGCCGCTTGCCGCGGCTCTCATCGAGAAACAGCCATCCGCAAAGGCCGCCTTCGCAGATCCCGATGCGCACGACTTGTGGCGAGCACAAAAGCGAGAGCGCTTCACCTGCGAGGACTGCGCATAGCTGCGCTGACGCATGCCGCGGAGCAGGCTTCCATCGAACTGCGTGGCTGCGAACCTCGATTGCGGGCCGGCGTGCATTGGCGTGATCGCGAAGGAGAGCAAGATCTCGATCGGCGATAAGGCGCCTGTCCACGACAGCCAACCCGACACGATAGATTGCCTCACGCAGGCGGACGATTGGGACGACAGGCTCGGTGTGACGCAGCAGTTCGAAGTACGATTCCGGCGCAATCAGACCGATCTGAGTAGCCCATCGAAGAAACGGCTCCCAGCCGCGGAGCAACTCGTCGGGCCGCTCTGCCCGGTGTTCGCCCGCGGTATTGCAGAAGTCGAGCGCCAGATGCCCGCCTACCTGGTGGGCGATCTGATCAAGAGGAATGAGAGTTTCGGCGCTTCCTCGGGATTGAGCACGTTTATGGGTCATTGATTTTGTCTTCGGCGTGGTCGTTTTCGTCATCGACCATTACCATACCATCTAACCGGTTAGATGCAAAGAGGTAGGAAAACGGCAGCAACACCGGCGACGAGGATCTGTCCCTCCACCCCGTGAAGCAAAGCCGGCCCCGTGTCGCCGGGGACCCCGGTTGTGGCAAAGACGGGGCACGGGGTTGTGCCTGGGTGGGAATGGCAAGAGCAAGAACAACTGCTGATCCCTCCACCCGCGGTGCGGGTTGCGGGATGACACCCCTTTGGGTTGGGGATTGTGTAGGTGGGGTCAAGACATCTGGTCAGGATGGGGAGGGTGTGGGGTCGTTGGGGCGGCAAGGGCCGGTCGGTACCCGGCTCTATGCGGCGCGCTTGAGTCGCTTGGGCCGGACTAATCGCATGAAGGTGTAGACGATGAGCTGCATGGTGAGGGCGCCGGTGCAGTCGAGGAGTACGTCCCAGGGGGAGGAGGTGCGGTTGGGGAGGAAGGACTGGTGGTACTCGTCGGCAGCGGCGACGAGGGCGGTGCCGGCCATGGCGAGGAGGGAGTCCTGAAGGAATTTTGACTGGGGGATGGAGAACCACCAGGCGCGGAGCCAGGCGAGGCCGACGAGGCCGTATCCAATGAAGTGACCGCTCTTGCGGATGTAGTGATGAATGATTTCCCATCGGCGGCCGGGGACATGACCGAAGAAGAACTGGTAGACGGCGCGGAGGGGGGCGCTGGTGTGGTCGGCGCCCATCATCTCGGTTGACTCGATGCAGATGACGGCGATGGCGAGGACTACGGGACCCCAGACGTAGATCCAGTACCAGAGGCCACGGCGCGGCCTACTCCACATGGTAGTTGGGGGCTTCGCGGGTGATGATGACGTCGTGGACGTGGCTTTCGCGAAGGCCGGCGTTGGAGATGCGGACGAACTGGGATTTTTCCTGAAGTTCCTTGATGGACTCGCAGCCGAGGTAGCCCATGCCGGATTTGAGTCCGCCGACGAGCTGGTAGACCATGCCCTCGAGGGGCCCGCGGTAGGGGACGCGGCCCTCGATGCCTTCAGGGACGAACTTGGCGAGGCGGTTGTGGTTGGCGCGTTCGCGCTGCACGACGCCTTCGGTTTCGCGGGCGCCGAGGTCATCGGAACTCTGGAAGTAGCGCTCGCCGGAGCCCTGGCTCATGGCGGTAAGGGAGCCCATGCCGCGATAGGTTTTGAAGCTGCGTCCCTGATAGAGGATGGTTTCTCCGGGGCTTTCGTCGACGCCGGCGAAGAGGGAGCCGATCATAACGGTTGAGGCTCCGGCGGCGATGGCCTTGGTGATTTCGCCGGAGTACTTGATGCCGCCGTCGGCGATGACGGGGATGTTGTGCTCGCTGGCCGCGCGGAAGGCCTCGGCGATGGCGGTGATCTGCGGCATGCCGGCGCCGGTGACCATACGTGTGGTGCAGATGGAGCCGGGGCCGATGCCGACCTTGACGGCGTCGGCGCCCGCATCAATGAGGGCCTTGGCGCCATCGTAGGTGGCGACGTTGCCGGCGAGCAGGCCGACGGAGGGGAAGTGCTTTTTGACTTCGCGGACAGCTTCGAGGACGCGCGAGGAGTGGCCGTGTGCGGAGTCGATGGCGAGGACGTCGGCGCGGGCCTTGACGAGCTCGGCGGCGCGCTCTAGGAAATCGCCAGTAGCCCCGATGGCGCCGCCGACGCGGAGACGGCCCTTTTCATCCTTGCTGGCGTTGGGGTATTTGAGTTTTTTCTGGATGTCTTTGACGGTGATGAGGCCCTTGAGCTCGTACTGGTCATTGACGACGAGGAGCTTTTCGACGCGGTGCTCGTGGAGGATGAGCTCGGCTTCTTCAAGGGTGGTGCCGACGGGGACGGTGATGAGGTTTTTCTTGGTCATGACGTCGCCCACGGGGACGTCAGTGCGGGTTTCGAAACGGAGGTCGCGGTTGGTGAGGATGCCGACGAGCTTGCTGCCCTGGGTGACGGGGACGCCGGAGATCTTGTAGCGGCGCATGACTTCGAGAGCGTCGGCGATGAGCTGCTGGGGGCCGATGGTGACGGGGTCGACGATCATGCCGCTTTCGGAGCGCTTGACCTTGTCGATTTCGCCGGCCTGCTGCTCGATGGAGAGGTTGCGGTGGACGATGCCGATGCCGCCCTGCTGGGCCATGGCGATGGCCATGCGCGATTCGGTGACGGTGTCCATGGCGGAGGAGAGCAGAGGCGTGTTCAGGGTGATGTCGCGCGTGAGCTGGGTCTGCGTGCTGACCTGGGTGGGCACGACGTCGCTATAGGCGGGGACGAGGAGGACGTCGTCGAAGGTCAGGGCTTCCGGCAGGTTTTTCAAGAGCATAATGCTTGGACGCGCCTGGCGATCCGGAGATTCGAGTCCCTGGGTCGGCAGGCGCTTTTGACTATTGTAATGGACCACCTGCGGTAGGGCTGCCTGCCCCCTGAGGCGGGCCGAAAAAGGGACGGGGAGTGAAGGGATGAAGAGATGAAGAGATGAAAGGGGTTAATCGCACCTCTAATATTCTCGGGATTTAGTTCGGTCGGAAGGAGCGCTTCAGCGCTGTCGCCCAGGCCGAATTGCCTACGGCTACGGCGAATCGATCCCAAACACGTCCTCTTCCGACGGTATTGCCAGTTCTTTGAAATACCACGCGACCTTCTTCAAACTCTCTTTGGCGTGCCTTGTGGTCATGGTGATGTATTTGACAGGTTCTTCTTGCGACTCTCGTTCCACTGCAACGACATCGACCGCGTCGTGCACCTGCTCACATCGGTCTCCCCAAGCGCAAAAGTATGCGAGTCCTCGTTGGGCCAACGCTCGAAAGATCGAAGCGAGATCCGCAGGGGCTGCCTCTGGTGCATCTCATGCGAGGAGCAGAGTGAAGTACCGCGCTTCTAGTGGCAGGGATTCCGCGAGGGATTCAATCGAATCGATTGAGGTCACACGAATCGCTGGAAGTTGCAAAAGCCTGTCCCCCACTACACGCCGACGGGGAAGGGCTTGGGGCTGGATTCGTCGGAGCTGGGTGCGCCGCTGCGCCAGCGCTCGAAGCGGCCCTGCAGCAGGCTCATGAGGCCGGTGTACCAGTAGCCGATGACGAAGAGGATGAGGAACGGAGCGGTGAAGAAGTTGTGGCGGGCGAAGCAGTAAATGATGGCGAGGAAGAAGTAGCCGCCGATGACCAGCTCGATCCAGGGTGCGAGAACGAGGCGCTTGCGGTACTTGGCAGCCTGCGATTTTTCACCCTTCTTGGCGACCCGGTACTTGGGGGTGCGGGCGAAGGCGCTCTTGATGCCGAAGAGGGCCTCCATGACAGCCTTGGTGTTGGTGACGGTGAGACCGATGCCGAGGGCCATGAGCAAGGGCAGGTAGAGGAAGGTCTTCATCCACGACCTGGGGAAGAGCACACGCTGGCTGGCGACATAGAAGACGGCAATCGAGAGGCTAGAGGCGGTGAAGAGCGGCACGTCGATGAGGAGCATCTGGAACCAGCCCTGGTAGAAGCGCACGATCATGCAGGGGATCAGGAGGGCGGTCATGATGACCATGAGGGGATAGCTGAGGTTGGCGGTGAGGTGGTAGACGGACTCGAGCTTGACCTTCCGCGGCATGTTGGAGCGGAACATCATGGGGAGGATTTTCTTGCTGGTCTGGATGAGGCCCTTGGCCCAGCGCGCCTGCTGGGTTTTGAAGGCGGTCATCTCAATGGGGAGTTCGGCGGGGCACTCGATGTCGGGGAGGTATTTGAACTTCCAGCCGACCATCTGGGAGCGGTAGCTGAGGTCGGTGTCCTCGGTGAGGGTGTCGTGCTGCCACCCGCCGGCGTCGGTGATCGCCTGGCGGCGCCACATGCCGGCGGTGCCGTTGAAGTTGAAGAACTCGCCGGCGCGGGCGCGGGCTCCGTGCTCGAGGACGAAGTGTCCGTCAAGGAGGATGGCCTCGATCTGGGTGAGGAGCGAGTAGTCGCGGTTGAGGTGGGTCCAGCGGGTCTGGACCATGCCGATTTCGGGCTCGGCGAAGTGGTGGATGACGCGCATGAGCCATTCGGGCGGGGGAACGAAGTCGGCGTCGAAGATGGCGATGTACTCGCCTTCGGTGATCTTGAGGCCGGCATCGAGGGCGCCCGCCTTGAAGCCGTGGCGATTGACGCGGTGAATATAGCGGATGGGGTGGCCGAGGGCGGCGTAGCGGTCGACGATGTCGGAGGCGACCTGCTGGGTTTCGTCTGTGGAGTCGTCGAGGACCTGGATGTCGAGGCGGTCGCGGGGGTAGTCCATGGCGCAGACGGCATCGATGAGGCGGTCGATGACGAACTGCTCGTTGAAGATAGGCAACTGGACGGTGACGTGGGGGAGCTCATCGAATTGGCACGGCGGGTTGGGCTTGTAGTTCTTGCGGAATTTCCAGTAATGCCAGCAGAGGGTATAGCGGTGCACGCCGTAAAGGGCCAGCACGATCATGACGGCGAAGTAAGGGAGCAGGAGGAGGGTGTCGAACCAGTTGAAGGCGTGATGGACGGTGGAGAATGGGTCAGTGAACCAGGTCTTCATCTGGTGCCCGAAGCCGTTTTTGGGGGCGAAGGCTGCGAAGTTTGCCGCGCGGAAGTAGAGCTCCTGCAGGGAGCGGAGACCCGGGGCCGAGGCGGGCGAAAGCGTGGATAGCAGGGCAGTTCCCTCCGGGAGCGGCATGATTCAATTGTAAGCTAGCGCGAGAGCGGGGAGTTTTCCGCTAGACGGTGTAAGGGACGCGAACGCCGGGATCGTTTGGGTCCATGTCGCGGCTGTTCCGAGTGACGAGGAGGCAGTGATTTACCTGGGCCGTGGCCCAGATGATGGCGTCGGGCAGCTTGATTCGGTGGGAGCGGCGCAGCTGCACGGCCTGCTCTACCGTAGCAGCATCAATGCCGAGGAGGTCAAAACCCGCTAGAAAGGATTGCGTTCCCGGATCGGTTGCCGGGGTGGTTCCGGCCATCACCTCCATCCACGTGATGACGCTGATGGCTGGACGCTGGTAGCGCGCAAGCTCCTGCTGGGCAGGCACAAGACCCTGCAGGAAATCGACGAGGATGTTGGTGTCGATGACCGCCTTCACCATTCGCTCCGGAGGCGCTCCTGGTAGTCGAGTCCATCCTGTGGTGGGGTGTCGCCGTCCTGCGCCGGCTGAGCGCGCCAGAGGCCGAAGGCGGAGCCACGCGCCGGCCGGTATCTCTGAATGAAGGCATCGATCGCTTCTCGCACGAGTTGGGTGCGCGAAGCCTTGCGGGCGGCGCCAATAGCGGCGAGGTCTTCGATCTGATGTTCGGGAATGTCAATCAGCGCTCTCATGGGCTCCCTATATCTGATATATGCATAGTATATATAAAATTTCGGAAGGTGTTTCGTCTTTGAAGCCGGATGGCATTTCAAATGCGTGAACTCGGTCATGCGCATGCGACGCGGTCAGCCTACCGATTGATGAGAATCCTCGAGAGGTACAAATTCCGTTGGATCCGCAGTTTCCAACATGAAATTGTGACCGCCCCGTTCGGAGTTCAGTAATCCTCGACGTCCGTCGACGTTGCACTTGCTCTTAACAAGTTTGCTGGCATAATGTCTTCTTGAAATTGGAGATATTTATGTCCTCAGTGATCGGCTTACCAGTTGCGGCGGCGGGCGGCAGTTTTCTGCTGGAAACGCGAACGCCGTCTGAAGTATTTACACCTGAAGACCTGACTGAAGAGCACCGCCATATTGTGGCGACGGCGGATCAGTTTGCGCGCGAGGAGATCATACCGGCCACCGCGGCGCTGGAGGCCAAGGAGCCGGGGCGGCTGCGGGCGGTGATGCAGAAGGCGGCGGAACTGGGGTTTACATCTGTCGATATTCCCGAGGAGTACGGCGGGATGGGGATGGATAAGACGACGTCGACGTTGATTACTGACCACATCTCGGTGTTGGCCAGTTTTTCGACGGCGTTCGGCGCGCAGATCGGCATTGGGACGCTGCCGCTGGTCTGGTATGGGACCGAGGAGCAGAAGAAGCGCTATCTGCCCAAGCTGGCGAATCGACCTCGGGCTCCGATGCGATGAATATCCGCACGCGGGCCACGCTCTCAGCAGACGGCACGCGCTACGTGCTGAACGGCGAGAAGATGTGGATCACCAACGGCGGAATCGCTGATTTGTACACCGTCTTCGCAAAGATCGACGGAGAGAAATTCTCGGCGTTCCTGGTGGAGCGTACGTTTCCGGGGGTGACGGTGGGAGCGGAGGAACACAAGCTGGGGATCCGCGGCTCGTCGACTTGCCCCTTGGTGCTGCAGGATTGCGAGGTTCCGGTCGGGAATTTGCTGGGCGAGGCTGGCAAGGGACACCACATCGCATTCAACGTGCTAAACGTGGGGCGATTCAAGCTGGGCGTGGCCTGCGTGGGCGGCGCGCGCCACGCGATGGCGGAGATGATTCGCTATGCCAAGGACCGGAAGGCGTTCGGGAAGCCGATTGCGGAGTTCGGGCTGATCCAGCGCAAGATTGCGACGGCGGCAGCGAGGCTGTTCGCAGCGGAAAGCATGGCGTACCGCACGGTGGGGTTGATCGACGCGGCGTTGGCGCAGGTCACGATCGCACAGACTGGCGCGAGCAAGGCCGCCGATCCGCGCGAGATACAGCGGCGCATCGAGCAGTACGCGGTGGAGTGCTCGATTCTGAAGGTGTACGGGTCAGAGATGATCAGCTTTGTGGCCGATGAACTGGTGGCGACGATGGGCGGCTACGGCTACGTAGAGGAGTATCCCGCGGAGCGGTTTTACCGGGATGCGCGAATCAACCGGATTTTTGAAGGGACGAACGAGATCAATCGGCTCATCATCACGGGTTGGCTGATGAAGCGGGCAATGAGTGGGGAGCTCGCGCTACTAAGCGCAATCAAGTCCTTGATGGAGCAAGTAATGCAGCCGCCGTCGTTCGATGCAGGTGGGGATGATGGCGAACGCCTGGCGCACGAGACCTCGGCGCTTACGGCGATGAAGAAGATTGCACTGTTCGCGGCGGGAGTGGCGAGCCAACGCTTTATGACGGGGCTGCAGGATCAGCAGGAGGTGATGGCCGATCTTGCGGACATCATTGCGCAGGTTTATGCGCTGGAGTCGGCGCTGCTGCGGGCGCTGAAGCTGGGTTCGGCGCGGAAGAACGCGGCGGACGCGGCTGCCGCCATGACCGGGATGCTTGCGGAGGAGTCGCTGACGCTGGCTGAGCAGGCGGCAAAGCGGGTGCTGGCGGCCTCCGGCGAGGGCGACACGCTGCGCACGCAACTGGCGATTCTGCGAAGGTTGGCGAAGTCGACGCCCGCTGACGTGGTGGCGTTGAGCAGGGCTGTGGCTCAGCAGTGCATCGCGGCGGACAAGTACCCGCTGTAGATGGCCAAGTGGTCAGTGATCTGAGTTCAGTGATCGGGAGACCGGCTGGCCATTGGCAGAAGCGAGCCGGCGCGGAGTTTTGCGTGGCTGTTTTTTCGCGTACCCCAAGCTTTTCATGGTGCGTTATAGTCCGTGCATGAGGCTCGCATCTTTCATGGATTGTTCCGTGCGCATTTTATATAGCTGCTTTTTCGTCGTGATTGCAATCGCATTGCCGAGTGGCCTGGGAGCGCAGGGCGCGTCTATGGCAGGGCACGATATGAGCGATATGCAGCCGGTGCCGCCGCCGGAGCAGCTGCCCGTGCCGGTGAAGATGACGGGCATTGGCAACAGCCACATCACGATCAAGGCGACAGCGGAGGCGCAGGCGTGGTTTGACCAGGGGCTGAATCTGAAGCACGACTTCTGGGACTACGAGGCGGCGAAGGCATTCGAACAGAGCGTCCGTGTGGATCCGAAGTGCGCGATGTGCTGGTGGGGACTGGCGCAGGCGGAGGAAGCTCGCGGCAAGGAGGCCAGGGCCGCCTTCGTCAAGCGAGCGCTGGATGAGGCCATCAAGCTTAAAGACGAGGCGAGCGAATCGGACCGCTTGTATATCGAGGCAGCGAAGGCTGGGGAAGAGGAGGAAGGCTCGGGGAAACCGTCGGAGCAAGTGACGCTTTATCGCAAGCTGGTGAGCGACAATCCGCATGACCTGCAGGCGCGCATTTTTCTGGCGGAGTCGCTGTGCGACGGGTACGACGATGGGGGGGAGCCCAAGGCAGGACAGAAAGAATGCATTTCGATTCTGGAGGGCGTACTGCAGGACGCGCCGAACGACTCCGCGGCAAATCATTACTGGATCCACGCGATCGAGCCAGGGAATCATCCGGAGCGTGCGCTAAAGAGCGCGGAAGTGCTTGCGAGCCTGGCGCCGACTTCGGGGCACATGGTGCACATGCCGGGGCATATCTACTATCGCGTGGGCGACTACGCGACGGCGGAGCACTGGTTCGCCGCGTCGATGGAGGCGGATGAGCGCTACATGCGCGAGCAGAAAGTGGATCGCGACAATGACTGGAATTACATTCACAACCTGATGTACGGCATTGCCAACCTGATGGAACAGGGCAAGCTGGCCGAGGCGAATGCATTGAGCGATCATGCGGCGGACGGGCGCGGCAAGCTGTCGGACACGCTGTACATCTGGTCGGCGCGAGACCAGATGACGCGCATCAGCAACCGGCTGCCAGTGGCGCTGCGGCTTGGCGACTGGGAGGCGGTGTTGACGATGACGAGCCAGGTGAAGCTGCAGGGAGACAAGACCGCGAATCTGCGCGCGCTGGCCGAGGAACTGGGGGACTACGCACGAGGGATGAAGGCGGTGGAGCAGAACGACGTGGCCGGAGCACGGGCGGCTTCGGACGCGATGGATGCGGCCCTGTGGCGATTGCAGCAGAGGGCGGCCGATGAGAAGGCAGCCAAGGACAAGGCAAAGGCGAAGGATGAAAAGAAAGACGAGCCGCCGATGGCGCCGATAATGCCCGACGCACTGTCGGAGCCGATTCTGAAGAGCCTCAGCGTCGCGTCTCTGGAACTGCGCGCGGGGATTCTTGTGGCGCAGGCGCAGCTGGAGGAAGCCAGGAAGCTGTATGCAGCTGCGCGGCTCGAAGAGAAGAACCTGGGCTACCACGAACCGCCGATGTACATTCGTCCGGTGGGAGAGACGGAGGCCGCGACGCTGATGCGGGCCAAGGACTTTGCGGGCGCGAAGGCCGCGTATGAAGAGGCGCTCAAGGAGCGGCCCAACTCCGGCTTCGGACTTTACGGGCTGGCGCAGGTGAAAGAGGCACAAGGCGACAAGGCCGGCGC
>Ga0210408_10001751_pt1 | contig 22049 bp, 23 predicted proteins | sample IncBWH4MmetaG_FD_155471 | JGI IMG/M metagenome (GOLD analysis project Ga0210408, IMG submission 155471) | Forest soil microbial communities from Barre Woods Harvard Forest LTER site, Petersham, Massachusetts, United States - Inc-BW-H-4-M | ecosystem: Environmental > Terrestrial > Soil >...
ATTAACCCCATCTTTCGGAGGGAAGCGGACGTCAACTGGCAGGCAAGATCGGGCGGTTCGGTCGCGAATGACCCATAGCCGCCAATCGACGGTCAAATTTGCTGTGATGCACAACACACGTTTACTGATTGATATGGTGCGGTCCTCAGTTTGAGGATGAGCCGTGAGGCGGCGGGGAGATGATGTACAAAACACCCTACGTGGCTGACCAAATTGCTGTTTGGATGCGTAAGTTCGCGAAGAAGCCACCACTCGGTCCTTAGCAAAAGCCGCGCAACCGCAATAAAAACTGGGTGAGGGTGCGGAATATTCGCCTGCCAATCGACGGCCGGTCACTCGCGACATGATTGTCATTGAGGCCGGAGGGGCGAGGAGAACCATCGACGCGGTCTTTACGTGCTGGCGCAATCACGAGCGCGCAGCATTGGGGAGCAAGCATCGCGAAGAGCAGCCGACCAAGCTCCGCGGCGCGTGACTGAATCGGCCAATGTGCCACGGATTTTTGTCACTTGCAGAAAACACTGCGAAACGAAGCGGTGGACTTCGCTCTAGTGGGACTGAGCGTAGGGTGCAGCATTCATCAGCAGCACACCAAAAAGCAGGATCAGATAGAGCATCGAAAACACGAACAGGCGACGAGCAGGCCGCCTTTCCTTGTCATTGCTCCGATGTACTTGCCATGAGAGGAAAATCATGATCGCTCCAAGCATCGCCGCAGCCGCGCCATAGATGGCCCCCGCGAACCCCAGTGCCCAGGGTATCAGTGAGATCGGAACCAGAAGAACGCTATAGAGAAGAATCTGGCGCTTTGTTTCGGCCCTGCCGGCTACGACCGGCAACATCGGCACACCGGCGCGAGCATATTCTCCGGCAAGATTGAGTGACAGTGCCCAGAAGTGGGGTGGCGTCCAAAGGAAGATGATCAGGAACAGGATGAGCGGTTCGAGCCCAACATTTCCGGCGGCCGCAACCCAGCCGATCACCGGAGGGAGTGCGCCAGCCGCACCGCCAATGACGATATTTTGCGGTGTTCGGCGTTTGAGCCACATCGTGTAGACGACGACATAGAAGAAAATTGTGAAAGCAAGCAGCGCAGCCGCGGCCATATTCAGCAAAGTGCCGAGGGCCAGAATGGCGCACATGCCAAGCATCAGTCCGAAAACCAATGCTTCCGAGCGCGATACACGGCCGCTAGGAATTGGACGCGTGGCGGTACGCGCCATCATCGCATCGATGTCGGCGTCGTACCACATATTGAGCGCACCTGCGGCGCCAGCTCCGGCAGCTATGCAAAGAAGAGCTACGACACCGGCGAAGGGATCGATGCCGCCTGGTGCGACCATGAGTCCGGCTAGTGCGGTAAAGACGACCAGCGACATAACGCGCGGTTTCGTCAGCGCGACATAGTCCCCGATGTTGGCATAGCTCCCGCGAAGGAGAATTGAACGATTGATTTGCATGATATTAATGCCTCGTCTTGCAAGCGACATGGCGACGTCTCTCAAAAAAGCCATCGGTTGTAGAACACTCCTGTCAGGCAGTCTCCTAAAGGCGGCAGACCCGATTTCGCCGACTGCGCCGCTACTGCACCTTCGCGAGCTTTCTTCCGGCCGGGACAGTCGCCGCCTTCCTTTTTCCCGTAGAATCGAACTGTTTGAGATAGGCGACGATATCGTCAATTTGCTTCGGATCTTTCAAGCCTGGAAAAGCCATCTTGGTGCCGGGTATCTTGGCCTTCGGATCCTTGATGTATTCGCGGAAGGTGGCTTCGTCCCAAGTGATTCCGGAATTCTTGTTCGCGGGAGAATAGCTGTAGCCTTCAATCATCCCGGCCTTTCGCCCGAAGAGCCCGTTGAGCACCGGGCCAACTGCGTTCTTTGCGTTCTCCCCGATTTGGTGACACGCCTTGCACTGGACAAAAATCTTCTCACCCGAAGCCGCGTCCTGGGCATGCCCAGGGACGATTGCGAAGATTCCGGCTCCGAGCACGAGAACGAGACTGCGCATCCGACTGTCTCCACGGCTGATAAGGAACACACTCGCGCAAACCGCAGTGACCATTTCGCCAATCGGCTGCGTAACGATTCAATTGCCCTGTAAGATATTCTAGTAAAACCAGCGCGATCCGTCAGCACCAACCGCTTGGTGATGCAACGCAATAAACGATGTGTGCAGGTGCACAATTCACTCAAGCGTGCGCTATCTTGCTGGCATCCTGCCATCGCGCTAAGGTCACCGGACCGGTCGCGACAGGCGTCGTCCGGCAAAGCTCCTTCTCGTTGAACTTGGTTTGCCGGGCTCGATCGCGATTTTCGCGGATGAGGCTGATTGCGCGCAATTTGAAGGCGCGCCGTTTCCCCTGCGACCACGAGCAAGGAAACCGGGCCATGGTCACACAGTATTTCGCAAGACCTAAACTACAAATCTTCGGCGTCTCCACCGCCTATGTCGTTCGCAAAATCGGCCTTTCCGACTTGCGCGAAGCGCTGCGCCTCGGCTGGGAAGACTTCCAGGCCATACCAACTCACGCTGTTGTCCTGTGCGTGATTTATCCTGTTCTCGGTCTTGTTCTGTTCAGACTGGCCGTTGGCTATTCCGTGCTGCCGCTGCTCTTTCCGCTGGCCGCCGGTTTTACGTTGATCGGTCCTTTTGCCGCGCTTGGCCTCTACGAGCTCAGCCGCCGCCGCGAGCGCGGCGAGGAAGCCGCTGCGTGGGATGCTATGCAGGTGTACCGCGCACCATCTTTCGGCGCCATGCTCGAGCTAGGCATACTACTGTTCGTTCTGTTCGGGACCTGGATCGCCGTGGCAGACGCGATCTATATTGCAACCTTCGGCCACGCTCCGGCTGCAACTATCCCTGATTTCGCAAGGCGCGTGTTGACGACGCCAGAGGGTTGGTTGCTCATCATCGTCGGCTGCGGCGTCGGCTTCCTGTTCGCCGTCGTGGCCCTGTGCGTCAGTGTTGTGTCGTTTCCGTTGATGCTCGACCGGCATGCGACTGCGATCGACGCAATCCGGACGTCGGTGCGGGCCGTGAGGGAGAATCCATTTGCGATGGCCGTATGGGGGTTGATTGTTGCGGTACTGCTGGCAATCGGCTCGCTGCCGTTCTTTGTCGGTCTCGCTGTCGTTCTGCCGGTGCTCGGTCACGCGACCTGGCATCTTTATCGGAAGGTGGTGGAGCCTGACCCAAATCCCCCACAAGAAGAGCCCCGCGCTCCGATAGGTCACCGTTATGCGGCAGATTTCCCGGCCTCGCTCTTCCCGTGGAGTCACGAGCGCTAGCCTTAGCAGCGGGGGAAAACCGGGATCGCACCGCCGATTTCGTGGGGAAGACTCAGGGGAACAAAGACCGCGCTCGCCTAAGGGCGCGATCGGCTTGAGGGAGACGACAGTGACGGTACGTAAAATTCTCGATTCCAAAGGCCATCAGATCCAAAGCGTTGAGCCGGACGCAAAGCTCGCGGCCGCGATCAAGATTCTGGCGGAACGGAAGATCGGCGCCGTAATGGTGATGAGCAACGGCCGCATCGAAGGCATCCTGTCGGAGCGCGATATCGTGCGGGTGCTCGGCGAGCGCGGTGCGAGAGTATTGGATGAACCGGTCAGCGCGGTCATGACGCGCGAGGTCGTCAGTTGCAGGCAGACCGACACCGTCGCCGCGATCATGGAAATGATGACCTTGGGAAAATTCAGGCATTTGCCGGTGGTCGAGGAAGGCATGATTGTCGGCCTGATTTCGATCGGCGACATCGTCAAATGGCGGATCAGGGAATACGACATCGAACAGGAAGCACTTTGCGATTACATCAAGACCGCCTGATTGTAAAAGCCGGAGCAATAATCCCTCACTGAAGCGGCCGATTAGTTTGGCTGCGTCGGAGCAAAACTGCGGTAGCTAGAGTCCTTTGCCTGAGTCGGCAGGGGGTCCGCTACACCCGCGGGGAATGATCTCTCTGGCCCGCAGTTTGCCCTCGATCCGCATTGTCAATGTGGCCAAGGGGGCATCCTGACGCTCAGAACGCATGTCATCTGGGGAATGTCGGTTAAAGGAGGTTGCGATGCAAGTCGGAGACATCCTGCGCAAGAAAACTGCCCGCGTCGCGACGGTTCGGATGAATGAGACCGTCGCCATTGCCGCCCAATTGATGCGCGCCAGCAATATCAGCGCGCTTGTGGTCAAGGATGTCGTCGAGACCGAAGGCAACACCGCGGTCGGTATGTTCACTGAGCGCGACGTGGTCCGGGCGGTCGCCGAGTACGGCGCGGCCGGCGTCAATCTGAAGGTTTCGCAATTGATTTCAGTGCAGCAACTGGTTTCCTGCAGTTCGACCGACACGCTCGAACAGGTTCATCATCTCATGAGCAAGGGCCATATTCGCCACCTGCCTGTCATCGACAACTACAGCCTGATTGGCGTCATCAGCATCCGGGATATCTCAATTAATATCACCTGAAGCTCCCCCTATGCAGCGACCCTTTGACATTGATCGACCAAACTATCGGACTCGTCGAGGCGAACGGAGACAACTGTTACATGCCAGAGTTACTGCGTATGAAGGGCGGCCTTCTGCTCTCAATGCCGCAGCCCCGTGGTGACGACGCGGAGGCCCACTTTATGCGGTCGCTTGAATTGAGCCGCAGTCAGGGCGCGGGCATGGGAGTTGCGCACCGGGATAGACTTGGCCGCTTTGTTGGCCGGTCGGGGGCGGCCCGAAAGCGCGCGAGCGCTTCTGCAGCCGGTGTTCGAGCAGTTTGCCGAGGGCTCGGATACGGCATCGCCGCCAATCCATCGCAAGAATACGCCACATGCTTCAATCATCGGAGAGGCTGGTGATCTCGGGCACAATAGGCGTGGTCGCAGCGTTGCCGCTAAAGTCTACGACATGGTTTGACGAAACCGCCGACGGGGTAATGTGATGTGCGTATCGTCCGACCTTGGCCGCCTTCCCCTCCTTGATGCGTGCCTCGAACCTAACCTTTCCAACCATTCCGACCTTGAGGCCGAAGTTGCGCAAAGTGCCGCGCAGATCGTTCTCGATGGCGATGGCCTTCGACTGCAATAGCTTGCGATGGGTCAGCAGCATCCGCAGTTTCTGGCTGCGTAACGTCTTCACATGCACCGGGCGATAAAGGCCCGCCCGCATCATCTGGGCGATGGCTCGTTCATCGTTGCGGTCGGTCTTGTTGATCTGGGCCTTCAGCACCGCCTGCATGTGCCGTGTTTCGACACAGACCACCGGTAACTCAGCTTCGGCAAGAGCGCTGAACAGCCATTGCGACAGCGGTCCGGCTTCCAGTCCAATTCGCCTGAAACGGTAGGCCGGGTTCCCCAGAACCTTCAGCAGGGCTTCAGGCTCGCCCCCTACCTTCACTTCCCTGACGATCCGCCCCGTGTCATCCACAATGCAGACGCTGGTTTCCTTGACGGATACGTCCAATCCAGCAAAATGGTCCATGCTGCGCTTCTCCTTCTGATGCTTGAGGCCGTGGCCACGGACCTCGTTTCACCATCAGCCTGAAGCGCAGCACCCAAAATCTTCAGCTATCCACAAGCTGGGCCGGCCGATTACCCCATCTCATGGGGTCAAAGCAGACCTCGCGGTTACGAGCGCCGACTTCCGAAAATGATCAATCCGGACGTGGGTCATCAGCGTTTTGAGATCGGGCGTGCCATTTCTCGCTCGCGGGTCACTAAGCCCGAGGGAGCGGGAGATTGTGATTCAGGTCGCACGTGGCCGCCTGAGCAAGCAGATTGCGTACGATATCGGCATCGCTGAGGCCACGGTGAAGGTGCATCGCAGCAGGGCGATGCAGAAGCTGAAGGCCACTTCGCTTCCCGAACTCGGCCGAATGGCTGATAAGCTCAGGTGGCTGGTGCCTGCGTCATGAGACTATTCGGCCGTACCTGAGTCAGGTATCTCTTCAAGAAAGGCCTCTTCCAGACTTCGATCGACTTCACTCAGCGTGAATAGTTCTCCATTTTTCGAATGCGAAAGCGACCGAAGCGCTACTTTGCAGCGAAATGACGCGAAGGGCCAGGAGCTGACCTTTTACGCACCGCTAATTTTTGCGCAAAGACATACGACGGGTGGACACCGCCGCAGGCGGCGGCAGCTCCGTCAAAAAGATGCTTACGAAGGTGGCGGAACGAACCGCCGAATTGCGCCGCAGTGAAGCCTACCTCCGACCAGGATCAAGTTCAACATAACTTGTTGCAGTTGGACCCGATCGCCTTGGACACGCGGCAACTCGCCCGCCAGTTGCGTGCCCGGCCTGCCGCCCTTGAATTGCTGCGTCTGCATCGCCGCGATTCTGGGTCATCCGCCGCAGCGAGCGGTGGGGGTCGTCGCGCCTACGGCCCTGAGAATTTAAGTCCCATGCCGCCGAAGCCCCATGCAAAGTAACGGTAGGAACCATTCGGAAAATGTCAATGAGACGAGACTGTTGCTGAAGTCGATGCAACGACTTGCAATGCGAAGAAACGAATTATCTGGTGACTCTTAATCAGCGGGTCCCAGGTTCGAGCCCTGGTGCGCCCACCACCCAGCCCTTGCAAACCGCGCGTTTCCGGCACGACGCCAAATAGGGCGTTTCTGCCGGGATTTCTGGCCTTTCATTTCTCGGATTTCGGTCTCTGCAGACGCTCACGCGTCCTAGCGACGATTTTTGGCGTCCTGTCTCCGCATCCAAAAATTCCGTTCCCGACGGCTTGGCTTTCTGCCAAGTCCATATGTCCCCGGGCTCTAAAATTCCGTTCCCGGCGGCTGGGTCTTGAGACTGGGATGCCTAGATTGCGGGAACTTGCCGTTTAGTAAAATGATCCAAGAAGGACGGATAGCCGCGGGTTTCGCGCATTCTACTTTTTCTCAGCTACCTTCTTATTGACGAATTCGATGACCCAGGCAACGTGCGCCTTGAACTTGTCGCACGCTTGCCGATCGCCGTCGCACCGCACCTCAACGGCATAAGGTAGGACTGAAAAGTCGCAAGTGATTTTGCTTCGTAGGCCGAGCCCATACGCTTCCTGTGAAAGGCTATTAATTACAACGTTGAGCCAATCACTCTGCATGTTCGTGATGCGTGCTGCGTACGAGGCCTCAGGTGGACTGATCACGGGAGGCGCCGGAGGTTCTCGATGCGCCAGCGTGGGGTCAGTTTGCACAAGCTCACGGGCCTTGCGTAGGGCTGCTATTGCCTCATCCTCGTAGGCGCCTGGATTAATCGCGACAGCGAGTATCTTCTCGAATTTGTCCCGTTTGTCGGCCATCGATTATCCGCCCCATTTACCCCCACCAAGTACCTTGCACCGATTCCAGCTCCTTGCAAACCGCGCGTCTCCAGCACAACGCCAAATAGGGCGTTTTCTGCGGGGATTTTTGGTCTTTCGTTTCTCGGATTTTGGTCTCTGCAGGTGTCCAAGCGCCTCAGCGGCGATTTTCGGCGCCCTGTCTCCGCATCCAAAAATTCCGTTCCCGCGACTACCTTCGAGGTCGAAATCTGAGCTGCCCAATTTGGAGCCGTGCTAGGGTTTTGCGGTGCCGCAAGGCGGAATCTTTAACCGGGCGCTGACGCTATTCCGGATTGAGTCCGAGTGCCTCGAACTGCTGGCTCCATTCGGTCGGTAGATCGCGGAGACGCTCGATACCGATGCCACGGGGTAGGCGACCTTCCACGGCGGCTTTGACAAGATTGGGCGCAAGGAAAGCGAGCGAGATGGTCATGTTGACCTGCCGGACGCTGCATTTCTCGTGAGCGCAGAGCTCTGCCACTGTGGTCACTCGACCTGAGACAACATCATCGAGCCACTGACGACCTCGCCCGATGGCACTGACCAGGCGTGCGCGGCGCTCGAACCGTTGGGGGCGGACTTCGCTTCGAGGGGTATTGTGCGGAAGCATAATCTGGCGAGATTTTTTGGACGGCGGTTTCTGCCAGGGAATCGTGAAAGACTCATCATCCGGGGAGACCGATGCTTCGTTCGTTCCCTCCGATTTGAGGTGAACGATCAACCTGTCTTTCTGCACAACAATCCTAGTAACCAACTGCACGAGAGCGCCGCAATCCTCAAAGTGCGCTGCTTTGGTTATCGAGTTATCTTCTTTATCGGCGAGATACTCCTTCATGGATTTTGTGATAGCTCCTTCAATGTCTGCGGCGGGAACGCGGGAGATCGACCCGGCTGATACGGCCCTTGCCTCACCATTCAGGACACGCGTCGACACATAGTAGCGGTAGCGGACACCGGCTTTGGTGGCGTGGGTCGGGACCATGCGATTTCCAACGTCGTCGAATAGTAATCCCGTCAGCAGGTGGTCGGACTTGTTGCGCACAAGGGTGCGGTGGGACCATTGGGCAAGTGCCTTGTGCCGGACAGCTTCAAACAGCGCGCGATCCAGGATCGGAGGCTGCTCGCCCGGCAGAATCTCGTTCTTGTATTTGACCTCGCCGATATAGAAGTGGTTGCTGAGTAAGTAGTACAGCGCGCCGCGGCCAAACGGAATGCCGCCGCGCGTCGCGCCCGTAGAGAGTTTCTTGGTTTTGGTCCGGATGTTGCGTTCCGTGAGATCCCGGACCAGTTCGTTGACGCTGCTGAGCTCCAGGTAACGCCGAAAGATCAATCTGACTTGTTCGGCTTCTTCCTCGACAACAGCAATCTTGCCGTCCTTCATCTCATAACCCAAAGGAAGGTTACCCCCGACCCAGATCCCTTTCCGCTTGGATGCTGCGATCTTGTCGCGGATCCGCTCCGAGGTGACCTCGCGCTCAAACTGGGCAAAGGAGAGCAGCACGTTGAGGGTCAGCCGCCCCATGGAGGTCGTCGTGTTGAACTGCTGGGTGACCGAGACGAATGAGACGCCGTGGGCATCGAACAGTTCGACCAGCTTGGCGAAGTCAGCTAGCGACCTCGTCAGGCGGTCGACCTTATAGACGACGATGACGTCAATTTTCCGGGCGCGGATATCCTCCAACAGCCTCTGCAGGTCGGGACGGTCGGTTGACCCCCCGGAGTACCCGCCATCGTCATAGCGGGACCGGATCAAGGTCCAACCAGCATGGGTCTGACTTTTGATATAAGCCGAGGCCGCATCGTATTGAGCATCCAGTGAGTTGAATTCCTGATCTAATCCCTGCTCAGTGGAAACCCTCGTATAGATCGCGCAGCGGACTGGTTTGACTGAAGGAGCCTTCATGACCGGGTCTCCATGGCAAACCGATCCTCCTTTTCCCTCAAGCCAAAGAAGCGCGGACCGTTCCACTTGGTGCCCGTGATGGCGAAGGCGACTTTGGAGAGGCTGTCATAGGTCTGGCCGTTCCAAGCAAAGCCGTCGGCCATCACCATCACGCGCTGCGACTGTCGGTCCCACTCCCGGACTAACACCGTGCCGGGAGCAAGCTCAGTCCGCTTTCGGTCGAAGCCGGCTAGCCGGGCGGACATAGCCAGTCGAGCTTCCTTGGCAACCGTTCGATCCAGCACCAGCTTTGTCTCGTGATCGAGATCGCACAAGTGGTCAGCCTGGACCCGATAGGCAATGACCGCAAACAACAGATGCCGGGTCAGATGAGCGGGGGCCGGTCTTTGGAAGACACCCTGCCATCGTGATCGAAGTCCTTTGAGATCGAGACCGCGCAGATGCGCGATCTCGTCCTCAACAGAGGTCTTGGTCGAGGTACGACTGCGACGTTGCTTCTGCATCGCATCAGGCCGCCTGTTTGGCCCGGCTCACCGCAGCGGATGCAGCCTTGCCATCCTTGATGCGGTAAACGCGACCCTTGTCCGATTGCTCCGAAACGAGGTCGAGTCCGAGCTTTCTGCGGACGACGCCGGCGAGAAAACCGCGCACGGAATGCTGCTGCCAATCTGTATCAGTCATGATGGCTGCAATCGTTGCGCCTGCCGGGCTCCTCAGCATCGCGATGATGCGATCGTGCTTGGTGTCGGGCTCGGCTGCTGATTTGGACGATACAGGTGCCGGTCGCTTGCGAGGCGCGGTCTTGGCGGCCTTCCGGACGGTCGAGCGGGTCGCAGTCTTTGGCTTCGATTTGGGCTTAGTCATGTGATCCTCTGAGGTTGATGCGACGCCATCCGCCGCACCACCTCAGCCCCACCCAGGCAAATCACCCGGCAGGGCAGGACCCGAAGCCGGCCCTCGGCCGTCCCCAGTCACCCACAGCAACGCTCCGTTCCTGCCCGAAAGCCAGTCAATTCTGAGCAAGATCGTTGCTCATTGGATGGTGAAATAGGAACGCAGTGGATTCCTACCATGCGGAGGTTCGAATCCTCCCGCCCCAGCCAGCCACTCGCTCAACGTATGATAGTGTGCACCTAAGTCACAAAAAGCCCGCAAAACACGGGCTTTCCTGCGTTCTGCGAGATGTCTCCAGACTCCGAAAAAGAGCAACTAACGCGAGAATCTGCCGAAAGTCTCCGGCCGATATTTGAAATATTCCCGTTTTCGGGAAACTTTCGGCGGAGACTTTTTTCGATCTGCACTGAGTGGCAGGGGCGGCAGATGTTCGTGAGATTTAGAGAGCTTTTCTATGCGGAGCGAAGGATGCCGTTATCGGACATGCCCAACCACGGCTCGCGTCAGGAGTGTGGCTTAAGACGCACGCCCGGCCCGGGTTCACCCATAAACTCGACCCCGGCGTTTTCGAAGGCACGACGGATCTTTTCGACCGTCTCAAAGTGCGCCTCGATCGGGCCTTCTAGTCCCTCGAGACGTCTAACCGTCGAGATGGCAATGCCGGCATTTGCGGCCAGTTGATGCTGTTCCCAACCCAGGAGTGATCTTGCCGCCTTTATCTGTCGCGTGATGATCAGCATTGCCTCTGGGACCTGCTCCTAGCCTCGACGATCGGACTGCTGTTTAACTGCTCAGTCCAAATCGACGGATTTCAACATACCGGTACGATTGTGACATTTGAGGTATTCGAAGAACTGTTCACTCGCACGCGCGACGATCACTTCGTGATAGAGTCGCAGTTTCGCGGCTGGGCCCAGCTTCATCAGATACTTCATCGCCGCGCCAAATATAGCCACATGCGTCGGGTGCGACTCTGCCCAGCGTTCAAGCGAGGCCAGGCTCTTCCACCAGCTCATCCCGAAGGTTTTTTCGACTGGTCTCCCGCTCGAATCCAAAACCGTCATGTAGCGGTTAGCGTAGCATCCGATCGTCATTCCTTCGTCCCGAAGGAAATCCATTCCTTGGCGCAGTACCGGTTCGACGTCTCTGAGATACATCTCCCGCTCCGCGCTGTTTGTGTCAGCCCAGTCCTGGCCGGAGCGGATCAGGCAGAGATTGTCATTCGGTATCACGCGGATACTTAGCCCCTCACGTACGAAACGCGGTGCTCCGATCGGATCCATCGCGTCAGTTTGCGATAACGGCACACGATCCCGCATGCCGCCCCAGTACGCGTGCTCTTGGATTTCTCCGCTCATCGCGTCCGCAAGGACCGCTACCCCCTCAGTTCGGTCGAGCGAGGAGAATAATGTCTCGAAGCCATCTACCGACGGCGAGAGTATTTCGATGAATCGACCCAGTTTATTGAGAGAATGGTGCTCGGCTGTCCATTCTGCTTGAGTGGGTCGCATCCATTCCGCAAACTTGCTGTGATCGGCCCAATAGCCAACAGAGATGATATTGGTGTAGTTCGCCTCGTCAACGTAGCGAGCGCGGTCCCAGTGTGTCGGCCCTCCGGCAGAGGCGAACCGGGCGGCTATCCATTCGAGCGCCTTTTGCGTAGACGCTGGTTCATCGCCGCTGTATTGAATTCCGAAGTACGCCATGATGACGCGTTTCACCGTAGGCCTGAACCTTGCGACGTAAGCTGGGACCGGCGGCGCATAGTCGTCTGGGATACGCCTTGTGCGGGTACGCTCGGTCCGTAGATGCTTTGGAATTGCCGATTCCATCTTGTCGACTCCTACTGGGCTACCAGGTAAAGGGCTTGGTCAGGCTCGCTATCGGTTGGAAGCGAGAAGTGTTCGACGCGCCGCGCTGGCTTGTTGTTGAACAGAAGTCGCGTTACGTCGGGCCGGGAATAATGGCCGGCAGGATCGGCTGCGTTCTTGGCCACACCAATTGCCCCCAGGTCGATATCAGCATAAAGGATGCCCTCCTTGTCCTCCGGGAGCTTTTCCGCGAGCGGCGAGCCATCGGGCCCATAGATGACCGAATGTCCACCGCCGGCATGAATCAACTGCTTCTTGTCAGGCGTGTCGCAGAGCTCCTCGATCATCTCTGGCGAGACCACCGCAGAAGATGCCAAAACGAAACACGAGCCCTCGACCGCGTAAATCTTGCTCGCTGCGTTGTTCACCTCCCAACCGAGTGCGTGTGCGAACGGTTCGTACAGTGAGAAACTCGGCCAAGCCGCCGCGTGCACCTGCTCGTTTTGCGAATACATGGCAAACTTGGTGAGCGGCTGGATATGTTCCCAGCAACACAATGCACCAATCCTGCCGAGATCGGCTCTGTCGTGGACAGCGATGTGGCTGCCGTCACCTTCACCAAAGACAGTGCGCTCGGCATGCGTCGGCCGAAGCTTGCGCCGCTTCGCAATTGTTTCGCCATCTGGGCTGATCAGCCATTGGGCGATATAAAGGCTGCCACCCTCTCGTTCCGATAGACCCAGAACAATTGTAATCTTGTTCTTTCTTGCCGCCGCCTGGATCTTGGCGGCTTGGGGACTGTCATACGAGAGCGAATTGTCGAAGTATCTTTGGACGAAGCCACGCCCTATCGCCCACGCCGGGGGGCCCAGCCAAACATGGAAGGGATAGCCGGGGATCCAGGTTTCCGGAAATACGATGAGCTTGGCCCCAGCTTGCGCGGCTTCTTCTATGTAACGGGCGGTCTTCTCAACGGCAGCATCGAGATCAAGCCAAGCTGGCGCAGCTTGGACACACGCAACTTTGTACTTGGGATGAACGATGCCCATGATCTCGTCTCCATCAGTGTCATGACGCTGTGCAAGCGTCGGGGTGAGCTCTTACCGTAGGCATGCGGCGTTTGATTCCAAACAGGTCAATCTGGTAGACGCGGTTCGCTAGGCTCCAAGCGCCGCCCGGCACGACAATCATCGTCGCGATCGCCAACGACCCAAGGCCGATGAAATACCAGGAGCCAAATTCGGCGAAGGTTTCGCGCAACGCGAAGTAGACCAGAGTGCCGACGATCGGACCTTCAACCGTGCCTATCCCACCCAGAACTACGATGAAAATTGCTGATGCCGTCCAATTAAGGGAGAACGAGGCGTCAGGCGTAACCTGAAGCGTGCTCATGTACGAAACAGCGCCGGCTGTTCCCGCAAGGGATCCTGCAATCACCCACAGCGCGAGTTTTGCGCGGCCAGCCGGGACGCCGCTTGCGAGCGCGGCAGTCTCAGAATCTCGTACGCTCATCAACGCAAGGCCAAGACGGCTGCGCAACACTGCCACCGTCAAAAACAGCGACCCCGCGCCGATCGCCAAAGCCGACCAATAGACGTAGGCGTTTCGCGACCAACGATCGAATGAACCGATAGCCTCCAAAGGCATGCCGGCGCCGGCTCCAAGCCATCCAGTGTTGAGCACCGCAATCCGTACCAACTCGGCAAGGACCCAAGTGCCAACCGCAAAATACGCGCCCGACAGGCGGAACATTGGCCATGCCGAGATGAGAGCAGCTAGAACTGTGCACCCTGTCGCAAGTGGCAATGCTACCCAGGGGTTGAGGTGGAGGAAGTTGGAAATCGAAAACAGCGCGTACGAGCCAACACCGATGAAGAAATGGAGGCCTATTGCGACCATCCCGCCATATCCCGCCAGGAGATTCCAAGCGATCGCGATCGCGCACAGCGTTAACACCTCGACAAGCAGCCTTTGTGTGCCGAAGTCGCCAAACCAAGGCACCGCCGCTAGCCCTGCGAGAACGATTACCGGAAGAACGAGGCGCAAAAGCCGCAGCACGCGGAGTAGTCGAGCTACGAAGCCTCCGATACCTATGACCTCTGTTGCCATGGCGTGATCAGTCATCTCGCGACCTTCGCAAACAGGCCCTGCGGCCGGGCAAGAAGCATGGTCAAGAACACCAGATGGCCGAAAAACGGCCCGAGCCCTGAGGAGACGCGGGCTCCGAACAGTTGGGCGACGCCGATAACAAGCCCGCCGAAGAACGTGCCCCAGAGATTCCCGAGCCCGCCAAGGACCACGGCCTCGAAAGAATAAAGAAGGCGGTCGGGGCCGGCCGTAGGCGAAAATGGCGTGCGAATTGCGTACAGCACTGCTGCAAATGCAATCGCTGCCATGACGAAGCCGGTCACAATCGCAAAGAAGTTCTTATCGTCGACACCGACAAGTCGAGCGGTCGATGGATCATCGGCGACAGCTCGCGACTGGCGGCCGTAGTGGGTACTGGCAATGACGGCGTGAGTCAGGGCAAAGAGTCCTGCACTGACCCCGGCTGACACCAATGGCAGGAGACCGATCGAAACCCCGCCAATATCAAACCCGATTTGCGAAATGTTTTCAGCCCGTAGACTTCGGGTATCGGCAGTGAATGTCTCCTGAAGCAGGTTCTGTACGACAATCGAAAGCCCAAACGTTACTAGCAGTGGCGCGAAGACACTTCTGCCGATGACATGATTGAACAGCGCCCGCTGGAGCACCCACCCGATAATGAACATTATGGGAGCGACGAAGAACAGTGAGGCTAACGCGTGTACGTCCGCCACCTCCATCACAACACTGGTGATGTAGGCGCCCAGGACGATCAGGTCACCATGAGCAATATTGATCATGCGCATCACGCCAAGGCTGATGCTCAAGCCGAGGCCGAACAGCGCATAGAGGGCGCCGAGGAGCAAACCATTGATCAACGTCTCGATAAACGCCGACATTTCATACACCAAAGTAGGCCTGAGCGACGCTTGCCCGGTCGGCGCCCTCCGATCGCCCTTCAAGAACGACCCGCCCCTTTTGAAGGCAGTAGAAGCGATCAGACTCGCCAAGCGCCCGGCTAACATTTTGTTCAACGATAATGATTCCAGATCCGGCCGATCGCACCTTTCGGAGAAGTGCATAGACGTCTCCGACCGCGAGCGGTGCGAGCCCCAGTGACACCTCGTCGCAAAGTAGAAAGTTCGGATTCGCCGCGAGAGCTCGACCAATAGCGACCAGCTGTTGCTGGCCGCCGGAGAGTGCGGTTGCGGGTTTGGTGGATATCGAGCCAAGGATGGGAAGCTCGGCGAAGATCCGATCAATGTTCCACATGCCGCGGCGGCCGTTACGTGCCGCCAGCAGAAGATTTTCCAGCACAGTGAGGCTCGGGAAGAGCCGACGGCCTTCCGGCACCAGAGCAATGCCGCGTTTAAGTTGTCGCCGCTCCGACGCTGCGCCAATTGGCTCATCGTCCAGAAACACTGCATCTTTCGCGACACTTACCGAACCGACGATCGAGCGTAGCAACGTTGACTTGCCGGCTCCGTTGGCCCCTATCAAAGCGACCAGCTCACCAAGCGCCACTTCGATCGTGACGTTAAACAGCGCCTGAAATAGGCCGTACCCGGCGCAAAGCGATCTAGTGCGCAGCATTTGACGTCTCGTTCTCGATCTCGGCTCCAAGATACACGTCCCGCACGGCTCGATCTTGCATCAGCGCCCTAGGATCACCGTCGGCGATAATGCGTCCCTCAGCAAGCACGACCAATCTCAGCGCAACGGAAACGAGCGCGTGCACGAGATGTTCGATCCAAAGCACGGTGACCCCGCTGCGATGAACGGAGACTACAAGTCCAAGGAGTTGTGCCACCTCACCGTCGGTAAGCCCACCTGCAACTTCGTCAAGCAGGAGCAGACGAGGCCGGGTCGCAATCGCGCGAGCCAGTTCGAGTCGCTTGCGCTGGAGAAGGGTAAGACTGCCAGCATTCCTGTCGCCGAGCGTGGCGAGACCGCAGCGATTGAGCGCGTCCAAGGCAAAGCATGCGGCTTGTTGTCCTCGCAGCCCCGCGCCGTAGCTTGCCGAAACGAGCGCGTTCTCGTAGACCGTCATCGATTCGAACGGTCGCGGGATCTGGAACGTTCTCCCGATACCAGCCCGGCAACGCGCGCTCGCGTCGAGATTGCGCACCGATACGCCGTCCAGCAGCACATCACCCTGGTTGCAACCGAGGGATCCGGAAATCAGGCCAAACAGCGTCGTCTTACCGGCACCGTTTGGCCCTATGACGCCAACGAACTCGCCGTCCTGCACAGACATTGTGAGATCGGGAATAACGACCATGTCGCTGTAGCTCTTCCGGATCCCGTGCAGTTCGAGAATCACGGCCCCAACCTCAAGCGCTCTTCAAGAGCTCAAATTTCCGCTGAACTGGAACTTCGGGCGCAACCTTGTTGTTGGTAATGAAGAGTTCGGGTTTGCCGCGCGTGTTGACGTGCCATTGGCCGCCAACCACGCGCATCTTGGAAACGTTCTTCACGCCGCTGCCAGGAAAATCCAAACGTCCGATAACAGTTTCAGTTTTCAGCGTGCGAAGCACGTCCGCCGTCTTCTCCGGCGACTTCGGATCCGGACTCGCTTTTAGCGCGGCAATTCCAGTTTCAAACAACGCATGCACAACGCCGAGCGGCTGAGTCCAATCGCGCTTGGCCGCCGCCTCGTAAGCGCTCGCGAGTTCAGCGGCGGTCTGCCCGGTCAGACTCGACCTGAAGGGATAATTAGGCACCCACCAAATCTCGGTCGACATGCCTTCAGCGCGCGGACCGAGCGCAGCAACGCCACCGGGGAACAAAAGCGCCTTCGCGACTGTCGCGACCTTCGGCTTGAAGTTCATCTGTGCGGCCTGATTCAGGAACGTCGCCCATTCCGGAGGGTTGAACAGACCAGTGATGATCTCGACGTTTTGTTTTTTGAATTCCTGAATGTAATTTGAGAAGTCGTCCGCACCGATCGGAAACTTGCCTATGTCGATGATCTTGTAACCGGCCTGGGCAAATGCTCCGGGCATGCCAAGCTTCAAGTCACCCATCGCGTTGCCGGGCACGTCGTTCGAGAAGACGGTACCCACTACCTTGTTCGTCGGCAGATCTGACCAAATGTCCAGGTAGACATTGGCAATATCTTCGATGCCCCAGAAGAAGTGGAAGACGTTCTTGAAGCCTTTTGCCGGGTCGCCCTTGAGCGGGAACAACCATGCCTGCCAAGGCGTCATCGTGGTGATGCACGGAACTCCGTTGAGCTCGCACTGTTGGGACACCGGCACAACGCCAAGCGCTCCCTGCGCGAGCATCAGATCGACATTCTGCTTGTTGATCAGCTCGACGGCTAGATTAGAGGCGCGATCGGAATTGCTCTGATCGTCCCTCGCCAGGAGCTCAACCTTATACTTCTTGCCGGCCACGGTAACACCATCGGCCATCGCTTTTTGGAATTGGCCGATGATGAATTCATCCGCTTCGGCAAAGGGCGCGAACGGTCCTGTCCTCGGGCTGATGTATCCGATGCGGAGGGTATCCTTGTCCGCTGCAAGCGCCCTACGAGGCAAAAAGGCCGCGCCGGCCCCCAGGACGGCGGCCGTCTTGAGAAAGTCACGCTTGCTTATACCTCTGCACCGCACGCCTGGAGGCATGGTCACCTCGTTTTTCCAAGCCATCGAGATCCCCCGAATTGAGCCAATACCGAGGGGAAGACTTGCATCCGGCGCTAAATCCGGCTTTGTTGGCTGGGAACAATTTCTTGGATGTTTCGGAGGTGCCCTAGGTTTTCGAGGCTTTTTTGCTGGCCCGAAAGGCTGCTTTTGAGCGAAAACTTGGATAATGTGCACCTCAATTTAGCGCCCTGATACATGATCTTGGTATCAGCAGCTCAACGTTTGCAGCCTTCCTGGCCTCCTTTTGCCGACCGGCGGTGAACAGTTATGCAGCTTGCGTCGACAGCGTCGAATACCCAACTCCCATGCGTTGCCAGTACGGCTGGCGTATCGGCCCGCGAGAGGTTCGGCTACTGGCACGATACTATCGCCCGCAACCTTCTCGATCTGGACTTTGCCCTGGTTGGCGAGACGCCGTTTGAGGCTACGTTCAGTTGTGCGAGCGTCGATGCGCTTCACCTTTCAAGAGTGAATGCTTCGCCTCACAAGGTCTCGCGCAGCGACGCCAGCATTGCACGAAATGGAAGCGACCACGTCATCGTCAATTTCGTTCTGTCCGGCTCGATGGTCGCGGAGCAGGATGGCCGCACGGCCTTGGTCAGTATCGGCGAGGCCGTTGCCTGTGATGTACGTCGTCCCTATTCGCTTCGCTTCGACGGACCGATCGATCTGCTGAATATCAGACTGCCGCGGCAGTCCTTGGTCCATGCCGTTGCCGGATTCCAACGCGTGACTGCCGTCAATTTGAATCGACGCAGCCCGCTCTGTCCTCTGGCCTTCACTTATTGCACTGGACTGCTTGATCACGTTGCATTGCTGTCTGATGTTTCATCAAGGAACGTCGCCAATAGTCTCATCGAACTGATAGCTGGTCTCCTCATCGATGCGAACCAGGGCAAGTCCGGGGCGCTATCGGATTACCGCGATCTAGCCTTATTACGCATCAAGGATTTCGTGGAGCGCAATTTGGCCGACTTCGAATTGACTCCGACCATGGTGGCGTCCGCTCTTAAGCTCTCCCCGCGTTATATAAATCAGTTGCTTGAGCCCGAGGGCACATCTCTTTCCCGCTATATCTGGCGCCGCAGGCTCGAGCGAGCGGCAGACGACCTGAGAAATTCGGCACTCAATAGTCTTAGTATCTCGAGTATCGCCCTCAATAACGGTTTCAGCGACCTGAGTCATTTCAGTAAGGCTTTCCGCGACCGATACGCACATTCGCCGAGCGAGTATCGCAACATTAGCGAGCGCTGACGGCGCGCGCCGCGCTAACGAACCCGCTCGTCGCTGCCATGTGAGGGAACGTTGCTCCAGCGGCCCCAAAGCGGACCTTGACTTGCCGCGGCTGCGTCCGCTCACAAGGCCAAACCAGACGCCGCTTACTAGGTCTCCTGCGTTCCCGTATGCTGGAAGGATAGTTCCGAAAGTCTCCGAGCCCGGATTTCAGGAAATCATTTGAAATTCTCTCGATCTTTCAAAGCCCGTTTGCAAACTGGGAATGTCGCGGTTCGAATCCTCCCGCCCCAGCCAGCCAGTCCGCCTGTCGTGGGCGTGTCCTGAGGAACGTGAGAAAGGCCCGCCAACAGCGGGGTTTCGCGACCTAGCCGCCGGTCTCCACCTTCCCATTTAGTCGTTTTGGCCGCTCCAACCGCCGAAAGTCTCCGCCCGGCTCCGCAAATATTCCCGTTTTCCGGAGACTGTAGCCGGAGACTTGGTTCGATCGCGACTGCAAGGGGAGGCCGGCAGTGCAATTTTGCTATAGCGTGGAAGTCGGACGGGTGATGCAAATCGCTTTGGGATGATCGTCGGGCGTACGGTAAACAGGAAGCCACCTGTCCTAAGACGGAGCGGGTAGAGAATTTTTGAAATCAATGGTCAGGTAGCGGTCGTGTGCGAATCCTATGCAAGCGTGTTCGACTGCTTTTGGCGTTCGCGATGAGTAAACTCTTCAAGGGAAAGACTTGCGTCTATTGCGGCGCGGTCGGCGCTTCGGACACGGGCGATCATGTCCTTGCACGCGAGTTCGTAGCCGTTGAACATCGTGGTAAGATTCCGAAGGTCCCGGCCTGTGCTGTTTGCAACAACAAAAAAGCAGCGATCGAGAACTATCTCACAGCGGTACTGCCCTTCGGCGGGCGGCACGCCGAAGCCCTCGATAACTTGACGGCCAACGTGCCGAAGCGTCTGGCCAAGAATCAGAAGCTTCATCGCAACCTCTATTCAGGAAGTTCGCGCGTTTGGTCGCCCGAACCCTCCGGCCTTGTGGTGAACACGATGGCGGTGCCGCTGGATGGCGACCGGCTGGAGCAATTGATTGCGCTGATGGTGCGCGGTCTGATGTTCCACCATTGGGGTGTGATCCTCGGCCCGAACATTTTTTTGCAGGTGCTGAGCCTCACTAAGCATGGCGAGATCTTCTTCGCAGGGTACAGCAAGCTCAACGCCAAGCAGCGCGTCACGAACGACATCGGAAAGGGCGCACTGGTGTACGAAGCCGCGCAGGCGGTGGATAACGATGCGATCTCAGTGTGGCAGATGTCGCTCTATGGCGGCTTCACTATGGCCAGCGGCGACGGAAACGACTTCATGTCGAAATTTGGAGTCTTTACCGGGCCTCAAGCCATCGCGGATCGCGCCGACGAGCGTGTTGCGAGCGGCAAATTCATCGTCCGACCTTCGTGAACTGGAAACCGGTTGCCCACGCCCGGTTCGACGATCCAATCCCGCTTCCCCGCGGCCGCCAGATCGTCACGCTTGAGGATGCCGGCAAATTCATCACGCGGCTTCCGAATGCCGAGCACGAGGCCGCGGAATGGCAGGCAGCGATGGAAGCTTGATCCTGGTCGCTGAGTCGGGAGGCCCAACGATGTTTGCGCGGATCGGCGTCATGCGGGCGTTAAACCGCCACATCGAGCGCGTGTTCAACCCCGATCGCAAAGACCACCATTGGGGAAAGCGGAAGCTGGCGCGCGAACGTTGACGTTGGAATGGCCCAAGGAGACGGCCCCAGCCGGGGGAAGCTGGGGCCGCATGGAAAAGTGCCAGTCATGAGGGGAACCAGCACAGTTCAGATGTGGGGTCGCAATCCGCCGATCCCCATTAAATTCCGTGTGAGGTCTGCGTGAGAAGTGGCCTGATAATCAACTTGCGTTCCTCACCCGCCGCCATCCCGACCGCCCCTTTTCCAGTCCCGAAAGTCTGCCTGGCCTAATTTTGAATCGGGGTCGGTGGCCTAATTTGATCAAATGGTTTTGGAACCAGATACCTAGGTATACTTTTGGACATTTCCTCGGAACTAATGCCCGTCTTCCGCTTGACGCATGCAGGATAGACAATTGCGCGGAGAAGTGCCGTGTTCGGTAGGCGAACCAAGTTCCAATCTGAGAATCTCATTAGAGAGGCCCGCGCGATATACGAGAGCATATTCCCGACTGCTAATGGCCATTCACATGATAGCGGTGCTATCGCCTTGGAGCCTGCGGCGGGACGCACTGGAAACTGATCTCCGCCCTCGGATAGTTGCCGAGCAAATACGGCGGCTGTGTTTCCGTCTCATTAGTCAAAAGAAACTCCCGGCTCTAGCTCCGGCAGTATAACGAGAGCGTTGAGTGTGGAGGCCGTAACACCGGGGCAGAACCGTGAACCCGGAGTTCGAGTTATGAGCATTATCCCTCTCGCCCTTCAAAAAAAGATCGAACAGCGTTGGGCCGCCAGATTTGCGCAGCGAGCTCCATTGACGGCACCTCAGGACCATCGTCCCGAACGACACCTTACGACGCCCACAAAAGTCAAAATAAAAGTTCGCCGGACTGAAGTAGCGAGTTTGAAGCCAACGTCGGATGTGTGAGCGCCGGACCGAAGCACCGCGCCTTTGTCTTGCGTTATGAGGAATGTCTTCAGACTCCAAAAACCGGCAACTTTAGCGAGAAAATGCCGAAAGTCTCCGGCCCCTATCGGAAATATTCCCGTTTTCGGGAGACCTTCGGCGGAGACTTTTTTCGATCTGCACTGATTGGCGGACGATACCTGGACATCTCGGCCGTGGCGCGCCGCGAGAACGCCGGGTAGGGCTCGGTCATGCTCAGGCCAGTGCTCTGTTGTGGATGATGATCAACCGGGTGATCCGCTCGTCCCGGAGGCTGAAGTAGAGGCTCAGAATCAGCGGGTCGGGCAGGCCGGTTTTGTCGTAGGTCCCGTCGGTGCGCGCGTGGACGGTGATGTCGCCGTGGCGATCTACGGCCCGCAAGGGCGTGAAAGTGACGCGGTCGCCGAAGATCTCTTTCGCCGCGAAAGCGCGGATCGCCTCGGCTCCAGCGAATTCTCGCTGGACATCATTGACCAAAGCATCCGGGTGGAAAGTCGCCATCCAGGCATCGATATCGTGGCCGTTGCAGGCGGCGAGGTGGCGAGCGA
>Ga0210408_10001752_pt1 | contig 22042 bp, 11 predicted proteins | sample IncBWH4MmetaG_FD_155471 | JGI IMG/M metagenome (GOLD analysis project Ga0210408, IMG submission 155471) | Forest soil microbial communities from Barre Woods Harvard Forest LTER site, Petersham, Massachusetts, United States - Inc-BW-H-4-M | ecosystem: Environmental > Terrestrial > Soil >...
ACCTAGTGAAGCGAATATCACTCCGATCCCAATCACTGCAAGCTTCATTCGGTCATTGGATCGAAGTGCGACAGACGATAGCTCCTTGCTAGAGTTTTGCGCGAATGCCATTTGTCCCCCATTTCGTGTGAGATTGGCTCCAACTATTTTATGCGGAAGGCGGTTGTTGAAATCGGTTTACCCTCATCGAGGGTCAATGAGCTCTATAAAAAGGGATGTCAAGAAAAAAAGCTTTCCCACGACCGGAGTGGAGATTGTTTCTCGACATCCAGCCCACCTTGGATATGCTTCGCTGAGAGCAGCTGTGGCTTTCCATTCTCATAAGATCTTTCCTCTGTCGGTGACGACGCGATCGAGTTTGGGAGAGCGGCAAGTCACTGGTGTTGACTTGTGTCAACCATGGTTCTATCCGAGGCTCATGGCCTATGACTATTTCTGGTTATCCGAGGAGGCATAGCGTGTAATGGGTGACTCGGTGCCAGAGCACACGGGGCCAGATCTCATTGACTGATACTCTCCTCGAAACCGAGCATCCTCAGAACCGACCGACCACCACCGTAGAGCAATTGCCAGAGATGGAAAGGCCTCTGCCCTCAGGAATGCTCAAGCTGCTTGCCGACTCAACTGTTGCGGATCGAAGTTCGCTCCTTTCTTGAAGATATTCTTCAGGTCTGGATTGTGGTTGCGGTTCAGACCGCGCACGGTGATGCGCTCGCGGTAGCGTTGTAGCTTCCGTGCGGCATATTGATGGTCGCTTGCTCTTTCCGGCAGATTCACAACGGGGCATTTCGTTGTATTAGATCCTAGACAGCCTCGTAAATGGGTTTGCGATTATATGAGAAACAGATTAGACGGCCATATCGTCCAAGTTCGAGGGCGATTGACTCCCAGTTCGTCCCCATGACGGGCAAGCCCGAAGTGAAACCACAGAGTGCCAAGAGAATCACAAGTCGGCTTCGGAAACATGTGTGCCTGATTTCACCAGACGCCCGTTATCGGGTCTTACGTCAGGTAGCCTCTCACACGCCCGTCACTCGATTCAAGAATGCGCCCCGTTATATACTCCCGGAATGAAGCGAGCCGTCCGAAGTCGCCGCAAAGTATACGGGGCAACTCCTGGAGCATGCTCGCCGCCAGCCGCATCGGGAATGCTGCGGAATTCTGGCGGGACAGGACCGATTAATCACGCAGACATTCCCTGCGAAGAACCTCGCGGCTGATCCGGTGAGGAACTACGAGATTGCGCCCAAGGAGATGGTGCGCCTGATGGGGGAACTCCGCGAGCGGCGGCTCGACTTCCTCGGCATCTACCACTCGCATCCGAATTGGCTGGACACGAACGAGCCTTCGCGCAAGGACATCGCGCTGGCCTACTATTCTGAAGCGATCTATTTCATCGTCACGCCCCACCCATTCGCACCTACGCCCATCCGGGCATTCTCAATCCGAGATGGGCGTGCGATGGAGCTTGAAATTCAGGTTCTACCCTGACGTAAAAGCACAGAGGGTTACGGTCCCAATCTCCGCTCCACTTGTCCGATTACCCGATTAACCAGGGGCCGACCTCACCGTCGTAATTTTGGTTGTGGAACTACAAAGATATTTCAGGACCGTACTTGACCATGAGTACCTACTGTTGCGACCGAATGGCCCAGGAATTAAATCGTAATGCGACCAACATCCGAGTCGGCATGATTGCCCGGATGCCTTGTCTCGGATTGTCCCTTTAGATTTCATCAGCGGAACGGTCTTGAGCCGCAAAGAGCAAAGCGGGTCATAAGTCGGTTTCGAGGAGACCATCCGCTGAGCTCCCCGAAGCCCGTTTGAACGAAGCCGCTTCGCGGCAGACGCTTTCGCGTGTGTGGTGTCGGCAGCAGGGGTGTAAAGGATAAGGTTGGGTCATAAGGAGCTAACCTATGACCCACCTTCGCAAAATGATGCTCGAAGAACTCGAGCGTCGTAATTACGCTCAGACTACCATAGACTGCTACATCCAGACGGTCGAAGATTTCGCGCGCTATTTCCGGCGCCCGCCCGCCAGTCGAAGACTTTTTTTTCGCTCTAGCGGTCGGACTCCGACCGAGGTTGCGTGATGTCGCACCCACACCTCTGCACGAAATGACCTAAAAACACTCTCATTTCATAGCTTGACTCCTTGGTAGCGTGTAAGGAGCCACAATTAAGACGCGAACCGACAATCATCTATGCTAGAGGCCGATCTGCGGCGAAAAAGTGGCAGCCGCGTGAATCCGTTACTAGCTGCTCGTGGATCGCAAGTCTTCGGCGTACAGCGCCGGGCTCGTACTGCTAACAGGCATAAGGACCTTCAAGGGAGGTCCGAGAATCCGCACGAAAGACCAAGTTTCGACCAAATCGTCCACTGTCGTAGCGTCCGAAGCAATCGCTTAAATGGCGTTGATCACACGCAAGGCGGAATTGACCGGTGCGGTGCTTTCGCAGAGAACTGAAGACCTGCTAACATTTTCACCGCTTTGCTAAGCGCTTCATCGGCTAGGCCTGGGCTAAACGTCGCATTCGTCGCGGCAACGTACCCCTGAACCTAGACAATAGAGGCACGGAGCCAGATGAAGATACGATGGCTTGTGACACTCGCAAAACGTTCCAGCAGCTGCTTCATGCTTTTGTTGTGTGTGATTGCGGCTGGAGCATCGGACTTCAAGGATGTCCCGTACCGGGCGATCGATGGAGTTCAACTCACATTGGACGTACATCTGCCAGACCGAGCCGGACCGTTCCCGGCGGCCATCTTGGTTCATGGTGGAGGTTGGGTAGCGGGCGACAAGCAGCAGTACATTACTTATATCTTTGAGCCGCTGTCGAGCGCCGGCTTCGCTTGGTTCAGTATCAACTACCGCCTCGCGCCGAAATACACGTTCCCAGCCGACGCAGAGGATGTCGAAGAGGCGATCCGATGGGTGAAGGGGAACGCGGCGAAGTACCGGGTTGACGTGAAACGCATTGCCCTGATTGGTGAGTCGGCGGGTGGACACTTGGTTTCGTTTGTAGGTGCTCGTCAGGCACCGGGAGCCCGGATTGCGGCTGTGGTCTCAATGTATGGGATTCACGATTTTATTTCCGCATCCGTGCAGTGGAAACCGATTCCAACTGAAATCCTGCAGCTATTCGGGATCAAGGCCGTTGACGCCGAAACTGCCCCTGTCCTCATCAAGGCCTCGCCGGTGACGTACGTGAAGAAAGGGATGCCTCCGTTTCTGCTCATGCACGGCTCCAAGGACGAAGACGTTCCCTACGACCAGTCAGTGGAAATGTGTCAAAAGATGAAGCAGGCCGGTGCTTCCTGCGAACTCATTACGGTTGCAGGGGCGCCACACGGGATGGACCACTGGGAGACGAATCCGGAGTTTCTGTGGTACAAGAAGGCGCTCGTTGACTGGCTGCAGAAGACGCTGAACAAGTAAGCAAGGCGCGCTTGCACCCGCCCGTTTCCCAGTCGAAGCCTACTGTGGCAAGCCGTTGCTCTCCATGTCAACGCGGAGCGTGACGGTGCCGATACTGCTTCCGTTGCTGTCTGCGCTCCATGACAGGCTCTGCCACGTCCCTTTCACCGCGGGCGCCGGAGTGATCGTGATTTGCACCGGATATGAATCATGCGCGGGAACCGTGAACTCCGTCGCCTCCGGCTTCTGGTTCCACCCTGACGGTAGCTTGGAATGCAACGTCACCTGGCGGCCCGAATCCGTGTCATTGCGCAGAATCAGGGGCACCCACAGCGTGTCTCCCGATGCGACCTGTGCTTCTGGCGAGTACAGTTCCGCCAGGTGCTCGAGGTTATGCGCGGGCCAGAAAGCGTGGTAGAACGCCCAGGGACCGCCCAGTTCCAGCGCTACCGCTGGCGCAGGAGGTTGGTAGCCGTGCGGACGCACGTACGCGATGGGGTCGGCAGTGATGCCCTCGAAGACCTCTCCTGTAGGAGTGCCGCCTACCAGAGATTTGCCCCAGATCAGGCGGATCGGAAGCTCTGAGAACTCCTTAAGCTGTGCGTCAGTAAAATCGTTTTGGGTCTTGTAAGAGCTCCAGGCCTCTGCGGCGATTCGTGAATATGGAACCTTTCGCAACGGGGAAATGTCGCTGGTCGCAAGCTCAGGTCCTTTGCCCTTCAGGAAGTCGAAGTGAATCGTGTCGGAGAAGAAATAAATCTTCTTAGCCTGCCATGGACGGAGGCCTTCGCCATAGTTGTTGATTCCGTCGCGGGCTCGGGGAGCCTCAACCTGCTCCGGAAAAATGAGCGGATCCGCCGCACTATCGAAGGCTTCAGTAGCGATGACTGCCGCTCCTTGATGATCGTCGTGATTTTCGCCCACCACATAGTCTGGCAGCCAAGAGAAGATAACATCGGGCCGAGTCAGCCGAACCAATCGCACGACCTGTTCCAGTGTTTGGCCGTGGCCCCACGCCTCAAGAGAATGCAGGACGTCGCCACCGGGAGTATCTGAGCCATGCAGAAACCAGGCATTCGTAATGCCGTACGAGGCAAGCGAATGCCGAGCCTCCATCTCGCGCACGTCGGCGAGTGCGTTGGCCTGCTCCAGACCGACGGCGTTGCCGCCGGAGTTGCCGCGTGTCATGTACACGACCGCGGCGCGTTTGTGCCCTTGCTCGATGGTCTTAGCTAGATAGGCGGCAACCTCGATGTCATCGTCGGGATGGCCAACCACCAGCAAGATATCGACCTTGTAGCGCTGGTCGGGTTTAGGGAGCGCAGGCGCCTGCGATTGCGTCCACATCAGAATGCGGGTGGATAGAATCAGGAATAGTGAAAAAGATAGGTATCGGGTCATGAGTGGTCCTTTGGAGAATGTCGGAGCAGAAGCGGTCCGTCCCCGGCGCGAACGCAGCCGGAACAGAAGAATTAGAAGAGTAAAGACTGTTAGAAACGGAAGTGCAGGCCAAATTGCATCTGCCTCATGGGAACCTGGGTCGCGGTGATCTGGCCAGCACCGGACACGTCGACTACATTGTTCGGCAAGCCCAGGTTGGGATGATTCGGGGCGTTGAAGTTCTCCCATCGGAACTCGAGAGTCTTTCCCTCCGCCAAGGTGAATGTCTTTGCCAGCGCCAGGTTCAGCAGAACCTCCCGTGGGCCGCGCAGCGAATTGCGATGTACGTAACCGTCACGATAGAGCCCCTGTGGCGGCGTAAAAGCCGCAGGATTGAACCATAGATTGGCATTTGGATTGGAAACGTTCGGATCCCCAATCTGATCGGGGCGGACACTGCTGAAGTCCGCGTTGACGTTGGCTGTGTTGGAAACATGAACCGTAAATGGCATCCCTGAATAGAAGGTAGAGATTCCGTTCAGCAGCCAGCCACCGAGCAGAAGATCTATCGGACGACTGATCTGGCTGCCCCAGTGGCGGCCATGGCCAAAAGGCAACTCCCAGACATTGGAGAGGGTGAAAGTGTGCTTACGATCGTAGTTGGCCGGACCGTGGTCTGCCCGCCAGTTCAGGTTGTTGTCGTAGACGCTTCCGTACTCCGTGTTGTCGAGCTCCTTCGCATAAGTATAGGTAGCCAGCAGATCGAGACCGTGTGTGACTCGCTTCTGCAATTTAAGCTGCAGTCCATGATAGCTGGAGTTATCGCAATTGCAGGTCTCAAATAGAGCCTGACTCAAACCAAACCTTTGGAAGTAATATCTACGCGGGTTAAAGTCGCCTGGGCCCGGGACCGCCTGGTTCACGTTGGGATTGACGTAGAGGTGGCGACCGACGTTGCCCACGTAAGCGGCCTCGAAAGAAAGACTGGGGCTGAATTCGTGCTGCACGGTAAGGTTCCAGAATTGCACCGACGGGATCCGATAGGAACTTGGCGGGTCAAAGAAATAGTAAACCTGCAACGTACTGGGCAGCGGAAAGCGTCCGTTGATTCCGACCTGTGGATTCGGCGGAAGCGGAGGTCCCTGCAGGAGGTTAAACACAGCGAAGTAAGGATTCGCCGGACTGAGCTGCTGCGGAATTGTTATTGGCGGATCGTATTCGGGGGACTGGCCGAACACCGCGCCCAGCCCGGAAGGAGTGAAGCTCTGGCCGTATCCCGCGCGAACCACGGTCTTGGGCAGGATCTGATAGGCAACGCCTAGGCGTGGAGCAAAACCCAGGTTGTAGGCTTGCACTCCCATGTTGCTGGGTACGGATCCGATCCCGGCAGCAAGCCCTTCCCCCGTGGTCGGATCGAAACTGCCCGCTCCTCCCCGGCTGGCCGCGGTTTGCGGCAGGTAGTTTTCGTAACGCAGGCCGTAGTTCAGCGTCAGCTTCCGGTTCACGCGCCAGGAATCTTGTGCGAAGAAAAACAGGCGCGTCTGGCGTAGGCCCGCGTGATAGCCGGCCCCGGTAAAGTAGCGCACAAACGCATTTGGTTGTCCCAGGAGGAACGCAGCCAGCCCGGAGCCTGTAGAGGCGCCTACGGTATTGGCAGTGACGTTGTCCACGTCCACGCTTCCGGTGACTGCGTTGTTGAAAGTGATTTCCCCCGAGCGGTGATTGTCGCTTGGAACCCGCTGCTGTTGCAGTCGCCGGAAATCCATCCCCCAGCCGAACGTGTGATTTCCTAAGGTCTTGGTCCAGTTATTTACGACCTGAAAATGATTCTCCGTTTCCTTCAAAGGACAGTTGCACTGGTTGATCCCCAGAGCGTAGCCAAACTGGAAGCCACCATTTCCGTTGATATAAAAAGCGGGCATGCCACTAGTTTCGCTTGTGCCCAGGTTAAGACCTGGGATTCCGGCGTCCGAGGCGGGTGTCGACCCAAGACCGTTGGGCTTAGTACGAATGCGATAGCGATAAAAGCCTAAGCGAAAGTCGGTAATCAGAGAATTACTTAATGTGTAGGTGTACCCTAGCGCGATGCTCTGATTCCGCGCAGAAGACGTACCGGCGAATGCCGAGCCGGTAAGAGCGGGCCCGCCCGCCAAGTCGCCAAATGCTCCGGGTGCGTGTTTGGAGAAATCGCTGATGGTATAACGTCCAAACACATGGGAGCGCTGGGAGATCACTTCATCGATGCGAATGTCTTCCTGGTCGTTGCTGAAGGCGTCGATTCCAGTCCCAATATAGTTGTTGGCAATGTCGCCGGGATTGCCCGTATTGGGCCCCGGGATATTATCCAGCAGCTTCGTCAGGGCCGCGGGAATCGCTGGAAGTACGTTGATCTGACCTCCGCTGGAGATGGCCCGCCGGCCGGTGCCATCCGGATTCCCGCTCGTCGGATCGAATATCATGCCAGTCTGACCGGGCACAGTCGATCCTTCCGTGGTGGTGACCGTCTGAGGGTTGCTGCAAGGCGTTGCAGAAGTACTTCCGTCAGCACAGATGTAATTTCCGAGCAGAGCTTGCAGATTCCCCGATCGCTCTGCTGCATTGGGCACAGTGGTAATCACCGGAGCCCCTGTATGTCGTCGCGTACCCTGGTAATCGAAGAAAAAGAAGAGTCTGTTTTTGGCAATGGGCCCACCCACGGAGCCGCCGAACTGATTCCAATGCAGCGGTAACAGCCCCGCGCCAAAACGATCGGCTGCGTTTCCCAGTTGGCTGTTTCGCAGGTACTCAAACAGCGAACCGCGCCATTCGTTCGTGCCCGACTTCGTGGTTGCCTGCAATAGGGCTCCGGCAACCGAGCCGAACTCAGGGTCGTAGTTCCCAGTGGTGATTTTGAATTCCTGCAGCGCGTCGATATTTGGATTGATCACCGCGATGCCCAAGCCTGAGCTGTTATTTTCGGTTCCGTCTAGGAGAAACCCGTTCGCGGTGAACTGTTGCCCATTTGCAGAGAATTGCACCCCACCCTGCGGGTTTTCAGACGAAGCGTGCTGCCAGTCATTCATTTGCGTACCCGCAGTGGTGAACACGGCCCGAGTCAGATTGCGGTCGAGGATAGGTAGGCTTGCAAGCTCGTTCGTGGTCAGGATCGTGGCGACGTCCGATCGGTCGGTCTTTAGAAGGGGGACTTCATCGGTGACGGTGACGACACTCTGCGTCTGGCCCACGGTCAAGTTGGCGTTGGCTTCGGTGGAAGCGTCCACGTGAACCTCAACGGAGGTTTCGAAGGGCGCGAAGCCAGGAGCTTCGATCCTGATTTTGTAGCGGCCTGCCAGAAGATGTGTTTCCTGGTAGTTGCCCGTTTCGTTGGTCGCGGTTTGGTACTTGATTCCGCGGTCGAGATCGGTCGCGGTGACAGTTGCGTTGGGAACCGCCGCACCACTGGGATCGCTCACGTATCCCGCGATTTTGCCGGAGACCGCTTGGGCGGCAGCAAATGAAGACAAGAAAAGCACAGCAACTGCAAACCGCAGAGAGCCGAACGAGTTCCCCCTCATTCGCATCCTCCTGGGCTGGGACTTTCGATTGTCGGTATAGAGCAAATTCAAGTGCCGAAGCGATTTAGGCCCGAAATTATGCTTCTCGGGACAGGCAGTCGTCAAGGAATACGTCCAAAGGCCGGTGCCCGCGAACGATAGTCTGGCATGTAGATGTAACCTCCAAGGGATTGGGTAGTTGCACCCAGTTTCTTTTGCACCCGAAAGGCGTTAAACCGTTGCTGTTCATCGCGCGAATCCTTGGTTGCCGATGGGCTCGGGCGTGCCTCTGGGCGGTATTGGGACAGGGTTCGTGGAGATCCGAGCGGACGGTTGCTTTTACGAATGGCAAATCTTCAACTCCGGTGCTAGTTCCCATCTTAAGAAAGCTCCTTGCCGGTTCTTGAGCAGCAAATCAAAAGGGATTTTATGCGCGAAGGCCGGGCAACCGGACAAGCTGTAGTAATGAGGTCCAACCGCGTAATCACGCCTCTCCCCGGCATCACCACTCCAGGCATTTCTTCATCGCGCGCGCTTTCCATAACGAAACCACGTGAATTCATGCTAATTTCCCTAATTTCCTCCAGCCTTGCCAGTTATCTGGCCTTTTGCTCCGCTAGCGGTAGCACTTGTTTCGGCACGTCGTAACCCTCAACGCGCAGCGCTGGTTTGTGGCCGTCAAGCAGGGAAGTGTCGAACACCGCATCGATGGTACGGGTTTCGCGCGGAAATACCGTGATGTAGTTGTCGTCGTAGCGGATGGGCAAAACTTCCGGACCGTCTGCATCCGCGGTGACTTCAGCCCGCACAAAGAACGCAACATGATTGGAATTATTGGTCAGGCGGATTTGGGCCCGGGTTTCGCCGTTCACCTCCGCGTAGGTTCCAGAGACCGCAACCCGCGCCGCGGGCATGGAGTTCAAGGCCGTCATGTCGCTCAAGTGCGACCATTTAACTTCGAATCCTTCGTCGTTGCTGGCAGGGCCGACATCATCGGGCGTGGTTGATTGCCAGTAGGTGTTGTCGGCAAGAACTTTCCCTGCGGCGTCGCTCATTTGGCAACGAACAAAGTAAACAGGACTCAAGTCCGTGAAGCGCTCTACCTTTAATGCGTCGATGGAGGAATTCGAGGGCACGCTCAGGTTCTTGGCCTCGGCTAGGTGTTTTTGGGTTCCATCCAGGTTGTAAAACCGTACGGTGACGTTCACGTTATTCAAATTCTGGAAGTAAGGCGTTTGATTCACCGCATATACTTGTGCCGTGCTTCCATCGCCGGTCGCGTAGTAGTCCCAGACCACGCTCGCAGGCTGGAGCGCCTTCTTGGCGCCAAAATAGCCGCCGCCTTGCTTGAAGTAGTAATCGAATAGGTGTCCGAAGAAAGATGGCCAGTGATTGTCCAGCATCCAGTAGACGATCATCTTCCGGTCCGACCAGTGCGTGGCATAAGCTTCGACTCTTGCGCGCACGTCTTCGTAGGCCTCCAATTGTGCTTTCCTGGCAAAGTCCTCCACCCTTGAGGATGGCCCGTAGCGCGCCTCCAGTACGCGACGCGCGCCGGCCAGTTGCGCGTTCCCCGCAGTCGCCCCCGCGTGAAAGTACCAATACTCGTTGATTGGCCAGAGCTTGTCGGCAGGAATAAATTTCTTCAGGGTCTCGAGGGGAGGGACTACCTCGTTATCTCCCTCTTCCGCCGAGGACCCCTGCGCTGGCCCGTATTTCCCGCCAAACCAGTAGTTCGGCGGATGCCACACATATGGGGCTGACATCTGGATTCCGCTCCACGTGCGGTTGCCACCGGCAACCGTATCGACGACGGCATTTTGCCAGTGCAATTCGTGCTCAATAGCGTGGTAGTCATTCAGTACCGGGTCAGGAGGCAGACCATCGCTCCCATTTGCCCACATGACGACTGCCGCATGCGAGCGCAGTTGGCGCAGTTGCGCCCGCAGACTGGCTCGCGCCACCCCTTGATCTTCGGCGCTCCACGCATTCCACATCTCCCATTGCGCGCAACACATCCACCCCAGCATGACAGGCACGCCTTCGTGGTCAGCCCGATCGAGCATGGTGTCGTCGGCAATCTTCAGTTCCCAGCGCAGCATGTTCAATCCCAGATCTTTGGTGTAGAGCATGTTGGCTGCGTCGCGCTGCAGGTCGTTTTTGAACAGCACATCAGGGGTATAGGCCGCCCCCCGAATGAGATAGTCTCGGCCATTGATCTTCAGGTAGAAGTTGCCCCCGGCGCCCATCTCGGGGAACTCATTATCGGAGTCGCGTTGCTGGGTAATCTTGCGGATCCCAAAGTCAATATCCTGCGCATCGGAAACCTGGTCATTGATTTTGAACCGCATTTGCAAGTGATAAAGATTCGGCGTGCCCCAACGATACGGCCACCACAGATCCGGATCGCGGACGATTAACTCGGGAAACTTATTCGGCAAAAAAGAAACCTCTTTGATCTCATCGCGCAAGAGCGACACTGGCTGCTGAAAGCGAATCGCCGGTTTGCCTGGCCGGGAGATTTCGCCTGACAGGATTCCCGAAACCGGGTTCGCGCTGTGATTGCTCACGTCGCAATACACGGTCAGCGAAGCCGGATTGGTTTCAGGCAGTGGCAAATCGGTCTCCACGTAAGGGTTTCGAACCGTCACCGCACCGCTGGCGCTGAGATACACACGTTTCCAGACTCCCGCATTCCGGTCCGGCGTGAAAGAGTATGCGGGGGCATAATTGAATCCGTAGCCGTGATCGGCGACACCGATGTAATTCCAATTCAGCCAGTCAATCCATGCGTCGCCCAACTCAACCGTGCTTCCAGCAAGACTTCCATCTTTACTCGGCTCGTGCGGGATTGGTTGTTCGGGAGTGATCTTCACCGCCAAAACGTTGTCGTCACCAAGATGAACGATCTTCGAAACATCAAATTCAAAGCTGTTGTACATGCCTACAACTTGCGTCTCGTCGGCGACTTTCTTGCCGTTTACCCAGATATCGGCGCGATAGTTGATCCCTTTGAAGATGAGCGAATAGACCTCGTGTCCCGCGGGCACTGTGAAATTTGTGCGATACCACCAATCCTTTTTCCAGAGGTCGCCGGGGGTGGTCAGATTCATTCCAAAGTAAAGATCTCTGTAGACGCCGTCATCTTCGAGGATCTGCAACACAGTGGCCGGCATGTGATGAACCGTATGCCATTGAGAAACGTCGAAACCGGGCAGAGAAACTGAGGCATCGTCGGCAGAAACCTGGTCTGCGGAAACGATTCGCCATCCCTCGGAAAGTTCGGTCCAGCTGGAAGCCCAGCTGAGAGGGTGATATGTCGTGGATGCCGCGATCGCGGCACTGGCCGATCCGAAGAGTGTGAAGATGAGGACATAATTCAGCCCTCGGCTGGCGACGCTGAGCCCTCGCTCTTTCCCCACCACTGCACAAAGCCGATTCCGCATTGAATCCTCCGACCAAATTGTTGAAAGACGCTGCCTAGAACATGCCCTACCATGGTTTCGATCGCTTACTTTTACTTGCGAACTGGTATGTTTGTCAATAATTTGTTTGACGATTCGTTTCGATATGATGTATTTGGCCATCGAAGATTCGCCGCGAACGCAGCAGGGAAGGTGAACCCTTTTGCCTGATTACAATCTCGCACCGGAATGCAATCGAGGTTTAAGAGGAACGGTAGGCGCAATGAACTGCAATTTGGCGGGATCGCGCAGGCTTGCACGGCCAAGAAATGAAGTGGATCTTGACGGCGTACGGTCGTTGACGTTCAGCTCAAGCTGATTCGATAACTCTAGCCGGGTTTGGCGTTCAGCCGCATCGTTCGATCACGATAGCGCACGATGCATACGCCGCCAGTCTTGGTTACAGCGTTGATGAGAAATCTTCTTCTACTAATCGCCAACCGAGTTGAACGCATTGCGCGAAATTGAGGCGGCGCTCCGAGCTTTGCGGCGGTCCCAGGATCGTGACGTATGGGCTGGAGGCAACTTCAAGAAAGCTCTGTCCGCAGGCCATCACGAATAGGGCCAACAGAAAAAACTTGCAAAGTCTGGCAGCAGATGTGGGAGCGAACACAACCACACGCTATTCGGTCTTTCCGTTTGGCCTGGAATAGACTCAACGTTTCCTCGGAAGAGAAAAGATTCGAAAGGACTCAAAATATATTGGAATCCAAGCCGAATCAAGGGCAATGTGATTTTGTTTAGGTTCGAATAGTTACGAATTGGCGCGACTGCCTGGCGGTAAAGGCTATAACCGTAAAAAGTCGAAGCGAGCAGCGCGATTTTTTTGCTTGACACGGCAAGGCAACTATCACTATAGTGCGGCGGAAACGTAACAAATTGATCTAAATCGAAACGATATGATCACTCGTTGGGTAATCTCTTCTGAAGACTTCACGGGGAAGATTAGGTTGCGCTCGGAGATCGCCGGGACATAGCCAAGGACACCAAGTCCAGGCTCTCACCGAGGGGAGGAGTCAAATGATCAGACTCGAGACGAACACACGCCGTGCATTCTCGCTATCCCTGCTGTTCATGTTGGCGGCTGGGTTGCTTTTGCCCAGGACGGTAATTGCTCAGGTGGACATGGGTTCAATTTCAGGAACCGTACGTGACACCAGCGGCGCAGTACTACCGGGAGTGAACGTGACATTGAGCAATGTGGATACTGGCGTTACCTCCTCAACCAAGACGGGGTCCGAAGGGCAGTACACCTTCTCTCCGATAAAAATTGGGCATTACTCCGTTTCTGCCACGGCCAGCGGATTTCGGACTGTTCACCAGAACAATGTGACGGTCGATGTCCAGCAGAAGGTCGCGGTGAATCTCTCGCTGCCTGTAGGGCAAGCAACAGAAAGCGTTACGGTGGACGCCGCCCCTCCTCTTCTCCAGACCCTGGATGCCTCTGTGGGGCAGGTCATTGAGCAGAAGACGATCAACGACTTGCCGCTGAACGGCCGCAATTTTACGTTCTTGGCGCAACTCTCGGCTGGGGTAACCCAAGGCCAGCAGGACTCCCGTGGCCTCGGCGACAGTGGAAGTTTCGCCGCCAACGGCTTGCGCCCGGCGCAAAACAACTACCTTCTGGACGGAATTGATAACAACTCGAACCTTGTGGACTTCCTTAACGGCACCGGTTACTCGGTGAAACCTCCAGTGGACGCGATTCAGGAGTTCAAGGTCGAAACTAGCAACTACAGTGCCGAACTGGGACGCTCCGCCGGGGCCGTGTTGAACGCCACTATCAAATCTGGAACAAATCAGTTCCACGGAACAGCCTGGGAGTTTCTGCGGAACGATGCCCTGGACGCAAAAAACTACTTCGAAAGCGGCGTGAGAAAAGGCGCATTCCGACTAAACCAATTCGGAGCCAGCCTGGGCGGACCCATTCGTCGCGACAAGACCTTCTTTTTCATGGATTACGAAGGCACACGCATTCGTCAAGCCATCCCCTATGTGAGCACCGTGCCGACGGATTTGGAGCGCAGCACGGGTTACACCAATCTGTCCGAGTTGCTCACCCAAGGAGGCAGCCTGACTGACAATCTGGGCCGCAGCTTTTCACTAGGTCAGGTTTTCGATCCCGCTACGACCCGAGCTGTGACCCAGGGGCAGGTAGATCCTGTGACTAACCTTACTGCCACGCAGACAGGTTTTGTTCGCGAACCCTTTGCGAACAATATGTTGCCTGCGAATCGCCTCGACCAGAACGCCATCAACCTACTCAACCTCTTTCCCGCTCCGAACAACCCAGGTCTGTTCAACAATTTCGTGTCTAATCCGGTGCTAAAAAACACCACCGATCAATTCGACGTCCGCGTGGATCAGAACTTCAGTTCGAAGGATAGTATTTTCGGGCGTGTGACATACGTGGATAATCCCGAGTTCATTCCTTCACCGTTCGGCGGAATTGCTGATGGGGGATCCTTCTCCGCCGGAGATCAGTCGGTAAAATCCGTTAACTCCGCCCTGAGCGAGATTCACGCGTTCTCGCCGACCCTGGTGAATGAAGCCCGTCTGGGCTATAACCATCTCAGCAGTTCACGCACTCAACCAAATGCCAATCAAAGCGGCATCCCGGGCCAGTTCGGCATCCAGGGAGTTCCTCAAGAGGGCTCCAACGGCGGTCTTGGATCTATCTTTTTGACCGGGCTGAACACACTCGGCAGCAATCAATTCTTGCCTTCAATCGAACTGAGTACCACTACCCAATTTACCGATAACCTGACAAAAACGGCCGGACGCCAAACGCTCAAGGTGGGCTTTCAATGGCAACGTCTGGGCTTCTCGATTCTCCAACCACCATCTGGCCGCGGCACTTGGAGTTTCAGCGGTGTCTATACCGAGATTCCGACGACCACCGGCGGCAACACCGGGCTCGCGCAAATGCTGTTGTCGCCCATTCCGGGCACCGTTGCCGGCGCGGCAGATTTTGTCGGCGGCGCTGACAATGTGACCTTTTCGAATTTCGCCCGAACATCCCAGAAGCATGAATACTACGCCGGCTATTTCCAGGACGACATCAAGGTTTCTCAGAAGCTCACTATGAATCTAGGGCTGCGATACGAGTACTTTGGACAGCTGATCGAAAACTACGGAAATCAGTCCAACTTCCTTCCGGCGGCGAGTGGTGCTTCAACGTTCCTGCTGACGAAGAAACGCTGCAATTCTTCGTTCTCGGCAGATTTTCTGGCAGCGGCGGCAACTGACAACATCAATATTGCCTGTTCCGGCCAACCCGGCCTCGGCCAATCACAAAAGACGAATTTTTCGCCGCGCGTTGGGTTCGCATATCAGCTGACTCCCAAGCTTGTACTCCGCGGCGGTTATGGGATGTTCTATGGAGGATTCGAGAACTCTGTTGTCGAAACGTACGTAGATTTCCCCTTCCAGTTTACGCTGGACTATCCAAATCTAGTCCCCAACGCACCGATCACGTTCGCCAATGGGTCTATCGCAACCCTCGAGACAGGCCTCACAGGAATAAGCCTGAATTCGAACCAAGTTGAACCCGGAGGAGTGTCCTTCACCGGCGAGGATTATCATATGAAGACACCCAACACTCAGGGCTACAACCTGACCGCGCAGTACCAAATCACCCAGAACGACAGCGTGCAAGTGGGATATGTAGGAAATACGGTCCATCACCTGGGCGTTTATCTTAATCCGAATACTCCGAGAGAGATACTTCCACCCGGACTCAATTCTTTTGCGTATTCGCCATATCCGGATTTTTCTAACATAACCTACACGAATTTCGCCGGGAACAGTCACTACAACGCCTTGCAGGCGAACTACGAACGCCGATTAAACCACGGTTTGACTGCTCTGGCTAACTTCACTTATGCCAACTGCATGACGAATGCCTCCGACGTTTTGAATGCAACTGCTATTTTCTACCGTGCACCGTACTTACCCGGTTTCGGCATTCACAGGGACTATGGTCTATGTGATTTCGACGTTCAGAAAGTTGTGCACTTTAGCGGAGGGTATCAACTGCCCTTCGGCCGCGGCCGAGCGTATCTTGCAAAAGGTACTAAGCTGGTCGACACCTTTGTCGGCGGCTGGAATACCAACTGGATTCTAACGCTGCAAGACGGACAGCCGGGGACGATTCCGTGCGCCATTACGACAACCTCGGGCTTTGGCTGCAACGCGCTTAAAGTTCCGGGAGTAAACCCGTACGCCGGACCTCACAATGTGAATCAATGGCTCAATCCGGCTGCATTCGCGAGCCCACCGGTCGCGACAACCATTGGTCAAACGGACTACAGCCCGCTCGGTGGTGGCCCCACCCAGTTCCGTGGGCCTGGCTTCCATCGATTCGATTTCTCACTGTTCAAGGAGTTTCAATTATCGGAGAGGTTTCGGCTGGAATTCCGGTCCGAGTTCTTCAATTTGACGAACCATCCTAATTTCTCTAACCCCGGGTTCTCGGGCAATGGCGTCGTGGCGGCTCCTGGGTCGTTGAATTATTTGGATACCACCAACTTCGGCAAGATCACGTCGACCCGCGATGGCCAGAACGACCAGCGAGAGATTCAGTTCGCGCTGAAACTCTATTACTGAGAATACGAGACGGTAGCCGACTAACCGGGAGCATTTCACCGCTAGAGAAACGCTCTAGAACTCGCCCAGGAAGGCGCTTTCTAATGAATTCGCGTGCTGACTCGCGTCTGGCCACTCCAACAATCCGTGGATCCATAACTCTCCGAGAGATTCGCCAGCAGCCGGATGTGTGGGGCGCTACGCTTGAACAGATTGCATCCCTGCCATCCTCCGCGAAATTAAACGGACGCCCAACCATCGTTTGCGGGGCCGGAAGCTCTGCCTATGCGGCCGCAATCGTTGCGCGCGCATGGTCCAATGCTCGAGCGATTCCAACAACCGACCTTTTAGTTCAATCCAAGGAAGAGCTGGCCGCGATTTTTCCGGCGTTTGCACAAGGTGGAGTTCTGGTGTCGCTGGCACGTTCCGGCGAGAGTCCGGAAAGTGTTGGAGTAATCGCACGTTTTCAGAATTTGTTTCCACAAGTCAAGCACTTGGCGATTACCTGCAACGAAACGGGTCAGCTGGCGCACATGGCCGGTATCGAGTCGATCGTCCTTGATCCGCGGACTAACGATCAAAGTTTGGTAATGACTGCATCATTCTCGAACCTCGCCTTAGCCGGCCTGGCGTTTCAGCATTCGGAGTCCTTGAGGCCTCGGCTTCCGCAGATTTCGGCAAATACCAGAAGCGTCATTCCGCAGCTTGAAACCGTAGCACAACAGTTGGCGGCGCGGAAACCTCCCCGAGTGGCCGTCCTGACCTCCCCCGGACTGGCGCCCCTGGCGCAGGAAGCTAGCCTGAAAATTCTAGAAATGACCGCCGGACGCGTGGTGGCCTTGCCGGAAACCTACTTGGGGCTACGGCATGGTCCTATGAGTTTTCTGACGGCCGAGGCGTTGGTTCTTTGCGTATTATCGTCGGACCAGCAGCGCAGACCCTACGAGCTCGATCTGATTCGCGAATTGCGAAAGAAGGCACTCGGTTGTTTGGTCCTGGTTGGATTAGCAGACTCAGAGAATGAGCTGGGTCACTATGCAGTGCCCGCCGTGGCGCCGGACATCATAGACGAATTCCGCACTCCGTTTGAAATCGTTTTCCCGCAATTTCTCGGATATTACCTCAGTCTCGGTTTGGGCCTGGATCCAGACAATCCAAGCCCGAACGGCGTAATCACTCGGGTGGTTCGAAAGTTTCAACTGCACGATTACGACATCGGCCGCGGCGATAAGATTACCGGCTGAATTGACGCTGCTCTTGTCGCATTTGCGCCGTCGAGATGGCCATTTGCTCCGGACGATCTCAGATTCCGAAATGAGATCAGCAGATTCAGTGCCGGGGCCGATATGTGGCCGCAATTTCAAGGTGCTTGGGATTCGCAAACGGGAGTGAACATGTTCCGCACAGCCGCTGTGTTATTGGTGTCCCTCTGCCTGTTCGCCGCGCCCACAGCTACTTTTGGGCAGACTCCCGCGAGGCTGGAATTGTCGCAAGATTGGAAGTTAGCTGCGGCCAAGGAGGTTTCGGCAGATGGCGTTGCGCTCTCTCAACCCGCTTACGACGACCACAAGTGGCTTCCAATCCATCGTATGCCGGCTACAATTCTCGAGATATTGCAGGAGGATGGCGTCTATCCGGACCTTTATGTAGGGAAGAATCTGCTCGAGAAAGTGCCGCAGGACTTCTACAAGCAGGACTGGTGGTATCGCACGACGTTCGCCGCGCCGACCGGCTATTCCGGCTACACCCTGGAATTTCCGGGAATCAACTATCGGGCAGAAATCTGGCTCAACGGCCAAAAGGTCGCGGACAGCAAACAAGTAGTGGGGATGTATGCGGCACATGAATTCAATGTGGCGCCCTGGATTAAGCTGGGTGCGATGAATTCGATGGCCATCAAAGTGACACCCGAGCAGCTGATTCAGGATGTGAACGGCGTGGAATTGGCGGACAGTTGGTTTGATTGGTTGAGCTGCAAGTATTTGGGCTACAAAAACGAAAAAAAGAAAGGTCCTTGTGTCTCCTTTGTTCCAGATCGCAATGCCGGAATCTGGAAGCCTGTTTATTTGCGGGTCACAGGAAACGTTACGGTCGAGCACGCCTCGGTAAATTCGCAGCTTTCCCTGCCCGAAGCGATTGCCAAGCTCACGGTCTATGTCAATCTGCACAACCTATCTGGCCAACCTGTCCCTGGCATTTTGCGAGGATCGATTTCGCGACCGGGGAAGCCTACTATCAATCTAGAACAGTCAATCACTCTCTCAGCCGGCGAGGAACGCGAAGCAGTGTTTGCGCCGGAAACATATCCCACGCTGGTGGTGAAAAATCCAGACTTGTGGTGGCCGTATACCCTTGGCAAGCCGGACCTTTATGAACTTCATTTGCAATTTGTCCAGGACCACCAGATTTCCGACCGTGAACAAATTCGTTTTGGAATTCGCAGCATCACGCAACACCGCGACCAGGATGAACAGTTTCCAGACGCGGGCAAAGGCGGCAACTTCTACCTTCAAGTGAACGGGCGCGATTTTCTGGTGCGTGGCGGTGTGTACACGCCGGACCTGCTTTATCGCTACGATCCTGAACGCGAAGCGGAGGTTCTGCGCTATGTGAAGGACCTCGGCCTCAACATGTTGCGCTGGGAATCGAAAATATCCAGCGAGCACATTGTCGAACTTGCTGACGAGCAAGGCATTCCTGTGATGTTTGGGTGGATGTGCTGCAACCAATGGGAAAAATGGGGCCAATGGAGCGAAGAAGATCATCGTGTAGCCCCACAGAGCCTCCGTTCACAAATTCTCATGCTTCGTTCCCATGCTTCCGTATTTATCTGGGCCAATGGCAGCGACGGTCTGCCACCGCCAAGTATCCTGCAGGAATATCACAGGATTCTTTCGGAACTGCACTGGCAAAATGCCATGGTAGACACGGTTTCTTCTTTTGCGAAGGGTCCGAATGGCGAGCGGCTGTGGGACGGTATCCACATGGAAGGGCCATACAGTTGGCGGCCCCCGACTTATTGGTTCAGCGGTAAGTACGTCGGGTCACGCGGAGCTTGCGCTGAGCAAGGCGACAACGAACACATTCCCACTTTGGAGAGCCTTAAGAAATTTATTCCGGCAGACAAGCTCTGGCCGATTAATGACACTTGGTTCATGCATTCAGGAGTGTTTGGCGGAAATGCCACGCTGGCGAACATTCAACTGGTGATCGACCGCCGCTATGGTCCTTCCCATAACGTGGAGGACTTCGTGCGTAAGGCGCAACTTGCCCACTACGAAAATATTCGCGCGCAATTTGAAGACTTTGCTGCAGATGGTTGGGCCAACCACAAGATGACGATCTATTGGATGTTGAATAGCCATTGGCCTTCGTTCTTCGGAAATATCATCGATTACTACCTTAGTCCGGGTGGGGCATACTATGGAGCGAAGAAGGGCTTGCGTCCCCTATCTGTGGTTTTCAATTCCTACGCGACAGGCGATCACAGCCAGGCGAAGGTCATAGTTGTCAATCAGACACCAACCGAAGTACGGGGCTTGCGTGTCCGCGTCCGCGTCTACGACTTGGATGGCAAGGTACGCGACGATCGTTCTGCCGAGGACATCCAGGTCCCCTACAACGGTAGCGCTCAGGTCATGCTGCTGCCTCGCTATCATGAGAGTTCTCCCGTGTTCTTTGTACGCTGTCAGTTATTTGACAGCAACGGAAGGCTGGTCGTGGATAACACCTATTGGCAGTCCCAAAAAGACGATGACTTGGGTGACCGAAAAAATGATTCCGCCATGCACCTGCAGCAAGTGAGTTGGGCGGACATGACCGCGCTGAATACGATGCCTGCTGTAAACATGGAGCTCAGTGCGGTGCAGTCGACAGTTGACAACCAAGAGCATATAACCATCCGTTTGCACAACCCTTCCCAACACGTCGCCTTTTTTGAGCGCGCAACCATCTCAGCTGCGAAGGACGGAGACGAAAGCCTGCCTATTGAGTACGACGACAACTACATCACGGTGTATCCAGAGGAGACCACCGAGATTCACGGAACGGTTTCCAGTGCGGCAGACCCCCATTGGGTCAAACTCGAGGGATACAACACCGCTGCGATTTCCATTCCAATCAAATAGAGGCTCGCTGGGGTGCTCTTGCGTTCGGAGGAGCAGAATATGGCGATAGTTCAAACGGAAACAAGTCAGCAGAGTCCGCGGCAAGAGGTCGTCACCAAGGGGCCGGTCGCAAGGGCGGAGGGCAGCGTTCGGATCCTCCCGCTGGACGTACTGCGAGGCACCGTGATGGTACTGATGCTGAATGAGGCCACTCAGCTTCCAAAAGTCGCGGAGTCGTTCCCGCACAGCTGGTTTTGGAACATTATTGCCTACAATGCCGATCACGTGCCCTGGCAGGGATGCTCGGTGCACGATCTGATTCAGCCGGCGTTTTCTTTTCTGGTCGGGGCTGCACTACCATTCTCGATCGCAAGCCGGAAAGCCAAAGGGCAAAGCTTTTGGCACATGGTTGGGCATGCGGCGTGGAGAGCGCTGCTGCTCATTTTTCTCGGAATTTTCCTTCGCTCCTTGCAATCTGGTCAAACTTACTGGACGTTTGAGGACACACTCACGCAGATCGGGCTCGGCTACGTTTTTCTTTTCCTTCTGGGGTTCACGAAGGTACGGACGCAGGTTGCGGTGGCGGTAGTGATTTTGATTTGCTTCTGGGCGGCGTTTGCGCTTTATCCTCAGCCGGGTCCCAACTTCGACTATTCGCGGGTGGGAGTGCCGCAGAACTGGCAACATAACTACACAGGATTCCTCTCGCACTTTAACAAAAATTCGAATCTATCTTGGGCATTCGATACCTGGTTTCTGAATCTGTTCCCCCGCGAGCATCCCTTCGTGTTTAACGAAGGAGGCTGGTCTACACTCAGTTTTATCCCGACGCTGGCGACGATGATTCTCGGCCTTCTTACGGGAGAATGGCTGAAGACACCTAAATCGAAAGAGGAGAAGCTGCGCGGACTGGTGATTGCGGGCGTTGGCCTGGTGTTGCTCGGGCTGATCTGCCAATGGGCGGGGATTTGCCCGATAGTAAAACGCATTTGGAGTTCTTCGTACACGCTCTACAGTGGTGGACTCGTCATACTGATGCTCGCAGGTTTCTATGGCCTCATCGACGTGAAAGGATGGCGGCGTTGGGCTTTTCCGCTGATTGTAGTGGGAATGAATTCGATCGCAATCTACGTGATGAGTTGGACGATGGAATCGTTCTTCCGTGGAGCACTCGAGCGCCATCTGGGATGGCTAATATCCGCTGCGATAAGCCCGACGTTTCAGCCGATCGTATATGGCTTGGGAATCATGTTGAGTTATTGGCTGATTCTTTTCTGGATGTACCGGCGGAAACTCTTCCTGAAGATATGAACTAGCTCTGCCGTACTCAGCACGATTTCTCGAACTCGGTTCTTTATTCCTGTGCCTACCGAAAATATCATCGCGGTCGAGTAGTCACAGAATCAACAATATCCAGGTTGATCCTCCGTGATTGAGTAAGCCTACGAGGGCACGACCGGCAAGGTGTCAGCTTCTCGGGCGTAGAGGATCGTGCTGGAATTTCCCATCAACACATCCATTAAGGAGAGTGGGTCGCAGGCGGCCCGTCGTTC
>Ga0210408_10001753_pt1 | contig 22032 bp, 15 predicted proteins | sample IncBWH4MmetaG_FD_155471 | JGI IMG/M metagenome (GOLD analysis project Ga0210408, IMG submission 155471) | Forest soil microbial communities from Barre Woods Harvard Forest LTER site, Petersham, Massachusetts, United States - Inc-BW-H-4-M | ecosystem: Environmental > Terrestrial > Soil >...
GCTCTTTCTGAATGGCGGCCTGCTGTTGGAGCGCGGCGAGTTTGCGTTGCAGCCGCTTTACGGAAACGTAGCGAACCGACCCGGCGATGCTGCCGACCAGTCCCAACCCCGTCAGACCGATAAACCAGCCGGTCTGCCAAAATACCGGCTGGAGCACGAACACCATTGAGGCCTCTTGCTCATTCCAGACGCCGTCGTTATTGCACGCAATGACGCGGAAGCGGTAGCTTCCGGGATGGAGATGATTGTAGTAGGCGACGCGGCGGGTCTCGGCATCGACCCACTCCGGGTCCACACCTTCGAGCAGGTATTTGAAACGATTCTTTTCAGGCTTTTGCAGGCTGAGCGCGGTGTAATGAAATTCCAGCTCGCCGCGGCCGGGGGGAATCGTGACGGGTGACGCGAGGTGGGTGACAGGAGGGCCTCTGCCAGTCACTCGCCACCCGTCACCTGTCACCAGCTTCTTGTCGGCTAATACTTCTTCGATAACGACGGGCGGCGGAAATGGGTTGAGTTTGATTCGGGGATCAATGGCCACGAGGCCCTTGGTGGTGGGAAACCAGAGCCGGCCATCCCGACTTTTGCAGCCGGCGGGTTTCGAGACGCCGTTGCACTGGACGCTCAGGAGGCCATCGAGCCGGCCGTAAAAGGCGGCGTGGAGGGACTTAGTCGAATTTGGGTCCAGCTCGTTCAACTCGTTCTTACTGACCCGGGAAATGCCCTTGAGGCAGCTCATCCACAAGCAGCCATAGTCATCCTCCAGAATCTCGAACACATCGTCGCTCAAAAGCCCCTGCTTCATCGTGTAAGCGCTGAATTTACCGTCGCGCCGCCGGACCAGGCCGCCGCCCTCGGTGCCAATCCAGAGGTTATGCCGGTCATCTTCGTAGAGCGACAACACGGTGCTGGAGGGCAGCCCATTTGTGTCAGTGAAGTTGGTGAATTGCCCGTCTTTCCAGCAACTCAACCCGTCCTCGGTGCCGAACCAAAGATTGCCCTGGTGGTCTTCGCAAATGGCGCGCACGGCATCGCCCGCGAGGTTCTCCCTGACGGTGTAGGTGGTGAATTTTCCATCCCGGAGGCAGTTCAATCCGCGGCTGGTGCCGATCCAAAGGCTGCCCGCTCGATCCTCATGGAGCACACGGATAGCTGCGTTGAGCAGCCCGTCATGCCAGGTATAGCGGGTGAAGTTTCCGTCCTTGAGCCGGGTCAAACCGCCGTCGAAATCGGCTCCAATCCAAAGGCTGCCATCACGGCTTTCGCAAGTGGATAAAACCAAATCGTGGGCGAGGCCGTTCTTGGTGGAATAGACGGTGAACTTGCCGTCTTTCAACTGGTTCAATCCGCCGCCCCACGTGCCAATCCATAGGCTGCCGGACCGGTCTTCCATCACGGACATGATGTTGTTGTGGGAAAGGCCTTTTTGCCGGGTGTAGGTGAAAAACCGCTTGGGGGTGAGACGGGCCAGTCCTTCCCTCGACCCCACCCACACAGTGCCTTCGTGGTCTTCGAAAAGGGCATTGACAAGGTCGTAGGCCACACCATCAGTATTGAGCTGGTTGAAGATTTTTCCATCTTTGAAGCGATTGAGGCCGCTATAGGTGCCTACCCAAAAGTTGCCTTCGCGGTCCTCACAAAACGTGTTCACAAAACTGTCCGATAGGCCCTCCTCGACGGTAAAGACGCGGAACGCTCCGCGGTCATAACAGATCGCGCCCCGGTCGGAGCCGAGCCAGAGCCGGCCTGCCTGATCCTGCCAAAGCCCGCGCACCGATTTGTCCGGCAATCCATTGGTAGTCGTATAGGTCTGCAGGACTCCCCCGCGCAAGCAATGGAGACCTTCACCGGTGGCGATCCATAAATTACCTTCTCGGTCTTCGAGGAGGGACCGGATTATGTCGGAAGCCAACCCCTCGCTGCGGGTGTAGTTGGTAAATTTGCCGTCGTGAAGATGGGTTAAGCCGGTGGTGGTGCCGAGCCAGACCGTGCCGTCCCTGGCGGCGCAAAGGACGCTGGCTTCATCTCCGGCCAGGCCATTGGTTTGGCCGTAGTGTGAGAAAACTCCCTCCTTCAAGTGGACTAAACCTCCACCGAAGGTGCCGATCCAAAGCGAGCCGTCGCGGTCCACGCAGAGGGCGGAGATGTTGGAGTTTTTCAAGGCCGGAGTGTTCTTTGAATTAAAGGTGGTGAAATGAAGGCCGTCAAACCGCGCGAGCCCGAGGCGCGTGCCGACCCAGAGATAGCCGTCGGAGGTCTGAGTGATGGCGCGAACGAGGTTATGGGGCAGGCCCTCATCGGTTTGCCAGGCGCGCGAGGTGTAGTCGGAGGGCGGAGGAAGGCGCCGATTGTCGAGATCCTTTGCCGGGACGGGCTTTTCGGCTAAGGAGGTATCGCTGCGGGCCAGAACAGGCGATGGCAGAAGGGTGAGGGCCGTTACAATGACGGCCACTGTTTGGGAAGCCAAAAGAGAGAACCGGCCGCAAGCCCGAAGCACAAAGCAATGCTCTGCCGGAACCCGGGTTACGACGGCCGGGCGGGACCATGCCCTGCGGTCCGACCGGTTGGGAACACTTCCTGGGCCGCAAACGGTTTTCATGGCGTCACCCTGAGCTTACAGAATTTGGAGCTGGGTTCCAAGGATAAACGAGGCGCATCCGATGGCCCGAGGCGACCTGACCGGTTACTGCAAAACCGGAATTTGACAATGAAAGGGTGCAGGCGTAATTAAAATCCTGAATCCTTTTAGTTCGAAAGTCTATGAATATCCCAGGCCAGGAATTAAAGCTGATGCCAGTGGAAGCGGACCTTTTCGAATCGGTGGGCTACGAGGACCTCACCCACTGTCTGCATATTAAGTTCCGCGACACCGGGACAGTTCGTTTCGAAAAGGTGCCCCGTTTTCGGTATCAAGGTCTTTTGGGGGCGCCGCGCAAGGACGCCTATTACCGGGCGTTCATCAAAGATAAGTTCCTGTCGCGACCGGTGTAAAACTCGCCCGGGGACGGGCGCGCTCCGGAGAGCGGGCGGGCGAGGAGGCCGGCAAACCCGGAGGAAACGGGAGCAAGGGGCTTCGTTGTGCCCGGGGACGGGCGCGCTTCCAGGAGGCATTACAAACTTCAGGTATCGCGTTATCCAATTTTATGCTATCTTCAAGGCGTTAGCCTGTTTGGCCTCACGCGGCATATGAAAGAGATGTAATGGGCAAGCCGCTTCCGTATAGAGTCTGGTTGTTGGAGACATTCACCTTGTGGGGTTTTTCGTTGGTCGCTTTGGCCGCCGATGAGAATCAGACCAATGAAATGGCGGTGATGTATCCGCCACCAACGCTGGAATTGGAGGACACCTCGACGAGCGCGGACTGGCAAGGCCGCTTCCGGCATGAGCTGTTGCTGAACCAGAATGTGCTGTTTGACCGGCTCGGTCCGCCGTCAGGTTTGGAATTGACGTGGGAGATGCAATCGCGCCGATACGGCATCCACGAAGATATAGCCGCGCGGGCGCAGGGAGCCTTCGAACGGGTCCTGCAGAACAGTGCGCAGGAGACGGCGCTGGCAATTTTTCCCGTGGCTGAGTGGCTGGAGATACTGCCTTTGGAGAAGTGGCAAACCTTCGCCGAACGACTCCTCCAAGGCTCATTCGGCAACACCGCAGAGCAAGAGGTTGGAGATCTTCCCTTGACCTATTCAGTCTCGGAATCGTGGTGGCGCCACGCCGGCAAGGACGGAACCTTCCGCTACGGAATTCGGCCTAGAACATCGCCGTATTTATACGCGGCTTCGGAAATCGGCCACTTCGATAACCGGCCCCTGCTGTCGCTGGAGGCCCGGGCCAGGTATCTGCCCTTTAATCGATTCCAAACTTCGCTCGCGGTAACCGCGCCGCTGCCGTATGCCTTCGAATTGAGCTTTAGCGCTTTGTGCGAACCGACCCGAGCATCCCAGACGACGGCGACGGCGGTGCGGCTCCAGCGGGTGCTGGGCACGGGTGTCTCGGCGTGTGCCATCTTTCTGGGCGTTTCGCGCAGCGCAGCGGAGACTGGGGTGGTTCTCGGATTTTCGAGGCCCTGGTAGGGCGCAAATCGGGCGGACGCAAAGGTCACGGCGCCCGGGGTGCGCCGACAGGCCGGTCCTTCGAACGGAGGCCAGCCATACGAGGGGAGCCCTGGGCTCCCTCCCGGCCCGGCTCGTGGGCAGCTCAATTCTCAAATTGGAGGAAACAAGCCCCTATCGCACGCAAAGGTATCAGGGTGACATTTCTCTCGTAATCGTGTTCCGGCCATGCGGCACAGGTTGTGCTGGCACGAAGATGAAAGACTTATAGATGGGCGTGGGTTTTATAGATAAAACCTGGCTGTTGGTGACGGTTACGTTGTTGGGCAGCTTGTCGTTAGCGGTTCAGGGAGCCGAGGAGAGCCGAAGCAATGAGATGTCGTTGATGTATCTCCCGCCCAGCCTCGAGTTAAACGGGGTCTCGGCGAGCACAAACTGGCAGGAACAGTTCGGCAATGAGCTGGCAAAAAACCAGAACATTCTGTTTGACCGCCTGGGTCCGCCGGCGGGGTTTGGACTGACGCGCGAGGTCCAAACGCTCCGATATCACATTAACGAGGAGATAGCCTCACGCGGGCAGGGAGTTTTTCAAAGCATCCTGCAGAACAGCGCGCAAGAAACGGCCCTGGCAATATTTCCGGTGGCGGAATGGATGGAGATTTTGCCGCTGGAAGAGTGGCAAACCTTTGGGGAGCGGCTGCTCCAGGGCGCGTTCGGGAACAGCGCCGAAAAAGAGATAGGAGATCTCCCCTCAACTTATACGGTTTCTGAATCGGCGTGGCGCAACGCCGGCAAAGAGGGAACCTTTCGTTACGGCATTCGGCCGAGGACGGCGCCGTACTTATACCTTGCTTCTGAACTCGGCCATTTCGATAACCGGCCACTTTTATCGCTGGAAGGCCGGGTGAGGTATCTTCCTTTCAATCGCTTCCAGACTTCTCTTGCCGCCACGGCGGCGTTGCCGTACGCCTTCGAATTAAGCCTTAGCGCTCTCTGTGAGCCCCTGCAGTCCTCGCACACGACGGCGACGGCGGTGCGGCTCCAGCGGGTGCTGGGCACGGGTGTCTCCGCGTGTGCGATTTTTCTGGGCGTCTCCCGCAGCGCGGCTGAGACGGGGGTGTTCTTTGGGTTGTCGAAGCCGTGGTAGGGCCGGAGTTCCGGCAAAGCGCAACCTTACTTCACTCTCACCAGCACGACGCCGTGGCGAGGAACGGTGGCTTTGAATTCGTCTTTGAAGGTGCCCAGGTCCTGCTGACGCCACAAGTCGCGAACCGTCCGTTTGCCTTTCAGGCCGAGGTCGGACCATTTGGCGGTGACGGTGGCTTGGCTTTCACCGCGGTTGAAGAGACCGACGGCTTTGGCACCATCCTCCATATCTTTGGCCCAGACTTCACGGCCTTCATCGAGGGAGACGCGCCGGCCCGGTTTGCCGAGGGGGTCCTGGTCCACTTCGAGCACTTCGTCGTTGCTCAAGAGGTTCAAGGTGAAATCGTCGAGCCGGGTGAGGTCGCCGCTGAAGATGAGGGGGGCGGCCAGCAGGCACCAGAGGGAGACATGGGTGTATTGTACGTTGGGGGTGAGCGGGGTCGGGGTGGTCTGGCCTTTCCAGTTGCTGAGGTAGCCGAGCAGGAGGTAATCGGGGTCATTCCAACCGCCGGGACCGCCGAACTTGTGGAGTTCATTGCGCGCGTAAACATCGAAACCGTCCCGGAACAAGGCGCGAGGAATCCCCTGAAATGAGCCGCCCAAGTCGCCCGCCGTTCGCCAACTGTGTCCGCCGACCTCCTTGCCCCAGGTCCAGACCTTGCCCATGCCATATTGGCAGAGGTTCAATACGAGGTCGCGGTCCTGCCGGCGCAGGATGTCGCCCATTAGGCGATAGGGCTTTTGCAGCTCGGGCAGGCTTCGGTCCTTCGCGATTTTTCCATAGGAGCACCAGTCGTATTTGAGGAAATCGAAGCCCCACTGGGCGAACCGCCCAGCATCCAGTTCCTCGTGTTGGTAAGCGCCAACATGACCGGCGCACGTCAGCGGCCCGGGCGAAGTGTAAATGCCAGCTTTGAGGCCCTTGGAATGGATATAATCGGTAAGGGCTTTCATATCGGGAAACCGTCCATTCGGGTTGACCTTGCCCTGAGCGTCGCGCGGCTCGCCGCCGAGAGCGGGGTCGGTGGACCCGGCTTTAACGGCCCAGCAATCGTCGATGTTTATGTACTGGTAACCATGATTGATGAGTCCGCTGCTGACCATCGCGTCGGCCGCATCGCGCATGATTTTGTCGGTGACATGATTTTCCCAGACATACCAACTGTTCCAACCCATGTGCGGCGTGAGGGCGAGGGTGTCGCCGCAAACGATTTTGAATTTGCGCTCAGCGGCACCGAGACGATTGGAAGCTCGGAGAGTGACGATGGAGGTGCCGGGTTTTTTGAGGCTGCCGGTGAGCCGGCCGGTTTGTGGGTCAAGGCTCAGGCCCTGGGGGACGTGCGTAACGGCGAAGGCCATTGGCCGTTCACCGGTTGCGGGTATGGTGAAAAGGAAAGGATGATTGGGTCGGACGCCGAAGATGCGCGCGCCATTGATGCGAGGCGTGGGTGGCGGTTTCGGGGTCAGGATGAACGCTTCCTCGGTTGGCGCGGCGGCAATCTGCGTGGGTTGGGTATCGGCGCCCCGGGCGGGGAAGAGAAGAATTGGAGTTGCGAGCGCGAGTAGGACCGACCAGGTGAGCGGGTTAAGCTTCATGGCTGGGAGTGTTCCAATAAAGAAGGCTTCGGCGCGAGAGGAAAAGAGAGGCCGTGAAACGTGAAACGTAAAACGCGAACAAATGGGATTGGGTTGATCTGTGATGGACGAGGAGCCGGGCTGTCAAACTGACAGAAGCATGAGCTTGGGTCACAGCCGAGCGGCGGCTCTGTGGTTGATTTGGCGGGATGGGTAATAGAAGAGAAGAAGAGATTTTGGTGGAACGAGGGGAAGAAGACGGAACCGGAAGAAGACAACAATTTCAAACCGGCGTTTTCACCGCATTTTCAGCTTGGCCCTTTCAAAGCGTAAACGGAATAAGCCCGAGGGTTGGCCTATTTCATTTGAAATCTCGCATTAATAAGCATGGAAAAAGAGAAGCGATTGAATACAACCTCAACCAGCGGTTCTGACTACGACATCAGAAACACGGGGAAATAGAAATTTCTCCGGCACGGACGCAAATCCGAGCAAGCCATCATATGAGAAAGCCAACGAAACTCCATTCTTCACGTGATCGCACCATGAAAGCATTTATTGTTTATTCCGATTTTGCATCTGCTGCGAACGCCAATGCCACCTTGCGGCGCGTCGGGGGGCGGGCCGGTGTTCGGGTTCGGTGGATCATCAAATGCTGGCAGGTAAACGTCATGAGAGAGCCAGGCCCATTCGAGAATGCTCTTATTGACGCCGCGGACGCCCACCTTATCCTATTCGCCGAACGACACTCGCAGTTCATCCCCTCGTGGATCTGCGACTGGCTCAAACGTTGGGCCGTGCTTCGCCAAATTCAGGACGCCGCTCTTGCGGTGATTGGTGACGGAACCAGTCTCACGGTTCCAGTGAATTCTGAACTGATTCTGCTCGCTGAACAGCTCGGCCTCAATTTTATCACAGGTAATGGCGCAACTGTTAAAGACGTGACGAGAGGAGGCGTTCTTCTTACACACGAACAGGCGCTGCCATTTGAAGGAGTAGGACCTCGCTTCGCGGAGTCGGTGAGTATCCATTCATATCGATTTATGGGAATCAACGAGTGAAGGCTCTTAGGATCGTAAATATGATTGGGAATTCGGGTGCATTGGGGCGCGCCTGTATCGAACCTCGTTGGGGTTCGAGGGTCAAGGAAGGACATGTCCCGCTTTGTGCGTCGCTTTGGTTAATGGACGAGGCGGGATCGTGGAGTTTCACATCAAATTGATGATGACGGAGAATAGAAAAGGAAATTAGGTTTGGCCTCTTTTCTCAGAAATCTCGCACTTGGAGGTGGGACAAATAGTCCAGTTTATTGTGCAGAACACTGAACCGAATGAAACGAAACAAAATGAAAGGAAAATGCTATGCAAACACTTCAAGATAACTACTTCGCCGCCTATGGCAACCTGAAGCTCACGCGGGACGCCAAAGGCATACTTGTGGCTCAATTCCACAGCGACGGCGGGCCATTCATTATGACCGCGGGATCTCACACGGAATTTGTCGATGCCTTCTACCGAATTTCGCAAGATCGAGCGAACAAGATCGTAATCCTCACGGGCGCTGGTGGGGAGTTCATTACTGACGTCGACTGGTCCTCTTTCGGCGATGCCTCCGATCCCGGCGTTTGGAGCCAGGTCCACGACGAAGGCGTTCAGGTTTTGGAAAATATCGCCAACATCCGCGTGCCGGTCATCGCAGCTATCGAGGGACGGTCCCATGTTCACTCAGACTACGCGCTACTGGCCAGCGTCATTGTGGCGGCGGATGGTGCAACCTTCCAGGACGTGGCCCACTTCGCCGTGGGCGTTGCGCCCGGCGACGGGGTCTTTACCACCTGGAGTTATCGCGCCGGACCGGGACGAGCGGAGGCGTTCCTGCTGAATCCACAGCCATTGCCCGCGCGGATTGCGCACGAATGGGGAGTGGTTGCTGAGGTTGTCCCGAACGGAAAGGCTCTCAGTCGGGCGCGGGAGTTGGCTGAATTATACTTGAAGGCTCCTGAAGTGACTCGCCGCAATACGCGTGTCCATTTCATTCAGCCTTTGAAAGAGCGCATCGTGCGAGAGGTTGGCTACGGGCTGTCGCTCGAAGGAGCGTCGGCAGCCGATCTTGTCAAATCGAAAACCGAACTGCCCATAGAGGCGTAAAAAGGAAATATCAAGGTGCGGGCTATTTATACAGCGTCCAAGCATGCGCCGGAGTCGAGCTTCGGCCAAACGAGATGAGCGAGAGCGACACAGAAGAAAGGCAAGGCGACGGGCGCGTGCATTTGAGCATGATGGTCAACGGTGCGCTTCGCTCATTAAAAGTCGAGCCGCGCATGACACTGCTGGATGCGTTACGTGAGGAATTGGGTCTGACTGGTCCAAAGAAATCATGCGACCGCGGCGAATGCGGAGCATGTACGGTGCACATCGAAGGCCGGCGCGTTCTTTCTTGTATGACTCTGGCGGTGATGCACGAAGGAAAGCAGATCACCACTATAGAAGGGTTGGAGAGGGACGGTCGGCTTCACCCGCTCCAGGAGGCATTCATCGAGCATGATGGATTTCAATGTGGTTTCTGCACCTCGGGCCAAATCATGTCGGCGCTGGCGATGATCCAAGAGGCGAAAGCGGGTTGGCCGAGTGCCGCCACGGCGGACGTTACCAAGCGCTTCGCCCCGGCCGATCTTTCCGAAGCCGAAATTCGTGAGCGCATGAGCGGTAATCTTTGTCGCTGCTCCTGCTATCCCAACATCGTTGATGCCGTGGTTGACGCAACGCGAAGGAGTTGAACAATGCATCCTTTTACCTATTCCAGAGCAGCGGATCCGGCCGCAGCAATCGCTGCGCACGCTCAAGATTCCCACCTCGCATTCATTGCGGGCGGAACCGACCTGCTCGGCCTGATGAAAGACCGCGCGGCGCTTCCCGATCGCCTCTTGGACATCAATGCTTTGCCTGATATGGCGCGCATCGAAGTATTACGCGATGGCGGCGTGCGGATCGGAGCATTAGCTCGAATGAGTGATGTGGCCGCTAATGAAGAGATTCGCCGTCGATTCCCGGTGATCGCCGAAAGCTTGTTGTTCGCCGCATCCGGCCAGCTACGAAACATGGCGTCAATGGGCGGTAACATCATGCAGCGCACGCGTTGTGCCTACTTCCGCGACGAAGATGACCTTCCTTGCAACAAAAGGAAACCGGGTTCCGGCTGCGCCGCCCGGCATGGTCTCAATCGGCTTCACGCGATCTTTGGATGGTCTGACGAATGCGTCGCTACCCATCCGTCGGACGTGGCCGTAGCACTTTCGGCCCTGGACGCCAAAGTCGTGGTTCGCGGGCGCAACGGCGAGCGGTCGATTTCGTTCACTGAATTTCATCGCTTGCCGGGCAACACACCGGACCGTGACAACGTGCTTGATCGCGGAGATCTGATTGTGGCGATTGAAGTGCCCGATAGGATCGAGGGTCGCGCATCGCATTACCTCAAGCTTCGTGATCGGGAGTCCTACGAGTTCGCGCTCGTATCTGCGGCGGCCGCAGTCGCAACCAATGGTTCGCGGATCGGATCGGTGCGGCTCGCGATGGGCGGTGTCGCACATAAACCCTGGCGGCTGACCGCGGCCGAATCGGCCCTGCGGGGTGTATCGCTCGATGATGTCCAGGCACTCAGAACAGCGATCGCCACGTCGTTTGTAGATGCTCGCCCGCTCGCACACAATACTTTTAAGATTGAGCTTGCTCAGCGCGTCGCACTCCGCGCGGTGCAAATCGCAGGAGCACGCGCATGAATGCAGTCGGACAACCCCTCTCACGTTTCGACGGACGCCTCAAGGTGACTGGCGCCGCACGCTATACAGCAGACATTTCGATTCAAGGCGCGGTTCACGCCTCGATTGTCTCAAGTTCGATAGCTCACGGCCGGACAATTGCGATCGACACCACTGCCGCCGAAAAAGCTCCTGGCGTGCTGGCCGTATTCACGCATCGCAATATGCCGCGCATGAATCCGACACCAAAACCTTGGAGTCACCTCCATCCGCATGGGCAGTCGTACCTGCCCCTTCAGGACGACAAGGTTCTCTACGCGGATCAACCGATTGCTTTGGTTGTTGCCAAAACACTTGCCCAAGCAGCCTATGCCGGCACGTTGGTCAGCACTAAATACGAAGTTCAGCCCCCAGTGGTGTTCGGTCCGCATACGCTGAAGGACGCCGTTCAGCCTCCGCAATTCCTGTGGCCCGTCTCGTCGTCAGTTGGAGATGCCGACGCGGCAATTGCGGCGAGCCCCGTCAGAATCGAGCAGACCTATCGCACGTCCGATCGCCACCACAATCCAATAGAACCGCACGCAACGACTGCCATTTGGGATGCTGACGGCACGTTGACGCTGTATGAAACGACCCAGCACATTTTTGGTTGTCGGGATCTGGTGTCGATCGTGCTCGGAATACCACCGGAAAGGATTAACGTCGTGTCGCAGTTCCTTGGCGGAGGTTTCGGCGGCAAGGCTTACGTCTGGCCGCATACTCTGTTGACGGCTCTGGCCGCGAAGGTGCTAAACCGGCCGGTGCACTTCCAGCTCACCCGCGCGCAAATGTATTCAATGGTGGGCCACCAGCCCGCGAGTGTACAGACGATTGCGCTAGGCGCTACCCGCGAAGGCAGGCTGAAAGGTATCCGCCATGACAGCATTTCGCCGACTGCCCTGTTCGACAACTACATCGAGTATGCAGCTCTTTGCCCGCGCTCCTTGTGGAGTGCCACTGGCGGCATCGCCACAAATCACAAAATCGTCCATGTCAACCGCAACACTCCAACTGCGCTCCGCGCTCCGCACGAGGCGCTCGGACATTTTGCGCTCGAAAGTGCCTTGGACGAACTTGCCTATGCCATCGGTGTGGATCCGGTTCAGTTGCGCTTGCTAAACGATACTGAGATCGACCCCGACACTGGCCGCCCCTTCTCTTCGCGTGCCATGCGCAAGTGCCTGATAGAAGGGGCGGCGCGATTCGGCTGGGACAGACGGACGCCAGAGCCGCGCTCAATGCGCCACGACCGCTATCTTCTCGGGCAAGGCATGGCAGGCGCAATTTACACCCACTGGCGCTGGCCCGGACGTGCGCGAGTCACGCTGAACCGAGACGGTTCAGCGCTGGTTGAGGCGGGCACGCATGAGTTGGGTACCGGTACCTACACGGTAATGCAGCAAATCGCTGCCGATGCGCTTGGGCTGCCCCCGCAGAAAGTGACCGTGCGTATTGGTGACACTAGATTACCCAAGTCGCATCCGAGTATTGGTTCATCGACGATGTCCAACGCAGGTTCATCTGTCATGCTGGCTGCGAAGGCCGCGCGTGACAAAGCGATCGAGCTGGCTCGCACCGGGCGCGATGCGCTTTTCGCCGATGCGGACGTTGGCGACGTGATCGTCAGAGATGGCCGGCTTGTGCTTGCGAAAAAACATCTCGAGATCAGCTATGCCGAGCTGCTGGCGCGAAACAACCTTCCATCGCTGACAGTCGATGGGGACTATGACCCAAGTCCGGAAGGCCCGAAGGCGGTTTTTAGCTTCGCGGCGGTGTTCGCCGAAGTAATCATTGATCCCGACTTCGGTGCCGTGCGCCTGAGCAGATTTGTCGGAGCCTACGACTGCGGCCAGGTCATCAATCCAAAGACAGCGCGCAGCCAAGCCATCGGGGGAATCATTTGGGGTATCGGACAAGCCCTGCTTGAACAGTCCGAAACTGACCCCACGCTGGGTCGATTCCTCCACCGAAACTATTCCGGCTACCTCGTGCCGACTTCGGCAGACGTTCCAAAGCTTGACGTTGTCTTCGTTGGTCAGTTCGACGGCGAAGCGAGCTTAATAGGCGCCAAAGGTCTGGGCGAACTCACCGCGGTATCCGTCGCGCCAGCAATCACCAATGCCGTCTATCACGCGACCGGGAAGCGAGTGCGCGATCTGCCGATCACCATTGAGAAGCTGTTGTGAATGGACCAAATCTAAGAAATGGAAAACTTGCAGTCTGACTATCATAAATTATGCACGCTGGGCGTTGCCACTTGCAGTTCCTTAACGGGACAAGCTGATTTATGCCAATTCACGTCACGATCACTCGTCGTGTGAAAATCGGCCGTGAAGGCGAGTTCCAGATGGCCTTACAGGATTTTTTTCAAAAGTCATTTGCTCAGGACGGCATTTTGGGAGCTCACATGCTCACCCCGCCGCCCGGCTCAGACTCTCGCGAATTCGGTCTCCTGCGGACGTTCGCCGACGAGGAGGCACGTGACGCATTCTTCGAGTCCGCAATGTTCAAAGCTTGGGAGGCGAAGGTGCGAACGTTGACAGATGGCGAACCGGTCCATCGCGAATTGCATGGACTCGAAGCGTGGTTTCGCTCATCGAGTCCACCACCCCGATGGAAAATGGCCATCGCTACATTCCTGGGGGTCTTGCCGGTCGCCACAGTTCTGAATGTGACTCTTGGCCCGCCAATTTTGCCGTGGAATGTTCTTCTGAGGACTGCAGTCTTTAATGGCTGCATGATCGCGCTCCTGACCTGGGCCATCATGCCACTCATGACGCGGGTCCTTCACAATTGGTTGCGCTCCGAACAAAGGAAAATGTCATGAGCTTGAAAACTTCTCCTGACTCCCTATTGCCCGAAAAGACCAGTTGTCAGGTTTCGTGCGCAGAACGTAAACAGGCTTTAGAGATCAAGGAAGTTTGAGCTAGAACACACCACAAAGAAAATCGCATATCCTATGAGAGAAACAGCTTCGCAACTAGAAGAATACGGTCTCCTTGTGCTGGGATTTCATTCAGCCTTTGAAAGAGCGCATCGTGCGAGAGGTTGGTTACGGGCTGTCGCTGGAAGGAGCATCGGCAGCCGATCTTGTAAAATCGAAAAAATAACTGCCAATAGAAACACAGACGGGAAATATCAAGCTGCGGGCTACAGGGGAAACGCAGGTGGAACACTCACCGATTTGTTACCGCCCGTTACGCCACTGTTACCGCATCCGTGGATGACCGCGCCAATGGTGGGCCACTTTCCTCAATCGTACGTTGAAATCCTGTGCGAAGCGCACTGGGCAGACCACTTGGACGAATTGACCAAGAAAACGACCGCCAACACTCACCACCCTGTCTGTCAGCGGGTTATCTGGAGACCGCTGCGCCTGGAGCCATTTTCCCGATGATTCGAGCCGCGGACTCCGTGTTGGAATATTCCCACGTTTTAGAAAGGCGCGCCCAAAAACGAATTGTGTCAGTGGGCAAAGCGCGACAAGTTTTGTCGCAGTCTCCATCAATCACGGAGTGGCACGATTGACAAGCGCCTTGGCTTCCTTTTGTAACGCGTGGGCAATGATCCAATCGCGCCAATCCTGACCCAGATTACCTTTGCTTAATTTTGGCAGTTGTTCTTCGATGACCTTGCCGCATTCGGCCAAGGCGATGAACGCCTCGTTGGTCTGTCCCGACTTGAACCGGGCCATGGAGAGGATTGCGTAGCCTTCAGCTTTTGAGTAAGAAAAGGGGTCTTTCGTGGCCGAATCAGCCCATTTCACGGCTTCCGAAAAACGTTGCTGGCGATACTCCGCTAACGCTTTGCAGCATTGGAAGGGAGAGTAGCTTGGATTTTTACTCACCGCAACGTCGGCAAGAGCGCCGACTACGTTCAAGTCAGCCCCCGAAGATGTCAATATGAGGCAGTCTTTGGCCATTCGCTCGGCGATATAGGGATCCTGGGCTCCGCGAAAATGCACGACAATATGCTGGCAAAGCCGGCGGTATTCCGGAACGTCCCCGCAAGCGACCAGCAAGGGGGCGAGCGTGTGATAACCATTGGGAGAGTCCGGCTCGGTTTTGACCAGATTGGTTACATCGTTGGTCGCTTTTCTCCATCGTCCTTGCATCGCCATACTTTCTCCAATCGTGGCAAACAGACCCGCATAACCAGGCGAAGCCAGGAGTTGTGATTTCGAAAACCCGTCAAACAACTGGTCCGTGTCGTCATACTTGTTTTCCTGTTGCAGCAGGATCACTAAGTGTGTGGCGACGAGCACATTGGGAGAGCTGTCATCAAGAAATTGGCGGCGGATGGCCAACGAATGGCGAAAGCACTTTTCCGCCTCACCATAGTTCGCCTGGTACCAGTACATAATTCCAAAACCTTCCAACCGATCAACCTCCCGCTGATGTTGCGCCCTTACCCGTGCCCGGTTTCCGACTACCAGCAAACGAGTCACGACGGCCAGACCGGCAGCCAGCAGAACGAGAATGGTCGCAAGGCTCGCACACGCCAGTTTGTTTCGAGCGACGAATTTGTGCGCCTTGTACAGTCTGCTGGGCGGACGAGCCGAAACCGGCTCGCCCGAAAGGTAGCGGCCGACGTCCAGGCCGAGGCCGTGGGCCGTTGCGTAACGGCGGGCGCGGTCCTTTTCGAGCGCTCGCATGACGATCCAATCGAGTTCGCCCTCCAATTCGCGAATCAGCCACGGGGGCGCGGCTCCATGGCGCTTCGAAAAATTCTCCGCCTCCGCCGTCATCAGCGTGCTCAACCGCGTCGAAGGCCGGGCCGGTTCCTCATCCCGAATGACCCGGCGCACTTCGTCGAAGCCCGCTTTGAGAAGTTCGCGCGTGTCAAAAGGCGTTGTGCCCGTCAAAAGTTCGTAGAGCAACACGCCCAGACTGTAGATGTCGGTCCGCGTATCTATGTCGGCGTTCATGGGGGACATCTGCTCGGGACTCATGTACGCCGGCGTCCCAATTAGCATATCGCGCGCGGTGAAGATCGTTTTGTCCGTCAACTGCTGTCCCCCGGTGGCCTTCGCTACCCCGAAATCAATCACTTTGGGCGCCGGCCTCCCGTCGGTTCCTGTGGTCACGAGAATGTTTGAAGGCTTGATGTCCCGGTGAATGATCCCTTTCTGGTGCGCGTGCTGGATTGCGTCGCAGACTTGGGTGAATAACTCCAAACGGGACCTGGTTGGCAGAGAGTGCTGATCGCAATAATCGGTGATTTTTATACCCTCGACCAATTCCATTACAAAGAAGGGTCGTCCGCCATCGGTCATGCCGGCGTCGATGACGCGGGCGATATTGGGATGGTCCATCAACGCCAGCGCCTGCCGCTCCGCCTCAAAGCGCGCAACCACGCTTTTGGTGTCCATGCCCGGCTTGACGATTTTCAGCGCAACTTTGCGGCGGACAGGTTCTTTTTGTTCGGCAAGGAAAACGATGCCCCACCCTCCTTCGCCTATCTGGTTTAGCAATTGGTATCGCCCAATCCGATCACCCGGTTTTTCGATGGCGCCAACCTGCTGAACCCGTTCGCCTGCGAATGCGCTCGGCAATTCATCTAAGAACCGTCCCGCTCTGTCGTTGGCACGGAGCAGTGCTTGGACTTTGCGACGCAGATTCTCGTCTCCGGCGCAGGTCTGATCGACGTAATCCAGGCGAGCTTCGGGAGGAAGCCGCAAAGCTTCCGTAAAAATCTGGATGTCGCTGTTTGATTCGGCGCTCATTGGCACAAGGCGGAAATGTCGAGAGATTTAAAAGCTTATCCGTTTTCAATTTCGTTCAAAAGCCAGGCGCGAGAAAACGTCCAGTAATTCTTGACGGTGGTAACGGAAATCCCCATCACCTCGGCGACTTCCTCATTGGTCATGCCGGCGAAGTACTTGAGCTTTACCAATTGGGCTTGAGCCGGATGCTCAGAGGCCATTTTGTCCAAAACCTCATGCACCGCCAGCAAGCGTTCGTCAGCGTTGGGCGCGGCAGGGTCGAATCCATCCAAATCCACACGCCGGTAACGTCCACCGTGGCGCTCGGTTCGTTTCCGCCGGGCTCTTTCTATCAAAATGCGTCGCATCGCCTCGCTGGCAGCATGAAAGAAGTGCGCGCGACTGCTAAAAGTGGGGTTCTGCTCTCCGACCAATCGAATCCACGCTTCGTGAACCAGCGCCGTGGGTTGAAGCGTCTGGCCGGGAAGTTCCCGAGCCAGCTTGACGGCCGCATTGCGCCGCAATTCCGCGTACAGGAGGACAAACAAATCCTCCGCCGCCCCGGGTTCGCCGCGCTCCACGGCCTCTAATTTGACGGTGGCATCGCTCACATTTGCTTCGGACCTCTCGACTGCAAAGAGAGATTAGTCTGGTTTGCCGTGGAAAGCCACTCGAAAATTGGCCACTCGGACGGCTTTAGGCCAGCCGATAGAGATTTGCACGCGCAACGTCCGTTGCTTGGGGCCTCGCAGTAACCCGTTCGTTCGGAGCCATTCTTAATTGCTTTTAGAATCGCCGTCGTTCGAGTCTGGCTCCTGCGGTTCTTCATCAATTTCCGGGTCCAGGACAGACGAGCCGGGTTTGAGCGGAGGTGTTTCCAAGAAATCTCCCAGCCGCTCGTAGGCGCGAAGCAGCGCCTCGACCTTGCGCCGCAATTCAGCATCGCCTGCGCAGGCGCGATCCAGAAAGGCCCCGCGTTCCGCCACCGGGTGCTTCAGGGCCTCGGTAAATATGGGCACATCCTGACCGGAATCAGCGCTCATATACGAGTCATTCCGTTCTCAGCAGACGCTGGTGCACAGCTATTCCGAAACCGGTATTGATTTCATAATTCGTTCTCGGTTTCCTTTCTCTTAGTGCGATAAATCCGAAAAAAAAGGCCATCGGAATGCTCAAATTGTCCTTTTTGTCCGAATTCTCGCACTTAGAGGGGTGGAGCAACAGAGGGGGGATTCAAGCGTGAACGCGCTGTGAAGGCAGACGTCACGGCCACCAACGGAGGCAGGCAGGGCTTAAGTCCTCCTTTGGTATAGCCCACCGCCACGCCCTCCTGCTGACCGTCTTCATGCAGCAAGCACGTGGAATCTAAATCCAGTGGGTAGCCTTCGTTAGGGCTGGGCAGGCGCTGGACGCACCAGTGGCACAAGGGACGAAAGCAACGCAGGTTCGCCGCCGCGGAGCCAAAGTCCGCAATGAAACGCGAAAGGGTAGCCTGGTTCGCGAGAGGAGTTCATGGCTTCGACGGAGGCGGGTTTACGAGTGCTTTGGCTTCCTCGTGGGCCAGACAGACCGCCAAAAAGTCAGGTTGGAGGAGGATGGCTGAAGGCGCACCGGGAGTAGGTAACGCGGGCAGCAGCTTCTCCAGTTGAGCGATGTTGGCCCGGGCCTCCTTGGTCCGGCCCAGATGCGTCTGCTCCAGAGTGCGGTAGGCCAGAGCCAGGCTGCGGCGGTTTAGATCGGCGCCCGCAACCTTGAGCGCGTCATCCAAGATCGAATCAGCCTCGGCTGGCCTCCCATCGCGCACCGCTGCCATGGCGGCCGTGACGAGGAACCAAGCCCGGTTGGTGTCGTTGGTGGCCGCCAATTTCAAGGCTTGCCGGGCAGAGGCTACGGCCTGCTTTAGCGTCTGTGGGTCGGGTTGGGCCTGAATAAGGTAAGCCTTTGCCGCCCGGTCGTGGCAGCTGGGATCCGTGGAGTTCTCTGCCAGATCCAGGAGCTTCCGGCAAACGGCCAGATGCTCGTTGGTCTGGCCGAGCCAGAGATAAACTGTAGCCAGCTGCTTGGCCTTGTCCGTGTCGGCGGGATTGGCGGCGGCCGTCTGCCGAAGCGCGGTTAAAGCGCGGTCTGGAGCGCCGGCTTTGTCTTGGCCAACCACCATGGCCTCGGCCAAAGCGAGTCGTTCCGCCGTTTCCCGGCCGCGGTCTCCGTCGGGATAGAATTTCTCGGTGGCGCGGAGAATGGGCAAGGCCTCGACATAGCGCTGGCGATCCACCAGCGCCTTGCCCAACCAATACGCAGCGTTTTGAGTCCCGGACGGGCTGATCCGCACTGCCTCCTGCCAGGCCTTGATCGCCTCCTCACCGGATCCCACCGCATCCAAGGAGAAACCAAGCTCGGCATAGGCAACCGCGCGCGCCGGGGAGTTGGGGCCCTGGCTGAGGGAGAGGGCGAGCGCCTCCTCGCGCAGCTTGACCGCTTCGTTCTTGCGGCCGGCGGCGGAATAGAAACTAGCCAAGTTGCCCGTCGCGACGAGGGTGTCAGGGTGTTCCGAACCGCGCACCTTTCGGCTAAGCGTCAGCACCTCCTCTTGCAGCTCGATCGCTTCGCCCATGCGGCCGACGGAGGTGTAGGCAATTGCCAGTCGGTCCATCGCCACCAGTGTTTCGGGGTGTTCCGAACCGCGCACTTTTCGGCTAAGCGTCAGCACCTCCTCCTGCAGCTTGACCGCTTCGTTCTTGCGGCCGGCGGCGGAATAGAAACTAGCCAAGTTGCCCATCGCCACGAGCGTGTCGGGGCGTTCCGAACCGCGTACCTTTCGGCTAATCGTCAGCACATCCTCCTGCAGCTTGATTGCTTCGGCGATACGGCCGGAGGCGACATAGGAAAACGCCATGCGGCCGGAGGCGACATAGGAAAACGCCAGATTGCCCATCGCCACGAGCGTGTCGGGGTGTTCCGAACCGCGTACCTTTCGGCTAATCGTCAACACCTCCTGCTGCAGCTTGATTGCTTCGGCGATACGGCCGGAGGCGGTATAGGAAAACGCCAGGTCGCGAATCGCCACGAGCCTGTTGGTGTGTCCGAGACCGTTCAACTTTCGGCTAAGCGCCAACACCTCCTCCCGCAGCTTGAGCGCGTCGGCTCGGCGACCGACGTCGAAATAGAAACTCGCCAGCTTGCCCATATCAGCCAGCGTTTTGGGGTGCTCCAATCCCAAGGTCCTCAGGTGGTAATCACGGACCTTTTCCTGAAGAGGAATGGCCTGACCTGCCAGTCCGAGGGCGTGGTAGGTGGAAGCGAGCGTCGCTTGCAGTGTGGCCCGGCGGTCAGGCTGGTTCGCCAAATCGATCTCCAGCCTCTTGGCCGCCCGCTCCAGTTCGTCCGCCACCGTGATCGTGCGCCCATCCCGACTCGGGTCAGGACTCTGGAACACCTCGGTCATGAACTTCAAGATCGATTCGGATTCTTCTCGTGCCGCCCTTTCAGCATCGGCTTTGGCCGTGGCCTGCTTCTCGGCCGCCACGGCCCGGCGGGCCTGCCACAGGCTGGCCGCAATGCCGACGAAGAGCATTGCCGCGATGGCGGCGCCGGCGGCGAAGGCCAGCTTGTTCCGGCGCATGAGCTTCAGCACTCGGTAAATCGTGCTGGGCGGGCGCGCAATGATAGGCTCAGCGGCCAGATAACGTTGCACATCCATCGCCAGCCCGTTAGCCGTGGCGTATCGGCGTACACGGTCCTTTTCCAGGGCCTTCGTAACGATCGAGTCCAAATCGCCCCGAACTTCACGCATTAGTTTCGCAGAGTCGGCCCGCCGCCGTTGCGAGAGGCTCCGCAGGTCCGCCAACGACATGGCTTTCAGCCGTGTGGATGGGCGCAATGGGTCTTCAGTGCTTATCACGCGGCGAATTTCATCCAACCCCTTGCTGACCAGCGTTCGAGAATCAAATGGAGTCGTCCCGGTCAGCAGTTCGTAAAGAAGCACTCCGAGGCTGTAGATATCGGCCCGCGTATCAATATCCAGATGGGCGGCCTGTTCCGGGCTCATGTACGCCGGGGTTCCAATCAGCGCTTCATTCGCAGTGAGAGATGTGTTGTGGAGAAGGGGCTGATTTGTCGTCGCTTTGATAATCCCGAAATCGATTACCATCGGGAAAGCCGTTCCGTCGGACGCAGTATCCACCAAAATGTTGGACGGCTTGATGTCACGGTGAATGATGCCTTTTTGGTGGGCGTATTGGATCGCGCCACAAACTTTGATAAACAACTTGAGCCTTTCGCGAGTGGTCAAGGGTTTTTGGTCGCAGTACTCGGTGATTTTGATTCCGCTCACCAACTCCATGACAAAGAATGGCCTTCCGGTTTGAGTTGCGCCTGCATCCAAGACGCGCGCGATATGCGGATAGTTCATCAATGCCAGTGCCTGACGCTCGGCCTCAAAGCGAGCGATGACACTCTTGGTGTCCATCCCGGGCTTGATGACTTTGAGGGCCACTTGTCGGCGGACCGGCTCTTTCTGTTCAGCCAGGAAGACGACGCCCCATCCTCCTTCGCCTATCTGTTTAAGCAGTTGGTATCGCCCAATCCGATCACCCGGTTTTTCGATGGCGCCAATCTGCTGAACCCGTTCACCCGCGAAAGCGCTCGGCAACTCTTCTAAGAACCGTCCTGCTCTGTCGTTGGCATGGAGCAGTGCTTGAACTTTGAGGCGCAGATTCTCGTCTCCGGCGCAGGTGCGGTCGATGTAATCCGGGCGAGCTTCGGGAGGAAGCCGCAAGGCTTCCGTAAAAATCCGGATATCGCTGTTTGATTCGGCGCTCATGGCCACGAGGCAGAAGTGTCGACAGACGAAAAGCGATTATTCGCTTTCGATTTCGTTCGAAAGCCAGGCACGAGAAAAGGTCCAGTAATTCTTGACGGTGGAAATCGAAATCCCCATCACCTCGGCGACTTCCTCATTGGTCATGCCAGCGAAGTATTTGAGCTTTACCAACTGGGCTTGAACCGGATGCTCAGAGGTCATTTTATCCAAAACCTCATGCACCGCCAGCAGATGTTCGTCAGCGTTGGGTGCGGCAGGGTCGAATCCATCCAAATCCACACGCCGGTAACGTCCACCGTGCCGCTCCGTTCGTTTGCGCCGGGCTCTGTCTATCAAAATGCGCCGCATCGCCTCGCTGGCGGCATGAAAGAAGTGCGTGCGACTACTGAAACTAGGGTTCTGAACTCCAAGCAATCGTATCCACGCTTCGTGAACCAGCGCCGTGGGTTGAAGCATCTGACCGGGAAGTTCCCCAGCCAGCTTGATGGCCGCATTGCGCCGCAGTTCTGCATACAGGAGGACAAATAGTTCCTCCGCGGCACCAGGATCGCCGCGCCCCACTGCCTCTAACTTGATCGTAGCCTCGCTCACATTTGTTTCGGACCCCTCGATTACAGAGAAAAATTAGTCTGGTTTGCCGTGGAAATCCACTCGAAAATTGGCCACTCGGACGGCTTTAGGCAAATTCTTGGAAAACAGGTGGCCTGTTTCATTTGAAATCTCGCACTGTATTAGCGACGGGCAATACGCCGCGAACTAAATCGATATACAAACAACTAAAACAAAAAGAAAGGAAACGTAACATGAATCAATACCATAAACCCTACACGCCCGAAGATTCTGCAATTGTATTCATCGACTTTCAGCCGCAGATGCTCTTCGGCGTTGCCAACGCAGATCGCGCCACGATGATCAACAACGTAACCTTGTTGGCCAAAGTCGCCAA
>Ga0210408_10001754_pt1 | contig 22029 bp, 15 predicted proteins | sample IncBWH4MmetaG_FD_155471 | JGI IMG/M metagenome (GOLD analysis project Ga0210408, IMG submission 155471) | Forest soil microbial communities from Barre Woods Harvard Forest LTER site, Petersham, Massachusetts, United States - Inc-BW-H-4-M | ecosystem: Environmental > Terrestrial > Soil >...
TCAATGGTGTCAAAAAACTCTGCCAGATAGGCAGCCTCGTGAAAACCGCGCGGCCGGTGCGCCGGATAAACGATCCCGTTCCAGTCGGAATAGGACCACCCGGCCGGGCCGACCAGGATTTCGGCCCGGGCATGTTTCGCAGCAGGCGGCTTGGTTTTTGCGGCCATGCGGTGGCGATTTCCGTTCAATCTCATTCTATGCCGCGGCAGGGGACAGCGCCAGTTCACGCGGCAGCGGAACCCGAGCGAGGTTGCAAGTGGCGTCCCAGAGAGTTATTCTGGTTTTGCCTCCATGCCAAAGGCCCTTCCCTTGGTAATCCTACGCGAAGCAAGGTGCACAAATGAAAATCACCTACAGTCAAATCGCACCGGAGTTCCGCAAGGCCGTCGAACTTGAATCCCAGCACCACGTCGAAAAACTGAATCGTCTCCTGAAACGCTATGCCCCGGACCTGGTCGTTCTCCGCGGCTCCATCGAAAAAATGCCGCGCAAGACGGAATACACTTTTTCACTGAACCTCACCCTGCCCACCGGGACGCTACATGCCTCCGCCAGTGCCGCCGATGTGCGCACCAGCGCCAAGGGCGCCTTTGCCGAACTCGAAGCCCAGGTGAAAAAGCACCAGGAAAAGCTGCGCAAGGATTACATATGGAAACGCAAGCGCGGACGCCCCAGCCCCAGCTTGACAGAATCCTCTACCGGCCGCGGCGAAGCCGCGGACTGAATTGCAGGCATCGCCTCCGTTAAATCGCACAAAGGCTGCGACGAACCACGCGGAGATTTGCCGCGGATTCGCGTGTTGCTGCTTTCCGTCGCGCACGATAGAATTCTTCAGGCTTCTTCAGGGGCGTAGCTCAGTGGTAGAGCAGCGGCCTTTTAAGCCGAAGGTCGTGGGTTCGATCCCCACCGCCCCTACCAATCACTCCCGCGTGTTTTCGCGACGCAGCTTGTGTCCCCAGCCCGCCAGAGATCCAGTTCTCACAACCCTGGCCACTTAGTTGACTCAGTCAACTAGTTATGTCACCCTGCCCGTGCCAACTAGAGCGGGAGGGGCATGCCCAAGAGGCACCACGGCGAACTGGAGGGACTTGTGAAAAGGGTGCGGGCTTTCAACCGCTTTTACACCCGGCAGATCGGTCTTTTGAACGAGGGACTGTATGGCAGCCGGTTCTCCCTCACCGAGGTGCGAGTGCTGTTCGAAATCTGGTGCCGCAATGAAACGACAGCGACAGTGGTTCTTGGCGAATTGGGATTGGACGCCGGTTACTTGAGCCGCATGCTGCGGCGCTTTGAGAAGGCCCGGCTGATCCATCGCAGACGCTCGAAAGCCGATGGACGTCAAAACCAAATTTCCCTGACGGCCCGAGGTCTGAAAGCTTTCCTGCCGCTCGAAGCCCGCGCCGATGCTGACGTCGGGCAGATGCTGAAAGGCCTGAGCGCGATGCAGCACAAGACGTTGGTTCGGGCGATGGCCGCGGTACAAGGACTCCTCAGCCGTCGCGATCACCGTTAAGGAGGTTGCCCCCATGATTCAATTCTGGGATGCAATTCGTCAGAGCCTGCGCACCTTGCTGAAGCGGCCGGCCTTTTTAGCCGTCAGCGTGCTCACACTGGCGTTGGGAATCGGCGCAAGCACGGCCATCTTCAGCGTGGTCAACGCCATCCTCCTGCGTCAGCTTCCATTCACTCACGCGGAGCGCGCCGTCTGGATCACCGGCGTTCGCCCGCAGCGCAGTGACGCCCCGTTTTCGCTCCCGGATTTTCTGGACTACCGCGACCACGTCAGTTCCCTCGCTTCACTGTCCGCCCTGGGAAACTGGAGCGCGAATCTCACCGGGCAGGGGAACGCCGAACAGATTAACGGCGTGCGCGTTTCCGCCAATCTATTCCAAACCCTCGGCGCGAATGCCGCACTCGGCCGCACTTTGCAACCTGACGATGACGTTCCCGGCAGTCCGCGGGTGGTGGTCATGACCAATGGCCTGTGGCTAAGGCGGTTCGGCGGCGATCGCAGCATGATCGGCAAGCCGCTCACGCTCAACGGCACAAGCTACACGCTGGTTGGCATTCTCCCCACAAATTTCTTTTTCCCCATCCCCGCGGCGGAACTCGCTGTCCCTCTGGTTCCCGATGAAGATCCCTGGCGCTTCGATCGCAACACCGTAAATTTTCTTCGCATGGTGGCCCTCCCGCAGCCGGGCGCCACGCGCGAGCAGGCCCAAGCCGAAATGAACGCGCTGGCGCTCAAGCTGCGCCAGCAATTTCCAGAGGCCAATGCCCGAAAGCTGGGCGTGCAGTTGACTCCCATGCGTGACCAGATCACCGGAGGTTACAGTCTCGCGCTCTGGGTGCTTATGTGCGCCGTCGGGCTGGTGCTCTTGATCGCCTGCGCCAATCTTGCGAATTTGAATCTGGTGCACGCTTCCGGCCGCCGCAAGGAAATGTCCATTCGCGCCGCCTTGGGCGCGACGCGCTGGCAGGTCATCAAACTACTTCTTCTGGAAAGCACATTACTGGCGGCTGCCGGCAGCGCACTGGGAATGCTTCTATCGCGTTTTGGAGTGCAGGGATTACTGGCACTCACACCGGCAAGCATCCCGCGCGCCGGAGAGATCGGGCTCGATGCCTCTGTGCTGGCCTTCACCGTCTTCATTTCGCTGATGGCGGCAATCCTCACTGGATTGGCCCCGGCGATGTCCATCTCCCACGGTGACTTGGCCCGGCAGATGAACGAGGGCTCGCGTGGTTCGACCGAAGGGGCGCGAGGCAAGCTGCTGCGCGCCGGCTTCGTGGTTGTCGAAGTGGCGCTGTCCCTGGTGCTGCTCGCAGGCGCCGGAGTCTTGCTGAAGAGCTTCTCAAGAGTGCAGGCAGTAGACCCCGGTTTCGATCCGCATGGCGTTTTGGCCGTGCGCTTGTCGCTTCCGAAAAATCGCTATGCCCAGATTGAGGATGTGGCCAGGTTCTACGACGCTTTACTCCTTCGAGTCCAGGCCCTCCCCGGTGTTTCCGCTGCAGGTGTCATACAAGTGCCGCCACTGAGTGGCTTGATCTCTTCGATCCCCTTCACCGTGGTGGGCCGCGCGTTTTCGAAGGCAGAAGTTCCCGAGGCGCTGTACCGCATTGTCAGCCCCATGTACCTCAAGGTCATGCGAATTTCTCTTCTGGCTGGGCGCGAGTTTAGCGAGAGTGATACGGATCGCACGCGCCTGGTCTGCTACGTGAATGAAACGCTGGCCAGGCGCTATTGGCCCGCAGGCCAGGCGATCGGCGCTCACTTGATGCTCAACGACAATGACGCCGGCCCGCGCGAAGCCGAAATCGTCGGCGTAATTCACGATCTCAAGGACCGCGGGCTGGAAACTTCCTCCGGCTTCGACATCTACATCCCCATGCGGCAAACGCATCAGGATTCCATCGCCTGGATTCAGAACTATCAGCATTGGGTTTTGCGCACTGATGGCAACCCCCTCGCCCTGGCGGAGGCATTCCGCGAGCAAGTCCGCAAAGTGGATGCAGAAGTTGCCGCTTCGAACATCCGCTCAATGGATCAGTATTATTCAATGACCATCGCGCCGCGCCGCTTCAATCTGCAGCTACTCTCGATTTTCGCGCTGGCCGCCCTGGCCCTGGCCCTCGCCGGAATTTACGGGGTCATATCCTATTCCGTGAACCAGCGCGCCCACGAAATCGGAGTCCGCATGGCTCTCGGTGCTCAACCGCGCGAGGTATTGCGCCTGATCATCGCAGACGGAATGAAGCCGGTCGTAGTGGGATTGGCGCTCGGCATTCTAAGCGTGTTTGCGCTGACGAAGGCCCTGGCCAGCTTGCTCTTTGCCGTCAGCGCATCGGACCCGGCCACCCTGACCGGAGTGACTTTGCTTTTCTGCGGAGTGGCCCTCGCGGCACTGCTTCTTCCGGCTCGCCGCGCCGCCAAATTTGATCCACTCCAAGTGCTGCGCACAGATTAGTGTGGCGATTCGTGGCTCCGCTGACACTCAGATTTGGAATGAATTTAAATGCAGTTTTGACCGGCGGTTTATCCCTTGCCAATAATTCGCAACCGTAATACACTCCGCTCGATTTCTCCCAGCCGGTGAGCCGCTGTGCACGATTCGAGCCGTTTCTCTGTATTCGCCCAGTCCAGATTCACTAGGTCATTCCCGCTTCACCAGGAGGCGATTCCGATGAGCATCTCCGCATGTAAGCTCACCCTTATTTTCGCTGGCGCAACCATTCTCCTGATCTCGCCGTGCTTCACTCTCGCTCAGTCCTCCACTGCGCCGACCACCAACCCCACACCCGTCTCGCCGGTTGCCAACCCTTGTCAGCGCTTCACAGCCGGCAGCGTCATCCACCAACCACCCGCCTTGTTCAGCCAGAACGGCGTGCTCACCGTCCGATTCTCCTATCAGTCGACCACCGATTCGGTCGGCCGACAGCTGTTTTGCTTCATGACCCCCGATGGCCTGGAGAACCCGACCCTGCACGTCAGTCCCGGCGATACGCTGAATATAACGGTGACCAACCACACTCCGTTCACCGAGGCGGGAGATACTGACGAACCCTTCAACGCACCCAATTGCGGCGATATGGTATTCGAAAACCAGGCTCCCATGACCGACAGCCAGGGCTACGCCATGACCGGCGGCTCGATGAATATCCACTATCACGGCACCAACGTCACCCCGGCCTGCCATGGGGACAACGTGGTGAAAACCCTGATCAACCCCGGCAACACCTTCCAGTACAACATCGCATTTCCCAACGACGAGCCTCCCGGCCTCTACTGGTATCACCCGCACGTTCACATGCTCGCGGAAGCGGCCGTGTTCGGCGGTGCAGAAGGCGCCCTGGTGGTGGACGGAATCAACAACGTTCAGCCTGCGGTTGCCAGCTTGCGCCATCGGGTCATCATCATCCGTGACCAACCATTCAATACTCCCGGCCTCGCTCAGATCGCCGGCGGCAATGCCGCGGATGGCGGAATCCCACAGCGCGATCTCAGCGTCAACTTCGTCCCGCTGGACTCCACCTTCAACTCCGCTAGCAACACCATGAGCTACACGCCGGCCATCATCCACATGGAGTCCGGCGAGAAACAGTTCTGGCGAATCTGCAATTGCACCTCGGACGCCCCTCTTGACCTGCAGGTGCGCTTCGACGGAATTCCCCAGACCATCGAGCTCGTAGGCGTCGACGCAGTGCCGGTAAATTCGCAGGACGGCACGCAGCCCGGTCACCTGATTGCCGTGACGCATTTCCGGATCCCGCCGGCGTCGCGTGTTGAATTCATCGTCAATGCGCCGCCGTCGTCGGTAAAGCTGGCGCAGTTGATAGGTCAATTTGTCTATTCAGGCCCGCTGGGCGATACCATTCCGACCCGCCCGCTGCTGACCATGCAAGTGGTCGGTGACCAGGATAACGACGAGCCATTGCAGGATGATCGCGTGCCGGCCTTTACCGCTCTGAACGCCAATCAACAGCGGTTTGGCGGCATCATGAACGTAAAGCCATCGCTCACGCGCACTGTGTACTTTGAAGAAGTTGAGGACGGCAGCGCGTTCTTCATCAACGCCTCGGGTTGCGTAACCGCGGCTGGAGCGCGATGCCCCATTCAGCCGTACAAAATCGACACGGCATTCGACAACAGCAACCCTCCGGCGATCATTACCACGCAGGGCACGGTGGAAAAATGGATCGTGCAAAACCACGCCAGAGAAAATCACGAACTGCACCAGCACCAGATTCACTTCAAGGTGCTGTCGCAGGACAACTTCGATGCCAATTGCGTGCCGGTCGGGGGAACGGGCAACTGCGGCAATCCGCAGGCACAAACCTGCCAGACATGTGCGCCAGGGATCAACGGCCAGTTCCTGGACATGATTGAGATCCCGTACTGCGGCGGCCCCGCGCCGATTGGCGGTGGCATTCAGCCTCCCGCGTGCGTCAATGCCAGCGGTCAACCCGTCATACCGTATCCGCAGGTCGAGTTACTGATGGACTTCCGCGGACCGGTTGTCGGCGATTTCGTATTCCACTGCCATATCCTCGGACATGAGGACCTCGGCATGATGGCGATCGAACACGTAAACGCAGCCGACGAATAAAGAGTCTGATTGTGGCAGACAGAAGAGCGGCCTCGGAGCACAACTCCGGGGCCGCATTTTATTTTAGGGCGCGGATAGTTGCTTTGCTGGCGCGGGCGGCATCACGAACTTGTCCATGTAGGTCTCCAGCTTTTCGCGATTCTTGTTTCTGTATGCCTGGTAGTCTTTCGCAATTCCGTCATCGCCAAGACTGAACAGCACGTAGGCGTCTATCAGGCCCGCTTCATGCAGCTTCAGTAGCAAACCGGCTGTTGGATCGCCGGTCACCAATTCCGCCGTTTTCGAATCCTCTTTAAGCGTCTCGAGAGCCAATGCAGTAGCGGTCAATGCCTCAGACTCTTCCACCAAGGAGTGCCGGTATTCCGGCTCCTGAGGGAATTGCTTTTCGAATTTCCCACCTTTTTTCCATTCCGATTTCACCAAGAAATATTCCTTCCAGGCGGTGGAAACGTCCGCGGATTGCTCTGCGCCGACCGTGCCCTTGTCCCTCGGTACAGGAATGCCCACATACACGATGCTGAACGCCGTCTTGTTGATCGTCGCCCACGCCCGAATCTCGCGCCACACGATTTTGTTATAGGGTTCGGCCACAGCCGCGTGGATCAGCATGCTGCGTGCCTTCACCATGTCGCCTTGTTTTGCCAGCATGTCGGCGTAATACCGGTAGGCCGTTTCAACATCGGGATTTATCCGGATGGCGCGCTCGTACCATTCGCCGGCTTTGGCGAAATCATTCTTCTTGTCGTATGTGTTGGCGGTGAACAGCGCGGCAGTATAGTTCGCCGGGTCCAGTTCCAGCGCATTCCCGTAATGTTTCAGCGCCTCCTCGAAATCTCGGCGCGCAAACGCAGCCTCACCCGCATTTATGGCCTGATCCACTCCTGGATTGTCAGAAAATTTGATGGCCCCGTTTGCAGGCAATTCCGCAAGAATTTGCCGCAGGTTCTCCTCCAGCGGACTGGTATATCCCAGCCCCCAGGCAGTCTTCAGAAGCCCATAGGCGCGAAAGCGCGCTTTGCCCGCCGCGTCGGAGTCGCTAAGAGTTGCGGCATGTTCGACCAGACAAGCTGCGAGCGCGACCAACACTTCGCCGTCTTTCCAATCCCGCTGCGCCAACTCTTCCAGAAGTGGAAGAGCCTCCAGTCGCTTGCCTTCGCCAAAGAGCGCCAAGGCCTTTTGCCGCTTGGCTTGGTTCGCCGCATCGGACTGTGCTTGCGTAGCCGGGTGCAATAAAACGAAAAGAAACAGGGCCAGCAATAGCCTTGGCAGTTTGTCGAAAAGTATCACCGACAATAGCGAATGTGACGTCAATGATTACTTGCTCTGGATCACTGGCCGGGCATTCACAGGCTGAAGCGGCCGGGCGCTGTCGTGGTAATACTTCTTGTATTCGGCGAACTGACCTTCCGACATCTCGATCGCGTCCTGCATCAGAAACCACGCCACGCCTTCGTTACAAAGCGGCTGTGTCAACGATCCGCGAAAACTGTAGTAGCCGTGGTCGGCGGGCAGCAAGTCCATGGCGTTGACCTTCAGCGCCTCCACTTTTTGCTCCTTGCCCGGCTCCGGCACGTGCTCCCACAATGTTTTGATCACCGGGTTTTCTTTGCCCACCACGATAGGAACCTCGATGATGAGGAAAGTCGCCTCCGGCGACAGGTGTACCAGTTGCAGCGACATCGCTGGACGCTGGCCCTCGACAGCCATTTCCCCGGGTTCATGAAAAACGATTTCGCTCAACCGGTAGGGTTTCTTCGCGACCTTCAGCCATAGATTTCCGGGAAACCGCACCTTGATCCGGTAGTGATTGCAATCGTTCACCATATCCAGTTCTGCGGGTTGATAATGAAATTCCAGAGGTGCCAGCGGCGGAATCGTCATTTTGTCCGCTTTGGTGATGTCGATGGGCGACTGCGAGTGCCCCGCGTTGCAGAGGCCTTCCCAATGCTTCGGCCCGAGTGGTCCTTCTCCATAAGTGAACTTCGCTTCGCACTTGGCGCTCGCTCCGCTGGGAATGTTCATCTGGTGCTCATGCTTGTGTTGATGCTCAACGGGCTTCTCCGGGGATTCCGCTACCTGAAATCCAGCGGTGGGAACGGCAACCAGACAAAAAAGGCAACACGCGGGAAATACTAGTGAAGCGATCCCGGGAGTCCGGTACTGCATTTCTGCACCTCCTTGAAATGGTGATCCGGCGCACTCCATTGTTACAACGATTATCCAAAAATTCGGCTGGGCAGAAAATCGCGGGCTGGAACGGCGACTCTAAATCAGAACACTTGAGTTGGCAAGAAGTCATCTCATAAGCCGCTTTTCGTCAGGGCACGGCTTTACAGCTTGCGGAAAAATTCATGTCTCGTAAGGGGTCGGAGCTTTAGCTCCGACATAACCGCTTTGCTTGTGTTGGGCTTCAGCCCCTGAGGAAAGTCTTTCTACATTTTTCCGCAGCCGGTCTAAATCAGAAGCCTCAAGTTGGCAATTCAAATCCGCGCCTGAATCAGCGCTTTTTGGCCGCGGCCTCCACGTCACTCAGGATGCGATCGAGCTGAGCGCGCGAGAAATACCGGCCATTGGCAACCACTGCGGTGATCTTCTGCGTGTTGCGGATGTCCTCGAGCGGATTGGCGTCCAGAACCACCAGGTCCGCGATCTTGCCTTTCTCAACCGTCCCGAAATCGCTGACCTTGTCCAGAAACTTCGCGGCATTGATGGTCGCCGTCTGCAACGTCTGTAGCGGTGTGAAACCCGCGGCGATGAATCTCTCCAATTCCAAATGCAGGCTAAAGCCCGGAATCACGTCCACGCCCGCCGGGCAATCCGTGCCGGCCAGGAACGGGACGCCGGCCTGGTCCAACTTCTTCACCATCTCCAGTTCGTGCTGAACGAATTTCTCGCGCACGGGAAGGGGATCCGTGTCCATTTCCTTGATGATGGACTTGGTGGCTCGGGGCCAGGCCGTCTCGCGCCAGGAGACCGGGGCGTACTTGACGTCGGGATCTTTGTTCGGGTCAATTACATCCACCAGCCACTGCCCGCGCTCCCAATACAGCGTGGGGCACTGCCAGGTGTGATTTTTTGCCAGCAATTGGATGATGGCGGCTTCTTTTGACGCGTCGTAGGTGTCCAGAAATCGTCCGGGACTCTTTGGGCCGGTCAATAAATCGTCCTCGACCGTCGAGCTGGCCTCAAAGATGCCGATCAGATGCTCCAGGCTTTTCTGCCCGGCGTTGACCGCTTCGGACCCGCGGATGGAATCAGGCACGTGACCGACGAAGGTCATGCTCTGTTTCTTGCATTCCTCCACGATGGCAAAGTAGGCCTCACGCGGCACATACGATTGAATTTTGATGAAATCCACGCCGCGGCTCTTAAGCATGTCCACAGCGCGGCGGCCGTCTTCTGGAGTGGCGATCGCGATGGCGCTCTTGTACGTGGATTTTGGGCCGTCCAGCATTGGGCCGGAGATGATCATGCGCGGCCCCAGCAGGCGGTGCTCCTCAATCTCCTTGCGCGCGGCCAGAACCGGTTCCAGGTCGCTGCCCATGTCGCGCACCCCGGTCACGCCGTTGGCGATGAACAGCGGCAGGGTGACGTCTCTTCCGGCCTTGCCGCGATCGTCGAAGAATGAGTGCACGTGCATGTCCCATAGCCCGGGGATCATGAATTTCCCCGTGGCGTCAATAATCTTGCCGTCTTTGGGAATTTTCACGTGATGCTTGGTGCCCACCTGCTCGATGCGGTCACCGGTCACGATCACGTACATGTCCTTCTCGAGCGCTCCGCTTGCCACATCCACGATGGTCACGTGCGTGAACACCAAGCTCACGCCCGCCCCCTCCATGGATTGCGCACGGCTGGTTGGTGCGCAAATCAGCATGGCGAGCATGGCCAGCGAGATGAGCCTGAGCTTATTCATCCAATCCTCCCGGGAAATCAATTGACCTGCACGTCGAATACACCTGTTTCCACATGGCCTGCGCGTTTCACCTGCACGAAGATTCTGTAGAGCCCCGCCTTCGGAAAGCCATACGGGAACACCACCTCTGAAAAATGCGCCTCCGGGCCACCGCTCATCTTCATTCCGGGCATTTCAGTTGCTGGCCCGGATTTCCTCTCCGCAGAAACGGCTGCTGGCAAATTCCCAGGCAAGCTTGCATCGGCCAGCTGAATAGCGGCCATCGAGGCCGAGCCGTCGGGATGAACGTGCGCGAAGACGCTCAAATCCGAGCGCACAAATTCCGCGTGCCCGGCCATGCCCATATACGGCTCCAAGTTGTCGGCAATCTTGCCATCGGTGCCCTCGACGTGAAATCGAAACATGTACAGCCGATTGGCGGCGAGCGGCGCCGCATCGCGATCCCAAATCATGCGCGAGCCGTCCGAAAGCGTGGCGGAAGTATTTCCTGTGGCGCTCGGCAAAAGCGGTGCCGGACTCGTGGCCGAATCGTCCCCCACAAGCGGAGCGCCGGCAATTTCCTGTATATCCACCTCGCTCACGAGCGTGTCCGGAAAACCGGATTCGCGCACAATATCCGCGAAAATTTGGTAATGGCCTGCGGAAATCGGCGGCAGATCCTCCAGAAACACGCCGCCTTGATCCGCCCGCGGGTGCAGATGCAGGAAGCGGTCCATCTCCGGCACGCGAATCAGGAACAGATGCATCAGGTGCCCGTGATCCGGAATCAGTTTCGTCGACACCGCGTCCGGCCGCCTGGTATGCCACGCCGATTCTCCTACGCGCAACAGCATCTTCCCGTCCGGCAGCACGGAAACAATCAATTGCGGCGGACGGTAGATCATTCGTTCCGCGCGGCCGGCTGCTGAAACTTTCCACCACCAGCCTCCCATGCCCAGAAGTCCGAGGACAATTGCCAGCGCGGCCGCCATGGTAATTCGCGCAGCGCGTTTCTGCGGCGCTCCCGGCACGCCGCCCGATTCCAGCTGCCCTTCACGCCGCGCCGCGCCAAGAATCGAAACGATCGCCGCCACCAGCAAAATCAGCAAGCCCGTGAGCAGCGCCTCCAACCCGCGCTGCATCGACATCGTAGCTCGAGCGAATGCCGGGACCGGAACCGAAAGTATTCCCGCGCCCTTGTCGCCATCGGCTTCAATGCGCACTTGCCACGACCCCGAAGCCATCAGCCACAACTTGCCGGAAAAGAATTGGGCGTCGTCTTTCGACGGCTTCAAGACATCCGGCGGCGGAGGATATTTCGCCCCCGCGCCCAAAATATAGAGCGGGACAATCTTCACTTCGCGCACGCCTGGCGCGGTGCTTCGAATTTCAATGCTCGCCACTCCGGGAATCATCTGCGGTGTGCGCACCACCACGATCAGGTGATACGGCCCGGCGTCGCCTTGAAAATACACATCCGGGCTGCCCACGTGCGCCAGGCACGGCACGCCCACAATGAACGCCAGGAGGAGGATCGCGATGCGCCGCTTCACTGCGGCCTAACGCCGGATGCGCGCAAGCCAGTCACCGTACGCCAGGCCCACGCGCGTCGAAAGGATGGAGGCTACCCAGGCGATGCCCATGCTCAGCCAGAATGCGGATCGTGTGTGCTCGTAGTTCTGAAATTGATATGCCAGTTGGTGCATGGAAATCGGCATCTGGTAGGGGAAATAAATTTGACCGAAAATCCAGGTGCGCGCCGCGGGCGAAATCATGAAATTCCCAAACGGCCATTGCGCGGCAATCAAACCGGCCAGAAAAGCGCTGCCGCCGACCAGCGACAGCAGCCATTTCCCGCGCCCGGCCATGCGGTTCATCACCACATCCAGCAAAAACGCCGGGACGATCAGCACCACCGGAAATCCCAGCGGCACCATGTGCGTCACGTTCGTGTACACCGGCCCCAGCTTCGGCTGCGCGGGAAACAATGGAAAAATCCACAAGGCCGCGATCATCAGCGTCATATACACGGTCGCGAGAATCGTTGCGCCCCATTTGTGCCCGGAAGCTCGGCCGTACGCCAGAATCAGTGTGGGAGTGCCGATGCAAATCGCCTTATAGAAAATCGCGCTGTGCATCATGCTCGCGTCGCTGTACTCGGAAACCAAAATCATGTGCAGCAGGATCAGCAATCCCCCCATGTACAGGAACAATCTCTCGAGCTTGCGTTCCGCCGCACCCGTCGCGCGATTCTTCTCCGCCAGCACCAGCAGCAGGCACCCCACGCCCACTCCCGCGATCCCCAGTCCCAGCACCACATGCGGCGGGCTCAGAATTTCCACGTCCAGCCCGAATGAGTTGTGCCACCAGTTGTCAAACGGCGCCGAAGTAACCATCGTCACGCCGCCCCACGCCGTCAGAAACGCCCCCAGCGGCCCGTGAAATCCCCACACTCCGACGGAATTTGCACGCGCGGTCGGGTCCTTCGAAAATGTCGTCGAGAAAATCAGCACTATGCAGGTGATGGCCGCGAGTATTCCGCCAAAGTGAATGGCCAGGTGTGCGGGCGTCCAGAAGGTGTCGCGCCCAATCGTCATGTGCCAGGAAATGTCCCAGTACAGACCGAACGCAATGGAAGTGACGGCCAGCACGCCGGACCAAACGAACCAAGGCACAGTGCCGGCACGCACACCAATCTGCGCTTGCTCGGCCGGTCGCGTTTGCAATCCCAGAGGAATCGTCTGCACCATCAATAACTCCAAGGCGAGAATAGCAGACGGTTTTTTGGTTCACAAGGTAAGCTGCGCAGGGCCCGGATCAAGGGTCTCCGCTCCCTTGATCCGGTCTCCACAATGGCCGAATGAAGCACGGTCTGCTCGGGCAGGGAGGGAAAACCTGACCCTTGACCACTCCAGCCAGCCAAGTCCTGAAATCCCGTTCAGCAACAAAGACGCTAATGAGAGCGGCTCGCAATCCATGCAGAACGTCAAAGTCAAGGGCCCGGCAATAAATAGAGCCGGGGCCTCGATTTATTAATTGACAGTCAGCGTCACGGGCAATGAGTGAAAATGTTGGCCCGCGATGCCGTTCACGAATACAGTAAACGTCCCCTTCGGCGTTGCCGCCCCGCCATTGTTGTTGTGCATCCCGCTTCCACCGCAACCGCTGGCGGCCAGCAGCGTGGACACGGCGATGAGCAGCCCCAGCCCGCCAAGAAGTTTGGTCCCGCGGGACTGGCCCAACTTTCGCCGAACCCTCCCCGGCATTGCCACCACCACGCCGAACAGCCCAAATCCCACCAGCGATATGGAAGAAAGAATCGTGCCCATGCCCATGCCGGTGCCCGAGCCCATCCCGCCGCCGGATTCCGACCCTGACCCGCTTCCGCTGCCCGACCCCATGCTCACACCGGCAGCTGCGGAACCGCTCTGCGTATGAACCATCACCGTCACAGTTGTCCCCGGGTTCGCCGATGAATTTGAAAACGTGCAAGAAGAATTAGCCGGCAATTGAGAACAAGACAGACTCACCATGGTATTGAATCCCGCAAAATTCCCGACCGCCACCATGTACGACGCCGCGTTCCCCGCCGTCACCGTCGCGGATGACATCCCTTGCGGGGTCAAATCGAAGTCCGCGCTCGCTTGCACCGGTGAAGCTTCCAGCGTCGCAAACAACCCTCCGCCCTCGTCGGCCAGACCGGCGTCAATGAATAGCGTGTTGGCATTGGCGTCCGCCCCGGTCGAAAAGATCATGTCCCATAGCGAAAGGTTGCGGATCAATTGCCCGTTGGTGTCCTGCAGCTGCCCCATAGCTTGCCCGGTGCCGAAGTTGTACGCGCCGATCAACCCGTCGCCGAAATTGCCCACCAGCAGCGCCCCGCCGAATGCGCCGAACGACGCCGGAGCCATCACCGCGCCCCACGGCGCATTCAGCGCTCCGTTGGAAATCAAATGATTCGCCGTCAGCAAATTCCCGTTCATATCGAACTTGTCCACGAATCCGTTCCCCAGCGCATGCACGGGATCGTGCTTTGCGGCGTCCTGCAACGCGTAGGTGATAATCACGTCGTTGTTCACCACGTGGATTCCAAACGGCGCGTACCCTGCCGGAAGGTTCGGGTCCGAAAAACTTCCCGGCCCGGGAAAATTCCCGGAGGCGAAATTCTTGTCGAAAATGTCCACCTTGCCCGACCGGAAATTGGATGCCAGCAGAAAATTGTTCCCCGCAGTGTTGGTGACCAACGCCAGGCCCTTGTACACCGCGCCCGTCCCGTTCGCCGAGTTGTCCACCGCCAGGATCGCCGCGGATCCCGTCCCGTTCCATCCGGAAATCGTTCCATCCTCGGTGGAGAAAATGAAGAAGCTCGGCCCGGTCATTCCCTGCGCCGTCACCTGAAAATCATTGGTGCCGTTGGCCACAATTCCGGTTGGTGTGGACGAGGCGCTGCTCCCCTTCGGCGGCGGCACGGTAAACAGACCGAAGCCCGTCCCGGTGTTGTCATACAGCGTCGAGACGCCCGCATTGTTATCCGAGATCCAGAATGGATTCCCGGGAAAGAACGCGATGCCCCACGGATTGATCAGGTTTTGATCCGTGTGCGCCGCCAGTCCATTCATGTTCGATACCAGGTTGGTTTGCTTGTAGCTGTTCACCTGCCCGCGCGCAGATGTAGCCGACAAAATGAAAAGACAACAGAGCCCCGCTACGAATGCCATCAACTTGCGATCCATGCTCACTTGCTCCTCTCTGAATTTTGTCTGCACTTGAACTAATTCCAGAGCGCCACGCACGCTCCAGCCGCGCCGCTCCGCCGGCGTTCAGGTCGCTTCCGCAAGAGTCTCTGCCGCGCCATTTGTATGACCGTTTCCGCGGAGTGGATATTCCGCAGCAAATGATGGCTGCCGGTTTGCCCGGCTTACTCACTGATTGCTGTGATGCCGCCGCGGGGCCAGCAAGAAATGAAGATCAGCACAACTCTTTCTAAAGCTTCAACTCACTCGAAGGGGAGGACTTACGAGGAAAAATCAAGCGCCATTTCAGCGCCCCAATTACATTGGGCTTCAGAGTCCTTCTTAAGACTCAAGAATCTTTGTGGGTCGCGGTTTCAACCGCAACATAAACGAACCAAAATCAAACCGGCTTTAGCCGCTGAAGCTCCTCCTTTGTAGTTCTCACGCAGCCTCTTCAGCCCTGAGGAGCTTGCTTCCGCACCCCGCCGGGTTCCCGCGGTGCCGCTAATAGCTCGCAGAGGTCCCCGCCTTCAGCACCAGCACCACAATGCGCCCGTCCGAATGAAACGATCCGCCGGTAGCCGTCTTCGCCTCGGTCAGCGCATCCGCCGGTGTCACATGATTGCGCTGCACCACCAGGCCGGTGCTGGAGAGCGTGTTGTTCACATACTCGCGCTCGCCGTCAATCGCCGGATCAATCTTGTGCGTCACGCCGTTGTTGCGCTGATCGCGCTCAAATCCGATGTCGTGAGTCGCGGCGATGCACCACAGCGGCCGCCCGTTCACCTGGTACGGCGATTTCCACGCGCGCAAATGATTCCGCGACATGGCCACGCGCACCGGCTCGGCGTGCGCGAACCCGTAATCCTGTTGCCGCTTGAACAGGTACAGCGTGCTCATCGGCATGGTCAAGTAATCTTTTTTCTCCAGCGAATCGAAAATCGCCGTCACCACCGTGCTCTGCACGCCCACGTCCACCTTCACCCAGCCTGCCGCCGCGAACGCCTGCACCAATTCATCCTCCGTGCCCACAATGAGCACGTTGACCATGTCTCCGGGCTTCCCGTCGGGATCGCTGATCCGACGTGGAATTTTTTCCAGCAAAGCGAACTCGATCCCCGCGATGGGCGCATCCGCCGGGCCGCCGGCCGCCGCCGCCGCCGCCGCGGAGGACAATCCCGCATCCAGCACCTCAATCTTCACGTGGAATTTTCCGGTGGCGCCCCCGGCGTCCTTCATGCTCTGGTTGATGCCCAGGTAAAGCCGCCCGGTAACTGGCGCCGTGTATTCCTTGCTCGCGCCTACTAAAAACGCCTGCCCGCCCGCATCAACCGCGCCCAGCCGCCCGATCAACGCGCCGTGGCCCGCTTCCGTCACCGCGTATTGGTGGATCAAGTCTTCGTACGCGCGCTCCAGTCCGTCGGGTTCGAACGATTTTCCCTTGGGGTGCTTTTTGTCCGGCGGATATTTCATTGTCCCTGTGGCCGTCAGCCGGATTTTCTCGCCCTCGCGCAAGTCCACGCCCGCATCCACCCACTGCTTCGTCGCCGCAATATCCAGCTCCGTAGGTGCCGTCGCAGAGGTTGCCGTGACCGAAGCGGTCGTTGTAGCAGAAGCCGCCGCGCCCGTTTGCTGCGCCCGGCTGTGTGGTGCCGGTCCAAGTGAAAAAAATGAGGACGCCAGCAGAATTATCGTCGTGCCGAGTGGTGATTTCATTGCCGCACCTTGGCCCCAAGGGTCGCCGCGCAGGAGGATCATTCTCGCGCCGCCCCTCAATCGCAAGCAGGGAAGCATAGCTCCGCATCTCGTAGGTTGCAACCGGAGCGGAGCAGGCATGATAGCCATTGCCGCCGAATTAAGGTGTTGACAGCATGTCCACCGGAAACTTAATCTGCCCGACATTTGGCTTAGTGCGTGCCCCCTGAGTTTATTGCAAGATGTCGTAGCTAATGGTAGACTTCGCGGCCACTCAAACTGCCTTCCATTCACACGGAGATCCTTATGGGTTTACGTGAAGGCTTCTCAACCACAATCTACTCATCGGATGGTAAGTTGTCCACGGAAGTGCTCTTCCTTCCACGGGCGGATATGCAGCTCTCTGGACGCGATCAAGAAGAATACGTCCTGAAAACGCTCGATACCCGACGGCTTGAGCCTTTCAAACCGGGACGCGATGCCAAATCGAAGTTAGCTCTGTTCTTTGCCGGTTCCGAACTAACAGACCCCAAGTTCCTTCAAGAATGGGAAAGTAGGGGAACGTCGCGCATTCGACGCGAAGTTCACGTGAAGCAAACACACGAAGTTTTTGCGAAGGAGATCCTTACGTCATCTAGGATCCCTATCGAAGAGTCGCCATTAACTGGCATTTCGTTCCATGAAGTGATGAACAAGGCTTCTGCGGCGGGACTAGGTTCGTGGGTCGCTTGGTCAGCGGTCGGTCCTTCTCCGTACCTATTCATTGCAGTCCCTGCCGGTATAGTCCTCGTATCTGCTGCTATCGGAATTGGAAAAGGGCTTGAAGAGGGACTGCGTGAGCGCATCAAGAGATTGTTTGTTCCTGAGTCAGGCCAAAGCAAGGTCCGTAAAGGGAAATCCGAAGGCACGCGGAAAAACCGTTCAGCCAAATTGGATCTCGACGGCATCAGAGATGCCATAGAGCTCACGCGTCATAAGCGAAACTGAGATAGGGTGCCGACGATGCCTTCCAATAGACCAAGCTGCGTGGTGATCGGTGCGGGACTGGCTGGGCTGGCCGCGGCGTATCGGCTGACGCAGAAGCAATGTAGAGTGACCGTCCTCGAAGCCAGCGACCGCCTCGGCGGCCGCGTTCTCTCGCAAAGATTCCATCAAGCTCCGCACCTCGTTTGCGAGCTCGGCGGCGAATGGATTGGAAGGGATCACCGCGAAATGCGCCGCCTCTGCAGCATTTTCGACCTGGAGCTAATCCGGCACCAGTATTCCCTCGCCTTTTGGCACCAGAATGGAAAGTTAAAGAGGTACAAGCCGACTGCGTGGGTCTTTTCAAAGAAGTCGCAGGCCAGATTCCAGGCACTCAGGCAGTTGTACTTGAAATACGAGCGCGAGGGAAACCGGTCACTGGATGACCTTGATTGGTGGACGGTGCTTTCTAACTGCGGTTTCGATCGGCAGGAACTGCTCAAACGCGATTTGATGGATAGCACGGATTTTGGCGAGTCCATACGGCAGACTTCTGCCTATGTCGCGGCGGGCGAGTATTTCGGCGATGAGGGCACCCCGGAAATTCAGACCGATGAAATGGATGACAAGATCGACGGTGGAAATGACCGGCTGATCGGAAAATTGACGAACGCCATCGGACGGGAGAACATCCAAACGAATTTCGAGGTCACCGAGATTCACCAGACGATATCGTCGGTTGTCGTGCGCGGAAGGGCCGAGCATCGCCGAGATGGAAAGGACCGTAATAGCGGAACCAGCAGAGAAGTTAAGGCAGATTTTTGCATCTGCGCCATTCCCTCGCACTGGCTTCCGAGAATCAGGTGGACCCCTGTGCCCACAGATCATCTGCGCGCCGCTCGAAGACTCCAATACGCGCGCATTACCAAGACCGCGGTGCTCTGCCGCGAACGGTTCTGGAGACCGGATCCGCAGAGCGGCTTTTCCGTGTTCACCTCTCTGGCTTCGGACTTCTGTTTTGACAGCACCCATGGGCAGAAGGACACGAACGGAAACATGGGAATCCTCTGCAGCTATGCGGTTGGAGATAAGGCCGACGATATCGCCTCGTCGCCACTCAAAGCGCTCGGGCAATGGATCACAGGAGACGTCGCCACCGCATTGCGCTTGCCGAAGAATGACGCCACCAAGCGTGTGACCCATCCTCTGGATGTCCGCAGGCAAGCCTGGCAGGCGGACCGTTTTACCGGAGGAGCGTACGCATTCTACCGGCCAGGTCAATGGTTTACCGTTCGGCCTGCCTTGATGAGAAGCTTTGGACGCGTCTACTTTGCAGGAGAACATATTGCCGAGGAGCAGGGCTTCATGGAAGGCGCGGTCGTGACTGGCAGGATTGCCGCAGAAAACGTGATACTTGTGGCGACTTCGCAACGCAAACTTCGGCGCCTTGAAAAAGTCAGACCGTGGCGTGGCATATTTCGCTGGCCGGACCGTCCCTCGAAAGGAAAGCAGGAATCGTAATAACGTTGTCCTTCCCCAAGGTGCGCCGCTCGAGGTGCCAGCTCATCAGAAAGTACTATTGCCCTCGGCGTTTTGCAGCGCAATGTTAGTTGCGGGGAATTCTCCGATGGCAGGAGTCAACCGCTCAGCTCGTGGCAGGCCAGCCTACCCTCCTACGCCAACTGCAGCCGGTCCTCGACCTTCGGTACTCAACCCTACACCCTGTCCCCTACGCCCGACACCCTGCCTTTCTAATCGCAACACGCTGGAAACCGGATTCCCCGTAACCCCTACAAAACAAACGACGGTGGTACTTTCTAATCGCAACAAAAAGCCACCCCCCGGGGGAGTGGCGTCCTGGTTACCCCATCGCCACACACTCGACCTATCTAATCGCTACACCGCGCGAATAGAAATCGGCGTAACCCATACAAAACAAACGACGGCGGTACTTTCTAATCGCAACAAAAAGACCCCCCCGGGGGAGTAGCGAACTGGTTACGGCAGCCCGGACCGACCGAACAAAATCCGCCGCGAAGTCCTGTTGCCCCAGGGCGTCTGATGGAAGGGAACTGCCTGAACTACCGGGGACGCCGACGCCGTTTGCTCGACCGGGTCTCGAGCTGCACCGGCGCGGCGGCCGCGGCGCGCAGGAGCTGCAGGAACGCCAGGGCGTCGCGTGTGAGCGGGCGGTGCCGCGGATGAATCACGTCCAGGTTGCGCTCCACGTGCTCGGCGTTCGAGATTTCGATGGCCACCAGCTTGCCCTGGCCAAGTTCCTGACTAATCGCGATTTGCGGCAGGAAGCTGAGCCCCAGCTTGCGCTCCACCATGCGTTTGGCGGCCTCGATGGTATCCACTTCCAGCACCACATTCGGCAGCAGCCCGGCGCGACGGAACAGGCCCTGGCTGAGCGTCCAGTCGCTCGAGCCGCGATCGTAGAAAATCAGCGGCCACTCCTCCACCTGCTCCAGGCGCACACGCCGCTCTTGAGCTGCGGGGTGCGAGGGGTGCCCCACCAGGATCAGCGGGTCATCGCGCAGCGTCATGGTCTCGACTTCGGGGTGGTGCAGGGAACGGGCCACGCCGATATCTGACTCGCCATCCAGCACCATTTTCAGCACCTGCGCCGAGGTGCCCGAGCGCAGACTGACCATCACTTTGGGATTTTCCGCCTGGTAGTCCTGCATCACGTCGGGGAGGAAGTAGGTGCAAACGGAAAGGGCCGCGGCGATGTTCAGGGCGCCGCGCGCCGAAGGCTGCAGTTCGTGCACCGCCTGCCGCGCCAGGGCGACATTGCGGAGCAATTGTTCGGCATGGGGGCGCAGCGCCTTGCCGGCAGAGGAAAGCGTCAGATGCGCATGCGCGCGGGTGAACAGCTTGGCGCCCAGGGAGTCCTCCAGCGCACGGATGCGCGCGCTGACCGCCGGCTGGCTGACGTTGAGGGCCGCGGCGGCGCGGTGAAATCCGCCGTAAGTGACCACGGCAAGGAAGGTTTCGAGCTGGTCGATTTCCAAGGGCGACCTCCCACCGAAGGACCGGTAATGGGAGAACTGTACCAAGACCGATAACATTTGTCTATCAAGATGATAAGGACAATCAGTTTGACTGATAACCCCGAAGGCATCACACTGTGCGAGTCATCAGTCACACGTGGCCCGGCAACAGGCCCAGCTCAGGAGGAGACAGCCATGGAAGGTACCAGCAGCCGCTCATTCCCCCGCACGGCACTCGACAAGCCGGTAGAGATTGAAGCCGGTCAACAGAAATTGCGGCTGGAAAACCCCTCGAATAACCTGAGCGTCGGTGGTCTGTATGTGCGCCGCGCCGGACTACCGGTCGGCACCGCGGTCCGCGTTCGAATTCCCGTCAACAGCCATTTTTTTGAAGCCGAAGGCCAGATCCGCAATGCCGAGCCGAACGAAAAGGGCGTTGGCATCGGGTTCAAGCCCATGTCGCCGGTCAACCGGCAGGCGCTCGACGATTTGATCGAGGAACTCACGCTGCGCGGACTTCCGGCAGCCTAGGCAAGCGGTCATCTCAGATTCCTCCGTTTGATTTTTTCCCGGATGGAGCAGCGCGGGGAGAAGTGTGTTTGCACTAATTTTTTTGCGGAAGATTCAACAGGAGTTGAAGCGATGAAGAGCGGCAACGGCAACGCGAACGGCAATGGAGACGGAAACGGGCAGGGCCATTACATGGCCCTCGATATGGAATGGCGCGCCAATCCGCGCTGGGCGGGAATCACTCGTCCGTATAGCGCGAAGGACGTAGAGCAGTTGCGCGGTTCCGTGCACATCGAGCACACACTCGCGCGCCTCGGCGCCGAGCAGCTCTGGAATCTGCTGCACACGGAAGATTCTGTGCGCGCTCTTGGCGCTGTCACCGGCAATCAAGCCGTTCAGCAAGTGAAAGCTGGATTGCAGGCGATTTACGTCAGCGGCTGGCAAGTCGCCGCCGATGCCAACAACGCCGGAGAAACTTATCCGGATCAGAGTTTGTATCCCGCCGACAGCGTTCCAACATTCTGCCACCGCATCAACAACGCGCTGGCACGCGCGGATCAGATTCATCACGCCGACGGCGACGACAGCACCTATTGGTTCGCGCCGCTGGTGGCCGACGCTGAAGCAGGCTTCGGCGGCAACCTGAACGCGTTTGAGTTGATGAAGGGCATGATCGAAGCGGGCGCGGCCTGCGTGCACTTTGAGGATCAGCTATCGTCCGCCAAGAAGTGCGGACATCTTGGTGGCAAAGTGTTGGTGCCGACGGTCGAAGCCATTCAGAAGCTGGTTGCTGCGCGGCTGGCAGCGGACGTGATGGGCGTGCCCACGCTAATCATGGCGCGCACCGATGCGGACAGTGCCACGCTGATTACCAGCGATGTGGATCCGCGCGACCGCGCGTTCATGACCGGCGAGCGCACTCCCGAAGGTTTCTTCCGCTTCCGTGCCGGACTCGAGGCTGCCATTGCGCGCGGCCTGGCTTACGCTCCATACGCGGATATGATCTGGTGCGAGACGTCGAAGCCGGATCTCGATGAGGCGCGCCACTTCGCCGAGGGCATCCACGCGCGCTATCCCGGCAAGATGCTGGCGTACAACTGCTCGCCCTCGTTCAATTGGAAGAAGAACCT
>Ga0210408_10001755_pt1 | contig 22007 bp, 18 predicted proteins | sample IncBWH4MmetaG_FD_155471 | JGI IMG/M metagenome (GOLD analysis project Ga0210408, IMG submission 155471) | Forest soil microbial communities from Barre Woods Harvard Forest LTER site, Petersham, Massachusetts, United States - Inc-BW-H-4-M | ecosystem: Environmental > Terrestrial > Soil >...
GTGCTACGGGATCCAGCCTATCGGTCAGCAGCGCCATCATGATCTCCAATTGGGAAATACTATTGGCCGCCACCCAGCCGCAAGCGCGACCGTGCCCTCGTTGGCGCTATGAAAGGAGGAGGACATTTCGTAGCCGTACACGTTTCGGCCGCAACTGCGATTTGGCTCGATTCTTAACCTAAATTTTCAGGCTTAATCGTCCCATTGCATTCGGTTCAATTCTGCGTCGTACGCCCCGCTGATCGAGGCCGGACTTGCGCTTCTTGACGGAGAAGACTTGAGATAATTTCTGAGAAGGCGAAGTGACTTGCCGGTCGGGCAAGATCATGTCAGAAATCATAGGGATCTGCGGTGACGCAAATCCGCAGCTTAACAGCGTGAAATGTCGTGACGCATACAAGGCCCCGATCAAAGCTCTCTTGTTGGTCAGTTGCCGTGGCCGCGTTCGGCGCTTCGTGCAATCTGCTATTTTTGATCGTGACATTTTATCAAGAGCCCGTTCGACCCGATGAATGGCACATGCTCATTCTACCTGCAGCCATCATGCTGGCGCCATCGTTGGTTCTGCTCGTTTTTCGCCATTACTTCGCGGTTGTCTTCATCTACACGACTGCGCTCTTCTGGATTTTGGTTTGGCGAATAGAGTACCCCCACGAATATTATGCTGGTCGAAAATATGATGACCCGGGCGCCGTGCTTGCATTCTTTGGCTTGATTTCCGCGGCGGTCGTCCTGGTGTGGGCGGCAATCCGATCGTTTGGTTCCATATGGCGTGCATCGAAGTCGAACGGGGCCGAGCCATGATTTTCCGATCGGCCTGCCTACGGCATTGCCGTTATTTTCAGCCAAAGTGAACGACACCCAACCTCCGGCATGTTCTTGCCTTTGCGCCTTGCCCTCCGCTAAAACGCGTCTCTGTCCGTGACGTTGGAGTGCTGCCGTGGCGCTGATGCCGGTTGCCGATGCCCTTGCCGCCATTCTTGCCGGCGCCGATCCCCTCGGCGAAGAGATGATCGCGCTTGAGGATGCCTATCACCGCGTGCTGGCGCACGATGTGGCGGCGCGGCGCACGCAGCCGCCGCAGGCGATGTCGGCGATGGATGGCTATGCGGTGCGCGCGGCTGATGCCGCCGAGGTCAATGCCAGGCTCAAGGTGATCGGTGAAGTCGCGGCCGGCCGTCCCTTTGATCGCGCGTTGGGCGCGGGCGAAGCGGCGCGCATCTTCACCGGCGGCGTGATCCCTGATGGCGCCGACGCCGTCGTGATCCAGGAAGACACGGTCGCCGACGGCAACTCCATCACGATCACCGAGGCCGCCGCGACGGGACGGCATATCCGCCCCGCCGGTGTCGACTTCAGGGAAGGCGACGTGCTGCTGAAGGGTGGAAGCCGGCTCACCGAGCGCGATCTCTCGCTTGCCGCCAGCATGAACTATCCGGAACTGCCGGTGCGGCGCCGGCCCAGGCTCGCCCTGCTCGCCACCGGCGATGAGCTGGTCATGCCCGGCGAGAGGCCCGGCCCCGGCCAGATCGTCTATTCCAACGGCTATGCGCTGCGGGCGCTCGCCCGCGCCGAGGGCGCCGACACGGTCGATCTCGGGGTCGCCGCCGATACGATGGAGGCGACGACCGCCGGCATCCGCCGCGCCCGCGACCTCGGGGCCGACATCCTGGTGACGACCGGCGGCGCCTCGGTCGGCGACCACGACCTCGTCAAGGAATCGCTGGAAGCCGAGAACGTCCAAATCGCGTTCTGGAAGATCGCGATGCGGCCGGGCAAGCCGATGATGCATGGCCGTCTCGGCGCGATGCGCGTGGTCGGCGTGCCCGGCAATCCCGTCTCCTCCTATGTCTGCACGTTCCTGTTTGTCGTGCCGCTGATTCGCGCTTTGTCCGGCCGTAAAGTGATTCACAGCGCGCGCGAGAGCGCCCTGCTCGGCCGCGACGTCGGTGCCAATGATCAGCGCGAGGACTATCTGCGCGCACGGCTGGAAGAGCGCGACGACGGCACACTGATCGCCACTCCCGTCAATCATCAGGACTCCTCGCTGCTTGCGAATCTCGCTGCGGCACAGGCACTTCTGATACGCGCGCCGTTTGCGCCGGCGGCCAAAACGGGCTCCGCTTGCGAGATCCTTCGGCTGCCGAAATAGCTGTTTGCGCCAGCGTCGCTGACCGAACTTTCTCGCGTTCACCGAAAATTAAGTGGTTGCGGAACACATACCGAACATATAGTGTCCGTTCATGATTTGTTTCGAGTTCTAGTATCCAATGATGTCTTGAGGTCGAGAGTCCCGCTCTCGTTCAGGAATCGGAAACCGGTATCGAAGTCTCGAAATCGAAAATCTCGGAATCGAACGGCACCATCAATCGGGGGACTTGCTCGAGATGCTCACGCGCAAACAGTACGAACTTCTGCGTTTCATCAACGAACGGCTGAAAGAAGCCGGGGTGCCACCTTCCTTCGACGAGATGAAGGATGCGCTGGATCTGCGCTCGAAGTCCGGCATCCACCGCCTGATCACGGCGCTGGAGGAGCGCGGTTTCATCCGCCGTCTCCCCAACCGCGCCCGCGCCATCGAGGTGATCAAGCTGCCCGAGCTTTCGCCCGCTGGCGGCGGCAACCGGCGCGGCTTCACGCCGAGCGTCATCGAGGGCAATCTCGGCAAGGTGCGCAGCGGCGGCGCGAGCCAGGATGAGGGCGAACGTCCCGTCGCCGTGCCGGTCATGGGCCGTATCGCAGCCGGCACGCCGATCGAGGCGTTGCAGACCCGCAGCCACACCATCAGCGTACCGCCTGACATGCTCGGCTCCGGCGAGCATTACGCCCTCGAAGTGCGCGGCGATTCCATGGTCGATGCCGGTATTCTCGACGGCGACATGGCGCTGATCCAGCGCAACGACACCGCCGACACCGGCGACATCGTGGTGGCGCTGATCGACGACGAGGAAGCGACCCTGAAGCGCTTCCGCCGCCGTGGCGCCTCGATCGCGCTGGAACCGGCCAACACGTCCTACGAGGTGCGCATCCTGCCGCCGAACCGGGTCAAGATTCAGGGCAAGCTGATCGGGCTCTACCGGAAGTACTGAGGCGCGCTTACGCCTCGCCTTGCGCTAGATCAATCCGCCGGATTTTCCGGCGGATTTTCTTTTGTGCGTGCGCCGTCACGACTAGGAACCAACAATGACAATACGAATTTGTGATTGCACGCACGACTCGGGGCGCCGCAGAATTGCCCATAAGGGGGCAGACGCTCCAAGCCTAGTGTCCACTCTGATAGAGGCCAGCGCCTCTCGGGTTTGACGCGAGAAAAGCGATCACACCCAGCGACAATGAGAGTGCGCCGGTTTGCTATCTCGAACGAGGAGCAATCCGATGTGTGACTATAGTCTGCATGCCGTGGCATCGCGTCCCGCCCAGGTGGGAGAGACGCTGGTTACGACAACCTTCCGCGGCACGTCGACCCGCGGCTTCGCATCAGCAAGCGAACCGGGCGTCGCCGTATGCATGCTGCCGGGCACAGAGCTCGCCTTCACCGAGGACGTGAAATACGACAATCGCTGGATCTGGACGCGCTCGATCGCTTCCCGCGTCGGCAAGTTCGGCAAGATCGATCCGCACGTTCCGGAGCGTCACCACGACGCGATCGAATTTCCGGACGGAAACTACGTGCTGGTGACGCAGCTTTGCGAAGGACAACGCGTAACCGTGTTGCAATTGCCCGTGACGGCGCCGATCAGCCAGCCCGCGCACATTGCAACCAGCGCGCCGGCCGCACGGCGGATTCCGGTCGAGTGATCTTTCGACCCGCGACCAGGTTTCGCCGGCGCGCTCCCGGCGGAACCGTCTCGCGACGAAAGAATTGAAAAAGACCACCGATTGGGGACAGGGACATGGTCAACAAGATTACCTGGCAGCGGGCCGGTGGGGTCACCGAGCCCGGTCGTTACATGTTTACATTTGGCTGGCTGACGGTCACCTCGGACGATCTCAAGATCTGGAACCAGTTTCCGGATGCCGCATTCACGCTGGTCGAGGTTCCGGCCCATGGCGAGCACGCCGAAGAGGCGGACGAGGTCCACGCCGAGGAATTTCATCTCGGCACATTCGACCTTCCCACTTACAGCTGAGCCGCTAGGTACACGCCGGGTCGGCGCAAGGCCCGGATTGTACAATAGGAGTTGATAGTCTTTCGGGCATTTTGCTCATTATCAAAGCGAGGGCTGCCGCTTATCTCCTCACCACGCAAGCCGCCGAGGCTCTCTGGCACGACGGCTCAGGCGCACAAAAAAGAGGAGACAACCATGCGCAAGACCGTTTTGACCGCCTTCGGCGCCGCTCTCATCGCTATTGCGACGACGCAAATCGCTTCGGCCCATGAGCAGCATCATGCCCGCAAGGTCGAGCAGTTCCGCAACGCCAACAACGCCGTTGTCGTCGTGCAGCCGAGCACTCCGGAAATCTATTCCGGCGGCTGGTCGGCGCCTGCCGGTCGCTGATCGCAGCACCCGCGAAACAAGGAGCCCCGGCAGTTTTGCCGGGGCTTTTTTCTGCGCCTAATCATCGGCCTGAAGGTCCGTCTCCGACGGCGTCGCATCCCGCGCGCGCGGCGGTGATGGACGCGAGATGATCGTGCTGTCGGTCTCGCCCTCGCCTGCGGCTGCGGGCGACCACGGCCGGTCGAAGCCGTTTGGTTTCGCAGCGTCGACCACAAATCCATCGCGTTTGCGCCACAACGCCAGCGCGCCCTGCCGCCTCAGCCGCGCCAGATCGATCACGCTTGCCGCGCAATCGATCGGGGGCTGTCTTGCCGTCACCACCAGCACCGCGCGCTCGCAATCATCCGCCAGGGCATCGCCGCGCAGCGCCTGGGTGATGAAACCGCCGCCGCCCGCTTCCACAACACAGCCTGCATCATCGCAGGAGACGCCGTCGGCAAGCGAGCCGTCTGTCAACTCACGCGCATCGGCGTCGGCGGCGAGCATTCCTTCACCATGAACGCATCCTTGGCCGTGCGCATCAGATGCAGCCTGCCATCCTTGCCGCGCACAGCGACGTTATGGCCGTCGCCGGAGATCAGGATATCGGGCTGTCGCACGCCCAGCGCCCAGACAATGGAAACCGCGAGCACCAGCGCGCCCGACCAGCGCAGCGGTGTGCGGAGCAGCCCCATCAGGATCAGGCCGCAGCTCGCCGCGATCATCGGGCCGACCCCGAACGCCGCCATGCGTCCGATCGCGCCAGGCAGGCCTGCGACCCATTCCGTCACCACGATCATCCAGTCGATGCCGATCCCCATCAGCCACCAGAAAAAGCCGTCGAGACCGAAGGGCATGGCGGCAAGCCCGAGCAGGCCCGCCGGCATCACCAGCGCCGAGACCACCGGCATCGCCGCGAGATTGGCGAGCACGCCATAGGGCGTGACGCGGTGGAAGTGAAAGGCGGCATAGGGCGTGGTAGCAAGTCCCGCCACCAGCGAAGCGAGCAGCAGCGTCACCAGCTCACGCCCGCCCCATAGCGCGACGCGTGCGGTGGTGGAATGATCGGGGGTCGCAAACAGTTTTGGCATGCCGATCTGCACCAGCGCGACGAGGCCCAGCGTTGCCGCAAACGACATCTGGAAGCTCGGATGCACCAGCGCTTCCGGCGCCATGACCAGCACGATCATCGCGGATACCGCCAGCGTGCGGAAGGTGATGGCGCGGCGGTCGACGATGACCGCGATCAGCACCACCGCGGTCATGAAGAACGATCGCTGGGTCGCGACCTCCGCGCCCGACAGCAGCAGATAGAAGGCTGCTGCGGCGAGCGCCCCGGCAGCGGCCCATTTCTTGATCGGCGCACTGACGGCAAGCCCTGGGATCAGCGCCAGCAGCGCCCGGATCACGAAGAACACGACGCCCGCCACGACGGCCATGTGATAGCCGGAAATCGACAACACGTGGCCAAGGCGGGAAATGAACATGGCATCGTTGACCGGCGTGGTGATGGCATCGCGCCGGCCGGTCAGCAGCGCTGTTGCAATGGCGCGCTCATCGCCGTCGAGCCGCTCGCGGATGCGCGCGTCGATGGCATCGCGCAAATCCTGCATGACGGCGGCGTAGCGTAGGGCGATGCCGCCGCTTTCGGGCGGTTCCGTCGCTTTGATCGCACCGGTCACGAAGCCGGAGGCGCCGATGCCCTGAAAGAACAGGTCGCGCGAGAAATCGTACGAGCCCGGCCGCAGCGGCGCGAGCGGCGGCTGCAGGCGCGCTTTCAGCTCGACAAAGCTGCCGACATCGGGCGCGGTGCCCTTCCTGACTGAGAGCCGCACGCGATCGAGCTTGCCCGAAAAGCGCGGCGCATCCATCTGCGTCACGCGGAGCACGAAGCGATCGGTGCGCTCGCGGATATCTCGCGTTTCAACAAACCCCGACAGCGAGACCGAATAGAGCGGCCGCGTCAGCACGGTATGAGCGAGGTGCGCGGTCCGCAACGTCGCGGTGGCGAAGCCTGCCGCGACCGCGACCGTGAGAACTGCGGCTACAAAGAAGCGTCCCCGGCGCAGCAGGTAAGCAGCCACGGCCAATGCGGCCGCCACGGCGGCGCTCGCCGACAACAGGGACTCATGCGAGGCGGTGAAATAGAGCGCAATGCCGGCGCCAAAGGCTATGGGAACCCACGGCAGCAGCCGGCCAGCGCCGGCCTCGGCACGAACCCAGGCGCGCAGCCGCTCGAGCAGGGAAGACCAGGCCCGGGAGGGCGACGGCGCTGATATCGCGCCCTGCGCGGCTCCGCGCGGCGGCCAAGTACCGGCAATACCAGTGCCGGCAATACCCTGCGTGCGATGGGGTGACCCCGCCCCGTCCCGCTCTGCCATGCGGCAACACCCTGCTACTCCCGTAGCATCAGGCTACCGGAAGTTGCTGGATGCGGACCGGCAGAACGAAACGAGAACCAGGCTATGCCCGGAACGTGTCGGGCGCGACCGGTAGCCGCGTCACGGGCGGGCCGGAAGGCGCCGGCTCGGACTCGGCCGGACGGGCCTTCTGGGTGGTTGCGGCCGCATGCTTGTGATGGACCTTGCCGGACGCGTCCGCCGAAAAAGCCGGCGCCAGCAGGAATGCAATCGCCAATACCGTGAGCTTCTTCATCTGAAACCTGCCTCGAAGGAACGCGCTATTTGGCCCATTAGCCGCGGAATCAATGTGATCCAAATCACGGTGGGGTGAAGAGAAGTGCCAGCCCTCCGCTAGCTCTTGCCGACTTCCTTCGCAAAGGTGTCGCGCAACCCGATGGTTCGGTTCAACACTGGGTGCTCCGGCGTCGAATCTTTGTCGCGAACGAAGTAGCCCTGCCGCTCGAACTGCACGACGTCGGGCGAATTAGCCTCTGCAATCGCGGGCTCGACGCGGGCGTCTTTCAATATCTCCAGCGACTGCGGATTGAGGTCGGCGGCGAAATTGGCGGCATCCGGGCTCGGCTTGGCGAAAAGCTGGTTGTAGATGCGGATTTCGGCGGGCCGCGACTGCGCCGCCGGCAGCCAATGCATGGTCGCCTTGACCTTGCGCCCGTCGGGCGCGTTGCCGCCCTTCGTCGTGGGATCATAGGTGCAGCGGAGCTCCGTGACCTCGCCGGCGGCGTTCTTCACCACGCCCGTACACTTGATGAAATAGGCATAGCGCAGCCGCACTTCGTTGCCGGGAGAGAGCCGGAAGAACTTCTTCGGCGGGTTCTCCATGAAATCATCCTGCTCGATGTAGAGCTCGCGGCCGAACGCGATTTTCCGCGTGCCGGCTTCGGGATTATCAGGGTGGTTGATCGCCTCGATCTCCTCGACCTGCCCTTCCGGATAATTCTCGATCACGACCTTCAAGGGCCGGAGCACCGCCATGCGCCGCAGCGACGTGCGGTTCAGCTCATCGCGGATGTAGAACTCGAGCATGCCGACATCGACCACGCTGTTGGCCTTGGCGACGCCAATGCGCTTGACGAATTCGCGGAGCGCGGCCGGCGGCACACCGCGGCGCTTCAACCCGGCAATGGTCGGCATGCGCGGATCGTCCCAGCCTGCGACATGGCCGTCGCGCACCAGCTGGGTCAGCACGCGCTTCGACAGGATCGTGTAGGTCAGGTTGAGGCGCGCGAACTCGTACTGGTGCGGCTTTGACGGCACCGGCAATTTTTCGATGAACCAGTCATAGAGCGGCCGGTGGTCCTCGAACTCCAGCGTACAGATCGAATGGGTGATGCCCTCGATCGCATCCGACTGGCCGTGGGCGTAGTCGTAGCTTGGATAGATCGACCATTTGTCGCCGGTGCGCGGATGATGCGCATGCAGGATCCTGTATAGCACTGGATCGCGCAGGTTGATGTTGCCGGCGGCCATGTCGATCTTGGCGCGCAAGACGCGCGCGCCGTTCGGAAACTCACCTGCCCTCATGCGGCGGAACAGGTCGAGATTCTCCTCGACCGAACGGTCGCGGAACGGCGAATTCTTGCCGGGCTCGGTCAGCGTGCCGCGGTTGGAGCGGATATCGTGCTGCGACTGGTCGTCGACATAGGCGAGACCGCCTCCGATCAGCCCCTCGGCCCATTCATACAGACGCTCGAAATAATCGGAGGCATAGAACAGGTTCTTGCCCCAGTCGAAGCCCAGCCAGTGCACGTCGGCCTGGATGGAATCGATATATTCCTGCTCTTCCCTGGTCGGATTGGTATCGTCGAAACGCAGGTGGCAGCGGCCGCCATATTCCTGCGCGATGCCGAAATTAAGCGCGATCGACTTGGCATGGCCGATATGCAGATAGCCGTTCGGCTCCGGCGGGAACCGGGTCACGATCTCCTTGTGCTTTTTGGTGTCGAGATCGGCCTGAATGATGTCGCGAATAAAATCGCGCCCCGCCTCTGCCACCGGTTCTGTCATCGTCATTGTCACGTCCTAGCCGAAGGTAGCGGCCCTTCTGCCAAATTCGCATCCCTGAGCCAAGCCCGCTTTCCAGCCCGGTTTCGCACGTCCGAAATAAGCCCTCCGGAAACCATTATCGAGGGTTTTGCTCGAAATCGGGGTGCTCCGGCTGTCATATCCCTCGTCAAGCCCCAAGCTACCGGGATTTCCCAGAGATGACGCTCATCGGTCGTTCCGCGGTTTTGTTGACGCTGGCATGGATGCTGGTGGGCGGCACCCTGCCCAACCCTACCCTCGCGCAAGAGCCAATGCAGGAGCCCAAGAGGGTCACCGACGGGCCCGGTCTAGACGACCTCGCTGGCTTCGAAGCGACGCCGCAGGCAGATGCCGGCGGCAATCGGGCTTTTTTCATTGCGCCCGATGGTTCGTGGTTTGTCGCGACATCTCCGGGCGCCGTCGGCCTGCGGCTCATCGAATTGCGAGGTGGCCGCACCCTGCGTTTTCTCACCGCGCCGGGCCTATCCGTCGCCGGATTGTCCATTTCGGCCGACAACAGCACCGTATTCGCCCGAAGCGAGGATGGAAAGATCGTCGCCTGGGATGCGGCAACCGGACAACCCGCCGCTACCACGCCGCAGCCGGCGTTGCACGATATCACGCGGCTCTCGTTGACCTATGACGGCAATGACGAACGGACGAGAGTCACGACCAAACAGCTCTCACAATACCGTCTTCTATCGCATTTTCCGCAACTGAAGAAATTCGATTCGATCACTCTCAATCCGACGCAGGAGTACGCCCTCATCCAGGTCGGCGCGCCCGAATGGCGCGCCTTCCAGATTTGGAACTTGAAGCAGGAAAAAAGCGAGCTCTTCTTCCGCTTGGGGAACAATGCCTGCGGCTATGCTCCGTTCGCGTTCGACTATGACGGCAACCATCTTGTTGTCGGCAATACCAGCGGCGAGAGCGACCATAGTCACGTTGACTTTACGCTTTTCGAGATCCGCTATTCAAGTGCGACCCAGATCCTCGATGATCGATGCGCTGACTTCAGCGCCGATCTTGACTCTGATTTTTCGATCTCCCCCGACGCCCGCTTCATCGTGAGGACCGGTGGAATGCCAGGAAGCCCGGAATGGGCAGCATGGGATCTCGCCAGCGGCGAGAAGATTGCCTCCATCCATCCTGATGGTCTTGGGGCTGTTTCGGCTGATGGCAGCACGTTTGCCGTCGTGCATGATCTCGAACGCGACGGCTCGCGACCGCGACAACTGATGACGGTCAGGCGCGGCGGGCGGCAGACGAAGTTCGAGCTTCCCTCAAGCATGCAAGCGGATCATTGGCGTCCGCTCGTGCTTTCTTCAAATGGCGAATGGATCGTTTCGCAAGTCGGCGAGACCGTGGCGGTCTGGTCGTCGCGCGATGGCAAGCTCCTGCGTGAATACAACATCGGCAAGGAACGCGGAGGCACCCTCATCTTGCGAGTGTCGGACAAGGGCGATCTGCTGCTGATTGATGATCGCGATGGCACGGTCTTCGTGAACGTCACATGGCAGCCCGTCCGGTCCGACGAGCATGAACTTGTTGTGCCGCTCACGCCGAATTTTCACGCACAGTGCGGTGTCATGTTCTGCGATCGGACCATTGCCAGGCTTGGGGTGGTGGTGCGCAAACCTGTTGCGAACCGCGTAGCCAGGGTGAGACGCGAGCAGCTTTCGCCGGACGGCCGCTATGTCGCGATATTCCCGGACCTCGATCACGGCGGGCTCAAGGGGACCGATATCGTGGACATCTCGGACGGCCACATTGTGATGCATATCGATCAGTATCGCTTCCGCTTCACGCCGGATGGCCGCTTCATTGTGGCCACCGATGCCACCTTGACTTTGAACGGAAACGGATTCGTCAAATACGATCTCACAACGGCCAAACGCGTGTGGACGATGCTTCCAATCCACCAGGACGGCTTCTACATGATCATGGCCGACGGTCATGTCCGCCTCTCGCGCGACCGACATGTCGATCTGTGGCTGGTGCGCGGATTTGAAGTCCGGCGATTCGAGCCGGCGGCGAAACAGTTCCTCGGCCTACCCGATCGGTGAGGGGCCTCGTCACCGCCGGCCAATCGCGCGAAACGGGTCGGTAATTTCCGACTTTCGTTATGGTTGGTTCCTGCTATACCGCTGCGCGTCTGACGCGACCTCGCCACGCCGCCTTGTCCTGTTTGCCCGCCACCTGCCCTGCTAATGACCGATTCGATCGTCACCCGCTTCGCCCCCTCGCCGACCGGCTTCCTCCATATCGGAGGTGCCCGCACCGCGCTGTTCAACTGGCTGTACGCCCGCGGCCGCGGCGGCAAGATGCTGCTCCGGATCGAGGACACCGACCGCGAGCGCTCCACCAAGGAGGCGATCGATGCCATTCTCGACGGGCTGAAATGGCTGGAGCTCGATTGGGACGGCGACGTGATCTACCAGTTCAGCCGCGCCACCCGCCATCGCGAGGTCGCCGAGCAACTGCTGGCCGAAGGCAAGGCCTACCGCTGCTATGCCACGCCGGAACAGCTCGACGAGATGCGCAAGAAGGCCCGCGCCGAGGGCCGCACCCGCCTCTATGACGGGATGTGGCGCGACCGCGATCCCTCCGGGGCCCCCGCCGGCGTGAAGCCGACCATCCGCCTCAAGGCGCCCCTGACCGGCGAGACCGTGATCGAGGACCAGGTGCAGGGCCGCGTGGTCTGGCAGAACGAGAACCTCGACGACCTCGTGTTGCTGCGCGGCGACCTCACGCCGACCTACATGCTCGCCGTCGTGGTCGACGACCACGACATGGCCGTCACCCACATCATCCGCGGCGACGACCATCTGATCAACGCCGCCCGCCAGAAGCAGATCTACGACGCGCTCGGCTGGGACGTGCCGAGCATGTCGCATATCCCGCTGATCCACGGACCGGACGGCTCGAAATTGTCGAAGCGCCATGGCGCGCTCGGTGTCGAGGCCTACCGCGCCATGGGATATTTACCGGCCGCTTTGCGGAACTATCTGGTCCGCCTCGGCTGGAGCCATGGCGACCAGGAAATCTTCTCGACCGACGAGATGATCAGGGCGTTCGACCTGCCCGCCATCGGCCGCTCCGCCGCCCGCTTTGATTTCGCCAAGCTGGAAAATCTCAACGGCCATTACATCCGCCTGGCCTCCGATCAATCCCTTGTGACCCAGTTCGAGGGCCTGCTGGACTACGTTCCTAACGGCGTGGCGCTGAAGGCCAAGCTGAACCCGGCCACCCGTGCGCAACTGCTGGCGGCAATGCCGAGCCTGAAAGAGCGCGCCAAGACCCTGATCGAGCTGATCGACGCCTCCTATTTCATTTTCGCCGACCGCCCGCTCCAGGTCGATGCGAAGGCGCAAGCGCTGCTAACGCCGGAAACCCGCGACTTGATCGGCCGGCTGCGCACCGCGCTCGAAACCGTGGCGCCCTGGAGCGTCGAGACCACCGAAGGCGCGATGCGCGCGTTCGCCGATGCCAACAATCTCAAGCTGGGCGCAGTCGCCCAGCCTTTGCGCGTGGCGCTGACCGGCAAGACCACCTCGCCCGGCATTTTCGAAGTGCTTTCGGTGCTGGGCCGGGACGAATGCCTGGCCCGGCTTGGCGACCAGGCTGGGGATCAGGCTACCGCATAGCCGTCATGTAGCTCCCTTGTAGCTCCCTTGGGCGCCGCAGCGCCCATCTTGCAGCGCACATGGCAATACGATACCCATTTGTGCAGCCAGTTTTCTGGACAATTCCGGCCTGTCTCGCCATGTCCCAATGGCGCGAAGCCAGCCCGCAAATGATCGCATCGGGGACCAACGATGGACGCAAAATCTGCAAGCAAGACCGCGACCCTTACGGTCGGCAACAAGACCTACGACTTCCCGATTTTGAGCGGCACCGTCGGGCCTGATGTCATCGACATCGCCAAGCTCTACGCCCAGGCCGGCATGTTCACCTACGACCCCGGCTTCACCTCGACCGGCAGCTGCCAGTCCAAGATCACCTATATTGACGGCGACGCGGGCATCCTCGAATACCGCGGCTACCCGATCGACCAGCTCGCCGAGCACGGCGATTTCCTGGAGACCTGCTACCTGCTGCTATACGGCGAGCTGCCGACCCCCCAGCAGAAGAAGGATTTCGATCATCTCGTCACCCACCACACCATGGTGCACGAGCAGATGGCGCGCTTCTTCCAGGGCTTCCGCCGCGACGCCCATCCGATGGCCGTGATGGTGGCGACCGTTGGCGCGCTCGCCGCGTTCTATCAGGACTCCACCGACATCAACGATCCGCGGCAGCGTAACATTGCCTCGATCCGGATGATCGCGAAGATTCCGACGCTGGCGGCGATGGCCTACAAATACACGATCGGCCAGCCCTTCATATATCCGAAGAACTCGCTGAAGTTCGCCGAGAACTTCCTGAACATGTGCTTCGCGGTGCCGTGCGAGGAATACAAGGTCAACCCGGTGCTCGCTGACGCGCTGGAGAAGATCTTCATCCTGCACGCCGACCACGAGCAGAACGCCTCGACCTCGACGGTGCGCATCGCCGGCTCGTCCGGCGCCAACCCGTTCGCCTGCATCGCCGCCGGTATCGCCTGCCTGTGGGGCCCGGCGCATGGCGGCGCCAACGAAGCCGCGCTCAACATGCTCTACGGCATCGGCACGGTCGACAAGATTCCGGAATTCATCGCCAAGGTGAAGGACAAGAACAGCGAAGTCCGCCTGATGGGCTTCGGTCACCGCGTCTACAAGAACTACGATCCGCGCGCCAAGATCATGCAGAAGATGTGTCACGCCGTGCTCAAGGAGACCGGCCATGGCGACGATCCGATGCTGAAGGTGGCACTGGAGCTGGAAAAGATCGCGCTGAACGACGAATATTTCGTCAGCCGCAAGCTCTATCCGAACGTCGACTTCTATTCGGGCATCACGCTGAAGGCGATGGGCTTCCCGATGTCGATGTTCACCGTGCTGTTCGCGGTCGCCCGCACCGTCGGCTGGATCAGCCAGTGGAGCGAGATGATCGAGGATCCGCAGCAGAAGATCGGCCGTCCGCGCCAGCTCTACACCGGCGTCGGCCGCCGCGACTATGTCCAGATCGGCCAGCGGAAGTAAGCTTTACGACATCAACGATCTGGAGACGGCGCCGTCATTTCGACCGGCGCCGTTTTCTTTTGCTTCGCGCGACCCCGGTGCGGATGTCGGTCCACCACCTGTCGGGTCCTCAATCACGCCATCGCTACGCATCCAACATCGAACCGGCAGGTTTTGGGGCGCGCCGGACAGTTCGTCGCCACGCCAAACTCGACGCACCCGAGGACGGACATGACAATTTCTTTCCGCCCTCCGGATCGCAATGACGTAGACTGACCCTCCGCCTGGCCGATCGCAGCCAACACCTGAGATGCGGCCGGCGTACCCGATGGCATTTTGGGGTCACTGCTCGATGAAGCATTGGGTCAGTTGGTTGCCAGGCCTCGACAGCGTCCGCCGATACGAGACGGCGTGGCTTCGGCACGACATCTTCGCCGGGCTTGTCCTCGCCACCATGCTGGTCCCGGTTGGAATTGCCTATGCGGTAGCGTCGGGCCTGCCTGGCATCTACGGTCTGTACGCGACGATCATCCCCTTGCTGGCCTATGCGCTGTTCGGCCCAAGCCGCATCCTGGTTCTGGGACCGGATTCGGCGCTGGCCGGTGTCATTCTGGGCGTCATCACTCCGTTGGTTGCCGGCGATCCTCTTCGCGCAGCGAGCATTGCCGCGATGATGGCCGTCGTTTCCGGGACGGCTCTCATCGTGGCCGGCATCGCGCGTCTGGGGTTTGTGACCGAGCTTCTGTCCAAGCCGATACGCTACGGCTACATGAACGGAATTGCGTTGACCGTCCTGATCAGCCAGCTGCCGACACTCTTCGGCTTTTCGATAAAGAGCCATGGACCTTTGCGAGACCTATGGGCGATCGCCGGCGCAATATTCGACGGAAAGATCAACTCGGTCACATTCGGGCTCGGACTCGCCACGCTGGTCGTGATCCTTCTGCTCAGGAACAACAAGCGGCTGCCCGGCATCCTGATCGCGGTCGTTGGGGCGACCATCATTGTCGGCGGGCTTGATCTTGGGGCTCGCTATGGCGTGAAGGTCCTGGGACCTCTGCCTCAAGGTTTGCCCGGCTTTGCCGTTCCCTTGGTCGGTTACAGCGATCTGCTTCCGGTGCTGATCGGCGGCTGCGCCATCGCGCTGGTGTCATTTGCAGACACCAGTGTGCTTTCACGCACCTACGCCGCACGATTGGGCGATCATGTCGATCCAAACCAGGAGATGGTAGGCCTCGGCGCCGCCAATCTGGCCGCCGGCTTTTTTCAGGGCTTTCCGATCAGCAGCAGTTCCTCACGCACTCCCGTTGCGGAGACTGCGGGGGCCCATACCCAGCTGACCAGCGTTGTTGGCGCACTCGCCATTGGCTTCCTGCTGCTGGCAGCACCAAATCTCCTGCAAGATTTGCCCAGCGCTGCACTGGCCGCTGTCGTCATCGCTTCCGCCGTCGGCCTGTTCGAGGTCGCCGACCTCAAACGAATCTATCGCATCCAGCAATGGGAATTCTGGCTGTCGATCGTCTGCTTCGTGGGCGTGGCCGCAATCGGCGTGATCCCGGGAATTGGCCTGGCAATCGCCATCGCCATCATCGAGTTTTTATGGGACGGCTGGCGCCCGCACTCGGCGGTCTTGGGCCGTGCCGACGGCGTCAAAGGCTATCACGACATCACGAGATATCCCGATGCCCGCAGGATTCCCGGACTGGTGCTGTTTCGGTGGGATGCGCCACTGTTCTTCGCAAACGCCGAGTTCTTCAAGGAGCGCGTCCTGGATGCGGTCGCGAAATCGCCGACGCCGGTACGCTGGGTGGTCGTCACGGCGGAGCCGGTCACCAGCGTGGACGTTACCGCCTGCGATACGGTCGCTGAATTGGACGCGGCGTTGCACGCGCGGGGCATCGAGTTTTGTTTTGCCGAGCTCAAGGATCCCGTGAAGGACAAGCTGAAGCGATTCGGTTTGTTCGCGCAGCTCGGCGAGAGCTCCTTCTTCCCGACCATTGGCGCAGCGGTCTCCAGATACTTGGAAATCAGTGGCGTGGAGTGGGAGGACTGGGAGGACCGCGCGGAACATCAGGCGTAGCGCACATCCTAGTTCGCCCGCCGTCCCTTGCGCATCGTCGCCAGCACGATGTCGGCGGCGCGCACGCTCGGAGACGTGTTGCCGGTCGACATTTTGGCGTCCAGCGTGGCGAAGGCTTCAACCTGCTGCCGGCGTAGCGGTGAATCCGACAGCACCTCGCCGAGCGCGCGCGAGAGGTTTTCCGGCGTGCAGTTCTCCTGGAGATATTCCGGGATGACGTCCTTGCCGATCACGAGATTGGCCAGGATCACCGACGACACCTTGATCGCTCGGCGCAGGATGAAGGCTTCCGCGCTGCCGACGCGATAGGCCGTGACCATCGGGATACCCGAGAGCGCCAGTTCCAGCGTCACCGTGCCTGACTTGGCAAGCGCCGCATGCGCGAGGCGGAACGCCGCCCGCTTCTCGGTTTCGCCGATCACGATCCTGGGCGCGACTTCCCAGCTCGCCACGCCCTCGCGAACCATGGCTTCCAAATGCGGCATGGTCGGCAGCACCAGCTCGAAGTCGCGACCGCTACTGCGCAGCTTTGCCAGCGCTGCGCCGAACAGCGCCAGGTGATGCCTGATCTCGCCACGGCGACTTCCCGGCAGCACCAGGAGCACCGGCGGCTCGGCCGCGCGCCGCGCCTGCTCCTCCGCATTGGGCCGCAGCGAAGCCAGCTGCTCTGTCAGGGGATGGCCTATGTAGCTGCAAGGCGGCCCATGCAGCCGCTGATAGGCCTCGGGCTCGAACGGCAACAGCGCCAGCACGTGATCGATGTAGCGCAGCATCGCGCGCGCCCGGCCCGGCCGCCATGCCCACACGGTCGGCGAGACATAGTCGACGATCGGGATCGACGCATCGCGCGCGCGCACGCGGCGGGCGACGCGGAGGGTGAAATCGGGACTGTCGATGATGACGAGAATGTCGGGTGAGGTCGCGATCACGGCATCGACGGTTCGCCGGATCAGCCGCAGGATCTTCGGCAGCTGCTTGATGACGGCGGCAAAGCCCATGATCGAGAGCTCCTCGATCGGAAACAGGGGGTTCAACCCCTCGCGTGTCATGGCTCGGCCGCCGACGCCCTCGAACTGAACGGCATCGCCGAGCCGCTGCCGCAGCACCTTCATCAGACCGGCACCGAGCCGGTCGCCGGATTCCTCGGTGGCGACGAGAAAGATGCGGCGTCCGATCACGCCTGGTAGCCGCGCCGCCGTCACAGCGCCATTCCCGTGATGAAGAGGCCGGCCTTGTCGGCGGCGGCGATCATGGCCTGCGGCTCGGCCACGATGGCGTTGCCGGCAGCGACCGCAATGCCTGCAAGCTTCGCGCTGGCGGCTCCCTCAAGCGTCCGCGGGCCGACCGTCGGCAGGTCATAGCGCAGGTCCTGGCCGGCCTTGGGCGCCTTCACCAGCACGCCGCGGCCGGCCGGGACCCGGATGCGGCCCTGCTCGCGCAGCCTCGCGATCCGCGCCAGCAACCCGTCGGTACCCTCGATGTCCTCGACGGCAACCACATGGCCATCGATGACAACCACGGCCTGGCCGATGTCGAATGGGCTGAGCGCGCGCAGCACCTCGCGGCCTTTTGCGATGTCCGCTTCCGAACGCTCGTCGGGCCGCGCGCCGGTCACATTGCCCTCCGGCATCAAGAGATCAGGCGCGACATCCTTGATGCCGACCATGCGAAAGCCTTGTCTCTCGAAAATGCGGCCGATCCCCGACAGCAGATGATCGTCGCCGCCGCGGAAGGAAGCCCAGATCTGCGGAATGGCACGCAGCGTGCCGAGATCGAATCTGATCTCCGATAGCGCCGGGCGCACCAGCGAGCCGATGAAGATCAGATCGCGGCAACCTTCCTCGCGAAACAGTTTTGTGGCGCGGCCGAGCTGGCCGACCGAAATCCAGTGGTGACGATAGCGCTCGACCTTGGTCGCGTCGCAGGCGCCTTTGATCGCAAACAACACCGGCCGAATGCCGCGCGCGGCAAGCTGATCGGCGACCGCAAAGGGCATGGCGCCGCCGGCTGCGATCAGGCCGACGGGCGAAGTGTCTTGCGCCGGCGAGACCATGGGTCAGCGCTGGCCGCTATCGGCCGGAAGACATAACGGCCGATGCTTGCCGTCCCGGATGAAGCGCAGGATTTCGCCGATGGCGGGATCGTCGCCAGCCATCCCCTGCACGGCTTCAAGCCGTTCGGCGAACACGCCCGGCCCGTAGAACAGTTTCTGGTAGAAGGCGCGCACGGCGGCGAGCCGCTGCTTGGTGAAATTCCGGCGTTTCATGCCGATGATGTTGAGACCTTCCAGTGCGGCATACTGGCCGTTGACCAGGCCGAACGGGATGATGTCGTCGCGCACGCCGCAGACGCCGCCCACCATCACCTGCGAGCCGACGCGGGTGAACTGGTGCACGGCCGACAGCCCGCCGATGAAGACGAAATCGCCGATATCGCAATGGCCGCCGAGCGTCGCCGACGTGGCGAAGATCGCATCATTGCCGACATGGCAGTCATGCCCGACATGGGCGCAGTTCATGAAGTAACCGCGATCGCCGACCGTCGTCGTGCCGCGCCCTTTCGGGCTGCCGCTATTCATGGTCACGGATTCGCGGATGGTGCAGTCATTGCCGATCTGAAGCCGGCCAGTGTCGTTCAGATTGAGAATTTGCGGCGGCGCGCCGAGCGAGGCAAACGGATAGATCGTGCAATTGGCACCGATGGTGGTTTGCCCGATGACGTGGACATGCGCAATCAGCTTGCAATTGGCGCCGATGACGACATTGGACCCGATGATGCAATAGGGACCGATCGTCGTGCCGTCGCCGATCACGGCGCCGTCCTCAACCCGCGCGGTAGGATCGATACTAGCCATGGATATCCTGTTAGTCGGTGAGCATCGCGCCGACATCGGCCTGGGCCATGACGACGCCCTTCACCTTGGCCTCGCCGTGGAACCACCACATGGTGTTGCGGCGGCCGAGCGAGCGCATGTGATATTCGACGGTGTCGCCGGGCATCACGGGTTTGCGGAACTTGCACTTGTCGATGGTGAGAAAATACACCGCCCGCGGCTTCTCGGTGCCCTCGACCGACTTGATGCCGATGACGCCTGCGGTCTGCGCCATCGCCTCGATCATCATCACGCCCGGATAGATCGGCCGGTCGGGAAAATGGCCGAGAAAAGGCGGCTCGTTGAAGGTGACGTTCTTGATGCCGATACCGCTATAGTCGGCGCGGATGTCGAGCACCTTGTCGATCAACAGCATGGGATAACGGTGCGGGAGCGTCTTCAGAATCTCGTTGATATCGACGACCGCAAACCTGACTGGCGAATCTTCAGCCATCACTCCTGACCTTCACCCTTTAGACCTGCACCCTTTAGATCTGCACCCTTCGAATCGGCCGCCTGATCACGCACCAGTCGCTCCACCGCAATAATCTCCCTGAACCACTGTTTGGTCGGCTTTGCAAAATGCCCGCCCCAGCGGCCGTTCGGCGGAATATCGTCCTTCACCGCGCTCATCGCGGTGACCTGCGCGCCGTCACCGATCTTGAGATGGTTGTTGATCCCGACTTTTGCCCCCAAAGCTACATTGTCCCCAATCGTCAGGCTGCCTGCGAGCCCGATCTGGGCCGCCAGCAGGCAATGCCTGCCGATGGTCACATTGTGACCGATCTGGACCTGATTGTCGATTTTGGTGCCCTCGCCGATGATGGTATCGCGCAGGCTGCCGCGGTCGATCGTGGTCCCGGCCCCGACCTCCACGTCGTTCTGGATCAGCACCCGGCCGGTCTGCGGGACCTTCAGATGCCCGTCAGGCCCGAAAAAAATGAAACCATAGCCGTCCTGCCCGATGCAGCAGCCGGGGTGGATCAGCACGTTGTTGCCGATCAGCGCGCATTGGATGACCGTGCGCGCACCGACATTGCAGTCCCGGCCGATTTTGACGCCGGGGCCGATCACGCTACCCGCGCCGATTACTGTGCCGGCCCCGATCTCGACGTCGGCCCCGATCAGGGCCATGGGATCGACGATAACGCCGTCCTCGAGCCGCGCCGAGGGATCGATGATCGCCGACGGTGCGACGCCGCCCTGTCCGAACCAGGAGGCTGGACGAAGCGCGTCCTGATGCCATTCGCGGGCGAGCTGCACGAAGGTGCGAAAGGGCTGCGCTGCACGAAGGACAGCCACATGCGCCGGAACGTTCTTCTCGAAGCGTGGGCTGACGAAGCATGCGCCTGCCTTGGTCGAAGCGAGTTGGTCGGCGTATTTCAGATTGTCAAAAAAGGCGAGGTGCGTCGGCCCGGCTTCATCGAGCGATGCCAGTCCCCTGATCTCTTGGCCGGCCCGGGTCTGATCGACCAGAAGCGCCTTCGTCAGCGCGGCGATATCAGCCAGCGTCGACGCAGGCGGCGTTGCAAAGAATGTCGGCTGCGCCATTCGCCCCGTCGCAATCCGGACCCGGTTCTAGAAAGCACGGAGCACGATCCGCGCCGATGAATGAGAGTAAGAAGCGCCACCGTCTTAGGATAAATCGCGGCGCGGCTCTAGGTTAATGTCTGATATCTTTCGTGAAAAACCGGCGGCCCCGTTCCGCGAACGAGACCGCCGGCTTTTAACCGATCAGGAATTTAGAACGACGTACCGCCGCCGAACTTGAACTGCTGCACGCGGTCAAACTGACCCTTGGTGAGCGGCACCGCGTAGTCGAAGCGCAGCGGACCGAACGGCGAGGCCCAGATCAAGCCGACACCGACCGAGGTGCGGACCACGTTCTGCTCCTGATATTGCAGGCCCAAGCAGGTACCGGGGTTGAACGGCGCCGTAGTGGTCGGCGGCGTACAACCGGGCGTATTGACTTCGCCCGTGGCCGCCCAGGAGGTCGGACCCTGATAGTCCCACAGACCGCCGGCGTCGGCGTAGACCGCGCCCTTCAGGCCCACTTCCTTGGGCAGGAACCAGAACGGCATCTGCAATTCGAACGACGCACCCCAGTACTTGGTGCCGCCGAGCGCGTCCATCGTGCCGTAGGGGTTGATATCGCGCGGACCGATGCCGTTCGGAGCAAAGCCGCGAACGAGGTTCGGACCCATCTGGAACATGTCGAGCATGCGCAGATCGTTGTTGCCGACCTTGTTCAGGATGCCGCTCTGCACATGGACCAAGCCCACGACGTCGCCGACCAGCGGAGCGTAGTATTTGCCGTCGACCGTGGTCTTCAGGTAGCTGACGTCGCCGCCGACACCCGCGAAGTCCTGTTTGAAGTCGATCAGGAGGCCGTCGGTCGGATTCTTGTTATTGTCGAGCGTGTTGTAGTTCAGCGTGTAGCCGAGCGCCGAAGTCAGCGTCGAGCCGCTTGCCAGTTCCTTGCGGATCGGCAGCGAGGCTTCGCCATCGCTGTAGCACCACAGGCCAAGGCCGGTGGTATCGGTGGCGGTCTGGCCGCCCGATGTCACCGTGCCGCCCGGCAGGGTATTTCCGCCATTGTGCGCGGCCACCCAGGCCGGCGACGGGTTGAAGGCGAGCAGGCCGTTGCCCGGATTGTTGTTACAGTTCGCCAGATAGGACGGCAGGGAGATGTCCTGCTGATAGATCGAATAGCGAAGCTGCAGCGCGAGGTCTTCGCGGAGCTGGAAGCCGAGGCGCGGGCTGAAGCCGATGGTCTTCGTGCCGTACGAAATGTAGCTGTTCGGCAGCTGCTCGCGGTAATAGGCGTCGAGGCCGAGCGCCACACGGTAATCGAGCAGATACGGATCGATGTAGGACAGCGACAGGCCGCGTGCGTACTGGCCGTAGGTCACGGACGCCTTCGCAAACAGGCCACGACCGAGGAAGTTGCGCTCGGAGATCGAGACCTCGGCGAGCGCGCCGTCGGTGGTCGAATAGCCGCCCGACACCGAGAAGTCGCCGGTCGATTTC
>Ga0210408_10001756_pt1 | contig 21986 bp, 15 predicted proteins | sample IncBWH4MmetaG_FD_155471 | JGI IMG/M metagenome (GOLD analysis project Ga0210408, IMG submission 155471) | Forest soil microbial communities from Barre Woods Harvard Forest LTER site, Petersham, Massachusetts, United States - Inc-BW-H-4-M | ecosystem: Environmental > Terrestrial > Soil >...
TCGACCAACTGCCATTGTTCATCGCTCAGCAACTTCTGTCGCTTCTTCATGACAGAAGTTCACCTTCAATCTGCCTCACACATAAGTATCTCTTTTGAGGCCGAACCTATTTATGAAACACGCTCTAATAAGATGATGATAACGTGGATATTAACTCTATAAATACTTACCGGCCCTGGAAATTAACTTTATAGCTATCGGTGTCGAGGAGTCATGAGTGCAAAGCGAACGCGTCGTGAGGGTGATTCTTGCTGGTCGCTATTCTGAAAGTTCTTTTTTCTCCTGCGAAGAATTTCTGCTGCCCTTCTCGGAGATTCGCCCATTTTGTACGGCATTGGCTTTCGTGTGCATCCGCGCGGGTTCGCGATAAAGTCTGGTTGCGACATGCCACGCTGTGACCTGCGGCCATTTTGGGGTCCTCTTGCTGTGTTACTTTCGTGCCACAGGTCCTCGTGATTGGAGCCATGCCCCTGGTTAAAACCCTATTGTTTTTTTGCGAGTTCTGGGACAATGTGCATAGCAGATTACTTTTTGATTTGCCGCACGTCTAACTCGTACAAAAACGCGTAGCCGTAGTGTCGACCGACATTCAGCGCGTGGAGGGTAGTCCGGTCATGAAGCGCAAACCGATCCGTTCTCTCATCCTTATTTTCAGCTTTGTCATCTCTTGTGGCTGCCTGGGCGTTGTCTTCGGCCAGCGTTCCGCACAGTCTGCGGCCGCTAAAGATGCTGAGATGCGGGACAATCTGCAGCGCTTTACAGAAGTTTACAGTTTAGTGGAAGAGAATTACGCCGATCCGGTAGATGCCAATAAAGCCATTTATCAGGGCGCCATACCTGGCATGCTGCACGTCCTTGATCCCCACTCGCTTTTTTTTGATGGCAGGTCCTATTCTTCGTTCAACGAAGAGAAAGAGGGCAAGTATGACGGCGTAGGCATGGAGATTGTCCCCCGAAACAACAAGATTATTGTGGTCGCGCCTTTTTCCGGATCGCCTGCCTATCGAGCCGGCATTCGACCAGGCGATGCGATCCTGGCCATCGACGGCAAGCCGGTTGACAACCTGAATGGCAGCCAGGTGTCTGATCTGTTGAAGGGTCCCAAGGGCACTCAAGTCCTGATCACTATCGCTCGGGAAGGCACGGACCATCCTCTCGAATTTCATGTAGTCCGCAATGAGATCCCGCGCAACAGCGTGGACCTATCGTTCTTGATTGCTACCGGAATTGGCTACATCCATGTGAATGGATTCCATGAGACCACGGCGCGCGAGGTGTCAGACGCACTCGAAAGATTGGGCGAACTGCGTGGACTGATTCTCGATCTGCGGGGTAATCCTGGAGGCCTGGTGGACCAGGCGGTCGGAGTAGCGGACAAGTTTCTCAGAAAAGGCTCGGTAGTGGTTTCCCAGCACGGCCGCGCCCTTCCCAAACAGGTTTATTATGCCAGGCGTGGCAACGACGGCAAGGAATATCCCTTGGTGGTCCTGGTCAACCGGGGAACGGCTTCCGCGGCTGAGATTGTTGCCGGCGCCATCCAAGACCACGATCGCGGGCTTATTCTGGGTGAGACCAGCTTTGGAAAAGGATTGGTGCAGTCGATCTTTCCGCTTTCGGACAAAACCGGCATGGCGCTGACCACCGGCAGGTACTACACACCCAGCGGCAGGCTGATCCAACGCAACTATAATGGCGTTTCGCTCTATGACTACTACTACAAGCGGCAGCCCGACACGTCATCCACCACAGACAAAGAGATTCGTCTGACCGATGGCGGGCGGATGGTGTTCGGCGGAGGAGGAATTACGCCGGACAAAAAGCTGGACACTCCCAGGCTCAACCAATTCCAGGATGAACTGCTGCAGCAGTACGCCTTCTTTAATTTTGCCAAGCATTACATGCTTAACAAACATGTCGACCACGATTTTCAGGTGAATGCAGATGTCATGCAGCAATTTCGTGGCTTTCTCGCCGACCAGAAAATTCCTTACAGCGAGGCCGATCTGCTTCAGGTGCAAGACTGGATCAAGACAGGCATCAAGACTGAAATATTTACTTCTGAATTTGGACAGGACGAAGGACTGAAGGTCCATGCCCAAGCCGATCCATCGATTCAGAAGGCGCTGGAGTTCTTGCCGGAAGCCAAGCTATTGGCTGAGAATGCGCGGCGCCTCTCAGCACAGAAAGGTAAGTCCCTGGGAACGAATCCGTAAGAAACTCACCCTTTCAGTCCCAGGTCATGAAGCCTTCTCGACCATAGCAGTTTTGATAATGCCCGATGATGCGTCCGCTCGTAGGATCGAATGTGGCGGTCAAATATCTTTTGCGCGGAGGCGCGAGAGTCGTCTCCGATCAACGTTCCTGTTCCCGCAAGTTCCTCCACTGTGCCGTGATTGTCCGTAGCCAGAGCGCGTAACGAGGCGTCCTGAGAATGGTCCTGTACCCAGAGATAAAATCGAGTGAGTTTGTCATTTTTCTGTCCAGCCATGTCTGGCCCAACAATCGCCCCAACAGTTATCCCAAACTGGCGGACCTTTCTCAAAGCATCAGCCGGCTCGGCAGCAGAGAAAGTAATGATAAATAACCGCTGGGCACTCTTTGGTTCCGGATCAAAAACCAGTATCCACTTCTGGTGAGCATAGCGCCCCAGCAGTTCACCCAAATAGCGGGCCTCGGCGCTCTTGCAGCCGGTTACCAGGGCACTGTTCTCAGTATTTGCCTCGTCCAAGCCCTCCGCATTCCGAATCTCTGGTTTAGGACAGAGTTTAGCGGCAAGGTAATTTCCTACCGCCAGAAAATTGGTTTGTTCAAATGAATCGAGGGAACTGAGTGCGGATTCATTGGACATGTGATTGCGAGTATTAGGACTGACGAACAGAAACGATTGTGCCTGACAAATGGCGCTGAGCAGCAGCCAGCAAAAAACCGTAGACAGATTGAAGATAGATATTCTGATGCCGGTCATGAAGTTAGCGGTCAGGAACCACCAAATCATCTCACAAAATGGGTTTTACCCGACCTTGTACAAGACTCAATCTTCATGTCGGAGGCAAAATTCAGCGGGGACCTTACCAACCGGTAGTCAGCAACCTGCGGGCAGCATTCAATCCGCAGTGTTGGTACTTGTGATACGCGGCGGCAGCGCGCTCCCGGATTTGTGCATTGGTCTCGTTTAGGATCCAACCATCGATAGCGCTTTCCAGCGTGTAGGCTTCCGGGGCCATCAGGCCAGTCGTCCACAGCAAGGGCTGTGCGCCCGCCGCGCGAAGCGGTGCAGCAAAATACGACTTGCTCACACAGGCCAAGATGATTGCGTCACGCCGGACCTCGTTGGCTTTCTGGGGGAGCCTGGACAACTGGAAGTCCATGAAACCATCATGCCCGACGTAGGCAACCAGGTTCGAGTCACCACGGACACCTAAACTCAGCGCCTGAGAGCCGTTTTTGATTGCAATCTTTTCGGGGTTTGCACCGGCTGCAGCGTCCAAAAAATCGACGATCGCTTGCCGGATCTGGCTGCCGCGATAGGCGTCTGCAATCAAGTAAACGTTCTTGGTTCGGTGTTTGAAAATACATCGCTCCAACACTCCGGCTATGGGTTTTTGCCCGGACACCAGCAGTTCCCAATTCCTGCTTCGGGAGAAAAAAGTCTTGACTCCATAAGCTGAGCCCCAGTAGAGGTTGTGCTCTGCATCTTCGCCGTTGCCCAGCTTCGCCGAAACTGGAACGATTCCCTGATTTTGATTATCGGCCAGGGCCACAAACACGTGGATTGTTCGCGGCAGGTTTTGAGCGAATACCGCTGCATTCAAGAAGATGCAGAGCAGAGCCACTCTGACCATCCTGGGAGGAAGGGCGTGAAAGTCGGGTGTTGCCGACGATGCCGTAGCAGCGTTATTGGTCATACTTCGCATAGACACCTTTGACCCTGTAAATGTTTCGCTGGTAATTTCTTCAGGTCCAGATCGAGCCAAAGAACACTGATCGACGCCGGCGTACCATGTCATCCACGGCTTGTTGCATCGTTTTTCTCACCTCAAGACTGATCGCCTTGACCACCGAGGCATTCTGCGCGGCTTCTGATGGATATTGTTCCTCTACGTGCATGGGAGGCAGGAATTGCGTGTGCCATTTTGAAGGCAATGGAACAGGCAAAATTGGAAAAGTGGAGATCGGCAGGCAAGGCCAATCCGAATAGCGGGTCCATCGGCGGGACCTAATCTTTGCGAATATCGGAAATATCTCAGCGCTGCCCACCGTAACGAAAGGAACAATGGGTACGCGATGACGCAGGGCAATTTTTACAAAAGCATCGCGTCCAAATGTTTTTAGCTGGTAAGCCTCGCGATACAGGGTGAACGCGCCTTGAACGCCCTCTGGAAACACGCCCAGCAGCTCGCCTTCTTCAAGAACACGGTCAGCGCTTTCCTGGCACGCTATGACTCCGCCAAGCTTAGTTATGAAGTTTGCAATAAATGGGAATTTCAGCAGTCCCGGATGAGTGAGGAAACGAGGAAATCTTCCCGTCTTTTGAACCAATAGATGCAGCACCATGACGCCGTCCCAGGGCATAAAACCACGGTGCATGCCGACCAGTATCCCTGGTCCCTGGCGAGGAACATGTTCAAGTCCCTGTACTTCAATGCGCCAGTAGTAGTCACAGAGGAACTTGAATAGGGTCCGGCCGTAAGACTGAATGCAGTCCTTGTCCATTCCAAATTCGTCATAAGTGGGTTCTGGCGCAGTGCTCGTATGGCTTCTCTTCCGGCAGTCCAAAATTGCGGCAGCACTCGACTTGCGAGGAGCAAATCCAAGTTCTTTCTTGATTTTTCTGTTGGAGACTGTCCACGGATAGCGCAAATATTCGAGGGCCTCCGAGTATCGGAACAGGCGCTGAAGCGTGCGCGGGAACGGAACGCGGAAGCTTCGGGCGATGTGGATTGCGGCATGCAATGGAACCACACCATCTGGAGCAACATTGAATATGCCCGACCGGTTCTGTTCGACAGCGCAGAGCAGGGCTTCAGCCAGGTCCGAGAGGGTGAGAAATTGCAGACTGGGATCGTGTCCGGGCAAAGTAAGGGTAAAGCGGCGCACCAGCCGCTGACTGAGCAAAGCCGGTGAGGGCAGCACGGTCGTAGGACGCAAGATGGTGAGCGGAACTTCCCCCTTTAGGTATTGACCGGCCATTGCCTCGAGCAATTTCCAGCCACTGCTAATTCGGTTTCCGCGATCAATCCCGGCGGCGTAGTTCTCCCCGACTAGACCCTGTCTTCCGGGGCCGATTCCATAAATCAGAGCACTGGACAGCAGGACCAGTTTCCTGGGACGTAGCTTAGCGGATTGCTGAAATACCCGCTCAGCTTCGGACACATCGGGCATCATCCCAGCCCGATCTGTTAACGAGGGAGTGTAGATGTAGCTTACTTCTGAATTGCCTTCATCCGACGAACGGCTGCAGAAGTTGCAGAGTTCAGCAAAATAGCAGTCGTGGGTTGTTTTTGCCAGGCTGAGGAGCTGTAACAATCTTTTTGCCCAACGATTATTCTCCTGGGCGACGAGCGCTATTTTGGCCATCTCACACGACGGCACCGCGATTAATCAGACTGAGCAGGAGCTCCGGCTGTATCTTTACCTGAGAACATTTGATTCAACGCAAACAGAAAATCCTGCGTGCTGTCGTAGAGGTAACCCAGTTTGGGAGGCACCCCAAGCTGCCGGAAAAGATCGTTTCGGTCGTAGTTGTTCCACACTTCGGCAATCTTGCCATTGACAAGCCGGAACCGGCTCTTCCCACTGATCAGAATGCGTTTCCCCGTCGCCGGAACCCCGTTACCTTTGCCGGTGTTTGTCCCTTTTGCAGTCCAGTCCACGATCACGAAGTCCCGTTCTACATCCATGCGGTCGACCGTCATAAAAAGATCAGGGGCTGCCGATCGCCATCCTTTGCCTTCCGCGACAGCTTGCTCCAATCTGGTATTACGGTTGCCGAAATGGACCGGGCAGTCTTTCGTGTAGATCTGATCGATGAGTTCGTAGCGTCCTCTGCTGAAAAGATCATCGAATACCCGGCGCACGGCGGCTTTGTTCTGTTCTGCTGATGCAAGCTGAATTTGACCGGGCAAGACGGGCCGGGTCTGAGCCGGCGCAACTGGCTTCTTCTGTTCTGCCGGCGCAGGCTGAACCTGATTGGCCACGCCTGTGGTGTTTTGCGGCGTGTTCGTTTGGGGCGTGCTCGCGGGCTTTTTTTGTTCTTCGGGTGTAAGAGCCAATCCAATGCAGGTGATCACCATCAGACAAAACATCCTGTGGATCTGCATGAACACCTCCTGTAAGAGCACTTGAGGCGGATTATACTCGCCCCTCGGTAAAACTGGAAGACTGACTGCCACTGCACACCCAAATGGGAGTCGAGTAACCGGCAGTTCGGTTCGAGCGTTCTTCTGTACCTGAAGTGCAGCGGAGCAGTTCCTTCGCTTGCAGCTCAGGATGACATCGATTCTCTCTCTGCCTACAGTTAGTTCGGCGCCGTAGTGTTTTCGACAAAATCTGTTGTGGTAAATCGTACAAAATCCGCGAACATCCGCGTAGATCCGCGGTAAAGGGTTTGGTTGCGACTCTGCCGCGCTGTGTTTCAAAGCTTTTGTTTTGGCGCCGAACCGCGCTTTTTAAAAGGATTTTGTTTGTTGCCCTCTGTCTGATTTGGGACTACGATTTCAACACGCCAACTTGCATCATTTCTCATTTCTGCTTGGATACCCGCTCGAGATATTGAAGCTAAGAGGCGTAGGAGCCTCAATCGGCAGCCACATAGAAATGCTTTCTCCTACCGACGCAGTGGAGGTTATTCTCGTTTGGTTGCCGATGATATGTGCGGGAGAACTCAATAGCGAACAGTAACAGTAGCTAATCTTCCGCTAATAAGCCCACCCATAAAACTCAGGCGCACCACGGGGGCGCAGCCAAGCCGAATTGAATCGCAGCTTGGGCAAAATTGCCATAGCTAAAACCAGATATTCAGTTGCGCAGATCAAAACGTCAAGCTGGCAATCTCGAAGGTTCTCCGGTCGCTGAGCGTAACTTGTAACTCTTGGCCTGTGGTTTCAAGCGGCACTCGCAAATGAAGGTCGGGCTGAGGGAAATACTCGAACTGGAACTCTCCGAACGTATTGGTAAGGCACCTTATGAGTTCCCGGCTGTCGGAGAAGAGCATTACCGGCGCATGTGCCAAGGGCGTTTTCGGATCTGTTCGATTGGCAATTTGGCCGGTAAGAACCAGGGTGGCCGACTGCTTTTCTCGTTCAAAGCGCACGTCTACTGAATAGTTTCCGGCTTGAAACAGCAGGTAGCGGCAGATTGGCTGTCCGGAGCGCATACCTGCCGACTGACAATCATTCAGACTGTCGTACCGCAAAATTGCCCACACGCGCTTCAACGCAGGCATTGGACGCGGCTGATTCTGCGAAGGAACTGCTTTGATTGGCTGCTCCGCATGTTTTGAGGCGTTATCGATGGCCAGTCCAGCGCAAACCTCAGCAAACCGGGATAGCCATTCCTGGTTACTGCTGCATTTAGGACAGCCGCGCCGAAGGTGGGCTTGCATTCGACGGCGCTGCAACGGCCAAACTAAGTCTCTCACGTAGTCGGCCCATTCTGTAATGTCGAACTGGCAAAGCATTTGCGACATGTCGTTCAAGTTTTGGGGGGAGGGCCAGCTGGCAGAACGAGTATCGACCTGCTCGAAATAGTAGAGTTTCTTGGGGACCGAAAAATATAGCTTTACAAATTCTTTACCAAGAGCCGGATATGCAGGCGGTCAAAATCCAAGCTCCATCAAAATCTTGTGCAGGCGGTGGAGGCAGCGGCCGCGAATAAAGCCGATTGAGCCGGTAGCCAAGCCTAGGCGCTTGGCGACCTCCGCATACGGTAGCGGAGGCTGTTCAAAGAACAAAAGGCGGACCATTTCAGCGCAACGTGGCGGCAAGCGGTCAATGGCGTCCCTGACGATCTGCTCCTGCTGGATCTCTTGCAACATCTCCGGAGGTGTTACGACCTCTTCCGCGATGTCCTGCTCCATGGCATCCAATTCGACGTCCGGCCGATGCTGCTTTTTCCAGTGGAAACATTTGTGGCTGGTCACCGTGATCAGCCAGGAACGCAGCGATTCCACCTTCCTTAAATTGGACAGATTCGTGAACAGATCGAGACAGACAGTTTGAAATACGTCGGAGGCATCTTCCGGACGAAAACCATACTTAATAGGAACCGAATAGATTAGACGCCTGTACTTGTCGATAAGTCTGCCCCACGCATGCTCATCACCTTTAAGGCACTGCTGAACGAGGTGTTGATCTTCGGCCGCCACCGGCTCTGACGTCGGAACAGAAAGTAAGGGGGAGGGCTCTTTTGTTCTGACATTGCTGCGAAGCATGCCGGCAGAATTCATCTGCATTTCCGAAGACTCCAATGGGGGAAGGCTGGCCGGGAGCTGTCCAAATTCGTGGTCCGGTACCGACAAAGGGCCGGAGGTCGTCAAACCGGAATTGTTGTACGCACCCATTGCTTTTTTTGTGCCTTGAATACTCACTGTTGGCCCGTTTGTCTGCTTCAAAACTCTCAATCTGTGTTCGCGTGCTTGGCGGCCAGAGTCTTTCTGTGAGGTCTGCTAGTTACCCCAAACTGCGGAACAATCCGGTTCAGGGAGCCTTTGCGTTACTTGTGAAATTCGGCTGTGCAGTTCATCGCCCTGAAATGGCTTAACAAAATAATCATCGGCGCCGGCCTCGTATCCTGCCTGAATGTCATCTGGTTCTTTCTTGCTGGTGAGCAGAATCACGTGTGGAGCTGGCTTGAGATCGGCCGTTCGAAGCCATTGACATACTTCAACGCCCGTCATTCGGGGCATCTCCCAGTCGAGGATGCAGACATCAATGCCACCCGCCAGCAATGCCGCGCGGGCATCTTCGCCATCAACAGTGGAGACCACGTCGCAACCCCACTTGGTTAGTGAGGCCTGGAGAAGTCTTCTGGATACTGATTCGTCTTCGGCGATTAGTACTCTCAACCCGGACATTAGAAACCCCTTAGAATTGAACGGGTTTGATCATAAGTTCCTTAGCAGGGGTGAATTGTCATGAAAATGTCAACAAATCGTCATTTTCTGGAGAACCATTCTTGGGGATAAAACGGCAGCTTGTGCAATCCAAGTTATTATGCTCTGTAAAGTCAATAACTATCTTTAATTTCTATCGTTTATAGTAACTTCGAAAGCTCCTGGAGACCGCTAATCCCTGATTATTCATGGGCTGTTGGGTCAGCAAAACGATGCCTGGGAACCGACAACAACAGTACTAGTTGGTAAAATTAAGCCTCTCGTCCGTCCCAAGTGGGAACCCAAATCAGTATTGCGATAAAGTCATGGAAAAGATCCTGGTTGTTGAAGATGATCAGACGGTTCAAAAAGCCCTGAAGCGCTTGTTCGCTTCCAATGGATACAGCGTGGAAATTGCCCGCAATGGAATTGCGGGTCTGGAATCGTTCCGTAATGCGCCACCGTCGGCGGTGGTTCTTGATTTAAGGCTACCAGGCATGTCAGGACAGGATGTCTGCCGCGAAATCAAAAGCAAGGCCCCGGCTCTTCCAGTCATTGTCCTGAGCGCCAACACCGATGTAGTGGACAAAGTGCTTCTGCTGGAACTCGGAGCTGACGACTATGTGACCAAGCCATTCAGCCCCAGGGAATTGCTTGCCCGCGTTCAGGCATCCATGCGCCGCGCCAGCCGGCTGGCTGCTGTTCCGGACATATTTGCCTTCGACGATGTGACTGTAGATTTCACCAAGATGGAATTGACCCAGGATGGGAAGCCAGTTACTCTGACTGCACAAGAATTCAAGGTCCTGAGATTTTTTGTGCAGAATCAGGACCGCGTTGTCTCGCGTGAGGAACTGCTGAACGAAGTTTGGGGATACCAGAGCTATCCTTCGACTCGAACCGTTGACAATCATATTCTGAAGCTCAGGCAAAAGCTTGAGAAAGATCCGGCGCAGCCGCTCCACTTCAAGACCGTGCACGGCGCTGGTTATAAGTTTGTGCGTTAGTTAAAGCTCGCTGGCCTTGTGGACGAATCCGATGATGTCGAAGGTCCCATTAAGAATCAAATTTCTGGCGCTGCTCCTCCTGGGAGTAGTGACGGTCACTATTGCGACGCTTCTGTTGGTGCGCCAAAGCATTGATCATCAGGTCCGCGCCGAGATTGTGGGCGATGTCAGAAATTCTGTCCTTACCTTCAAGACCTTTCAGCAAGAGCGCGAGATCACCCAAAGCCACTACGCAGAATTGCTGGCCGATCTCCCCAATATAAAAGCTTTGATGACGACCAAAGATGTTGCCACCATACAGGATGCTTCCGATGACACGTGGCGTCACAGCGGAAGCGACCTTCTAGTGCTCGCCGATCCAAATGATAAGGTCATGGCGGTGCACGTGGCTTCCCGGGACGTGACTGGAGCCATGGCGCAGGCGGCACTTGCCCGCTCCCCACGGACAGAGGGCAATTCGCAGTGGTGGTTCCTGGGCGGGCATCTGTATGAGGTTTTTCTATACCCAATCTATTCCGGACGTCCGCCCAACAACCAACTATTGGGTGTTCTGGCCGTGGGCTACGAAATCAACCAGCAGGTAGCCAAGGATGTAAGCAGTATTGCCAGCAGCCAGGTCACGTTTTTGTACGGAGACTCGGTGGTGGCCAGCACCATAACCCCAGCCAATGAGCCGGAGTTTGCCCGGAAGCTTCGGGACGCCGCAGGACCGGAAGGTCTTGATGGTAAGGACCTCCGACTTGGCAATGAGCGCTATCTGGCTACCTCAGTTGAGCTGACTCCAGGCATGACACCCAGCGTGTATCTAAGCGTATTGAAATCGTATGATGAGGCAACTGCAAATTTTCATGGTCTCTATCAGACGTTGGTGATCGTTGGAATCCTGGCTTTGTTCGGGCAGAGCTTTCTGGCTTTCGCAGTCTTCCGCCGGTTTACACGGCCGCTGGAAAAACTAGTGGCGGGCGTCCGCGCATTGGGCAAGGGCGATTTTGCTTATCCGCTGGATGTGCATGGCAAGGATGAACTGGCGGAGGTGACCGCCTCGTTCATTCACATGCGGGATAGCCTGCAGGAGACGCAGCGGCGGTTACTCGATTCTGAGCGACTGGCTACCATTGGGAGAATGGCCAGTTCCATTTCGCATGATCTTCGCCATCAATTGACCGCCATCGTGGCGAATGCCGAATTCCTTTGTGAGCGCAACCTGGACGCTGAACAATCGGAAGAGCTCTATCAGGAGATTCGCGATGCCGTTGGCCAAATGGCCGATCTGATCGATTCTCTTTTGGAGTTTTCCAGGACTCGAGGGTCCCTCTCGCTTTCCTACGCGAATATGGAAGAAACCATGCAGCGAGCAGTCCGTTCGGTGCAGAGCCATCCTAGCGCGCAAAGGGTGAACATCACTCTCTCTTGTCAGGGCAATAGCGATGGCTGGTTCGATTCCAAAAAACTCCAACGAGTTTTTTATAACCTGCTCCTGAATGGATGCCAGGCTGTGTCGCCAGACTCAGGAGAGGTTGAGGCCCACCTTCAGGAAATACCGGGTGGGATGGAAATTCGCATCAGCGACAATGGGGCCGGAATACCGGAGCGTATCCGAGACAAAATATTCGAGCCATTCGTGAGCTATGGCAAGGAAAATGGCATTGGGCTAGGACTAACGATTGTCCAGAAGATTCTAGAAGATCATGGAGGGGCAATCGTGCTTGAGAGCTCGTCAACGGCACGCACAGTTTTCAAGATCACGATTCCGCTGAATCAAGCTTCCGATGCAGATGGCGCCGACCCGGCTGCTCCCGCGGCTTCCAACAAAATTTCGTCCATGAAGTGAGGGCTTCAAATGAGGTTGAAAAACTCGCTCCACCAGCAATTCTCATATTTATTCCTGTTCGTGTTCGGTTTCGGTCTGCAAAGCGGCTGGGCCCAGGCTCCAGACACGAAAGCGACCCCGTCTGGAGAGTCTTCGCTTGCCGATACTGTCCGTCAACTGCAACTCCAATTGCAGCAACTCCAGACCTCAATGCAAGAGATGAAAGAAGAGACGGGCCGTTATCGGGCGGAGACTTTGCAATTGAGACATGAACTTCAAGCCGCCCGGGAAAAGCTGGACACTATCGATGTTTCTTCAACAGCAACGTCTTCACCGGCATCCAGCTCTGCAGGTCCGCAAGAAGCACTGCACAGCCAGGGCGAAAGCAGTTCGGCCGACACAAGAACAAGTGACCAGCGTATAGCCAAGCTGGAAGAGGACCAGCAGCTTTTGGCCGGCAAAGTTGAAGAGCAATACCAGACCAAAGTAGAGAGCGCCTCAAAGTACCGCGTAAGACTCTCCGGCATGTTATTGATGAATGTATTCAGCAACAAAGGCTTTGTCGATCATTTTGAGGTCCCCAGCATCGCTTTGCCAACTACCCCATCGGAGACAGGCGGCAATACTGGCGGAAGTTTTGGCGCTACATTTCGTCAATCGCAGTTTGGGTTGGAGATTCATGGTCCGTCTCTGGCCGGCGCCAAGACCAGCGGTGATTTCGTCGCCGATTTTTTTGGAGAGTTTCCCGAAACGATCAACGGAGCCAGTTCAGGAGCACTGCGGTTGAGGACCGGTATCGTCCGCATGGATTGGTCTCATACTTCCCTGGTGGCTGGACAAGATAGTATTTTCTTTTCTCCGCTATACCCGACTTCTTTCGCATCCCTGGCCATCCCTGCTTTTTCCTATTCCGGAAATCTTTACGGCTGGATGCCGCAAGTCCGGGTTGAGCACCGTTGGACTACCTCAGAAGATTCCACAGTTACCTTGTCGGGTGGGATTCTTGATCCGCTTACGGGCGAGACACCGCCGAATGAGTTTTTGCGGCAGCCAGGGGCAGGAGAGAGCGGCAGGCAGCCGGGTTATGGGGGGCGATTGGCATGGAGCCGCTACATTTTTGGACAGCCTTTTGCAATCGGCGCCGGTGGCTACTACAACCGCGAAAACTGGGGCTTCAACCGCAACATCAACGGCTGGGTGGCAACCACAGACTGGATTGTTCCCTTTGGAGAATATTTCAGTCTAAGCGGCAAGTTCTATGCTGGACGCGCTGTAGGCGGCTTGGGCGCCGGCATGGGCCGTAGCGTGGTTTTTAATGGCCCACTCGCCAATCTGGGAACTACGGTCAGAGGACTACAATCTATAGGTGGATGGGCGCAAATTAAATTCAAGCCGCTGGCAAAACTTGAATTCAACGCCGCAGCCGGCCAGGACAACGCCTCGGCTGGCGATATACGCGGCTTTACCCAGACCACGGGTTATTTTGATGCACGTTTAACCCGCAACCGGAGCGAGTTTGCCAATTTTATCTATCGGCCTCGCTCCAATCTGCTCTTTTCCACGGAATTCCGCACGTTGCGCACTTTTGCGATCAACGGAACCAGCAATAGAGCAAACCAACTCAACCTCATCATGGGGGTGCTGTTCTGAAATTCCGGGTTTGTATAGACCGTCCATGCTTCAAATTCATGCCGCTGCTGTTCTGGCTGCCGGCTCTGTGGATTTGTGTTCCCGTCTTCGCGCAAACTGTTACCGTTACTGGAACTGTCGAAGTAACCAAAGGTGATACCCAGAAGAAAGCTCCTCGCAATGCGGATGTTGTTGTATGGCTTACGCCGGTCGCTGAGGCCCGTTCCACTAGTGGAGCATTTCCATTGTCGTTGCCCAAACGAAAGTTCACGCTTCTCCAGAAGAACAAAACTTTTGAACCTCATGTTCTGGTTGTTCCGGCAGGGTCCGAGGTGGAGTTTCCCAATAAAGACCCGTTCTTTCACAACGTGTTCTCATTGTTCGATGGGAAGCGATTCGATCTGGGCCTGTATGAGGCGGGTGGGACTCGATCCTTGCGCTTTGAACGACCGGGCATTTCCTATCTGTTTTGCAACATTCACTCTGAAATGAGTGCTGTCGTCATCGCCCTGGATACTCCTTATTACGGGACTTCCAACCGGTTGGGGAAAATAATGATTTCCGATGTCCCCGCTGGGAAATACATGCTGCACGTCTGGAGAGAGGGGTCCTCGTCTGAATCGTTGAAGGACCTCTCCAGACCGGTTGTGGTTTCTGCCGACTCGAGTTCCTTTGGAAAATTGGCCTTGCCGGACAATGCCCCTTCACCTTTGACCCACAAGAACAAGTACGGAAAGGATTACGAGAATCCTACCTCTCCAGTCTATGGGCAGCATTGACAGCCCATTCTTCCACCGATACTGGGGAGCCAATCGTTTCACTGCGGGTCTGCAATAGCCATGGCGTATCCATAGCGTATCCAAAAAGGGGGGTGGGGAATTGGTGATTTCAATTTGGTGATTGCTAATTTTGCTCCTTTCGGGCGGTGGATTGATTTCCATACCACCACCCTGCGCTTCGCTGAAGTGAAAGGTATTGTGGTTAACTGCGGCACCGCTACGTCCGATTCGTCCGATAGTTAACCATTTAGTAAACTCGAAAAATGGGATCCAACGCCGTAACTCCGTGCAACTTATTGGAAAATCGTAAGTTAGTTGTTTCGGCATTGGTTTTAAACGCGTCTTCTGTTGCGAAACAGACGGTCAAAGGCGGCGGACAGCACAAAAGCAATTGGGGAATTGAGAAATCCACGGCCAGCCGGAACAGGTTTGGTAATTGAAAGTCGTGCCCTGATACAAGTCTTCACTAGTGCCATGACCACATGATTGTGGAAAGAAGGTCAGTGTGGACGAGGTGGACTGAGTGGACGAGTGCATGGTTACCAATTTTCACCCGGTCAGAGCACTAGACTACATCATTTGTAAAAATGCTCCCATTGTCTTGGTTATCCGACCAGACCGTAACTACCGGTATGGCCTGGGCCAATATGGTTAGCTTAAGGCGTTGTAGAGTCTTGGCGGTTCATGGCTAGACGCGAGGTCCCTCCGATCTACCCGAGCTAGTGCGCGGGTAGACCGTCGGGATGACGAATCTTTTTTCTCTATTTCGCATTTTCATAAATAGTTCGAGGTTAAAGGCTTGACTCGCACTTTTAATTACACCCGATATGGGCAAAGTCCTTGCCTATTCAGTTGTCAAAGAACGCTTGGTGCTGGCCGCCAGGGCAGCCGTTGCAGCAGAAAACGGTCAATTACAAGGATACTGTAACATAGCTACTAATAATTTGCAATACAATTGATCCGGTTTTGGAAGCCGCAACCAAACCGTTGATTGCGGCATGGCGGGGCAGTGTCAGGACTTCGACCCTGAGCCACCATTTTTGCGTCCACAGTTGAATAGCGGGTTGCCTGCTCTCCGCTTCAAACTCATGAACAATCAAGGTTGGAACAGCCCGTCCTGAAGATTTACCCCCTAATGTTGCAGCTCTCTCGAAACCCATGCTACGGTACGTCTGGCCGGACGCAAGACGAAGTCTCAGCTATGAGTTTGCGAAGGGACATCCTTCTCTTCTAATAAGTTTCTGGGAAGCTGACTTTGTTGGGCAAGATAGCAATCCTTGTCCATTCTGAGTTCAAGCTTGGACGGCAAGAGGCTGGGTTTTCGATTTCCAGTTGAATCATTTTGTTGAGGTGAGTGGTGACAGCCAACATTTCAGGTAGAACCATGCGCAGTCGAAACGGGCGCCCAAGCCGCAGACTCTTAAGAGTTTTTTGCGTTGCAATCGTTTTTGTCTCTATTTCAGCTTTTTCCCAGACCAACGTGAACGAGGAGCAAGGCCTGAAACCTTATGATTCGCTGCACGGCGGCGACCTGGATAGCGTCAGCCTTACCAGCGGCGGGTTGAATCTGCAAATCCCATTGGCCTCATTTCCGCAGCGCGGCAGCGTCCCGCTTGATTTCCTGGTGGCTTATAGCAGCAAGCAGTGGCAGGTAAAGAAGACTTGCAGCGCCAACGGCAAGACTTGCGGCCCATTCTTTTGGGCGCCGGCAGTGCGAGGCAATAGCGGCGCGCAGGTAGTCAGCAGCCTCGATTGGTGGAAGCAGTACTCGGTATCGGCGGACACTCCGACACAATATTCGATGTCCGTAACCTCCCCGGACGGCAATCTGCACCAGCTTGGCACAAGCTGGAATGTGGTGAGCTATCCAATGCGGTCTCTGGATGCCACTGGGTTGCTGGCCTTGGACAGTAATACTCTGGTTCTGCCAAATGGGACCAGATACTACTATGTGAATGGAAGAGGCAATAACGCCTGGGGCGGGTTTCAGGCAAGCTCGGTGACCGATGCCAACGGAAATCAGATCATCATTTCTTCTTCGGGATGGACCGATACGATGGGCCGGGTAATTCCCGGCACTGCCGCCCTCACAACCAGCCATCCGCAGGTCCAGCCAGGAGTAGCTACCTCAGATCTCTCTTCTTGTCCGAGCGGGACCTCGTCGGCGCTTCTCTGGAGCGTCCCAGGAGTTGCCGGCGTGAACAATGGCGTGCGGACCTTCAAGTTCTGTTATTCGATTGTCCCGCTCTCCACCAATTTTCAGCAGTCCGGTGTAGTGGAGTTTTCTTCGACCAGCACGCCTTTCTTGACGGCCATTGTGCTGCCCGATCTAAGCATATGGACGTTTGCCTACGATAGTTACGGTGATCTTACGCAACTCACCTTTCCTACCGGCGGTTCGATTTCCTATACCTACGTTAAGGGGCCGGTCACCTGCACCAGCGGCCTGGCCCAGTTCAGCATGTGGGTGGCTTCGCGCACCGTGAACGCCAATGACGGTACGGGAGGGCATACCTGGAACTACAACTATTCCGGCCAGGTGACTTCTATCCCCAATGGCAGCGGCGGTTATACCTACAGTTATTCTGGCAACGCCACGGTCACCAGCCCGGACAACAACGATACCGTTCATGCCATTACATCTCCCATTTCGGGCGCCGATTGCTCGCTTTTTGATACTCAGACGCAGTACTACCAGGGCCCTGCCTCCAGCGGGACCCTGTTGAAGACTGTGCAGACGCAGTACACCGGCATCCAAAACTACTACGGAAGCGATGGAAACATCGCCGCCAATGTTGTTCCCGTGCAGGTGACCACGATACTTCCCGGGAACCTGAGCAGCAAGGTAGTCAACACCTGGGACTCGGGAAACTTCTTCAGAGAAACCGACGGCAGCGGACTGGCGCTCAACATTCCCGTGGTGTTTAACAGCCTTCTGCAAGAGGATGAATACGGCTACTCCGGCTCGCTGGTCCGTTCGACCTTGAATCATTACCTATGGCAGGACAATGCGACATACAAGAGCAATAATTTTCTGTCGCTTCTGTCTTTGAGCACCGTCTGCACGCAATCCTCAAACTGTGTCGACGGCACTCAAACCAATCGGGCCGCCCAGACCACCTACGCCTATGACGAGGGGAACGCAAGCTCTTCAGGGATTACGACGCAATTGACTGCTCCTCCGGCTGGCGGAAATATTCGTGGCAACCTGACTACCGTAGGCCACTGGCTGAACACCAATAACAGTTTCATCAGCAGCCGTACCAACTGGTACGACACCGGCGAGGTCTACCAGGCTATCGATCCGCTTGGCCACACTGCCACTCACAGTTACGATCCTGCTTACGCAGGCGCTTATTCAACCAAGACCTGTGATGCGCTCAGCCACTGTGTCAGCGGGGCTTATGATTTCAATACCGGGCTGCTGAGCAGCTTTACCGATGCCAACAATCAGACCAGCAACTACGCCTATGATTTGATGTTGCGGCTGGCATCGGCGGTCCTTCCTGCGGATGGTTCCGGCAACCATCCCCAAACCACCTTTAACTATCCCAACCCGACCACGGTGGAGCGGCTGAGGAAGATCACCACCAGCCTGACCGATGATGCTTTTACCTACGTTGACGGCTTGGGCCGGATGATCCAGGGCAAACACCTGACTCCACAGGGAAATATTTTTATTAACACCACCTACGACGTCCGGGGCCGTGTGGCCACGGTCACCAATCCTTATCTCACTACCAGCGACGCAACCTATGGCACGACCCAGACGCAATACGATGCTCTCGGACGGGTGATCCAGATTACCCGGCAGGACGGCAGCATCGCCCGCGTGGATTACACGCAGCCCAACTGCCCGGTGAGCACCGATGAAGCGGGCAAGGCGCGCAAGAGTTGCAGCGATGCTCTGGGCCGGTTGATCACGGTCTGGGAAGACCCGACGGGGCTGAATTATGAGACTGACTATCAATACGATGTTCTGGGCAATCTGCTGCGGGTCGATCAGAAAGGCTCAGCGCCCTCCGACAGCACCCAGTGGCGCACCCGCCTCTTTATCTACGATTCGCTCTCCCGGCTGCTGACCGCCAATAATCCTGAATCAGGGTTGATCAGCTACCAGTACGACAACGACAGCCAGATGACCGCCAAGATTGATGCGCGAGGAATCACCGCTTCTTATAGCTATGACGCCTTGCACCGCCTGACCCGGGAATCGTTCTCTGATGGCAGCTATCGCGGCGCTTACAGCTACGATGAGACTACCTCAGCGTTTGGCAACCCGGTCAGCAACGGCATTGGGCGGCTGACCAGCTCGTGGCAGCCTTATGGTGGCCAGGGATTCAGTTACGATGCCTTGGGGCGGACGGTGCAGGTGCGGCGGGCCATCGACAGTACGGCGCGCTCTACCAAGGACTTCTTCTATGCCTACAACCTGGATGGTTCACTGGCCCAGCTCACCTATCCCAGCGGGCGAGTCGTGACGTATGCAGTCGATGCCGCAGGACGGACCACTGCGGCCACCGACTCCAACGGAACCAGCTATGTCACCAATGCCACCTATTGGCCCAGTGGAGCGCAGTTCCAGTGGCACATGCCCAGCGTGTATCTGAGCCGGGGCCTCAACAATCGCCTGCAGACCTCGTATTTTTACTCCGACAACGGGGTAATCTCGAACTACTACCTGTACAAGACTTACGATTACAACAGTGGCCACAACAACGGAAACGTGGTCGCGATCACCAACAACAACGACACCACCCGGAGCCAGAGCTTCAGCTATGACGGGCTGAACCGGCTGCTCTCGGCCCAGAATGCGGGGACCGACTGCAGCAAGACCTTGCCGGACGGGCATACGGAGTATTGGGGTAACAGCTACGGCTACGATGCCTGGGGCAACCTGCTGCAGAAGACGGTGACCAAGTGCTCGGCGGAGAACCTGAATGCGGCGGCTCTGGGCAACAACCGGCTTACCGGCTACAGCTACGATGCCGCCGGGAACATGCTCAGCGATGGCTCCAATGCCTACAGCTACGACGCGGGCGGGATGGTGAAGACCGCGGGAAGCATCACGTATCTCTACGATGCGGATGGAGAGCGGTTCCAGAAGTGGCAAAACGGGACGGGATGGAAGAGCTACTGGCGGGGAACAGGAAGCGCAGTGCTGGCGGAAGGGGATGCCGCCGGCAACCTGACCTCGGAATATATATTCTTCAACGGCCAGCGGCTGGCAAGAATTGATCTGCCCGGCAATGCAGTGCATTACTATCTGTCGGACCATTTGGGATCGACCAGCCTGGAGGTGAGCGCCTCGGGAGTCATTGAGAACGAATCAGATTATTATCCCTGGGGCGGCGAACTCCAGTTCACCAACCACGATCTGGGCAACCACTACAAGTTCACCGGCAAAGAACGGGATGCCGAATCAGGGCTGGATTACTTTGGAGCCAGATACTACTCCAACGGACTAGGACGGTTCATCACGCCGGATTGGGCTGCTAAGGCAGCGGCAGTGCCCTATGCCGATTTTGCCGATCCACAGTCGCTCAACCTGTACACGTACGTGCGGAATATTCCGACGACTAAGTACGATGCCGACGGTCATGATGGCCTTATGGATACCGTCGCGTGGGTAACGGCGCACATAGTCGTGCCGGTACTTGTTTGGATGGATAAGAACCATCCGCCAGTAATACCAACAGTAATACCAAGTGCCCCTATGGGCGGAATACCGGGATGTCATTGTCCTGGCCCTGGGGGTCCACAGAACAATAACAATGCCAATAAGAACCAGAACAATTCTCAGAGCAGCAACACGAGCGGGAAAGCCGATCAATTAAAGGCAAATGCTGTTAAAGGCAAAGCCTATGAGCAAAACGTGAAGCCACAGATTGAAGAGACACAAACAGGGGTCCAAGAGCAGCTTACCGTAAAGACTGAGAGTGGAACCAAAACAAGGGTGGATTTTGCAGGCACCACGAAATCTGGCGAAACTGCTCTGACGGAGACAAAGAGTTCGGCGGATGCTCCGCTAACTCCTAACCAGACGAAAGCCTTTCCGGAGATTGAACAGACCGGAGCAACTGTGGTCGGCCAAGGAAAACCTGGATTTCCGGGAGGGACTAAAATTCCGCCGACCAAGGTCAATGTTATCAGGCCGCCGAGTGACAAGCATTAAAATTTAGCGCGACCTTAAGGACTGCTGCAAATGTCTGTGGATCAACCGAAGGTTATTGATTTCGTAGGAGTGGATAAGGCTAGTGGAGAAGTGATTCTCACTATTGCTGATCATCTGGACTGGAACGATAGTCGCGCGCATCAGATGATACTGCAAGACAAGCTAAATTCATACCTAGCCTTCATCGAAAGCGGGGAGATTCTTGAAAGCTATCCGGACTCGAAAGACAGACCTGTGGTCATCAATATTGTATTCAAATACAAACCAGATCAGCCTGGACAGCAGTTCTTCGCCAAGGCGAGAGAAGTGATCGAGTCAGCCGGGTTTAGCTTACGATATGAAGTTTTTGCAGAATCCTACGACAACTGAGCTGAATGCCGACAGCCGTTGATTGGTCTTCTCGATGCCCCTTATTGTGTTTGCTTCCGCCCCAGTGAGGTTTTTTTGTTTTTCTTGCTGATCCTGGAGAGCTTTATGAGGTCGAGAGCGGGTTCGATGCTTCGCACCGGGTGTGCTCAAGGACACGTCGCCCCTAAAGGGTACACGCGCGTATACGCGCGAGGAAAAAGCGGTAACCGCTATCCAATGGTAGGATTCCGGACGGAAATATGCCCGATGGTCAAAAGGTTGAGGTAAAGTCGGGTGACGTAATTAGCAACACAAAACAGCTTCGGGAAATGGGTGAAGGGGCTGTGGCCGATACGGGCAAACCGCTCAAGGTAGTACCGACGAATCCGAATGCCCACGTGACAAAAGACGCTTTGCAAAATAAGAATCTCGATATCAAGCCATTAAAAAAAGAATGAAGAATGAATTAGAGATGGGACTGTTTTCGCGGCGAGCCTTGACGGACTCGCTTGCGAGGGAGCAGATTACCGCGCTGAGCAATTTCGGAGGCGGTCTGATGCGCCCCGATAAATGCAGTGAGTTCGAGCCGATCAGGACTCCGTTTGATCCAGCCGACGTCAGCGAGCCGATTCGGTGGCTGGCCAAACCAGGCGGCGGGTTCTTTTACCGAAAGGGTAGACCAGTTCATGTAAGTGGTGGGATGTGGAATTACGCGCACCCTCCAACGGCCCGCTTTCCATCACCGCTGTTTACCAACTATTGGACAGGACAGTTTGATGGCAAGTGGGCCAAGAACGTTGGGACCGAAAAGATCGAAGTTTTCGTATTGGAAATGTTTCGCGTGACGGGTTCCGATTTTGGGTTCTTGACGAGCGAGATTGATGTGAACGCCAAGAACCAGCCCGCAAAGAATTGTAGCTATAAGGGTCTTGATCCCACAGTCGGCGTTCCCGGCCTCTATTGGATCAATTTCTTCATCGACGCATACGCCGAATGGCTTGGTTTGCATGAGCTTCCCAGGGAACTAGCGGCCCAGAAAAAATTAGCGGGTGGCGGAGTATCGCTTAAGTTCTGCGAGTCCCCGGACGATTGCAGGAGTCTTGAAGTCCTCCAAAAACAACGGGCTGCCATTGAGTGGCTTGGCGCC
>Ga0210408_10001757_pt1 | contig 21978 bp, 18 predicted proteins | sample IncBWH4MmetaG_FD_155471 | JGI IMG/M metagenome (GOLD analysis project Ga0210408, IMG submission 155471) | Forest soil microbial communities from Barre Woods Harvard Forest LTER site, Petersham, Massachusetts, United States - Inc-BW-H-4-M | ecosystem: Environmental > Terrestrial > Soil >...
TCACCAACGACGGCGTCACGATCGCGCGTGAGATCGAGGTCGAGGACGTCTTCGAAAACCAGGGCGCCCAGCTCGTCCGCGAGGTGGCCACCGCCACCAACGACGTCGCCGGCGACGGCACCACCACTGCCACCGTCCTCGCCCAGGCGATCGTCCGCCAGGGCCTGAAGAACGTCGCGGCCGGCGCCAACCCCCTGGCGCTCAAGCGCGGCATCGAGCGGGCCGTCGACGAGGTCGTCGAGAACATCGCCTCCCAGTCCTCCGAGGTCTCCGGCAAGGACCAGATCGCCCGCGTGGCGACCATCTCCGCCGGCGACGAGGAGATCGGCGACGTCATCGCCGACGCGATCGAGAAGGTCGGCAAGGACGGCGTCGTCAACGTCGAGGAGGGCCAGACGTTCGGCATGGACCTCGAATTCACCGAGGGCATGCAGTTCGACAAGGGCTACATCTCCCCCTACATGGTCACCGACCAGGACCGCATGGAGGCGACGCTCGAGGACCCCTACATCCTGATCGCCAACCAGAAGATCGGCTCCGTGCGCGACGTGCTGCCGGTCTTGGAGCAGGTCATCCAGAGCGGCAAGCCGCTCTTGATCATCGCCGAGGACGTCGAGGGCGAGTCGCTGGCGACGCTCGTCGTCAACAAGCTGCGCGGCACCTTCACGGGCGTAGCCGTCAAGGCGCCGGGCTTCGGCGATCGTCGCAAGCGCATGCTCGAGGACATCGCGATCCTCACCGGCGCCGAGGTGATCACCGAGGAGCTGGGCCTGAAGCTCGAGAACACCCAGCTCTCCCAGCTCGGGCGTGCCCGTCGCGTCGTCGTCGCCAAGGACACGACCACGATCGTCGACGGCGCCGGTGACGCGGAGGCGATCAAGGGCCGCATCAACCAGATCAAAGCCGAAATCGAGAACACCGACTCCGACTTCGACCGCGAGAAGCTCCAGGAGCGCCTGGCCAAGCTCTCCGGCGGCGTCGCCGTCGTCAAGGTCGGCGCCGCCACCGAGACGGAGATGAAGGAGAAGAAGCACCGCGTCGAGGACGCCCTGCAGGCGACCCGCGCCGCCTTGGAGGAGGGCATCGTGCCCGGCGGCGGCGTCGCTTTGCTGCAGGCCTCCTCGGCCGTCTCGACCGACGGCGACGGCGACGATGACGAGCAGACGGGCGCGCGCATCGTCCTGCGCGCCCTGGAGGAGCCTCTGCGCCAGCTCGCCGAGAACGCGGGCCTGGAGGGGTCGGTCGTCGTCAACGACGTACGCAAGGCCAAGAAGGGCCAGGGCCTGAATGCGGCCACCAACGAGATCGTCGATCTCGTCGCGGCCGGCGTCATCGACCCGGCGATGGTCACGCGCTCGGCGCTGCAAAACGCCGCCTCGATCGCCAAGAACATACTCACGACCGAGGCGATCGTCGCCGAGGTTCCCGAGAAGGAAGGCGGCGGCATGCCCGGCGGCGGCATGCCGGACATGAGCGGGATGATGTAGGCACGGCTCGGTGTGGGGACCCGCGCGGGTCCCCACACCCGTCGCCCGCCCACGACGGCGAGGCTAACCGTAGTAGCGGGCGATCGTCTGCAGTTGGCTGACCAGGTCGTGCCCCAGGAACAGCATGACCATCGCGACCCCCACCGCCGGAGCCCATCTTCGGCCCGCGCCGCGAATCGCCAACACGATCGCGGCGCCGAACAGCGGCAGCAGCGGCAGCAGGTAGCGCGGCTCTCCCAGCGAGCATTCGTGTTCGATCAGATCGCAATGATAAGAGGAGACCCCGAGCATCAGCAGCACTCCCACCACGATCGCGCCGTAGGCGGCGATCTCCGCCAGGCGCCCCCTCAGCGCGTCGCGGCGTACGAGCAGCTCCCGCACGCACAGCATCGCCACCACCGCCGCCAGCACGAGCGCGACGTTGTCGACCCAGGTGGGGAACGTCGTGTCCATCCAGCCGTAAAATCCGACCGAGCGATCGAACCAGATTTCCCGCAGGGGGAACACTCCCTTGAAATAGGACGTCATCCCCGGCAGGCGTGGGAAGAACAACTGCCAGCTGTAGCTCAGCTCCTTCAGCACCGTCGCCGGCGAGAGCTGGCCGCCGCCGAGCGGCACCGAGCCGCCCGTGGCCGGATTGTTCGTCAGCGCGTTGCGCAGCGTGAACAGCGCGACCGGAGCGATGCCGATGGCCCCCGCGATCGCCGGCGCGCGCAGCGCCCCCCAACGGCGCGATTTGAACTCGTGAATCGCCAGCACCGCCAGGCCCATGTACACGCCCACCGCGACCCCCACGTAGTTGACCTTGCTCGTGAAGCCCACCGCGATCACCACTCCCGTCACGATCGCCAGGCGGGTGTCGAACCCGCGGCGGAACGCCAGCGCGAAGCACAGGAACACGGCCGCGCAGGCCGTGAACAGCAGCGCGTCCGGACTCACGATGGCAGACGAGGATACGAACAGCGGCTGCAGCGCGACACACAGCGCGCCGACGGTCGCGGCCCATGGCACCCCCGGCAGGATCTCGCGCAGGAAATAGAACGTCAGCAGCGCCGTGAGCGCCGCCAGCAGCGCTCCCAGCAGCCGCATCAGCTGCAGCTTGACGAGAATGTTGCTGCCGCCCAGGGCATAGGGAATCGCCGCCAGCGCGTAGTACCCAGGCGGCTCGGTCGCGACGCGTCCCGCTTCTCCGTGGCCTTCCAGCGAGGGGGCTCTGTTGACGTCTTCCGTCAGGGTCTTCTGCTCCGCATTCGTGGTGAGCGAGTGTTCGAACGGGGTGAACCTCACCTGGAAGTAACGCAGCCCCTGCGTCACCAGCGTCAGCTTCTGTGAGTACGGTTCTTCTCCGCTCAGGTGCGCTTTTTCAGGCAGTTTGCCCGCCGCGGAGAGGTATTCGACGTAGGAGTAGTTGTCGATCTCGTCTTTGCCTTGAAACAGGGGCGTGATGATCCCCCAGGCGGTGGCGTTCAGCAGCGCGATCAGCGCGCATATCCAGGCTGCCCTGGGCACGCGTCTCAATGTCGCACGCAGGTCGAATCCCAGCATGCCGGGCGCCTGTGCCGGTACGAGTGTCCGACGCGACGCGCGTTCCTGCTCGCGCCTGCGCTTGCGCTGCAGGGACCGGGAGCCGGTGCGAGCCTTGTCCGGTTGCCCGTGCGGTGGCCGCGCGACGCTCACGGCAGTCCCCTCAGCGTCTGTCGGATCGCGAGCACGCCGACGGCGGCCATCAGCGCCGCGACGAGCAGCGCTATCCACTCCCCGCTGTATGAGCGCCCGAAGCCCATGTGCTTGGCCACCGACGCCACGCGCGACCACCACGAGCCCTGCCCGCCGGCGAGATATTCGAGCCCGATCTTGCCCCCGAGCGTTGAGTGGCTGCTCGCCGCCGCGGCCGGCGTGGGCGAGTTGCGGCCCAGGGTTGCCGCAGCCGCTTCCTGTGGAGGCGTTTCGGTGCCGAGCAGGAGCAACGGCTGGCTGTTGGGCCCGATCCCGATACAGACAGTGACCCCGGAGGTCTGGTGAGCGACCGGTTTGACGGGCACCGTGACCGAGTCGCTCGTCCAATTGGGCCCCCGGCTGCCTTCGGTGAGAATCCGCGAGCCGCTGTAGACCCGCACGTGCATTTTTGCCCCGAGGAACGCCCACATCCCGATACGGATGCCCGACACGCCGGCGGGCAGCGTTTCGCCGGACTGGCAGAGCGTCATATCGCCCAGGTCCTTGCCCAGCGGCACGCTGCTCGCGTCGCCTACGGGCACTCCCACTCTCGCGACACGCGGCGGGGAGCGCGTGAGCGCCACGGCGCTCGCCGCGGCCAGCAGCGCGACGCCCACGGCGAGCGTGACCATGACCCTTCTCATAGCGGCGAAGGGTCGCCGGTTGTGTGCAACATTTCAATCTCGCCCCAATCTCGCCCGAAAAAGCGGCTGAAATGAGGCGCCAGACGCCGGCCGGCGTCTCCGACTCGGCTTCACTTGCAAGCCGTCCCAGTAGCCTCGTGGGGCGATGGCGCGGACGTGGATTCAGATTCGCATCGAGTCAGACCGTGGCCTGGATGTCGAGTGCGACCGGCAGGGGCTGCGGTCCGCCGCGCGATCGCTGCCAGGCGAATGAGCTCCGCGGTGCAAGACGTCCTGACCTCCGCCGACGCCGGCGGCAAGGTGATCCGCGGCAGCGTGTGGCGGGTAGGGGCCAACGCCCTCGGCATTCTCGCGGGTCTCGGCACGGCCACGCTGCTCTTGCGCCACCTCGGCGTGGCGCAGTCTGGCCGCTACGTCACGGTGCTCTCGCTCGTGGCGATCGCCCAGAGCGTCGTCGACATCGGGCTCAATGTCAGCGCCAGCCGCGAGCTGGCGCTGCGCGAGCGCGCCGGCCGCCGCGCGTTGATGGCCAACATCCTCGGTCAGCGCCTGTGGATCACGCCGATCGCGCTGCTTTTGATCGTCTCCTTCGCGGTGCTCGCCGGCTATCCGGCGAGCATGCAGATCGGCGCCGCGATGGCGGGGGCAGGCCTGTACGTCGTGGCGCTGGCCAACGCACTCCTGCTGCCCCTGACCGTCGAGCTGCGCAACGCCGGCTTGGCGTTCGTGGATTTCCTCAAGCAGGCCGTCGCGCTCGCGTGCGTAGCGCTGCTCGTGGCGCTCGGCGCCCGCCTGACGCCGTTCTTCGCCGTCCTGTTTGTGGTGGGCCTGACGGTGGTGGCGGTCACCCCGCTGCTGGCGGGCGCAGACGCGTTCATGCGGCCGCGCTTCGATCGGACAGAGCAGCGAACGCTCCTGAGCAGAGCGCTTCCGCTGGCCGCGGCGCTCGTGCTCGGCCAGGTCTACTTTCGCTTGGTGATCCTGCTCATGTCGCTCGTCTCCGACCCCCGGCAGACCGGCTACTTCGGAGGGTCGCTGCGCGCGATCGAAGCGCTGGTGAGCATCCCGATCCTGGTGGCCGGCGTCGCGCTCCCGGTGCTGGCGGCGGCGGCGCGAGACGACCGCGCGCGGCTGCGCTATGCGGTCGAGGGCCTCAGCGAGGGCGCCGTGATCGCAGGCGTGCTGATCGTGCTCGTCACGATACGCGCGGCCGAGCCCGTGATGAGGATCATCGGCGGTCCCGCCTTCGGTCCCGCAGGCGCGGTGCTGCGCATCCAGATGGGCGCGCTGCTGTTCGGCGCGCTCGTCCAGATCTGGGCGGTCTCGCTCGTCGCGCTGGGTGCTCAGCGCGAGCTGATCCTCACCAACACTCTCGGCCTGCTCGGCGTGGCCCTCTTCGCGGTCGTGCTGGTGGGCCCCTTCGGGGCCCAGGGCGGAGCGGCCGCCAGCGTGCTCGGCGACGCGCTGCTCGCGTCGCTCATCTACTGGCGGCTGCGCGCGTGCGGCGTCACGGTGACCGTTCGCGCCGGCTTCCTCGCGCGGATCGCGCTGGCGGCTGCGCTGGCCTGCCTGGCGCTCGTGCTGCCCGTGCCCGATCTCCTCGCCGCCGCGCTCAGCGGCGCCCTGTTCCTCGGCGTCGGTCAGCTGATCGGCATGATCCCCCCCGAGGTCCACCACGCGTTGACCACGCGCGGGCCGCTCGCGCTCACGCTCGGGCTGGGGAACCGGACCTCTGCGCGATGAGCGCTACTGAGATGCCGGTTATCCGGCTGGACTTGAACGGCAGCCTCTTCACGATGTCAAACAGCCACCCGGGGGTTTTGTTGGGGGGTATCTTCCCGCAGTAATCGCAGGCGATGATCTCGAGGCCTGCCTGCTCGACCAGACCACGCAGGTACGCCTTCGAGCTACGCAGCGTGCCTCGCTCCTGCGGATTCAGCAGACCAAAAGCGAACTGCAGGACGTTGGCTCGGTTCGGCTCGAAGATAACCACATATCGCTTGCTCACACGTGCCATCTCCCGCACCGTCCGAGCGGGATCTTTGAGGTGGTGCAGCACCTCCCAGAGATATACGAGGTCGTAAGCGCCGTCCGGCAGATCCAGGTCTTCGGCGTCGATCACCTTCAGCGATCGGCTGTCGATCGGGTTGTGCTCGAGCATCAGCTCGGAGATGTCCCCACCCTCCACTCGTGGGATGTGCTTGGAGAAATAATAGGTTGCAAATCCGTCCCCACAGCCGACGTCGAAAGCGGAGTCCACCGTCGTGAGGTCGATATATCGCTTGACATAGTCGAGCCGCTGACGGGCAAAGAACTCCACCACGGGATGGTCAAATCCGCGGGCGTTCGTATTTGCCGCCCAAAACTGTTTCTGATAATCCTTGCTCAGATACTGTGACTTCATAGGCCCCGCACTCTATCGCCGGCCCGATGACCTGCTGCAGAGACGGCGTGGGCCGCGGCTTGCAGTGAGTGTCAAACGGCGCCGGCGTGAGCGATAATCGAGGAACCTCGCACGCTTCGCGGGTACGTCTGGATCTCAAAGTGTTTCTTACTTTCGGCTTTAACACGTCGAACCTGCGGCCGCTGAGTAAGATCGTCGTAGAGTCCTCCGGCAACGACCGGTCACAGTCACAAGGGAGTCCAGCCGCCATGCCGCTGCCCTCGCTCTCAATAGTCATCCCCGTCTTCAAGCAGCCCAAGCGGATCGCTCGCACGATCGATGACGCCGTGATCGCGGTCAAACGCTCCGGGTTCGAGCGGGCCGAGATCGTCGTCGTGGTCGCTGACGTGCAGACGCGCGAGGTACTAGCCGGGCTCACCCCGCCCCTGCCGCTGCGCGTGCTCGAGGAGGAGCTCCCCGGTCGCTTCGCCGCGCGCCAGCAAGGCATCGCGGCGGCCACCGGCGAACTCGTGCTGCTGCTCGACTCACGCATCTCCATCATGCCCGACGCGCTGCGCTTCGTCAGCGACCGCATCGCGGACGAGCACGACCTCCCGATCTGGTCGGCGCACTTCGAGTTCAATGTGCAAACTCCATACGGGCGCTTCTGGAGCGTGATCATCCCGCTCGTGTGGTGGCGCTACTACTCCAAGCCGCGCACCACCAGCTTCGGCCTGGAGACCTACGACCGCTACCCCAAGTCGACGACCTGCTTTCTCGCGCCGCGCGCGCTGCTGCTCGACGCGAAGGGCCAGTTCAGCTCCTACTACGTCGACACTCGCCACGCCAGCGACGACACCGGCCTGATCCGCCTGCTGGCCGCCCGCCAGCCGGTCAACGTCTCCCCCGACTTCGCCTGCCTCTACACCCCCCACGAGACCTACCGCGCCTTCATGTATAACGTCTTCAACCGCGGCAGAGTCTTCATCGACAGCTACGGCCGTCCCGGCACCCGCTTCTTTCCTCTCCTGCTCGCCTACTTTCCGCTCAGCCTGCTCGCGGCCGTGAGCGCGTTGCGCCGACCGCGCCTGGTCCTGGGAGCCGCGCTCGCCGCGCCCATGCCCTTCGTCGCGGCAGCTCTGGCGCTGCGTCGCGAGCGCGCCACCGTGGCGGCGGCTGGCTGGGTGGGCCCCAACTGGCTGGCGGGGATGAGTATCGGCCTGTGGTACGGGCTGTGGCTGGCGCTGCGGGCGCGTTTCGGCCGCCACCAGAGCCGAGGCGCGAGGGCGACTCCCAATGCGGTGAACAAACCCTATTGACAACCGGCCCTTCTTCATAAAAGCTCTGCGCTGTGCTGAGCGGTGCCCACGCGACACAGCTCGCTGCCATCGCCACTGGAACGTCAGTTTTTCCCCAGTGAAAGGGCTCAGTAATCTTGAAAGACAGTTATCAACTTGTGTCTCTGACTAGTTGACTTGGATGAAACCGTGAAGCATACTAACCCCTTATACCTAGATTAAATGGAATGAGGCTATAATTTGAGCTCTGTCTTTGGTCGATCTGGGCCGCGTCATCCGCGCTTGACGAAGTGGGGTGGTCGCGCGATCCAGCTGGCGCTCGAGCGGGCTCTCGCCGCTCGGGGTCTGTATGGCGCTGAAAGCAAGCACGCACGCACGCGAGTCGCCGAGCTCGAACGGAGGATCCGTGCTGGCGAGGAGGCCTACGTGCTCGGCGTCAACACTCGAAACCACAATGCCGGAGCAGCACTTGTGCGGATTTCGGAGCGCGGTCGTATAGATATCATCTGCAACGAAGAGGAGGAGCGCTACAAGGCCCTAAAGCACTATGGGCAATACCCCGACTGCTCCATTGAGATCGTCAAGCAGAGAATGCGCGCGCTCGGTGTCGGACCAGAGGACCTGGCCGCATGTGTGAGTACTGCCAACTATGCCACAGGCTTCAATATAGGCAGGGTGAATCCGCTGCTGGAGGAGGCTCCCGCCAGTCTCGCCGTGCTCTGGCGAGAGAGATCCTTCACGAAAAGTACGCAGCCAGAGCTCCTGCCCGGCCGCAAGGGCTCGGCACTGTTCGACACCCCCGCCCAGATCGGGCGCCAGCTGGGGCTAGCTGGGCGTATGCCTGTGATCGGAGTTCGTCATCACGATACTCACGCCTACTTCAGCTATGCCGTGTCGCCGTTCGCCGCCTCTGCTGAGCCAACAATGATCGTAGTCGCCGACGCCGCTGGAGACGACTGTACGACCTCTACCTATCTTTGCCACGGCGGCCAAATCAAGCTGTTGAGTACGATGGGCACGAGTCGCTTCGACTCTCTCGGCACGATGTACATGGTGCTAAGCGTCACGCAGGGCGGCTGGCCGCCACTGAGTGCGGAGGGTCGCTACATGGGTGCGACGGCCTGGGGAGACGGCAGCCGGCTTACGAATCCGTACTACCGGCGGTTGAAATATATATTCCACCTGGCGCCAGAAGGTCAGGTCTATATCAACCGAGAATTCGCCAACTGGGTCAAGGCGTCACTGGATGAGCCCTATAGCAAAGAATTGATAGATATAATCGGTGAGCCGATCGCGCCGGAGTATATCTGGAACCCGGATGCCGTCCTGAACGTGGAGGACGTCCATCATCCGGAGGTCACACGTGATCGCGTCGACAAGGCGGCCGCTGTGCAGATGGTCTTTGAGGATGCACTCATGCATATCGTAGAGCACGTCATTCGCACAACCAGCAGTCATCAACTCATTCTCACCGGCGGCACGGCCCTGAATTGCGTCGCCAACACGCGCCTGCTGGAATGCTTCGGCGAAGACTGGTACAGTCGCAATCTCGGCCTCAAGAAGACGCGGCTGCACCTCTGGGTCCCACCGGTACCGGGCGATGCGGGCGCGCCGGTCGGTGCGGCCTACGCGTTTGCGATGCGCGCCGGCGCACAACCCGGCTCCCCCCTGCAGCACGCTTTCCACTGTGGCCTTGCGCCTGCGACCGCTGCTATCCGAGCAGCCCTTAGAACCGGGCCCCAGACGGGCAATATGTCCTTGGGCGACTGCTCAAAGCCCGATGTCCGAGCACGAACGGCCGACCTGCTCGCCTATCTGGTGGCCGATGACCTCATTGTCGGCCTCTACCAGGGCGTCGCCGAGACCGGCCCACGCGCCCTGGGGCACCGCAGCATACTCGCCAATCCGTGCAATCCGGACACGCGGCGACTGCTCAACGAACGCGTCAAGCACCGGGAACTGATCAGGCCGCTAGCTCCAATGTGCACGCTGGCCGCCGCCAAACGTTTCTTCTATCTGGAGGACGGGGTGTCAGACGACGAATACAATGCCTACAACTACATGGTGCTCACCGCACGCGCCCGTCCCGAGGCCCACGAGACGATCCCAGCAGTGATCCATCACGACGGCACTGGACGCCTACAGATCGTTCGCCCCGCCACCGATCCCTTCTGCCATGAGTTCCTGCGTGCAATGGGGCGCCGGGCAGAGGTCGAGGTGTCGGTGAACACCTCCCTCAACGTCGGCGCTCCGATCGCCCACACGCCAGAGCACGCAGTCCAGACGCTCGATCGTGCCCGCGGCATGGATGGTCTACTGATGATCGGTGACGACGGCGAGGCACTCCTGGTATGGCTCACCGACCGCACAGAGGCCCGCGAGCGGCTGACGGAGTCTCTTCGCGCGTGGGAGCAGGAGACCAGCTTCGAGTTGCCTGAGCCGGATCTCGTGGAGGGGGTCTGAGCAGCGGGGTCGAAGTCGGAGGCGCTCAAAAGCATCGCCGACCGAAAAGGGCCTCAATGGACGCCGACCTCGACCTGCTACTTACTACCGTTTACGTCACGGCTGACGATCTCCTGCCTGAACGGTCGAAAAACGCTAGGAGGAGCCATCACCACAGACGCGGAGGTCCACAGACGCGGAGGTCATAGCGCTCTGTGTTGCGCAGGCGATCATGGGGATACCGTCGGATCGGCGCTTCCTCGCGGTCGCTTTCAGCATCTGTGCCACCTGTGCCACCTGTTCCCCTGACCGGACCAAGAAGGACTAGATGCCGTTCGCAGGGAAGATATGCGCCGAGGCGTGGCGAAGCTAGGCGCCGGCAGCGACGGACCGGCGGCGCCGGAGCCAACCACGTCCGGCGGCGAACGCCGCCAGCATCAGCAGGATCGCGGCAGCCATGCCGGTGAGGACCCGACCCAGCACCACCGGTCCGCTGAGCTGGGGGCTGACCTCGAACGGGATCGCTCCGGAGCCGTCCTTGGTGCGTGCCAGCACGAGGGTTCCTTCGGCCGTACGCCCGACTATGTGCACGCCGCCGCCGACGTGGACGAAGTATGGGCCGCCAGAGATGTTCGTCGCGAACGGCTGCAGTCCCGGCGGAAACACACCACTACCGGCCAACCGATCGGTGTTCACCAGCGTGCTCGGGTTGAACGTGATAGTGCGTAGCGCGTTGACTACCGGCAGGCTGCGATCGCCGTAGTTGTTACGTGCGTTCCACGACCCAGGCATGGCTGGTGGCACGCTCGCCAGGACTTCAGAGCGGTCGGCGAACGAGTGGTACCAACCTTCGATGTTGGTGTGTGTGTTCGGGACCCACATTTGCCACGCGCAGAGCGCCACGCCGAACGCGAGAGTGACCGCCAGTCCGATCGCGAGAACGCGGTCCGCGCCCGTTGCGCGGCCGTTCTGTGCACGCCTGGTGAGAGCCAGGACTCCCAACAACACCAGCGCGGCGCAGGCCAGCACCACATAGGTTTGCAGCCGGTAGGGAAACTCGATCTCCTGGAACAGTTTTGGCAATCGTGAGTATACGCCTTCGGACATGATCACCACAAGCAGGCCGACAACCATGGCCAGTCCCGTCACGGCGCCCGCTCGCAAGCGCTTGTAGCGCCACCCAAGCGGTATCGCAAGCAAACCCCAAGCCAGAGCGATCACCGGCATCTGGACGAAGAGCGCCGGGGCTTCTGGATTGGGCGGCGCAGAGCGCAACGGGTCGAAAATCAAGCCCGCGGCGTTGTAGATAGTTGTCGCGCTCCAGGGAATGATGTCCGTGCTGATAAGCGTGTCGTGTGAGAAGCCAACATCGGGCACGAGGAACCAGCCGTTCAGACCGACCCCGAGCGCGATCAGTCCGGCGGCACCGGCCATCCTGCGCCATGGCAGTTCGCGCGAGCGTCCGCTCACAAGCCAATAGACCACAAGCGCGAGCACTGTCAAGGTGACGCCCAACAGGAGTGTGATGTTGTGGCTGCCGCTGAACACGACGGTCGCCGCCACAAGACAGACAGCCGGGGCGACGCGCGGGCGACCGCGCACGACTCGCAACGCCGAGGCGATCACGAGCGGCAGCATGGAGGTCGCCATGAACTCCGCCCACGCCCCTCGTCCGTAGAGGTCGGTGATGTTGTAAGCGCTCGTCACAAACACGATCGCCGGAGCATGCGCCGCCACGCCCCGCACGCCCAGCTGCCGGGCCAGCCAGAAAGGTCCTACATAGGACGACACGATCGCTGCGAGCGTAACGATTTCGAACGCGAGCACTGTCGAGCTGCCGAGGATCGCACCGAGCCCACCGACGATCGCAAACAGCGTTCCACCATAAAAAGCAAACAGAGGGTTAAAGACGACCTGCTGTGTTTGCAGGAACAAAGTCGGATAAAGATGCGCCGCTATCGCATGCTGCTCGTAAGCGGAAAGCCAGATGTCGTTAGTGAAGTCAGGAGAGAAACCGTCGCGGGTAAAAAGCAACGGCGCGGCGATAAACAGGAAGGCGAGCGCGCCGATCGCCAAGTCGACGAGGACTGGCTTGCCGCGTGCCGCGCGGATGGCCCCGCGCCACGCTCTCCGCACGCGCTCGCTCCAAATGGACTCACTCTGGGTGGACCGACTCCGCGTGCTCCTGCCCGGTGCGCGCTTGCGGGCGGAGCGGCCGCCTTTCGGCACGGTCGGGCTGGCGCGGAAGATCAGATCGCGTAGCGTCACCAAGCCCGTGTTCACCGTCCCACCGCCCCGCCGACCAGAAACGCCTCGGTCTCCCGCAGCGCGTGCTCGGTGCCGATCTCATAGAAGCGCTCGCTTGCCTCAAACCCCAACAGCTCCCCGCGCTGCGCGAGCTGCCCGTACAGCGCTGCGAGGTCGTTCTCCGCGGCCGGCGCGCGCGCCAGCGCGCGCGCGGTCAACCCGCCCAAGCCATAGTCGATCCAGCGCATCTCAGGCGAGGGCCGATGCTTGTCGTAGCGAAGCACCATGCCGTCGCGATAGGCCACGTTGGAGGCGCCCCAGCGGCCGTCGTTGCGCAGCACGCTCATCACCGCGGGCAGACCGCTCTCGCGCCAGCGGCGCGCCACGGCCCGATAGTCGATCCGCAGGTAGGTGTCGCCGTAAAGAATCAGGAAGCGCTCGCCCAGCAGCGGCAGCGCGCGCCGGATCGCGCCCAGCGTGCCGTCTCGCCCGGGGTCGGCGTCAAAGCTGTAGCGGATGTCGATCCCGAAACGCTCGCCGCCGACCCGCGCCCTAATCTGCTCGCCGCGGTAGCCGACGCACAGCACGGCCGCGCGCGCGCCGTGCCGTGCCAGCAGGCGCAGCTGATGCATCAGAAACGGCTTGCCCGCCACCTCCAGCAGCGGCTTGGGCGTTTCGCGCACGCGCTCGCCCAGGCGCGTGCCGAGCCCTCCCGCCAGGATGCATACGGGCGGCAGCTCATCCGCAGGGGCATGGGCGCCCTCACCCATCCGCCGACCCTCTGCGTGGAGGGATGTCGTCGGGGATCTCATCGCCCATCCTTCACTCGTCCCACCCGTGGCGGGACTCGACTATGTACTTGGGCCGGTGGCGCGATTCGTCGTAGATCCGGCCGACGTACTCCCCGATCACGCCGAGCGACAGCAGCTGGATGCCGCTGAAGAAGGCGATCACGATCACGATCGTGGGATTGCCGAGCGGGAAATTGGCGCCGCCGAGCTTCAGCGCGAGATAGACGACCGCGAGCAGGAAGGCGATCCCGGACAGGGCGATCCCGAGGATCGAGATCAGCTGCAGCGGATAGCGCGAGAAACCGACGATTCCGTTCAGCCCGATCACCAGCGAGCCCCAGAAGCGGTTGTACTTGCTCGTTCCCGCCGCCCTGGAGGCTCGGTCATAGAGGACGCTCGTCTGGCGGAATCCGACCAGACCGACCAATCCGCGCAGAAACCCGTGGCTCTCCTGCAACGACACCACGTTGTCGACGACGCGGCGGCTCATCAGCCGGAAGTCCCCCGTGTTCGGCGGGATCTCGACGTCCGCTATCCCTTTCATCACCCTGTAGCCGATGGCCGCCACGATGCGCTTGGGGATCGTCTCGCCCGCGCGCGTGCGCCGCTGCGCGTACACGACGTCGTATCCCTCGCGCCAGCGCGCGACCAGCTCGAGGATCAGCTCGGGGGGATCCTGCAGATCGCAGTCGATCACCACCACCGCATCCCCGCCGGCGACCTCCAGCCCGGCGATCGTCGCCATCGGCTGCCCGAACCTGCGCGAGAAGCGCAGCATCTTCACGCGCGGATCCTCTTCGCGCAGCTCCAGGATCAGCTCTTCGGTGCGATCCGTGCAGGGATCGACGCTGAAGATCAGCTCCCACTCCAAGTCGAGTGGCTCCATGACCTCGCGCAGGCGCTCGTACACCAGGCGAACGTTGTCCTGCTCGTTGTAGGCGGGGACGACCACGCTCAGCGTCTTGCCCGCCGCTCCGTCCGCCCCGCCGCTCGAGCCATCCAGCTGCGCGGAGTCGCTCAGCTGCGCTGGGCGTCTGCGCTGCGCCAGGCGTCTCAGCTGCGCGGAGCCTCTCAGCATCGTGCGGGGGCTCGGCGAGTCAGGCATCGCCCCAGTCCAGTCCCCGGTCGCGCGGCACGATGCGCCGCAGGGTGAACAGGTCGGAGTCGAGCTCGGTGCGGCGCCCGGGCAGCTCAGACCACGGGTCCCACACCGCGCTGAGCAGCTTGCCGGTGATGCCGTCGCTGGCGGCCGACCCCAAAAAGACGGCGAGCTCGGCCCCTCGCCGCAGCGGGACTCCCCCGTCCTCGCTCTGCGCCAGCGCGCGGCGATGGTAGTCCGCCCCGACCCGCTCCGGCCCGGCGGCGAGCACCTCGGCGAGCATCCGCGTGTTGAGCGCTCCGGGCGCGATCGCGTTGACGTCGACGCGGTGCTCGCGCAGCTCGCAGGCAAGCGTCTCGGCGAAGCGCACGACCGCCGCCTTGGAGGCAGCGTACGCGCTCAGTCTCGCCAGCGGAGCAGTGGCGCCGCCTCCGGAGAGCTGGACGATCTTGCCGTAGTCCCGCGCCGCGAAGTGAGTCGCCGCGGCGCGGGCCGGCAGGACGGACCCGAACAGGTTGATCTCGATCGCCCGCACCCACTCCGCCCAGTCCACCTCGGCGACGTTTCCCTTGGGGCCGTAGACGCCGGCGTTGCAGACCAGGATCGTCAGCCCGCCCAGGCCCGCGATGGCCCCGTCCACCAGGCGCCGCACGTCCTCGGGTACGGACACGTCGGCGACCTCGCCCAGCACCCGCTGGCCCGGCGCGGCCCGCTCGGCCAGCTCCGCGATGGCGTCCTCGACGGCGTCGGAGTCGCGCCCGCAGACGCAGAGGCCGGCCACCCCGGCATCGATGTAGGCCCGCGCGATCTCCAGACCCAGACCCCGCGTGCCACCGGTGATCAGCGCGCTGCGGCCGTCCAGCGCGTGATCGATCCCCGCACGAGCTCCGTCGCCGCTCATCCCACCGCCTCCCGCGCCTCGTGTTGGAAGGCGACCGGGTCTGGCGGTGCCGATGGCTTGCCGACCCAAACGTGACGCACCCCCGGATAGGCGGCCAGCGCGCCGCACAGCAGCCCAGTGGGATCGACGACCACCGGCTGGGCGAGGGCGCCGAGCAGCGCTTGCGCGGGCACCTCGCGATAGTCCGGCCATGGCGTGCAGACCACGAGCGCATCGGCCCCGGCCGCGGCCTGCAGGGGAGCGGCGCACAGCTCGATCGCCCCCGGAAGGTCGCGGGGAAGCGCGCGCACGGCCGGATCGTTGACTCGCACCACCACCCCGACGTCGGCCAGCCAGCGGCACAGCTCGACGGCGCTCGAGTGGCGCAGCGTGTCGGTTCCGGGCTTGTAGGTCAGCCCCCAGACCGCCACGCGGCGCCCGGCGAGTCTCCCCTCCCCGCCGAACAGCTCCAGCAGCTTGCGGTGTGTCCACTGCCCATGCGCGGCGTTGCCTGCGACCACGCCCGCGAACACGTGCGCCGGAAGCTCGTGGCGCTCGGCCAGGGCTCGCAGAAAGCCGAGGTCGCGCGCCAGCGTCCCACCCGCGAATGCGGCTCCCGGGCTCAGATACGCTCGCGGTCCGATGCGGCGGTCGCTCTTGAGGCCGCGCGCGACCTCCGCGGCGTCGGCGCCGACCGACTCGCAGACGCCGGCCACCTCGTCGATGAACGCCACCGAAGTCGCCAAGAAGCCGTTCAGCGCATGCTTGGTCATCTCGGCCGACTCCACCCGCATCCATTGCACGTCGTCGCTGAACGGGGCCAGCAGCTCGGCCAGCTCGCGCCGATCCCGCTCGCTGCGCACGCCGGCCACGATCCGGTCGGGCGCGTGGAAGGACTCCAGAGCGGCGCCGAGGCGCAGGTTCTCGGGTATGCACGCAAAGCGCAGATCCCGACGATCGCGCCCGGCGACGCAGCGCGCCCGCAGAGCGGCGACGCTGCCGGCCGGCAGCTGGGAGGAGACGATCACGAGCGCGCCGTCGGGCAGCGGCGCGAGCAGCTCCTGCACGCGGTCAAGGACCCAGTCGACGTCGGCATTGTCCTCGTCGTCGACCGGCGTGTCGAAGGTCACCCACGCCCGCCCGGCGCCTGCGAGCTCGCGTGGCTCGGTTGTGAAGCGCAGGCGCGCGGCATTGCGTGCCAGCAGCTCGGCGAGACCCGGCTCGGACACCGGCGGGCGCCCCGCTGCGAGGGCCGCGACGACGGCGGGGTCGGGGTCCACGGCGATGACCTCATAGCCCGCCTCGGCCAGGCAGGCGGCCGTCACGCTGCCCAGGTGCCAGAGCCCGATCACCCCGATCGGAGAGCTCATGCCGCGCTCCTTGCGTAGGCGTTCTCGACCTGGTCCCAGGCATAGCGGGCGGAGCGCAGGTCGCCCAGCAGCGGCCGTCCGTCGCCGGCCCGCACCGCCGCGGCGAAGTGTCGCCATTCGGCCGTCCAGGAGTCGTCCCCGTCCGGATAGGCGAGCTCCTCGACGTCCGGCGGCCCCAGCTCCGGGCGCATCCGGTAGATCCGCAGCCGCTGGGGCCCGTAGGAGCGCGTCAGCCCATCCACCTGGAGCTTCGCCGCGCGACAGAACACCTCCAGCGAGAAGAGGTTCTTCCACTCGGTCCAGCTGACGTGCAGCATCGCCCATGGGCCGGTGCGCGCCCGTGGCTCGCCGAGGATCAGCGCCGCGTTGTCCTCCACGGGAGCGTCCCAGAACTCGGTCCGCAGCAGCGCGCAGTTCAGCGGCAGTGGACCGGCGAGCCAGTGGCAGAGGTCGAGCAGGTGCATTCCCTGGTCGATCAGCTCGCCGCCGCCCGAGCGCGCCGGGTCAGCGCGCCACTCGCGGTCATAGCCGGGTCGCCCTCCGTGCCCGTAGCGGGCGCGCAGGTGCATGAGCTCGCCATGGCGCCCGGACTCGACCTCCTCGGCGACGCGCGCCAGCCCGGGATGGAAGCGGTGGTTGAAGCCCACCTTCACGAGCCGCCCACTGGCGCGCTGGCACTCGATCAGGCGATCGACCTGGGCGCTCGAGATCGCGGCCGGCTTCTCCACCAGCACGTGCGCTCCGCCCGCCAGCGCCAGCTCGGCCAGCTCGGCCAGCCGATCGTGGACAGTAGCCACCACGACGACCTGCGGCCGGTGGTCCAGCAACTCCGCGAACGTCGCGCACGGCCGGCAGCCATACCTCTCCGCCAGGCTCCTCTGGGCATCCCCCTGGATGTCATGGCAGGCGATGAGCTCGTCGCCCGCCAGCGTGATCGCGTCAGCTCGCTTGGCCCCGATCAGGCCGCAGCCGACGATCGCCACGCGCAGCGGGCTCATCTGGCTGCCGGCGCCCGTGTGCCCCGTGCGGCTGGTCCGGGGCGTCTCATGCGTACTCATCCGCATAGGCTCCACCGAACTCGAAGTCGAAGGCGAGCTCGGACGAGCCCGCCGCCACCATCGCCTGCCGAGTCTCCTCGGGATCGCGAGTAAGCAGCAGCAAAAAGCCGCCGCCACCGGCGCCGACGAGCTTGCCGCCGATGACGCCGTTGCGTCGGGCGAGCGCGTAGAGGTTGTCGATGCGCTCGTCGGTCATGCCGGGGGAGCGAGCACGCTTGTGTTCCCAGTGCTCGTGCATCAGCTCGGCGTAGTCCTCGAGCGCGCCGGCGCTCAACAGCTCGTGGCTGAGGAGCCCGAGATCCTTGGTGCGATGGAGGTTCTCGAGCATCGCCACGTCGCCGGCCTTCGAGCGCTTGTCCTGATCGGCCAGCACGTTCGAGGCCGAGCGCGCCTCACCGGTGTAGAACAGCAGCAGCCGATCGCGCATCCGCCGCAGCACGTCGGGGTCGAGCTCGAGCGGCTCGACCTCGACGCGATCGTCTGGACGAAACGTGTATGCACAGATTCCGCCATGGGCCGCCACGTAGGGGTCCTGCTTGCCGACCGGCTCGCCGAGCACGTCCATCTCGATCTCGCACGCCAGCTCGGCGAGGTCTCCAGGGGCGATCGCCGTGCAGCGGGCCCGCGCCAGGCCCTTGAGCAGGCAAACCGTGTAGGCGCCGGAGGAGCCCATGCCGGTCCCCGCCGGCACGTCGGCCACCGAGGCGATCTCCAGGGGCTTGCCGCTCCAGTGACGGGTCAGGCTCTCGCGCAGGATCGGGTGGCGGATCTGAGCCACCTCCTCGACCTCCTCGAACTCCGAGTACTTCATGCGGTAGCGGTGCTGAAAGGTCGTGTGGGTGAGCATGTAGGCGTACTTGTCGATCGCTCCCGAGACGAGGAAGCCACCGTGCTCGCGGTAGTAGGAGGGCAGGTCGGTGCCGCCACCGCCCAGCGAGATGCGCAGGGGAGCGCGGCTGAAGATCACGCTCATGCGGCCTGCTCCTCGCGGTCCCGCCACACGTGCTCGTTGGCGTCCAACCACTGCAATGTGCGCTTGATCGCCTGGCCGATCGTCAGCCGCGGTCTCCAGCCGAGCCCGCGGATACGCGCCGTGTCGAGTGAGATCAACGGACTGTCGCCCGTCCATCCGCGGCGTCCGCCGGCGTATTCGATGCGCGGCGACAGCGACAGGTGCTCGGTGATGATGCGCACGGAGTCCGTGACCAGGACGGTTTCCTCCGTGCCCAGGTTGTAGATGTGCGCGCCAGGCTCTGAGCGATGGCGCTCGACGGCGGTGAGGATCGCGCTCAGGCAGTCATGCACGTACAGATAGGACTTCTCCTGCCGACCGTCGCCCAGCACCCGCAGGCGGCTGGGGTCGCGCTTCAGCGCGCGGTAGAAATCGAAGACATGCCCATGCGTGTAGCGCTCTCCGAGGATCGAGACGAAGCGGCAGATCAGCCCGGTGAAGCCATAGCCGGCGGCGTACGCAGCGATCAGGCTCTCCCCGGCGAGCTTGGATGCCGCGTACAGCGACGTCTGGATCGGAAAAGGCGCGTCCTCGGGTGTGGGGAATACCTCGGGCTCGCCGTAGACAGAGCCGGTCGAGGCGAACACGATCTTCTTCACTGCCTGCGCCCGCATGGCCTCGAGCACGTTCGACGTCGCGATGGTGTTCTGCTCGAGATCGCGCCGCGGATGGTCGAGGCCGCTGCGCAGGTCGGCGTTTGCCTGCAGGTGAAAGACCCAATCGCAACCGGCGACGGCGTCTTCGACGATGTCGGCATCGAGGACATCGCCCTCGAGGAGTCTCACACCATCGGCCTGCGCCAGCTCCGCGACGAACTCGCGGCGACCGGTGCTGAAGTTATCGAGGATCACCACCTCCACGCCCCCGGCCACCAGCTCCTCGGCGAGGTTGCTGCCGATGAATCCGGCCCCGCCGGTAACGCACGCCCGTCTCACCGTGGACCTCCTGAGGCGCGCGCTTCGATAATCATGATGCAAAGGGATGTGCGCCGCATCTAGAGAGTGAAGCCCGCGGCGAGCGCGTCGGCGTGGAACATCCGGACGGTCTCGAGTGAGAACTGCTCGAGGCTCTTGCCGAGGCCATCGAGCTTTTTCAGCAGATCGTGGGTGATCGTGATGATGTGACAGCCGACCTCGTTGGCCTGAATCAGGTTGAGAATCTCACGCGGCGAGGCCCAGATGAGCTCCGAGTCCGGCGCCTGGCGCATGATCTCCAGCGAGCGTGCGATTATCGGCATCGGATCGACCCCGGCATCCGCGATACGCCCGGCGAAAACCGAGATGTAGGACGGCGCCCCCTCGGCCACGGCCGCGGCGATCAGCTCGACCTGGGCCGTCGTGAACAGCGCCGTCACGTTTACTTTGATCCCGTCCTCCGACAGCTCTCGTACCAGGGGCGCCATCGACTCTCCCCCTGTCGAGGTAACGGGGATCTTGACGTATACGTTGTCTGCCCAGGACGCGATCCTGACGGCCTGCCTGCGCATCTCCTCGGCCTCGTCGGCGAAGACCTCGAATGAGATCGGATGCGTGTTTACATGCTCGAGCAGATCCCGCGCAAAGCGCTCATAGTCGGTCAGCCCGACCTTGTGCATGAGCGTCGGGTTGGTGGTGAATCCAGCGATGCGCGGATCCGCGGCGAGCGCGAGAATGCCGTCGAGGTCGGCGCCATCGGCGAATATGCGTGTCGTGATCTGATCGAGCATGGCAATCCCTGAATGAGGGCCACCATAACGGCACCAGTCAAATCAGATTGTTTCTGACATTCGGACAGTGAGTCTCGCCGCTCCGTCGGCGAGATCCTCGGCGAGGAGATCGGGGGCAACCGCCCGCAAACGCTTGTGAACGCTGCCGGGATGGCTGATCAGGAGAGTCATGCAACCGGCTGCTTTTCCGGCCGCGATATCGGCGTCGGTGTCTCCGACCATCCACGAAGCACTCAGATCGATCGCGAGGGCGCGAGCAGCGTCGAGCAGCATCCCGGGCGCGGGCTTGCGACAATCGCACGGCCGGGAAAGATCCGGCACGACTCCATGCTCGTGGTGCATGCAGAGGTGCGATGCCGCCAGCCTCACACCCTGCTCGCAGAGCAGCTCCACCACGCGGTCGTGAACGCCGAGCAGCTGGGCGACCGAGACCCTGCCCTTGGCCGCCGCCGGCTGGTTCGAGACGCACACCAGCACAAATCCGAGTCGCTCAAGGCGCACAGCCGCCGCGGCAGCGCCAGGCACCAGGCGCACATCGGCGACACTCAACGGGGACTCCGGCGCGCCCGAGATGGGATCCGCAACCAGCTCGTTCAAGACCCCGTCTCGGTCGAGGAATGCCGCGGCGCGGCCATGTGCGCTGACCATCGCGATCGCGCTCAGGAATTGGAGAGGGCGCCGAGCCCGAGCGACTCCCAGTGCCCCGCTTTGACCGCCAGCGCCGGATGTGAGACGAGCGCGTGCCACACCACCGCCTGAAAGGACTCGACTAGAGGGGTGCGCAGCGCGGGCGGAGGCTCGAGCAGGATCGCCACGTCCGCCAGCTCGGCCAGCGTGCCGCCGGGCGCTCCGACGACGCCGTAGATGGCCGCTCCGGCGTCCCGCGCGGCCTCCATAGCGCGCACGAGATTCGTCGAGACGTTGTGCTCGCGCGACCCGCCGCCGACCGAGAAGACGAGCAGGGCGTCGCGCTCGCGCAGCCGCGAGATCTCCAGCCATCCGCTGAACGACGTCTCCCAGCCGTCGTCGTTCGTGCGCGCCGTGAGCTCGGAGACGTTGTCGGTCGGCGCATAGCTCTCCAGGGCGCAGAGCTTGCGAAAGTCGTTGACCGCGTGTCCGGCGTGGCCGGCGCCGCCGCCCACCCCCAGCACGAACAGGCGCCCTTCCCGCGCGCGAATCCCAGCGAGCGCGTGCGCCAGCTCGTCGATCTGGCGAGGATCGACGGCCTCGGCCAGCCTCGCCGCGGCCGCAAGGTAACGGACGCTGTGCTCGCGGACGCTGTCCTCGCCCTCCGGCGCATCGCTCACGACCGGGCTCACCGTACGCTCGTCTCCCAGGTGCGCTCGTGCGCGGGCAGGTCGGAGTCGGAGTCCCCTCGTCGCGCGGTCATACGACCGTCGCGCTCGTTCACGCCGTCGCGCTCGTCCGCGGCCAGATCCCAGCCGGGCGCGGCCGGACGCCCGTCGCGCTCGCCCAGCAGCGCGATCTCCTGGAGCAGCACGATCACGCGACGCTCGAGTTTGCTGACGCGCACGGAGAAGTGCAGGAGCAGGAAGACCACGAACAGAATGCCGAAGAAGTAGAGCGTGCTGGCCTGAGAGCTAGCTCCGATGAAGTGGGCGAGATCGTGCAGCAGTCCTTCCCAGGCGGCCAGCAGGAGCAGCGCCAGGGCGGTGGCTACCCACAGCACCGAGTACTCCTCCTTCAGGTGGCGGCGGCGGACGAGCTCGATTATGAATATGAGCAGCGCCAGGCTGCCCGCGATCGCGACGATGCGCAGGTTGGTGCTGATCATGGCGCGAGCTTTGCCTGCGGGATGACCTTCACTCCCCGCCGCAGCAGCGTA
>Ga0210408_10001758_pt1 | contig 21970 bp, 21 predicted proteins | sample IncBWH4MmetaG_FD_155471 | JGI IMG/M metagenome (GOLD analysis project Ga0210408, IMG submission 155471) | Forest soil microbial communities from Barre Woods Harvard Forest LTER site, Petersham, Massachusetts, United States - Inc-BW-H-4-M | ecosystem: Environmental > Terrestrial > Soil >...
AAGCGGCACGCTGGCCACGAGGACAAGATGGTGGTCGTGAAGTCAGCGCAAAGCGCCTAGAGGCCGTTTTCCCTGGCGACAAGGTCGTCGATCGTCCTTGACGATTTTCTGATCGAGGTGTTTGATCATTTGGTCCTTTGCCCCGTTCAACGAGCGGCGGAGCCAAAACGGTTCCCGCTTTTTTCCGCCTGTCACGCGTTGACAACGGACATAGCGGAGCCCACCCCAGCATCGCCGCCTGATGAGTGGCAATAGATGCGAGCAGCGCACGCTGCGGCAGTGGCGATGCAATGCCCCTGCGCGCGCGAGGTGCTGGTTTCTTGCCGTGATCGAACTTCAGACCGAGGAGGAAACGAGGGGGAAACATGATCGAGGGTAGATACGACTCGCGCACCCTGGCAAACATGAATGTCGCGCTCGACCGTGTTTTCGAGAAGGCCGCGCATGGTGAGGATTACGCGGTCCGCAAACGCGTCGCCAAGCAGATCATCAGATGCGCCAACAGCGGCAAGACGACGCTCAGCGATCTGACCGCCGGTCAGCGCGCACTGATCAAGGTCGCGGCCGCGCCGAACGCGCCGAACTAGGGCATGATCAGGAAAAAGCCTGCCTCGCACTTGATGCGGGGTGGGAACCGGTTTTCCCTCGCGACAAACGCGAAGCGTCTGCGCGGAGATCATGCTCAAACAAAGAGGTAAAATCATCCCGCAGCCGCATCGGCGCCTACGCCGAGCGCCCGCGCGCGGATTTGCGCGATCACGCGCTTGAGCGCGGCTTGTCGCGGATCGGGCATGGCGGCAGCGCGCGCCTCCGTCACTGCGCCGGCGAGGTCTGCGAGCGGCAACGCGGCATCGAAGGTCGGTTTCGCCAGGCCATTGATGATCGCGTGCCAATCGGCGAGCCCCTGACGGTAGCGACCGCCATAACCCTCGACCATGGTCGCGGTCTGAACGATCGCGAAGGTTGCCTTCGGCTGCTTCGCCAGACTGCGCGCGATCATGTGCAGCCAGCGCTCGACCCAGGCGCGTTCCTCGCCATAGCGGATCGAAAACAACCGCCAGCGGCGCAGCCACGCCTCGACCTTCAACCGCCGAATGCCCCATTGGCTCACCGTGCTGAAAGGAATCGAGACCTGCTTGTGCGCCCACCCTAGCCTGTTGAGCACCTCGAGCACGGGTTCGGCGGCCACCGCGGGGAGCGCATCGACCAGTTCATCGAACCGCAGTTTCCTGATGTCGGTGGATCGAAGCTGACCGTCGCTGTCCCGGAACTCGGCGAGCTTTAATTGCGCGATCCGGATCGCATCCTCATAGGCCATCCGGTTCGCCATCAATCGCGCGATCTCGCAGAAGGTTGCGGCATCGACGTCCTGGCGGCCGACGAAGCGCCGCAACCGCTCGACATAGAGTTTCGCGTAGGCGGCGCCCTGATAATCCATCAACAGATGGATGCCGTCACCGACGATGGACGAGGCGCCGTCGGGCAAGCCGTCCGGCAGGAACGGCGGCGAGTGGTCCTGTTCATCGAGGAAATCGGCGAACAGATAACGAAGCGAAGACAACAGGCCGTCGTCCGACACGACAATACCCCCGGTCATCACGCGGGCGTCGGTGCAGCGCCGGGCATCACCGCCGTCTGCTGCGCCAGCCGCTGCTCCAGCGTGCCGATATTCTGAAACAGCCGCGCGCTGGCAAGGCGCAAAAAATAGAAGCCGAAGGCGGGATTCTGCACATACAGTTCCTCGACCTTGCTGTAGCTGACGCTGAGAATGAGACCAGGCTCGACGCATTCCAGCGTCTGGGTTCGCATGTTCGACGGTGACAACATGCCGAGTTCGCCGACGATGGCGCCAACCGGCAATTCGATACCAGATTCCACGAGCTTGAAGCGGCCGCTGACGATGTAGAGCATGTCCTCGGCCTTCTCATCCTTGTAGAAAAGCACTTCGCCGGCTTCGCATCTGCGCTCGGTCATGAAAGGCTTCAACCACTCCATCGACAGATCGCTGTTGACGGACTTTCTGACGTCGCGCACGAGCTGCAGCATCTGGTGCAGCCGATACGAATTGAGCGCCAGCACGACCGACTGCACCAGGATGACCAGGAAGTTGTGGCTCGGAATCGCCGTCGTGATCAGAACGAGGTTGGTGAGGATGCCGAAGACCCGTAGCGGGATCATCGTCCGCATCGTGGTGGTGGCGACCACAAAGATCGACGCAAACAGGGTGCCTGCGGTCCCTGCGTGCTCTGCGAGATGTGAGGTATCCATCGGGTCAACCAAATTTATTAAAGGAGAGAGCGGGCGCGCCGGTTATTTCCAGCGCGGCCGCCATCATAATGTCCACGGGGGCTTTGATATACGCGCAAAAAGGCCGCGTTTCGTTAAGGATTCGGGTTGTTCCGGTCAAATTGCCTCAAATCGGGCGCCTTCACGCAGTGATTGGCGCGACGCAGCGAAAGGCTCCGTTGCATGGCGAAAAAAAGAGGGTGAATGCCGATAACGCTGTTTTCCAGCCGTCGTTGACGGCCTCCCCCCAGTGGGGGCACTTTGTGCGGCGCGGCCAAGCCGTGCCGCATCTGTTTCTCGTTGAGCCTTAAGGCCGCTTTTTTCGAATGTCCAAGCCGCGCACGTTTCCAGCTCTGACGCTATTCATGGTGGCGACGGCCGGCCGCAACATGACCAAGGCAGCCTATGTCGCCGTCCTGACCGGCGTCGTGATGATGGTGCTGCTGACGGTGAACCCCGCCTATGAGGCGGCGCATCACTGGGTCGACGCGGTGCTGTGGGCGTGTCTGGCCTTCTTCCTGTTCGAATGGGTGGTCCGGCTTCAATACGCGTTTCACGCGCATCGCGGCTGGAGTTACGCGCTGTCCGGCCGCGGGCTGCTCGACGCCGTCTCCGCGATCGCGATACCGATCGCTCTGGTGCTTGGTGCCGATCCCAAATCAGCCTGGCTGCTCGGCATATTCTGGATGTTCAAGGTGGTCCCGGGGATTCCGGGACTGCGCCAGTTGCGCCGGGTGCTGGTCCTGGAATCAGGGCCGCTGTTGAGCGTGCTGGTGATTTTCCTGATGGTGCTGTTCCTGGCTGCGGTGACGATGTATTTTCTGGAACGCGACGTCCAGCCGAACAATTTCGACAGCGTGCCCGCGGCCCTGTGGTGGGCGGTCGTCACCTTGACGACCGTGGGATATGGCGACGTGGTGCCGATCACGCCGCTCGGCCGACTGGTCGCTGCATTGGTGATGATCTGCGGCCTCGGCGTATTCGGGCTGTGGACCGGTATCCTGGCCACCGGATTTGCCGCCGAAACCCGGCGCGACAATTTCCTCAAAACCTGGGATTCGGTGAGCAAGGTGCCGTTCTTCGCCGCGCTCGGCCCGGCCGCGATCGCCGACGTGACGCACATGTTGCGCACCATGGACCTGCCGGCGCGCACCATGATCATCCGCAAGGGGCAGCAGGGCGACTGCATGTATTTCATCGCCGCCGGCGAGGTCGAAGTCGATCTGCCGGGCAAGAAGGTCAAGCTTGGCGACGGCGCGTTCTTCGGCGAGATGGCGCTGCTCGGCAGCAATACGCGCTCCGCCAATATCATGACGACGCGGGTGTCGCGGCTTTTGGTGCTCGATCTGGTCGATTTCCGCCTGTTGATGGCGCGCCATCCCGATCTCGCCGAGACCATCGATGCCGAAGCCAAGCGGCGCGCGCTGGAGAACAGATGATGCAAGTCCAATCCGCAGCAGTCGAGGCGGCAACGCCACCGGTGCTCGAACTGTCTGGCGCGCGCGCCATCATCCGCCTCAACCGGCCGAAACATCTGAACCGGCTGCAGGCGGAAGATCTCGAAATATTGCTGGGCCTGTTCGACCGCATCGAGGCCGATCCCGCGATCCGGGTGTTGGTCGTGACCGGAACCGGCAGGGCTTTCAGCGCCGGCTATGATCTGAACTCGGTCGCCGAGCGCGCCGTCGGCGCCGATGAAGAGAAGAGCGCCGGCTCGGCGTTCGAAGTGGTCGTCAACCGGCTGGAGGATCTTCGCGTGCCAACGATCTGCCGGCTCAATGGCGGGGTCTATGGCGGCTCGACCGATCTGGCGCTGGCCTGCGATTTCCGGATCGGCATCGACACCGGCGAGATGTTCATGCCGGCAGCGCGGCTGGGGCTGCATTATTACAAGAGCGGCATCGCCCGCTACGTTTCGCGGCTCGGCGCCGACAACGCCAGGAAGCTGTTCCTGACCGCGGAGAAGATCAGCGCGCCGGAAATGCTGCGGATCGGCTATCTCACCGCCATGGTGCCGGCCGAGTCGCTCGACGAGGAGGTGGACCGGCTGGCGAAATTGCTTGCCGGCAACGCGCCGGTGGCGATGGCCGGCATGAAGCGCACCATCAACGAGATCGCCCGCGGCAAGCTCGACGAGGCGGCCGCCGATCAGCGTGCCCGCGACAGCATGCGCGGCGCCGAGATCAAGGAAGGCGTGAGGGCGTTTGCCGAGAAGCGCCCGCCGAAGTTCTAGCCTCTTCCCCTCTCCCCTTGTGGGAGAGGGTGGCTTCGCGAAGCGAAGGCGGGTGAGGGGTCTCTCTCCGCGGATGCAGACCCCTCATCCGCCCACGATACTTCGTATCGCGGGCACCTTCTCCCACAAGGGGAGAAGGAAGCAAAAAGCTACTCCTCAACAAACGTCACGGTATCGGCGACGCTGGCGCGCGAGGTGCGGTAGCTGTTGACCTTGTGGGCATGGTCCGCGAACCCGAACGAAATGCCGCAGACCACACGGCGGTCGTCCGCAAGATTGAAGTGGCGGCGGATCAGCGCCGAATGGCGCGCCAGCGCTGCCTGCGGAATGGTGCCCAGCCCAAGCGCCTGGGCCGCCAGCAAGAAATTGCTGACATAGGCGCCGCAATCGATCGCGCCGTACACCCCGAGCGGCTCGTCGGTATGGATGATGGCGACATGCGGCGCGCTAAAGAAATTGTAATTCTCCAGCGCCTGTTTTGCATAAGCGGCCTTGTCGCCTCTGATAATGCCGAGCGTGTTGTAAAGCTGAAAGCCGCTCTCGCGGCGGCGTTCGAGATAAACCCCGAGATATTCGCGCGGCGGCGGGAAGTCATGGCCGTCGGGGGCGCCGGACGCCGCCTCCGCATAGATCAGCTTGCGGAAACGTTCCTTGGCCTCGCCGCTTGCGATCAGAACCTGCCACGGCTGGCTGTTGCACCATGACGCGGTGCGTTGGGCTACGGTCAGCACATGCTCGATGGTTTCGCGCGGGACTTCTCGCGGCAGAAAGGCGCGCACCGAATAGCGCTCGTTCAGAAGCTCTTCGAGCACGCCGATGCGGTCTTCCGTCGTATAACGCGCCTCTGGCACCTTTGCCGCGTCATCCATGATCAGCGCCCTTTCGTCGGGATCTTGTTGAACGGAACGTCTTTGTCGACGCGGATGTCGCCGGGCAGCCCCAGCACGCGCTCGGCGATGATGTTGCGCAGGATTTCGTCGGTGCCGCCGGCGATCCGCATCGACGGCGAAGACAATAGCATCTGCTGGAACTGGCCGCGCGCCTCTTCCTCGGCATCGCCGGTGAAAACGCCGGCCGCGCCTTCAAGATCCATCGCGTAGGTCGCGATGTCCTGCAGCATCGAGCCCGCGACTAGCTTGCCGATCGAGTTTTCGGGTCCCGGACGCTCGCCTTTCGAAAGCGCCGAGATCGCGCGGTAGCTGGTGTATTTCAGGCCGCTTGACTTCACCGCCCAGCTCGCGAGTTTCGAGCGGGTGGCGCGGTCGTCGATCGCAAGGCCGTCTTCCGTCATCAGGTTGGAGCAGAACTCGAACATTTCGGGGAAACCGGTCGCAAGCCGCGAGCCAATCGACATCCGCTCGTTCATCAGCGTGGTCAGCGACACATTCCAGCCGTCGCCTATCGCGCCGAGGCGCTGATGATCGGGGATCACCACGTCGGTGAAATAGACCTCGTTGAATTCCTGCATGCCGTTGGCCTGCTTGATCGGCCGCACTTCGACACCTTTGCTTTTCATGTCGAGGAAGAACATGGTCAGGCCCTTGTGCTTGGGCACATTGGGATCGGTGCGGGTGATCAAAAGGCCATAGTCGGAATAATGCGCGCCGGAAGTCCAGATCTTCTGGCCGTTGATGATCCAGTTGTCGCCCCGCTTTTCGGCGCGGGTGCGCAGGCCTGCGACGTCGGAGCCGCCGGCCGGCTCGGAGAACAACTGGCACCAGATCTGCTCGCCGGAGGCGAGTTTCGGCAGATAGTGGCGTTTGTGTTCCTCGGAGCCATAGGCCATCACGGTCGGCCCGCACATGCCCTCGCCGATTTGAAACGGCTGCGTCAGCTTGCCGTAGACGCCCTCTTCCTGCTGCCAGATCACGCGCTCGATCGGGGTAGCGCCGCGGCCACCATATTCCTTTGGCCAATGCAGACAGGCCCAGCCGCCCTCGGCCTTCTTCTTCTGCCAGGCCTTGCCGACGTCGACGATGTCGTGCTTTTGCAGGCGGATGCGGCCGAGCGAGGATTTGGAAAGCTCCGCCTCGAGCTCCTTCGGCGCGTTGGCGTCGATCCATTTGCGCGCGGTTGCGCGGAATTCGGCTTCCTGCGGCGTGTCATCGAAGTTCATGGCGGCTTCCTCTGCGTAGGGTGGGCTGAGCGAAGCGAGCCCACCATTTAAGCGTGACGCGGTGGGCAACGCTGCGCGATGCCCACCCTACGAAATCGGTTATCTTCCCTTGGTCGGTATCTTGTTGAACGGCACGTCCTTGTCCACGCGAATATCGCCAGGTAACCCCAGCACGCGCTCGGCGATGATGTTGCGCATGATTTCATCGGTGCCGCCTTCGACCCGGGTACCTGGGGCGCGCAGCAGCATTGCCTGGAATTTGCCAGTGGCTTCCGCATCGTCAGGCCCGCTCAGCACGCCGGCGGCGCCTTGCAGATCCAGCGCGAAGGTCGCAACGTCCTGGACCATCGATCCCGCGACCAGTTTGCCGATCGAATTCTCAGGGCCCGGGCGCTCGCCTTTCGATAGCGCCGAGATGGTGCGCATGCTGGTATATTTCAGCCCGCTTGCCTTTACCGCCCAGTTCGCCAGCTTCGAACGCACATTGCGGTCGTCGATCGCAAGGCCATCTTCCAGCATCAAACTGCTGCAGAACTCGAACAATTCCGGAAAGCCGGTCGCGACTCCTGCGCCGATCGACATCCGTTCATTCATCAGCGTGGTCAGCGAGACATTCCAGCCATCGTTGACCTCGCCGAGGCGTTGCGAGTCGGGAATCTTCACGCCGGTGAAATAGACCTCGTTGAAATCGGATTGGCCATTGGCCTGCTTGATCGGCTTGATCTCGACGCCCGGGCTCTTCATGTCCAGGAAGAACATGGTCAGCCCCTTGTGCTTGGGCACATTGGGATCGGTGCGGGTGAGCAAAATGCCGTAATCGGAATAATGCGCGCCGGAGGTCCAGATTTTCTGGCCGTTGATAATCCAGTCGCCGCCGCGCTTCTCCGCGCGCGTGCGCAGGCCCGCGACGTCGGAACCCCCGGCCGGCTCGGAAAACAACTGGCACCAGATCTTTTCGCCGGACGCGAGCGGCGGCAGATATTTGCGCTTCTCGTCTTCGCCGGCGAACGCCATCATGGTCGGCCCGCACATGCCGTGGCCGATGATGAACATCGCCGAGAGCTTGCCGAAGGCACCCTCCTCCTGCTGCCAGATCACGCGCTCGATCGGCGAGGCGCCGCGGCCGCCATATTCCTTCGGCCAGTGCAGGCAGGCCCAGCCCGCATCGGCCTTCTTCTTCTGCCAGGCTTTTGCGACTTCCAGGATGTTGGCGCCCTTGAGCTGGGTGCGGCCGAGCGAGGATTTTCTCAATTCCTCCTCATATTGCTTCGGCGCATTCGCCGCGATCCAGGCTTTTGCCTGGCTGCGGAATGCGGCTTCCTGCGGGGTGTCGTCGAAGTTCATTTTCTCAATCCTCGGCCGCGCTCGGACCGGTTCGCTTCGTAGGATGGGTTGAGCGGAGCGAAACCCATCATGTGCTGCCCGTGTTGTGATGGGTTTCGCTGCGCTCTACCCATCCTACAATCTTCAATCGTCAAGCCGCGTTTTTCTTGCGCATGCGGTCGATCAGCGCGTCTTCCCAATAAGAAAGACTACCGAGCCCGAGCGCCGTTGCGTTGGCGCGGCGGTAATACATGTGGCAATCGAACTCCCAGGTGAAACCCATGCCACCGTGCACCTGGATGTTGTTCTTGGCGCAGTGCTGGAACGCCTGCGTCGCGCTGATGCGCGCGGCCGCCGCCGCCTGCGGCAGTTCCGAAGCGTTGGTCGAGAGCGCCCACGCACCGTAATAGCAATTGGAACGCGCCAAGGTCGCCGAGACATACATGTCGGCGAGCATGTGTTTGACGGCCTGGAACGAGCCGATCGGCCGGCCGAACGCAATACGATCCAGCGCGTAATCGCGGCCCATTTCCAGCGCGCGGTCGGCGCCGCCGACCTGTTCGAACGCCATCAACACCGCGGCGCGGTCGAGCACCTGCGAAATGATGCTCCAGCCTTCACCGGCTTTGCCGAGCGGCTCGGCCTTGCAATTCTTGAAGGTAAGTTCGGCCTGGCCGCGCGACGGATCGACATTGGTCAGCGCTTTGGCTTCGACGCCGCCGCTTTTGATGTCGACCAAAAACAGCGCGACATCGGTCTCGCGGCCGCTTGAGCCAGTGCGCGCGGCGACAATGGCGAAATCGGCAATCGCGCCATCGGGCACCGGCTTCTTGACGCCGTTGAGCATGCCGCCTGACGCGGTGAGCTTGACGGCCTGCGGCGATGGATTGCCCTTGCCCTCGAACAGCGCCAGCGTGCCGATCGCTTCGCCCGCGGCGATCGCCGGAAGCCATTTCTGCTTCTGCGCGTCGCTGCCGGCAATCAGCAGTGCTTCGGCCGCCAGATACACCGTCGAAGAAAACGGCACCGGCGCTAGCGCCCGGCCCATTTCTTCAGCAATCACGCAAAGCTCGAGATGGCCGGCACCGGCGCCGCCGAATTCTTCCGGGATCGCGACCCCGAGAAAGCCCATCTCGGCAAGTCCCTTCCACAATTCCTTGTCATACGGCTCCTTGCCGTCGAGCACCACGCGCACCGCTTTCGGCGGGCATTTTTCGCCGAGGAATTTTCTCGCCTGGTCGCGGAGCTGCTTCTGGTCGTCGGAGAAATCGAAATTCATGGCGCTGTACTCTGTTGGGTGATTGACGGGTCTGTAGGATGGGTGGAGCGAAGCGATACCCATCGAAACACAACGATTGCGGTTGATGGGTTTCGCTCCACTCAACCCATCCTACGATCAGCTCAACTACCTTGGCGCCATGCGGATCGCGCCGTCGAGACGGATGGTCTCGCCGTTCAGCATCGGGTTCTCGACGATGTGCACCGCGAGGCTGCCGTATTCGGATGCGTCGCCGAGCCGCGCCGGATGCGGCACCTGGGCGCCGAGGCTCTTGCGCGCCTCTTCGTTCAATCCCATCAACAGTGGCGTCAGGAACAGGCCGGGCGCAATGGTGTTGACGCGGATCTTCTGACTGGCGAGGTCGCGCGCCGCCGGCAAGGTCAGGCCGACCACGCCGCCCTTCGACGCGGAATAGGCGATCTGGCCGATCTGGCCTTCATAGGCCGCCACGCTCGCGGTGTTGATGATGACGCCGCGCTCTTCCCCGATCGGCTCGGCGGTGACCAGGCGCTCGGCGAACAGCCGCAGGCAGTTGAAGGTACCGATCAAATTGACGTTGATGATCCGCGCGAACTTTGCCAGCGGATAGACGCCGTCTCGGCCTACGATGCGCTGCGAGCCGCCGATGCCGGCGCAATTCATCAACACGCGCGCGACGCCGTGGGCGCTTTCGGCTTTGGCGATGCCGGCCTTGACCTGCTCTTCGTCGGTGACGTCGGCGTGAAGGGCAACGCCCTTCACCTCGGCGGCGATCTTTTCGGCATTCTCGTCGCTCTGGTCGAGCACGGCGATCTTCGCACCTTTTGCGGCCATGGCGCGGGCGGTCGCGGCGCCCAGGCCCGAGCCACCGCCAGTGATGAGAACGGCAACGTCTTTCAACTGCATTTTGAGAACCTTTCCTTGGGCGTTTCTTCTCTAGATTTGCGAGTGGTGAGTAGCGAATAGCGAATAGAAAAACAGAAACCCGCTGCTGCGCTCGAATTGCTTCTTCCCTATTCGCTACTCACTATTCGCGTCTTCTTCTCGTTCAGCATGCCGCCGCAGAGCAGCGCTTCCATGTGCTTGATGTATTGCCGGCAGACTTCGTCGGTGACGGGGCCGACGCCGCTGGCGCGCGACATCGCGTGCCGGCCGAAAAACAGGTGATCGCAGGCACCGATCAGGCTGGTGTAGAACAGGACCGGATCGATGTTGCGGAATTCGCCCGCCTTGATGCCTTCCGCAAGCAGGCGGCGATGAAATCCGAGCAGCGGTGCGACAAAGAATTTCGAGACCTCGTCGGCAGCTTCGGCGCTGGTCTCATGCAGGAGGTAATGGATCAGCCGGTTCATATAGGGGAACCGGTTATAGGCGCGGATGATGCCGGCGATATGCAGCTTCAACTTCGCCGTCGGCGTGATCGGCTGGCCTAAGAGATATTCGAGGTTCGAGACTTCGGTCGCGGCATCGCGCGCCAACAGCGCCAGCAAGAGCCCGTCCTTGTTGCCGAAGTGATATTTCACCAGCGCGGCGTTGACGCCGGATTTCTGCGCGATGTCGCTCAAGGAGATTTCGATCGACGAGCGTTCGATCATCAGTTCGCTTGCCGCCACGAGCAGTTTTTCGGCAGTAGAGTTTTTACTTGCCGGAAGCCTCGTCGGTACGCTGGTATTCAATTGCGATCCCATCACTGCCTGCCGCGGAAGCCGCGGCGCAGCTAAGCCGAAGAGCCGGTCCACCTCAAGAGTTAATTGATCGATTGACTAAATCCCTTGGCGTCCCTTAAATCCGCCCCGGCATTGGAAACCAACCCATAACAATCAGGGAGATGAAGAGATGGCCGAGGCTTATATCGTCGCCACCGCACGCACCGCGGGCGGCCGCAAGGGAGGGCGTCTTTCAGGCTGGCATCCGGCGGATCTCGCCGCCGCCGTCCTGGACTCTCTGATACAACGCACCGGCGCCGACCCCGCGCAGATCGAGGATGTGATCATGGGCTGCGTGATGCAGGCCGGCGAGCAGTCCAACAACATCGCGCGCAACGCCATCATGGCTTCGAAATTGCCGGAGAGCGTGCCCGGCACTTCGATCGACCGGCAATGCGGCTCGTCGCAGCAGGCGCTGCATTTCGCCGCGCAAGCGGTGATGTCGGGCACCATGGATTGCGTGATCGCCGCCGGCGTCGAGTCGATGACGCGGGTGCCGATGGGTACGCCGAGCGTGCTCGCCGCAAAGGCAGGACTTGGGCATTACAAGAGCCCGAACATCGAGCAGCGTTACCCGAACATTGTGTTCAGCCAGTTCACCGGCGCAGAGATGATGGCGGAAAAATACGGCCTCTCCAAAGACGATCTCGACGAGTATTCCTATAACAGCCATCAGCGCGCGATTGCCGCCACCCAAGCCGGCCGCTTCAAGGACGAGATCGTGCCGGTCAAGATCACCCGCGCCGACGGCACGACTGATACCCACACGATCGACGAAGGCATCCGTTTCGACGTCAGCCTCGACGGGATCAAGGGTGTCAAGCTGATCGCCGAGAACGGCAAGCTTACGGCAGCAAGCGCGAGCCAGATCTGCGACGGCGCCTCCGGCGTGATGGTCGTCAACGAAAAGGGCCTGAAGGCGCTCGGCATCAAGCCGATGGCGCGCATCCATCACCTGACCATGATGGGCGGCGACCCCGTGATCATGCTGGATGCGCCGCTGCATGCGACGGAGCGCGCATTGCAGAAGGCGGGCATGAAGATCGACGACATCGACCTGTTCGAGGTCAACGAGGCCTTTGCCTCGGTGCCGACCGCGTGGCTGAAGACCACCGGCGCCGACCCTGAGCGGCTCAACGTCAATGGCGGCGCGATCGCGCTCGGCCATCCCTTGGGCGGCTCCGGCACCAAGCTGATGACGACGCTTGTCAACGCGCTCAAGCAGCGCAACAAGCGCTACGGCTTGCAGACCATGTGCGAGGGCGGCGGCATGGCCAATGTGACGATTGTCGAGCGGCTGTAAGAAGAAGCGAATAGGGAGTGGCGAATAGCGATAGGGGCGCCCCCGCAGAGCATCACGGCGCATTCCGTCATGCCCGGCTTGTCCCGGGCATCCACGTCCTTACAACTGTCGGCGCCCAATAAGAACGTGGATTGCCGGAACAAGTCCGGCCATGACGAGGAAAAGATGACCTCCCTCCCCGACATTCCCCTCCCCTCGACCATCCGCTCGCGCTATGTCGAGAACATCAACGGCTTGCGCATGCATGTGCTTGAGGCCGGCTTCGAGACGCGCGGGCGGCCGTGCCTGCTCCTGCTGCACGGTTTTCCGGAGTTGGCCTATAGCTGGCGCAAGGTGATGGGCCCGCTGGCGGACGCCGGCTATCACGTGATCGCGCCGGATCAGCGTGGCTATGGCCGCGCCACCGGATGGGATGCGAATTACGACGGCGATCTCGCCCCGTTCCGACTACTCAATCTGGTGCGCGACGCGCTGGGTCTTGTTTCCGCGTTCGGCTATGCGAGCGTCGATGCCGTGATCGGCCATGATTTCGGCAGCCCGGTCGCGGCATGGTGCGCGCTGGTGCGGCCCGACGTGTTCCGGTCGGTCGCGCTGATGAGCGCGCCGTTCGCCGCACCGCCAGCGCTCCCGTTCAACACCGCCGATGCGCCGGCCAAACCGCCTCAGCAAGATCCGGTGCATCGCGAACTGGCGGCCCTGCCGCGTCCGCGCAAACATTATCAGTGGTATTATTCGACGCGCGAAGCCAACGATGACATGCGCCGCGCGCCGCAAGGCCTGCATGATTTCTTACGCGCGTATTACCATCACAAGAGCGCGGACTGGAAAGACAACAAACCTTATCCGCTGAAATCATGGTCGGCGGACGAGCTCGCGAACCTGCCGACCTATTACGTGATGGATCTCGAAAAGACCATGCCGGAGACGGTTGCCGCGGAAATGCCTGATGCCGCCGCGATCGCGGCGAACAAATGGCTTCCCGACCGCGAACTTGCTTTCTACAGCGCCGAATATGCCCGCACCGGATTCCAGGGCGGCTTGCAATGGTATCGCTGCGGTACCTCGGGCGCCTTCAACGCCGAACTCCAGACTTATTCAGGCCGCACAATCGACGTGCCCTCCTGCTTCATCTCCGGCAGGCAGGATTGGGGCACGCATCAACGCCCCGGCGTGTTCGAGACCATGCAGACAAAAACGTGCACGCGCATGATCGGCTGCCATCTGGTCGACGGCGCCGGCCATTGGGTGCAGCAGGAGCAGCCGCATGAGGTCAGTCAGTTGCTGTTGCAATTCGTGAAGCAGGCCAAATAAGTCGAATCGGCTGAGTTCATCACCGGTTCATGATCTGCCTGACATCATGACGAGCGCGTCGCAGGAACCATCTTTTGATGGCTGCGTTGCTGGTCGCGGCCAATGCGCTGCTCGCGACATCGATTGGAGGATTTGAGATGGACAAGAAGATCGCTGGACTGTTGGGAGCGGCGGCGGCGCTCGGGACATTGAGTGCCGCCCAGGCAGCTCCAGCTCCAGCCCCGGCCCCCTCGGACATGCTGCGGGCGAATTCCTTTGCCGATCTGCTTGAGCCGATCCCAAACGCAGCTTCGCTGCTACAGGCGATCGACGAATCCGCGCCGGCCAAGTCAGCGGACGAAAATGTCCAGCTTGCCCAGTACTATCATCATCATCATCATCATCATCATCATCACCACCATCACCACAGCTTCTATCGCCGATATTATGATGACGGGTATGGGTATGGCCCGCGCGTGATCGTGGTGCCTCCCCGTTACGGCTATTATCATCACCACCATCATCATCACCACCATCACCATCATCACAGCTTCTATCGCCGCGACTATTGAGATCGCGCGAGGCGATGAAGATAAACAGGACCTCGCGGTCCTGTTTTTTGTGCCCAGGGCATTTTCGACTGCGGTGGCCTCATCCTTCGAGACGCGGCGAAGACGCCGCTCCTCGGGATGAGGTGTTAGACCGTCATGGTGAGGAGCGCGGTAACGCCGCGCGTCTCGAACCACGAGGCGCGATAACGCTGCGATCCGAAACTCCCTATTCCTGGCGGGCTTTTTCCTTCGCCGCGCGATGCAGGTGGCGATAGGTGCCGTCGAACACGGTTTCGGTCGAGGAGGTCCATTCAGTTCCGGCCGACAGTGTCGGCCGGCTGGCATAGATGCGGCGCGCCTGCAGTTCGCGCTCGGCGGATTCCTCCTCGCCCATCGGCTCGAGTTCGAACGAGGCTTCCTCGGGGATCACGATGATCTGCGCGAACGGCTCATTGGGGCGGAAAATATGCGTGCGGCCCTCGGCCGGCGACTTGAAGACGCAAAAGAACATCATCGGCCACCAGTTGCGGATCAGTGCCGGCACCGCGATCGGCACAGTGTCGCTGGGGTCGGTATAGAAGCGCGGGTGCGGCTCGGTGCGGACCGCCATGCCCTTTGGGACCCTGAGATCGAGCAGGATCTGGTAGGTGTAAAACGTGTCGCCGAAATTGCGGAATGGCGGCCACTGCACGCCGCCGTCCGGCGGCGGACCCCAGTCTCCTTCCATGATCAAGCGGCCGTCCCTGGTGCTGACATGCAGCTCGTTGTCGTAGGGGTAAAACAATTCGATCCCGTATTGCGCGCCTTCAGAGAACGGAACGCAGTGCCACACCTGTTCGCGTGAACCGTCGGCGCGCGGCTCGCGCTTGCCCGCCCATCCGGGAATCTCGAGCCTGGTTCGACGCGGCGCCAGCCGTGGATCGTTCAAGCGGTATTTGACCTTGTCCATGGAAGCTCCGGTTCACTGATGCCGCATTAGGAACGCGAACCGGCGCCAACCGCAACGGTTCCCAATCGCTGGATTGCAGGGGTAACGGAGAAGCGATCCGTCCTTCGTCCGCACCGATTGACCCGGCTTCATCGAGCCTCTATAGGTTTAGAACTATTCTAAATTAGGATGGTTCTAATGAAGAATTTCGCCGATTTGAGCGAGCGCGAAGTGCTGGCGGTTGCGATCTCGTCGGAGGAAGAAGACAGCCGCATCTATATGAGCTTCGCCGAGGATCTGGCGGGGCGTTATCCAGATACCGCAAAAGTATTTGAGGAGATGGCCGAAGAGGAGAGCGGCCATCGCCATCGGCTGCTGGAATTGTATGAGCAGCGCTTCGGGCAGCATCTGCCGCCGATCCGACGGGAAGACGTCAAAGGGTTTCTGCGCCGGCGCCCGATCTGGCTGACGAAAAATCTGTCGCTCGACACCATCCGCAAAGAGGTGGCGACGATGGAATTGCAAGCCGAGCGCTTCTACGCCAAGGCCAGCGAGCGCGCCGAGGATGTCGGGGTCCGCCGTTTGCTCGGCGATCTCGCCGAAGAGGAAAAGGGCCACGAGAAGCTGGCGGCGAAGCTCACCGACCAGATCCTGAGCCCCGATGTGCGCGAAGCCGAAGACAAGACGCGCCGCCGCATCTTCGTGCTGCAATATGTGCAGCCGGGCCTCGCCGGATTGATGGACGGATCGGTGTCGACGCTGGCGCCCTTGTTCGCCGCGGCGTTCGCGACCCATCAGAACTGGCAGACATTCCTCGTCGGACTTGCCGCCTCGATCGGCGCCGGCATCAGCATGGGATTTGCGGAAGCGCTGTCCGACGACGGATCGCTGACCGGGCGCGGTTCGCCCTGGCTGCGCGGCGCTGCCAGCGGCATCATGACCGCGCTCGGCGGCCTCGGCCACTCGATGCCATACCTGGTGCCGGATTCATGGCCGAACGCGTTCTGGATCGCCACCGCGATCGCAGGCGTCGTGGTGTTCTTCGAATTGTGGGCGATCGCCTTCATTCGCGCGCGATACATGGACACCCCGTTCCTGCAGGCGGTGTTTCAGATCGTGCTCGGCGGCGTGATCGTGCTCGGGGTCGGCATTCTGATCGGGGCGGCGTAGGCGGGCGTTGCGGCCATGACAGAACATCGTTTCGGTCGCAGCTTCAGACGGTGACCCGCCGCGTCACCCGCGCTTCCAGCCGCCGATTTACGCGGCCATTGGCCTGCGCAGATTGGACAAAATCTAATCCCGAACAGGAATAAATCACGCATAGGTTCGGTCGTTGTCAGGTCAAGAGCGAATTCTGGCCAGAGGGAAATCATGACCGATCGTTTGCAATACGGGACCACCGCCAAAATATTCCATTGGCTCGTCGTGGCACTTCTCCTGGTGCAATATCCGATCGGCTGGCTGATGCCGGACATTCATCGCGGCATGAAGCCCGGCGTTGCCATGACATTCCATATGTCCATCGGACTTTTGATCCTCACGACCATCGTGCTTCGGCTAGCGTGGCGGCTCACCCATCCGGTTGAGCCAGAGAGCTCGCTTGCCCGCTGGCAGCGGCTGGTCTCGGAAGCCGTGCACTGGCTGCTTTACGCACTGGTGCTGGCAACGGGTTTCACGGGCTGGCTGTTCGCGTCGTTCCGCGGCTGGTCGATGTCCTTGTTTTATCTTGTGCCGATGCCGATGCTGGCCTCCGACAATGAAGCGGCGGGCAAGGCGATCGACGGCCTGCACCAGGCCATGGAATGGACGCTGCTGGTGGTGATCGGCCTGCATGTGGCGGCGGCGCTGGCCCACCGGTTCGTCTTCCGCGACCGAGTCATGCAGCGGATGTGGCCTGCGCTGCAACAGCAATAGCGGTCTAGCGGCCGTCACAAGAACAGAGCATCATCTCCTGCGAGACCAGCCAAAGAAGCAGGAGAAGAAGCCTTGGCCAAATCGCAATGGAGTTTCAAGACCGCGGTCGAACTATCGGCGGCGCTGAAGGCAAAGCAGGTGTCCGCGGTCGAGCTCGCGGAGGACGCGATTTCCCGTATCGAGCGCCACGACGGCAAGATCAATGCGGTTTGCGTGCGCGATTTCGAGCGTGGCCTTCAGGCCGCGCGCGCCGCCGACGCGGCGTTGGCGCGCGGCGAAGCAAAGCCGCTGCTCGGCATCCCCTTGACGGTGAAGGAATCCTACAATGTCGCGGGATTGCCCACGACATGGGGCTTTGTTCCGCAAAAAGATTACAAGCCGGCGGAAGACGCGCTGTCGATCTCGCGCGTCAAGGAGGCCGGCGGCGTGATCCTCGGCAAGACCAACGTGCCGATCGGGCTCGCCGACTGGCAGAGCTATAACGATATCTACGGCACTACCAACAATCCCTATGACCTCGGCCGCACCCCGGGCGGCTCTTCCGGCGGATCGGCGGCGGCGGTTGCGGCCGGCTATGGACCGCTGTCGCTCGGCTCCGACATCGGCGGCTCTCTGCGCGTGCCCGCCTTTCACTGCGGCGTCCATGCGCACAAGCCGACCTTTGCGTTGGCGGCCCCGCGCGGCCACTTGCCGCCGCCGCTCCCGGCGATCCCGTTCGACCGCGACATGGCGGTGATCGGTCCGCTGGCGCGCTCGGCCGCCGATCTTTCGCTGCTGCTCGACGTGATCGCAGGGCCCGACCCGCTGGAGGCCGGTATCGCCTACCGCCTGGCCTTGCCGCTGGCGCGTCACGATGGCTTGAAGGGTTTTCGCGTGCTGGTGGTTGCGAGCGATCCGCTGTTGCCGCCGAACAAGGAGGTCCGCGACGCGATCGAGAAACTTGCGGAGGGCCTTGCGAAGGCCGGCGCCAACGTGACACGACAGAGCCCGCTGTTGCCGGATTTCGCGGCCTCGACGCGGCTCTATATGCGGATGCTGTTGTCGTTCCTCGGCGCCTTCATGCTGCCGGAAGTCTATGCCGGTGCGCAAACCGGCGCCGCGCAGCTCTCGCCCGACGACACCAGTCTGGCCGCCGAGCGCCTGCGCGGTATCACCGCAAGCCATCGCAGCTGGGTGCTTGACGAAGGCGCGCGGGCGCGGCTGCGTACGCAATGGCGCGAACTGTTTAAAACTTTCGACGCGGTGATCTGCCCGGTCATGCCGACGCCGGCCTTTCCGCACGATCATTCGCCGGAGCAGGAAAAGCGCCGCATCAATATCGACGGCAAGGATTATCCTTATCCCGACCAGCTGGCCTGGCCCGGCATCGCCACTCTGCCCGGCCTGCCGTCGACCGCGATCCCGCTTGGTCTTTCCGCCGAAGGATTGCCGATCGGCGTGCAGATCGTCGGCCCCTGGCTGGAAGACCGCACGCCGCTGAGGCTGGCGGAATTGATCGAGCGCGAATTCGGCGGCTTTGTTGCGCCGCCGATGTTCAATGATTAAATGCGGCGGCAACAACGAAGAGAGGGAGAGCAATGAACAAGGACCTCGACGAACTAACGCTGCTCAATCGGGATTACGTCGCCTCCGTGCAAAATTCGGACGTCAAACGTTTTGACGAAATTCTTGCTGACGATTTTTATTGCAGCAATCCCGACAAGACTTTGGTCGACCGCACCGCATTCCTCAAGCAGACCGCGATCCCCGTGAAGATCAGGCATCTCAGGGCAGAAGACGTCAAGATTCGCGTGTTAGGAGATTTCGCCATAATCCACGCTGCGACCAGCTACACGACGCCGGATGGCAAGCAGGCGTCGGGCCGCTACACCGACTGCTGGGCGCGACAGAACGGCCGCTGGCTCGCCGTGTCCGCGCATGTGGCGAGGTGAGGCACAAGCGTCATTCCGGGGCGCGCGTCAGCGCGAACCCGGAATCGTGTGCCGAATAACTCCTGGATTCCGGGTTCGTCGCTGACGCGACGCCCCGGAATGACGGCTAAACATCAAACATGATCACGCTGCGTACGGTCTTGCCGGCCTTCATCGCGGCAAAGCCCTCGTTGATCTCGGAAAGTTTTAGCTTGGCCGAGATCCAGTCCTCCAGGTGCAACTTGCCGCGCATATAAAATTCCACCAGGCGGGGCATGTCGACGCGGAAATGGTTCGAGCCCATGGAAGAACCCTGGATCTTGCGTTCGCGCAAAAAGTCGAAACCGTGCAGCTCGATCTTCTGGCCGAACGGGATCATGCCGACGATGGTCGCGGTCCCGCCGGGCGCCAGCATCGCAAAGGCCTGTTCGGCGGTTTCCTTGCGGCCCAGCACCTCGAACGAATGATGCACGCCGCCGCCGGTGAGCTCGCGCACCTGCTGCACCACGTCGCCATTGCGGGGATCGACGATGTCGGTCGCACCCAGCTTGGTCGCTAACTGCAGCTTGGCCGGGTTGGTATCGACCGCGATGATGCGGCCGGCGCCCGCAATCTGCGCGCCATTGATCGCGGCCATGCCGACGCCGCCGCAGCCGATCACCACCACATTCTCGCCGGGCGCAACCTTTGCGGTATTCACCACCGCGCCATAGCCGGTGATGACGCCGCAGCCGATCAAGGCCGCGAGCTCCAGCGGCATCTCTTTCTTGATTTTGACGATGGCGTTTTCGTGCACCAGCATCTGCTCGGCGAACGAAGAGAGATTGAGGAACTGATTGAGTTTCTCTGGCCGCGACCATGACAGCCGATTCGACGCGCCCGGCAGCATCTTTACCGTGGTGTCGGTGCACAGCACCGTGCGCCCCATGGTGCAATTGTCGCAGGTGCCGCAAAACACCGACAAACACGTCACGACGTGATCGCCGGGCTTTACATAGTTGACGTCTGAGCCGACTTTCTCGACCACGCCGGCCGACTCATGACCGAGCACCGCCGGCAGCGGATGCGGATAAAGCCCTTCCATGAAGTGCAGGTCGGAGTGGCAAAGGCCGGCCACTGAAGTGCGGATCAGGACCTCGCGCGGGCCGGGATTGGGCAGGCTGACGTCCTCGATCACCAAGGGCTTGTTGACTTCATGCAGGACGGCGGCCTTCATCGGCGTTTCCTCGGATGCTGGTTTCTTGAATTAGAAAGTTAGCGATGCAGCCTACGCTGCCAAAACCAATTCGCCAACCTCGGCCATGCCGACCGAATGGTCGCCGAGCAAGAGATCAGCGATCGCGGTCTGCGTCGCATTTTCCGTGAGCCGGAACGGATCATCAGCCGATATCCGGTGATCGACCACCAGGCGCGACAACAGCAGCCTTCGCGCATCGCCGCGCCTCTCGTGGATACGGCCGGCTTCCCAGGCGAGCGCGACTGAGCTGGCGACATGATAGAGCAGGCTGGTGGCGCGCCGCGCCTCGGCCTCGTTGTCGGCGCGGCTTGCCACCTCGCGTGCAAAGCCTACGGCGCGATCGACAAGAGCGCGCAAACGGTCCCGCCAGGCTTGCGGCACTTTGGCGCTGTCGTCGAGCCGGGCATGCAAATCGGCCGCAAGCGCGCCATCGGCGCCATGGCGGCCGATCGCGCGCTTGAGCGCATCGAGTGCGACGATGTTGCCGGTGCCTTCCCAGATCGATCCGAGATGGGCATCGCGCAGCAATCGCGCGGTGGCAAATTCCTCGATGTAACCGATGCCGCCCCGCATCTCGAGCGCATCGCCGCAGACTTTCCGGGCATCGCGGGTAGCGCGGAATTTCAGGGTAGGCGTCAAGATGCGCAGCAGCGCCGCGGCGTCCTGGCTGCCGGCCTCCGCACGGTCGAGCGCGTCGGCGGTTAGAAAACTCATCGACAGCGCCTGCTCGGTCGCCAGCGCCATCTTCATCAATTGCCGCCGCCCGAGCGGCAGATCGACGATGCGGCTTCCGAACACCACGCGATTTTTCGCCACCGTCATCGCGTCGTGATGCGCGCGGCGCATCAGCGCGGTCGATTTGACGCCGTTGGAGAGCCGCGAGGAATTCACCATCTCGGCCATCTGCACAAAGCCGCGATCGAGTTTTCCGACCGCATACGCAATCGCGCCTTCCAGCTTGATCTCGCCCGAGGCCATCGAGCGGGTGCCGAGCTTGTCCTTTAGCCGAACGATCCGGTAGTGGTTTTGCGAACCGTCGTCGAGAAAACGCGGCATCAGGAACAGCCCGACGCCGCGCGTGCCGGGAGGCGCGCCTTCTGGCCGCGCCAGCAGCATCACGACCTTGGCGTCCGCATTGGAGCAGAACCATTTCTCGCCGGTGAGGCGCCAGTGATCGCCCTCCTGCACCGCAGATGTCGTCAGCGTGCCGACGTCGGAGCCGCCTTCCTTCTCGGTCATGAACTGGCCACCCTGGGTCAGCTTCGCCATGTCGGTCTCGGTCAAGCCGTCGAGATATTTCGCCTTCAAGGCTTCGCTGCCGAAATTCGCCAAGAGTTTTGCGCAGCCATCGGTGACATTGATCGGGCAGCCCAAGCCAAACTCGGCCTGATTAAACAAAAACGTAAACGCATGCTTGGCAACGACGGGATATTTATCCGGCCAGCCCAGGATGCCCTTGCGGATCGACATCGCGTGAATGCCGAATTCGCCAAACGCGGCCTTCTCCAGTTCGCGATAGGCCGGGTGATATTCGATCCACTGCACGTCGCGGCCGAAACGGTCGCGTTGGTGCAGCACCGGCACATGGCGGTCGGCGAGCCGCGCGCATTCGTCGAGATAACCGCCGGCGAGCCCGCCCAGCCGCTCGAGATGCGGCTCGATGTGGTTGAAGACCGCATCGGGCAGATGGATGCGCAACAGGTCAGTCAGCGCCGGATCGGCGCGGTAGAAATTCATTCCGGACGTGTCCGGCGCCAGCAATCCGCCCTGGCTGGCTCTTTCCGTCACATCATGTCCGGATGATTGTTGCATGTTTGATCTCTTGTCCGTTCCACCCTGCGACCCGCGATCTCTTCGACATCGAGCTTTGGATGCTGTAGATCATTCCAGATAAAGCAGGCGATCAAGCCGTCAA
>Ga0210408_10001761_pt1 | contig 21963 bp, 17 predicted proteins | sample IncBWH4MmetaG_FD_155471 | JGI IMG/M metagenome (GOLD analysis project Ga0210408, IMG submission 155471) | Forest soil microbial communities from Barre Woods Harvard Forest LTER site, Petersham, Massachusetts, United States - Inc-BW-H-4-M | ecosystem: Environmental > Terrestrial > Soil >...
CGCGTTTGGTTTGAGGTTAGATGCACCATTGCAGTCAAAATACGCAGTTGCGAGTGCCCACACGGGAACGCTGCTTTCTTCGAAGCGGTACGCATCATACGCTCGCAGCAGCCCAATCTCGGTCTTGCCTTCACAGGCGACAATGCGATTTCCGAGGAATGATTCAGCATTCACGCGAGCCGGTCCTTGAATGCCGGGGACGGTCGCGAGACTTGTTAATGTGACTTTACCAACAGCATCACGTTTGCATACCCAAAGTTCTCCGCGGGTCGCGTCGAGCTCTCTAATTACGACTGGGGAATGAGTTGTGGCGAAGACCTGCTGTTTCGAATTTTTGAGTTTGAACAGGAGACCCCGGATACGATGCGGTTCTAGCCCCAGTTCAATCTCATCGATCACAGCAATGTTCTTGCCGTTGTGCAACTTCATCTGCATCGCGGCACCCACGAGACGCTTGGAACCGCTGCCCTTATTACGTAGCGGAACCTGACCGTCATGCAGAGATATGACGCCAAGCCCGATTGATTGTCGCTGAACATCAAGCTTTGGCGATAGCTCTCCAAGATTTACTCCCGCCTTCTTCGCTTCGACTCGGATTTCTTCTGCAACACTCTTGCACTGTTCAATGCTCTGGTGACCAGAGATGTCACTTTGGCGCATCTCGCGCGCAAGTTCGGAAACTACGCCACTCAAGCCATCCTTGGAGTTCTCGCTCAGCCGCGTGAGGATGGTGTTTCGTCCCCAAGTGAACTGCGCGTCCGAGAAGAAGTCGAGGCGGCTAAGGCCGATCATTGCACGCTCGGCGGCATAGATAGGTTTTCGTTCGATTTCCTCGCCTTCGTCGCGCCCCTTCACGACGAACCACTTGGGCTCAAGGCTTCGATCTACGCGAAGACTGACCGACAAAGCGGGGTCTGCTTGGGGTTCTGGGACTGGACCAGCACTGGAGAGGCCGCATTGAAACCGAGCAAATTTGCTTTCTTGAAAAAAGCTCTTGATATGAGGAAGCGTCGAATCCCAGCCAGCGAGCGTCACCTGGATTACGATGTCTTCCTCGACGTTTTGATTATAGAAGTCGGCGTCATCAAAGGAGAGTGCTGTGCGGGGCGAAAGGACGTAGTCGAGAGCAGTCAGTATGGTGGTTTTGCAAGCATCACCAGAGCCGATGATGCAGATGAAATCACCCGTAACGGCCCAAGAAAGGGCCTTGATGCCTCTGAAATTGCGAACTTCAATGTACCTGATCCTCAAAGACTACCCCGCCGGTGCAGTACGTGTCAGTCACGACAAATTTGCGAGGCGTGCCACTCGGTGCCGCCTGAGAATTCGTCGGCAGTGGGGAGGCAATCTCGCCACCAAGTCGTATCACACGCATAGATCGCAGAACCTTGCGACTAAACGCAAGAATACCCGACTTGGGCTAAGAGGGAGAAGCTTTTTTCGCGCCACGCCTGACACACGCACCCCTTGGAATTGTGGGGCCGCCTGACCGTCAGTCCAGACACAACCTAAGACACGATGCAGTTCGCTGCTACGGCTGGACGGTTTCGTTGAAAACCGCAAGTTGGGCCTGTCGCTCTGCCCAGCCTCGCATTCGAACCGAAATGCGATCTCTAAACGACGCCTCTCGTCTAGTCCTTCATGTGCCGTCATGTGCCATTCATGTGCCGTGGAGTTTTTGGCAACGCGTGGTAGCCGGAGGCGGAATTCGTGTAACACCTTGTCAAAGCGGTGTTTTTTCTTGAACACCTTGGGAAGGTCCTGGCACAAATGAAAAAGCCCGCCGAAGCGGGCCATCTCACTGATATCGCTATCAAAACTTGGTTGCGGGGGCAAGATTTGAACTTGCGACCTTCAGGTTATCAGGCTGACGGCGCCCACGTCGCACGCAATTCGTTGAACAAGGATCGCCATTGTTGGTCAGCTACATGCAATCCCGTTGCCGCTTCTAAGCTGCACGGAGATTTCACGAACTTCCAGATTCGGCGCGAGGCAGAGAGTTCGATACGTCACATGCATACCTATGTATTCTTAACAACTTAGCCGCCCAATCATTTTCATTGAAATAGCTTGCTGAAAAGCTCGATTCCTAGTTGGGGTCTTTTGCAAATAGCGCTCTTGCCGTGCACACTCTCTGCGTGTGTTTGATTCTGGCAGAAAGATGTAATGCCCCTAAGTGCTTTCAACTTCCCTGCTGTCCCCGAATGTGGTGGTAAGCAATGGTCTGTGCTGGACGACGACGCACTCGCGACACTTGTTGCCCTCGTGCTTGTCGGGCGCGCCAAACACGCTGAAAGCGTCCTCATTGGAACGCAAGTCAATATTGCGTTCGTCGCAGACGCACTAAAGGAGCAGCTTAGGCAACAGATGCAAACGCCTGCCGGCCCTCTTACATGGCATCGCGATGGTCTGCTGTTCGAGATTATTTCGTGGGTTGTGGCAAGGATCACAGGCGCGCCTGACGAGGTCATTTCGACGCCGCATCTTAAATCAACGCAGCAGGGTCTTGACACGATCAAGATCGGATTTGACCCGGTGACACGCAACATCACGCGCGTGGTGATTCATGAACAAAAATGCACCGACCATGCACGGGATGAATTCCGCGACAACGTTCTTCGCTCTTTTCATGAATGGAAGGACCACAAACGAGACAATCAACTCGTGCAAGCCGTCACAAGCCTGGTCGACCGGTTTAACCTTACCCCCGATGAACATGTGGCGCTTTATGACCGGTTGGTTCAGGTACACCCGCTCGCTTTTCAAGCTGCCCTGACTGTGACACCCACACCATTCGGTACGCCAAGATGCGTAGGGCTTTTTACCGGCTACACCGCCGTCACGCCGGATATTGCCGACCGTTTCGGCGACACGTTTCCGCTACCGCATATTCGCAACTGGTTCACCGCCTTTGCGGCGCAGGTCTGGAGCAAGATTGAGGCATCCAGTGTTTGACGCCGCCACCGCTGAATTAATTCGTGCGGCGCCTGCCCTCACGGGCGTCGATCCATTGACGCTTCCGCAAGAACTTACCCGCATTTATTCCGATCTCGTTGTACTGCGCCTGAAGGGGACTGCACTCGCCGACGATCCAGATCAGCTCCAGACCCTGCAGCGCCTAAAACGCATCGCCAATATCTATGAAGGGGCGGTTGACACAGGCACCGAGGGAGGAGCGCGACGTGCGGCTGCGTTCGTCGCAGCAACAGCGCATCAGCTGCTTGGCCGCGTCTTCGCGCCGGGTTACGAAGCTGGACAAGCGCTCCTTGAGCCAGACGCGATTCATCCATCGATAGCAGCACCGCTCCTCTTTTTGGTCGCAGAGCAGAATGCCGATGCACGGGAATCTGCGCGACCATTAGGTGGAATTCGGATTGAAAACCGTCTTCGCAGCGCGGTCATCGAGTCCGTGTTTGATCTGGCAACAGAACGCTTCGAGTCAATATTGGAACGCGCCACGCGCTTGCGTCGCGCTCGCGTGAATGTTGACGGTCTTTGGATCACATCGGCAGCTGATGCGCTTTACGGGCTGTGTTGGTCTGGAATTGTGCAACTGGTTTCCCACCTCCTTGGCCAGCCGTTCCCAGAGCTTGAATTTCTACGGTTTGACACGCCTCAGCAGGCATTTGGACAGGTAGTCACGCTCGCGACCGATGATCTTAACTTTGAGATCGCTGGTCCTGATCTCGTCTCGACCTTTGCTGGACCGCGCCACCTAGCGCGCCTACTCCGGCATCTCGCAGACGATCTCATGTCCGCCGGCATTCTCGGCGTTGCACCTCCCGGCGGTGCCAATCAGCAATTCTGGGGTCGTTGGGTACGACATCGGGCTAAGACGAAGCCGGTGTTATGGCGCAACCATCGCGCGGCTCTCGCCGAAGGCATTCTGGAAACAGGTCGTTCGGCCGTTCTCGTCCTGCCGACAGGCGCGGGCAAAACGACACTTTCCGAATTGAAAATTGCATCGACACTAGCGCGCAATAAAAAGGTTCTCTTTCTTGTGCCAACACTCGCGCTCGTCGATCAGCTGCGAGATGAATTAGAGGAGACCTTTCCAAAGAGCCTTGGTGGAATTCAGGTCGCGGTATCGGCTGATGGGGATCTGACGGGACTTATTGTCGGGCCCGAACTGCAGACGATCGAAGTAATGACGCCCGAGCGCTGTCTAGCATTATTGAGCCACGCGGCAGATGCGATCGAAGAAGTTGGGCTTCTCGTGTTCGACGAATGTCACCTCCTCAGTCCCAAGGGAGGTGGTAAGCGCAGCCTAGATGCAATGTTGTGTTTATTGCACGCACTCAAGCGTGCGCCGGACGCCGATCTTCTCTTGCTTTCCGCCATGCTGACAAACGCTCCGGAGTTCGCCGAATGGATTCAAGAAAGCACAGGTCGACCGTGCACAGCGTATTATAATCCTTGGAAGCCGAGCCGACAGGCGCGAGGTGTCGTGGTCTATCGGAGGCAGGACCTCCGAAACATTGCTAATTCACGAGAGATGATACCGTATGGACTCTTCGGACTTCACCAGCATTGGAACCCGCAAGTCGCTGCCGACCTGCGCCTCGTATCGCTCTCAAGTGAAAACGTCACACTCGCGCGATCACGGCGCGGCTGGGCGACGCCAAACGCCAACGGCGTGGCAAACGCGCTAGCGATCCAGGCTTCACGCGCCGGGCTCAAAACGATCGTTTTTATCCAACAAGCAGACTACGCACCGACGAATGCAAAGAAGATCGCAGACGCGTTGGATGCGCCGAGTGCACTCACGGCGACCGAAGATCAGCTTTGGACAGCCGCACAGGCGGAGTTGGGTGGAGCTGTGTACTCGTTCGTGCAGCCTGACAAACGTGCGCTACCTCACAATGGCGACATGATTCCGCAAGAACGCCGATTGGCCGAGTCCTTGTTTAAGCGTGACGACGGCTCATCGGTCATTGTCGCGACGCCGACGCTCGCGCAAGGAATGAACCTTCCTGCCCAACTCGCCATTCTGGCCGGCGATAAACGGCAGGACGAAAGCGGACGAAGCTCGCTTGAAGCTCATGAAATTTTGAACGCCGCGGGCCGAGCGGGCCGTGCCGGGCATCTCGCAAACGGGATCGTATTGCTAATTCCTGATCCAGTCGCTGGCTTCACAGCCGCTGGCAATCCCGAGGCAGGCGCTATCGGAAAACTACGGCAGCTTCTACCACAGAGTGATCAATGCGTTCCGATGGACGATCCCCTGACAGCGATTCTCGATCAAATGCAGGCAGGAAATTTGGACGACGCCACTGTTCGATATTTTTCGAGCCGTGTGCGGGCAGGCGAGACAGCCGAAGACGCGGTGGACAAGGCAGTCATCATGGTCAACGGGTCGTTTGCGGCGTTCAAGGCGCGGCAAGCGCACGAGGGAGCATTGTTTGTTCAAAAGTTGGAAGTGCTCAGAACGGTTTTGGCTGATAACATCGCGAGCCCGGAAATCATAACGATTGCCGCCTCAACTGGGCTTTCGAATGAGCCGCTGTTGGCCGCGCAAGCTATCTTTACGGCAAACCCCGCGGCTATACCGACATCCGTCGTCGGGTGGATTGACTGGATCGTCGCCTTCTTCACGACAGATGAGGATAGCTATTTGTCGTTGTTAGGTGACGATGCGGATATTGTAAATTATGTTGTGCGCGGCAAGAAAAGAGGCGGGCCGCCCACTGCTGCGGAATTCGCATTGCTAAACGCCGGGCTCAGGGCGTGGGTAACTGGAGACTCGTTTCACGAGATCGAGTTGGCGCTCGGCGTAGCAGCTAACAAGGTAAAATGTTGCCCACGCGCGCGTGATCTGGTCCTAAAACTCGCCAACCGCAGTCTCTATCTGATTGCGGCTTCTTTTGTTGAAGTAGCGAAGCTCGTGTTTGCAGCGAGCGGTGTGAATGCACCTCAGCCAGCAGTGCTAGAGACACTGGCGGTGGCTATCCGTAAAGGCTTAGACACGCCAGACAAAATTGCATTCGCCTATCGACGGCCGACCCTGCGTTCCAGGGTGCTCATACACCGTAGCTTTTCAGAGCTACTCGGCGCGCCTGCAGACACGATGGGTCTCGACTATGCGACAGTTCTAACGCACACGACCACGCGTATTGCTTTCGCGCAAGCAGATCAATCTTGAATTTACAGCGGCGAGCCGAGGTAGGCCTCCCCAAGAGGGGAAATTCCGGCGGGCGCCCAAGGACCGCCATCGTTGGTCAGCTACATGCAATCGCGTTGCCGCTTCTAAGCTGCTCGAATACTTCACGAACTTCCGGAGTTGGCGCGAGGCAGAGAGTTCGATACGTATCCAGGAAGGCCCACCAGTTAATCAATCACTTACTGGGTCTTGACTTCGCCGGCCCTTGGGATGCCGCACCAGAAACGCTGCGTTCGCTGATTGCTGTACCTCAACGGTCCCCAAACTACCGCTCCACATTCGATCTGAAAATGATCTCTCCTTCCAGCCGTAGACTCGGCGGCATTATCGCACGAACCGGCTAATCAGCACTTTGCGCTTTTGCCAACGAACGGCCCGTAAACGGTCGACCTGCTTCGTGAGTGTCCGACCTTCGGCAAGGCCGTCCTATCGATCTGGAGCGAATCGGTCCGCCTCACCCTCGAAGGCGGACGTGCCAGGACTTTTCAATCCAGGGGACGATCGCGGATGAGTTGATCCGGAACACGAATGTGCGCCGCTCTCTCCAAGACGCTATTCTTCTTGGAACGCCGCGGGTCCGCGAGCACACACAACGGGTCACTCGGCTTCGGTCGTGTCGTTCGCCCGCGCAACTTGCCCTCGGCGAAGCGAACCAATCGAGGGAGGCAAGTAGCCTTTCGGATAACCGAAACAGCAAGAAGCTTGTTGAGACGCGCCGCTGATTTCCGCTCCCTGCCGTCCGCGACGATCCGACCTTTGACGTAGTGGGTCGCCTGAGATGGCCAGACCCAAACATTGGGCTCCCCCCTACACCCTGATCGAATAGATTGCTGCCCCGGACTTCCCACGCGGCCTTCATCGGTTGGGCGGCCTCAAAGCCAATCTGGTTGGATGCAAATTACCCCATGATTTGATACTCTCTGGACAACACGCCTCGCGCAGGGCAGGTAAAGCAATGAGGGGACGCGCCTTTCGGCAACAGGCCTAATGCGGCCATCGCACGGCCGGTGCGTGCATTGCGGATCCCCACTCGAAAAGCAGAACGGCTCATGACTCACATTGATCCGGTATCGGTTTGGCGACGTGTTTCAGCCATCCCCGCGGCCCTGAAGGGCTGGCTGGATCCCGGATATCGTCCGCAGCTCGCCATCCAACGAGAGGGTATTGCCATCGCGGTTGCCAATGTCCGCGTCGCCTACGGAGGACGAATCGCCCTCGAGGGCGTGTCCGGTCTATTCGGTGCCGGAAGTCTCACGGCCGTGGTTGGTCCGAACGGCGCCGGCAAAAGCACGCTCCTTAAGGCCCTGGCCGGCGTGCAACCGCTGCGCGGCGGTGACGTCACCTACTCGCAGCCCATCCGGGGCCGTCTTGCTTATTTGCCTCAGCAATCGGAGCTCGATCGCGACTATCCAATCACCGTGGCCGAGCTGGTCGCCCTCGGCGCTTGGCGCAGCATTGGTGCCTTCCGGCCGTTGTCGGAGACCCTCCTTCCTTCGATCGACAGAGCGATTGCTCAAGTGGGACTCGAGGGTTTTGCCGACCGGTTGATTGCGGAGCTCTCGGCCGGTCAGTTTCGGAGGGCATTGTTCGCCCGCCTTGTCGTCCAGGATGCCTCGCTCATTTTGCTTGATGAGCCGTTTGCCGCAGTCGACGAGGACACGACCGCGGAGCTTATCCAGCTGATCAAGTCATGGCACGGCGAGCAGCGCACGATCATCGCGGTGATGCATGATCTCGACCAAGTGCGCGCGTATTTTCCCAATACCCTGCTGCTAGCGCGCCACTGCATCGCGTGGGCCGACACCGAATTGGCGTTGTGCGCCGATAACCTTGCCACGGCCAACCGCGCGATGAGGAAGCAGTTAGTCGATCCGCTTGGAGCTACCGGGTGATCGGTACATTGACCTTCCTGTTCGGGCCGTTTGCAGGGTTCGGCTTCATGCGGATGGCGCTTGCCGCATGCATCGCACTGGCTCTGGCCAGCGGCCCGATCGGCATCCTGCTGTTGCTCCGCCGAATGAGCCTTGATAGCGATGTGCTCTCGCATGCGGTCATGCCGGGCGCGGCGCTCGGGTTTCTTTATGCCGGCTATTCTCTGGCGGCGCTCAGCGCAGGCGGCCTCCTTACCGGTCTGCTGGTCGCCTTTCTGACGGGCGTCGTCGTGCGTATCCTCCCACAGCGTCGGGATGGAGCTCTTGCGGCGTTCTACGTGTATTCGCTGGCGTTGGGTGTCACCATCATCGCGCTGCGCGGAAGCAACCTCGACGTGATGCATGTGCTGTTCGGTACGGTGCTTGCAGTGGATGTTGGTTCACTTGTCCTGATATGCGTGATCTGCAGCGCGACAATGCTCATTGTGGCGACGATTTACCGACCGCTTTCGGTGGGCACCTTCGATCCGGCATTCTTGCGCGCCGTTGACGGGCGCGTTGTTTTCGAGGCCGTCTTTCTCGTGCTAGTCATCTTGACGCTGGTCGCCAGCTTCCAGGCTTTCGGAACATTGCTGGCAGTCGGACCGCTGTTGCTGCCGGCTACGGCGGCACGCTGCTGGACACAACGGGCGGGGCCCGGGATCGCTCTGGCGATCGTATTCGGCGTAGTGGCCGATTTTTCCGGACTGCTGATGTCGTATTATGGCAATCTGCCGTCCGGGCCTGCGATCGTCATTGCCGGCGGGACGATGTATGCCGTTTCGCTCGTCTGTTCCAGCCTCGTTCAAGGAGCCGAGAGGCCGGCCTGGCACTGATGCGGTGCACCGAGCGTCGTTCCCAATGAGGCCGGACTGCTCTACGCTGTCGGCAATGACATGACTGGATGATGCAGCGCCTAGCCACGAAATCGGCGCCGCTAGTGGAGAGAACGCGATGAGTCGCATAATGCGTCCGTTGCTCAAGCTTTGCGGTCTGCTCACAATGCTGATCGCCACTTCCGTTGGCCCCGGCCGGGCCGCCGACAAGGTCAAGGCGGTCGCCACCTTCAGCGTGATCGGCGACATGGTGACGACGGTGATGGGCGATCGCGTTGAACTGTCCACACTGGTCGGCCCAGATGGGGACACGGAGCTCTACCAGCCGACTTTGGCTGACGCCCGCGCGGTCGCCGATGCGCGCGTCCTGTTCATGAATGGGCTCAACGATGAGTTCGAGCCCTGGTTGGAGGGACTGCTGCGACAAGCGCCTTTCAATGGGACGAAGGTCGTGGTCAGTCGCGGCGCCAGGACGCTGGAGGCAGAGGACGAGCTGACGCCGGGCGGAAAGCCGAAAGCAGCTGCAATAGACCAGCACGCATGGCTTGATCCAAGAAACGGCATCGTCTACGTGAAGAACGTTGCCGAAGCACTCGCGCGCGCGGATCCGAGCAATGCGGCCGAGTACCGCCAACGGGCCGCCGCTTATACGAAGGAGCTGCAGGAGCTCAATTCGTGGGCGAAGACCGAGCTGGCCGCCGTGCCGACCGCCAAACGTCGTATGATCACCTCGCACGATTCGCTGCGCTATTTGGCGCACGCGTTCGGCATCACATTGATCTCCATCAATGGCTGGACCAACAAGAGCGAGCCCTCGGCCGCGGAACTCGCGCAGCTCACTGATCAAATCAAACGCGAACGGATCCGCGCCTTGTTCCTCGACAGCATCACCGACCCGAGGACGATGGAACGGATCGCTGAGGAGACGGGCGCGGCAATCGGCGGGACGCTCTATGGGGACGCCTTGTCAAAACCCGGCGGTGGGGTTGATACCTACATCAAGATGATCCGCCACGACGTTTCCACCATCAAAGCCGGCCTCCTGAAGAACTGATCGAGCATGCCGGCACCTCTTGCAGGACTCCTGCTGAAGAGCGCCCGCGAGCGCGTGGCGGTGACCGCGTTGGCGGTGCTGATCATGTGGGCGGTAGCGATCTGGGCCATCGCTTTGAACGGGCCGACCCCGACCGCGACCGCTCCGACATCCGCCCCGGTCCCGTCCAGCCTGCGCCTCGTCATTGCGACCGGCCAGCCCGCCCCGACCGGCGGTGACTTCAACCGATTTGATGTGACGACGCAGCCGATCGTGGCTCCCGTGAATGCACGCGGCCATGTGGCGTTCTATGCAAGCGTCGTCCACAGCAAACAGACGGAAGGGATATTCCTTGACGTGGGCTCTCGCATCGTCAAGTCCGCCGCGCTCGGGGATCCAGTACCTGGGGGCGGTCTACTTTCGGAGTTCGCCAGGCATCCCACTCCGTCGCTCAACAGCGCCGACAAGGTCGCCTTCGGGGCGGCGGTGAGCGGGGCTCGCGCCTCGGAGGGCGTGTTCCTTGCAGGCGACGGTTCACTCAAGGTTATTGCCTTGAGCGGAAACGATGCGCCGGGGGTGCCAACCGGCACGTTCGTGGAGTTCGATACGCCGACTCTCAATGATCGCGACGAGATCGCCTTCGTTGCAACCGTACGCCGCGGCCGGGAGATGCTGCAGGTGCTGTACCTTCATAGCGCCGGCAAGCTGCGCAAACTGATCGCCGAAGGCGACCCTGCGCCCGTGACCCCAGGTGATCCAACGCGGCCACGGGGAACGTTCTCGAAATTCGGAGTTCCTGTCATCAACAACAAGGGCGTCATCGTGCTGCCGGCAGTGATCGACCGCGGCGACGCGCTTGGCGGTATCTTCGTCACAGGCACGCGGGACCTCGCCCGCCTGTTGGCCGTCGGCGAGACCATCGCCCCCGGCACGATGCTCGTACGGTTTTCCGAACGAGTCGCGCTCGACGACGACGACAACGTTGCGTTCGGCGCTCATGTCGGCGCGGGCGCCGCGGCCAACTCGGAGGCATTGTTCCTGTGGAATGCCGCCTCCGGTCTAACCCAGGTTGCAGCCGTTGGCGACAGTGCACCGGGAGGTGGACGGTATTCGGCATTCGGCGCGTGGCCGAGCCTGGGGCTCCACGCCGCCGTGACATTTGTCGCCGGAATAGATGATGGGCCTGGACCGGCCGGACTTTATGTGTGGCGAGCAGGCGATACCCGGCGTCTTGCCATGACGGGTGACCGGCTGGCCGATCATACTAAACTGCCCGCCTTTGCGCTTAATCCGGTAGCATCCGCCGGGCCCAATGGCGGGGTCACCTTTGCCACGATGTCAGCGCCCGAGAACGGACAGACCGGCATTTATTATTTCGGCCCGCCGCCATCAGAATAAGGCGCGAGGGGACGGCTGCTGATCAATTCATGTCGAACGGCGGATAGACCTGAAAGACGTTCTTGCCGGTGATCAGGATGTGCTTGGTTGCGATGCGCAGCGGAACCTGTTCGCCGGCGAGCATCCGGAGCGCGATCGGCAGCACTTCGTAGCCGTAGCGGTCGAGGAAGAAGGCAACCGATCCCAGGAGGATGCTCCCGCGATTGTTCGGATCGAGCTCTTTCTTATCGCTGGCACCGCCGTGCAGACTGCGATCGACGCCGTGGCTGACGATGATGCAGTCGCCGAGGCGCCCGGCGATCTCGATCGCGGTCTTCGCCGCAAGTGCGGTTGCATCGTCGAGCGCGGCCACCAGTACCTTTCTTCCTGTTTGCGCCCTGAGGAATTTTCCGAGCATAGCCTCGACACGGACTGGATTCCCGCTGGTATCAAGCCGCGTCGGCGTTACCTCCGGCAGCTCGCGCTGCAGCCCTTCGACGACGCCCTGGATACGATCCGCCATTGCAGGCCAGACGTCACCGACGTCGCCGACAATCACCGCAACCACGCTTTGGCCCGACCAGTTCTGCCGGGCGAAATCGCCAAGTGTGCGCCCGGCAATGCCACCGGCGGCGAGATTGTCGGCCGTGTACAAGTGAGCGCCGGGAATTGGGTAGTTCACCGCTAGCGCCGGAATGCCCGCGGCGCGCAACTTGCGCCCGATCTCGGCATTTGCATCGAGATCGGGATTATAGCCGATGAACAGCTCGACCTTGCGCTCGATTGCATCGTCGGCATTGGCGAGTGCCTTCTCGCCCTCGCCCGCATTGTCGTAGTAAATCATCTCGACCGGCACTGTACGCGCGGCGAGCTCGAAGCTCCGGTGTACGTCCACTCCGGTGAAACCCAGGCCGTCGAGCCGGATACCCGGCTCCTCGTTTTGATTGGCGAAGGCGATGCGAAAGGGTCGCGCCCGCGCCCACGCGTCGCTCGTCGCGCGAGCCAGCAGTGTGGCAGCGCACCCGACAAGGAAATGTCGGCGGCCGACGGCCACCAGCGAAAGTTTGCAATCCCGCACGCTAGCGGATCGCTTCGATATTTACGAACGTGCCGGTCGTGCCCACGGCCTTCGGCACGGTCATCGACAGGAAGAACGTGGCGCGATTGCTGCTCGCCGCCTCGGCGGCAATCAGGTCGGTGCGCACGTTTTCAACAATGTGAATGCCGTTGTTGGTCAGCAGGATCGCGTGGACCGGAAAGGCCTCGTCGGTGTCTTCGCTCGGGATCACCTCGACAGCCCAGGTATCGGCTCCCACCAGGACGACCTTCTGCGTGGCGAGCCACTCCGCTGCCGATTTGCTGAGGCCGGGCTCCGCTTTGTTGTAATCCGCATTCCGCGCCGGGAATTGCTTGAATAGGTCGCCCCAGCCAGTGTGCAGGAACACTGCATCGCCCTCGCGCAGGTCCACGTTGTACATCTTCAGTCCGGCCTGAATATCGGCTTCGGTGATCAGCGTGCCGCCGTCCAGGCACGGTGTTTGGCACGCCGGGTTGGTCTTCAGCTTCCCAGCCTGCTGGAACACCTTGACGAGGTCGATGATGACCCCGCGGGTCGCGAAGGTCTTGATGTTCTCCAGTCCCAGCTTCTTCAGATAGTTCTGAGTGACAAATTTCCCCATCGACACTTGGTTGTAATAGCAATCCTGGATGCCGATGTGTCCCATTCCATCGATGTGCGTGCCCACGTGGCTCTGGCTCAAATAGGTGTCTTCCATGTAGCTCAGCTTGTTCTTGCCGTACTCGGCGCCGGGTACCACCGCAAACGATGTCAGGATTGTCTTGGTGAACCGTGTCCCGAACAGCGGGACTCCGTCGACCAGGTTGTACGCCATCGAAATGACTTGGCCGCCCTGGATTTCCGCTGCCGCGGCTTTCGTCACCGCCGGGGTGATGCGGTTGGTCGCACCGGTCTCATCATTCGGGCCGAACGGTGATGCCTTGACCAGTGTCTTGCAGTCGGCTTGGGCCAGCGCCGCACCGCATCCGCCAAAAAATGCAAGCAAACTCAGCACGGCCGCACAACTCGCATTGAGTCTCATGGTTTCCTCCCTCGGATCCGCGCAAGGTACGTTAGGATTTTATTGTGGCTTCTGATGATGGCAGCCTTTAGTGGAAATTTCAATGACTAGAGATTGCCCGCCGATGCAGGTACACGGCGATCGACCTGCATAGGGAGCCAGTCAGGTCGGGGCAGCAACACAGCGGTTCGTGGTCTCCGGACACTTATGGTTCCGAGAAAACGGAGGGCGCGGAAGCGACTTCGAACGCCTCCGATTTGCCCACAACCGTGCGCTGCGATGCAAAGCTTGCTCCGCGCTCCATCAAAGTGGTCGATCTAGCAAATCGCGGTGGGGTAAAGCGTCAATAACGGCGACCCATTATGCTCGTGAAGTATCCAGTACTTTGTCCGCACGGTGTGCGGCAAGGGTCCGCTCGCCGTCGCAGCATTGCCGGGACAATGTTTGGCCTGCACCCTGATCATGCTCCGAGGACAGTGGATATGATCCGATGACTCTGGCCGACTGAATGCCCGTCAGCGAGGTTCGGTTTTTCAGGCCGAATGTCCGGTTCGCGCCAAGAGCGGTCGGTCACGAGTGCTCTTTGGCGGCAAGCCGAATGCTTATTGTACGTCGAATTCGATATAAGGGTGGCAATGAAATTGTAGGCTGCCTTCCGAGCGGCGACGGTGTCGGTCCCTGACACAGCGAGCGCGGATGCTTTTTTTCGAACTGGTGCGCAGTATCCATTTCGAACCGCCCCTAGATGCGGCGGCCGTTGTCACCATGTGATCAACGGGGAACGATGCAGCCAAGCATTGGCATGCAGTTGATCTAACACGAACGTCGCAACGTCTGCTCGCGATATGCCTCCTCCATGGAAGCCTGAAAGATCCGTCAGGGCCCTGACCGACCCATGCCAGGGCTTATCGTTAAGGACGGTGGGACGAATGAGGATCCAGTCGAGTCCGCTGTCTCTGACGATCGTTTCCTGCCGGTTCTTGTCTGCGTAGACCTTCTTCAGCAAAAGCGGAAAGATCACGTTGTCGAAGAGGAAACCACCGTGCCCGGCACTATCCCCAGCGCCCATCCCCGTGATGCAAACCAGGCGAGAGACGTTCTCGGCCTTCATCGCTCCGACGAGCGCGCGCGTCGCGGTCGAGAGAAACGTTACTTCGCGGAAGGGACTCGCCGGCGTACCCAGCGCGCTGACGACCGCGTCCTGATCTTTTAGGGCTTCCCGCAGCACTTTTTCATCGCGGACGTCGCCGACTATGAGTTTGGCGCCTTTCAGATCGCTGGCCTTCTCAGGCGACCTTACTAGCGCGGTGACCTGTTGCCCGCGCTCCAGCGCCTGGCTCACGATCAGACGGCCGGTACCGCCGGTCCCTCCAAGAACCAGTATCTTCGATTGTGCGTTATTGGCGCCATTGCCCGTAAGATTATTCATAAATGCCTCCTTGATAGCGGGACGTCTCCCAGGAGACCGTCCCGAAGTTTGTTTTCCAGGTGTTTCAGAGCTTGCCTTCCGCAATCAACTCGCGGGTCCGCCTAAGCGTGGACAACAGGGCGGCTTTGTAACCCTTATCGCTGTCGAACTGCGCCTGCTCCGCTTGCTCTTCAGGGCCGAACGGCATCTTGCCGCGCAGGCCGATGTAGCAATAGAACCGCAGTTGCAGCGCGCCGGAACTATCCTCGAAAAGTTCGTTGACGATGGCGCCTTCGCGCGGACCGGTGGCCTGGAAGAAGGTGACCTTCATCTCCGGCTCGAAGACTATGATCTCGCGCAGATCGTCACCTGCGATCGTAGCTTCACGCACGATGTGCGTCGCGCTCTCCTCCACGACCTCGCAACGGGTGCAGAGGTTGGGCGGAAGGAACTGTCGGGCGTCGCGGGCTTTGAGGACCAGGCCCTTCCACGCCTGCGCGCGGGTTAGCGGTGTCGCGCCTTCCGGATTCACCGGAACGGTGGCGGTCGAATAGATCATGGTCGTGTTCCTTGTTGTCGTGGTCGGGTTCTGCCGCTGCCGTCAGGCAGAGGCTGTGATTTCGGAAACGAAGTCGCGATAGGACCGCAGCGGACGGCCCAAGAGCTTGGTCAGACGCTCGACGTCGCCGGCCTCGGGAACCATTCCCTCGGTGAGGAATCGCTCGCTCATCACTCGCATGTCGAAGGCCATCCAGCCCGGCATGAACTGCCTGAGGTTCTTCTCGAACCCGGCGGTGTCGTCGCCGGGATAGGTAATCGTGCGGCCCAGCACCTCCGACCAGATGGCAGCGGCACTCGCGCCCGTCAGCGTGTCGGGACCAACGAGATTGAACCGTTCGAGCGGAAGCGGCGTGGCGGACTTCTCACGGCGGATGAGTTCGATGGCCGCGATCTCGCCAATGTCGCGGGCGTCGATCATCGCGAGTCCCTTGCTTCCGATCGGCATCGGGTAGATGCCGTATCCGGTCACCGCGTCCCTGATCGTGAGTTCGTTGTTCATGAAGTACGCGGGGCGCAGGATGGTGGCCTTGAAGCCCATCTGCTCGATCATGCGCTCAACGCCGAACTTGCCCGCGAAGTGCGGCACGTTGACGTAGAGGTCGCTGTGGATCACCGATAGATAGACAATCCGCTCGATACCGGCCTCGCGGGCAAGGTTGAGCGCAGTCAGGGCCTGGGTGAATTCTTCCGCCACCACGGCATTGAGCAGGAACAGGGTCGAGACCCCTGAGAACGCGCTCCGAATGGAGTCGATGTCCAGCAGGTCGCCCTTAACGACAGTGACGCCCGCCGGGAAGTTGGCTTTTGCGGGATCGCGGACGAGCGCGTGGACATCGGCGCGCTTGACGAGTTGTTCAACGACTTGGCGGCCGACATTGCCGGTGGCGCCGGTAACGAGGATGGTCATGGGGATCACTCCGGGTTGGGATTGGAAGGCACATCCGCAAATTAGTGATCCACATTCGTGCCGATAGACGCTATATTTGGACAGACCGTCTCATTGGTGGAACACATGGATTTGCTTGCACTTGCCGATTTCAACTTGGTCGCCCGACACGGAGGCTTCGGACGGGCCGCCCGGGCCGCTGGACGTCCGAAAGCGACGCTCTCCCGCCGGGTGTCCGAACTGGAAAGCAGCCTCGACTTGCGCCTGTTCGAGCGAGGAACGCGCGCACTGAAACTCACCCAGGAAGGTCGGGCGCTTTATGAGCGGACAGGTGCATTGCTCGCCGAGCTTGACGAGACGGCGGCGGCGATCGCATCAGGCGGGGAGAAGCCGCGAGGCAGGTTGCGGATCAGCGCGCCTCTGCTCTTCTCGCAAACCGCGATGGGCAAGTTGGCGGCCGCCTTCGCGCTGAAATATCCGGAAGTCCGGCTCGAGGTCACGACGGAAGACCGCGCCGTCGACATGATCGAGGAAGGCTATGACCTCGTGATAAGGGTCAATCCGGATTCGGATGAAAGTCTTGTCGGACGAATCTTCCTGCGCGACCGCCTTGTGGTCGTCGCGAGCCCTGCCCTAACCCGTCCCAAAGCAGATTTCGCCGTTCCGGCCGTGGTGCGCGGCGAGAGCGATTTGACCACCGCCTGGGAAATGGTGGGGCCACGCGGAAAGTCGCGGATAACGATCGATCCGGTGCTTCGCCTCACGTCCATCGTCATGGTCCGCGATGCCGTCCGCGCAGGCGTAGGCGCTGCGCGCCTCCCCGTGTCGCTGGTGAGTCACGACCTGACCGCCGGCAAGCTTGTCCGCTGGGGTGATGTCGACGGACCCGAAATCGCCATCTGGACGCTATACCCGTCGCGCCGACTGTTAAGCGCTCGAGTATCCGCGTTCCTGGATTTTCTCAAGCAAGCCTTCCCTTCGGGGAAGCCCGAGGAACTTGCCGCCCTCATCGATTAGCACAGGCGCCAAAGACGTCGTCCGGCCCGAGAATAGCGGCAACCGAGCCGGCCAAGCCGCGGACGCGTGGCCTAAGCGGGCGGTTCTCGGGGAGCCCAACCGACATCGGGCATCAACGATTGTCGCCAGGTTGTAAGCATCCGGACTGCCTGCCTTCGGCAATGTCGATCCCCGGCAGGTCAGTGCACAGTGACTGGTAACCGACCTCGCTCCCGTGCTGGTCACTGCTTTTAGCGATTGAACCGATTTCGACTCTACGAAGAGCCGGATCCGAAGAGAGATGGCAGGCGGCGAGCTGGCCCTGGACCCCGATCGGCCGTAGCAGCGGCTCTTCCGATCGGCAGCGGTCGAAGGCATAGGGACATCGTGTGTGGAATCGGCAACCGGACGGTGGTTTGACCGGGCTCGGCACGTCTCCGCGCAAGATGACGCGATTGGGCCGCGCGGTCGAGTCGGGCACCGGCGCGGCAGCAAGCAACACCTGAGTGTAGGGGTGATGCGGGCTGGCGAAGAGGGTCCGCCGGTCGGCGATCTCAACGATCTTCCCCAGATACATGACTGCCACCCTGTAAGTGACATGCTCGACGATCGCGAGGTCGTGGCTAATGAAGAGCGGTGCCAGCCCCAGTTCGTCCTGGAGCCGGCCAGCAGGTTGACTATTTGTGTCTTTACCGAAACGTCGAGAGCGGAAACCGCCTCAATGGTACGCGTCGCCTAATGCGTGATGCCCCGCTCCTATCTAGACTTGGGTTTCGTCGCCAGCGATCTGTCATGGCAAGAGGTGCCCCGACTTGCCCGTTCTTCCATCTTGCACGTTGAGACATGCCGACCCGTTTGCCGAAGTTTTTTATCGGGTTGATCGAAACTGGCGAGCGGGCGTGCGGGTCGGAATAATATATCAGACCGCCATCCGATCGACTGGCCGCTTCGCGCCAAGAGCTGCCGCCTGCAAAGCAGCGTTTTGACCCACCAGCGGCATGGGCTGGTACGGCCTCAGGATATAGACCGTCGGTTAGTTCACCTCGGCCGCGACGGCCCTGCCGCAATGAGCCGCACCGAACGGCAAAGGTGCTCCGCGGCCTTGCGAAGGTCGAGGCGCATCCGAACCCGCTCTGGACTCCTCATCAGGGCGAAGGACCCGCTATTTGCTCTCCAGCGAGGTGGCCTTGATGTCAGCACGGTCTTCGCCGGCTTCATCGGAGGCACAGGAGCTTTCCCGGAACAGCGCAACGGCAAGTCGCGGCGCGGACAATTCCTCGCAGTACATGCGATCGATCCTGCGCTGCATCAACGCGTAGCATTCGCACGCCATGCTGTTGAGCCGCGCCGGGTCGACTTCGACGAAGCCGCGCCGATCGGACTGGATGGCCGCCGCCGCGCGAAGCTTGCTCATCATCAGCGTCACCGTCGTCCGCCGCACCCCGAGCAATTGGGCAAGAGCCTCCTGTGTCAGCAGAACCACGTCGTCGGGAACGCGGTCGTGAAGCTGCAAGAGCCACCGCGCCATGCGGCCCTCCACCCCATGCAGCGCGTTGCAGGCGGCTACGTGCTGGAGCTGCAAAAATAGCGTGCGGGCGTGGACCTGCACGACGTGCCTGATGGCCGCGCTTCGCGCATAGGCGAGCCGGAATTTCACGGCGGAAATCCGCGATGCAGTGCCGGCCACGCGAGCAATCGCGGTCACGGACGACCGCGAGGGGCCGAGCACGGAGAGCGAGGCCAATGCGCCTTCCCACCCCATCAGCGTGGTCGCAACGGTTTGTCCGTTCGGCATATCGACCATGAAAACGATCGCGCCGCTATGGGGAAAATAAACCTGGTCAAGCTCATCGCCCGACCGCACCAACACGTCGTCGGGTTCGAACGAGATTTTCTCGAAGTGGGGCGTCAGCAGGCCGAGATCGGCCGGCGGCAACGCCGCCAGCAGCCTATTTCCAACGCTGGTCGGGTGCGCGGTCACGGAGTCTCTCCTGGAACGAACAACCAATGCACCAAGCTGTTTGTGTCAGCTTGCATGAGTGTCAGCTGACTTAACGCAACGGGTGGAGACGGCCCACGCCTCTTTCGCGTAGCGGGGCCGCGCGGCAATGGCTCACATAGCACTTCCCATTCACCTAGTGCGATGCGCTCATCATCCCAACGCCAGAAAGCGAGATCGGGCCGCAAGCTTCGGGACGCATGGTGTGGTGGCATTCGCACGATACCGCCATCAGCCGCGATCGATCGATCTCGATCTGGCCTCGTCGATCAGATCTGATCGCGCCCGACGCGCGCAAATTACGCATCAGAAGCGTCACCGTAGGTCGTCGCACACCGAGCATTTGCGACAGCGCTTCCTGGGTGAGCGCTAGGACGTCATGACCGACCCGGTCGCGAAGATGCAGCAGCCAGCGTGCCAAGCGGGCTTCGACCGGATGCAGCGCATTGCAGGCCGCGCCGAATTGGAACTGTGTCAGCATCGCGCTGACATGAACCTGGAGCGCGTGCTGGATCGCAGGGCTGCGGTTGAAGGCGGCGCGAAATCGGACGGCGGAAATCCTCGAGGCCGTCCCCGCGACATGCACGATGGCGGTCATGGCCGAAGGTGATGGCCCTATCGCGGAGAGGAAGTTGACAGCTCCCTCACGCCCAATCGTGGCCGTGGCAACCGTCTGCCCGTTCGCCATGTCGATCATCAGAGAAATGGCGCCGTTATGAGGAAAGAAGACGTAGTCGACCGCGTCACCTGCTCGTACCAGGACCGCGTCCTGATCGAGCGCGACTGTCTGAAGCTCGCTCCCAAGCTGATCGAGATCCGCGGGCCGCAGTTCCGCCAGAAGGCGGTTACCAGCTTCACTACTACACGTCACGGCCGGTAGCCCATCGTGAGCCATCCGTCAATTCGCGAGCCGAAGTGGTGCGAAATGGGCTCAAATTTCGTTCAAATCTGCTTCCTGCAGGCGTATCTAGTGCACTTACAGAGGCTTTTGCTCTCAAAATCAAACTCCTGACACTCACGACTGCGAGTGGGATTTCTGGCTCGCAGCATTATGAGACCCTACATGGCGAGCGGTTGCGCGACTACAACTGCAAAAGGCGCATGGGTAACATCGTACAACCCGGCCATAAGAGTTCCAATTTCCGGAATGCGGCAAATCCTGCCGTGATAGCTGCGCCTCGAGAACGCGGAGGCGATGCGCAGCGATTCTCACTCACGCCGACGAGGGCGAACGTCCGGTTTGCGCCAACAGCTGCCGGTCACCGATGGCGGCCCCGGCCTCAATTAAACAGGGATGCCCGCGTCGAAGTCCCAAACACAGGAACGTCGGGCAATCAGGCTTCAGAGGGGACCGCACCAGTTTCGCACCAGAAACGGCGTCAACGAAACGCAACGAAAGCAATCGGACACGAACGAAAGAGAAGGAAAATCAACGAAACTGACCGACATCCTCCCGCTCATAACGGTCTGGTTGCAGGTTCAAATGCTTTCGGAATCGACAACGAAATCAATCTCTGAAACAGAGACTGTTTTGCAGCCGCGATGCAGTTTCGCCCCAGATACGTAAACTATGAACTGCTATCGCACTTGAGTCTGAAGACTCTGTAATCAGACTGCTTTCCTTTTCCTTCGCTGTCGCATCCAATCGTACGATGATCTCATAGCGTTCATTCCATTTTGGCCTCGCCTGAGCATAAATGCTCGGGATGATCAATGCTTTCGACATTTATTTACGCCGCAAATGATGTCGATGCCAACACTACAACAGCGATCAATGTCGCTGAAGCAGTGAATATTACCCAGCATCTTGCTCGCAGTCGAAATCTGTTGCGGCATCAATCGCCTTACAGTTGCGGCATGATCATCCTTAGGTTTTCTGGCTCGTCCGCAAGGCTTCCCTGTTGGAAAGGCGCTTCACCAGACTGGCCAGCTCCATAAGATCGACAGCACGTAAGAGCGCCCGTCCCCGGCCGATGACGATCTCTGGATCCGGGCCCATAAGATCAGTCCATTGCGGACGAACTGACGGTGCCGTCGCAGGGAAACCCTGGACAGCGGGATGTGCCGGATGGGTGCGTCGCAGGAGCTATTGGAGAGAGGTCCGACTCCTCCTGCCTCAGGCGACCTCGTCGCCCTGCGCAGCGGGTGCATCGACGCCGGGGTCATCATCGCGCTGAGCTCGAGACGGATCAATGTCTCGGGGAATGTCGTGCAGCAGCGTACGTCCCTGTGCCAGGCGTCGGCCCAAAGCCTCCACGAAGCCCTCAAATCGTTCCCTTCCCTTGGCCTGAGCGGCCGCCTGCGCATCTGCCGGGAGCTGCGGCGTGACCGTGAGCCAAAAGCGAACGAACAGCGCGAGCGTTTCGGTCGTGATAGACAGATCGCGCTCGAGCCGCTGGATTTGGCGCGACAGGCGATCAAGCCTTCGGGCAAACGCAGCTTCGGTGCGATCGGCGCCATCGGGTGAAAGGAATGACGTGACTGCAGCCTCAACGATAGAGGAGCGCGAGAGCCTCTTGCGGTCCGCCAGGTCGATGAGCTGCCGCAATAGCTCGGGCGGGAAATAGACGTTCATCCTGGTTCGCATTCCGCCCCTCACAAAGCCATGTCGTCATCGGGATCCATCGCGGCCTGACCTGCAGCAGCGGCGAAGGAGCGCTGCAGCGCAGCGGTGCGGACCGTTTTCCGGTCCCGATCGTCGTCGAGGAGCGCGAATTCC
>Ga0210408_10001764_pt1 | contig 21949 bp, 19 predicted proteins | sample IncBWH4MmetaG_FD_155471 | JGI IMG/M metagenome (GOLD analysis project Ga0210408, IMG submission 155471) | Forest soil microbial communities from Barre Woods Harvard Forest LTER site, Petersham, Massachusetts, United States - Inc-BW-H-4-M | ecosystem: Environmental > Terrestrial > Soil >...
TCATCGGGATTTCTCTTCTCGGGGCGTTTCTGCCATTTCGGGCCGCCGATTTGAAGCCCCTTCGCGTTGCAGACCCAAAAGTTCAATTCAAGGGTCCGTCAGAAAGTAACACCGGATTATGGTTCGCGCCGGCGACGCCTTAAAATTCGTCCGACGTGCAGCCGAGCGGAAGCGCGGGCCTGGAAACGGGCCAGAGGCAAGCCTACGACAAGTCACGGCGCATCAGAAGCGCATTCAATTGTTCCCCGTCCGCCTGACGATAATAACGCTCGCGGCGGCCGACGACGGCAAATCCGGAACGTTCATACAGCCGTCGCGCAGGCCGGTTGTTTTCTTCGACTTCGAGGAACACCGTTTTGACACCGCGCCCGGCGAGATGGCCGAGATGCGTCAGGAGCAAGTTGCGTGACAGGCCCCGACCGCGATGGACGCTGTCGATTGCGATCGACAGAATCTCGGCTTCGTCCGCGCCGATCCGGGAGATCGCGAAGCCGATGATATTGCTTCCCATTCGCAAGACCTGGAGCAGCGTGTTGCGTTCGGCCAGCATGCGGTCGAATTCGTCTTCGCCCCAGCCGTGATGAAACGATGCGGCGTGGATTTCGGCCAGCCGCCGCGTGTCGCGCCCGGTCGCCGTGTGGACAACGACATTGCCGTTGTCGGTCCAAAGCGCTGCGAACAGGTCCAGGAACAGGTCGAAAGGCCAAAAGAACATGGCTGCACCGATCACGGAATCGACGCCCGCGGCGCCGGCGCTTTGACATCGGGTGCGCGCAGATAATAGGGGCGCGGCGGTGCGGTCTCCGGGTTGACGGCGGCGCCCAGCCACGCAACCCAGGTGATGTCGGGTGCAGCCAGCGCGTCGACCTTGAACGGCGGCGTTGCCTTGGCCGGCCAGCGCTGGCTGAGCAGCTGCGCGGCGTTGCCAACCAGATGCAGCGCGCCAAACCGCGACGCGTCCATCGCCTCGTCAATGGGGGCGACGCGCGGACGGAGCAACGAGGTGCCGTCGCCGCCGACGACCTGAAAATACACCCGGTCATGGCGCGCATCGATCGCCGAGAGCACCGGTTGCTCGGCATTCTGGCTCACCACCGGCGCGGCATAGGCCGTCAGCGTTGTCAACCCGACCACGGGCTTGCCGGCCGCCAGTCCGATGCCGCGCGCAGCCGAGAGTCCGACGCGCAGGCCTGTGAAACTTCCCGGGCCGGTGGTCACGGCGATGCGGTCCAGCGCGGCAAACGGCAGGCCGCAAGCCTTCATGACGCGCGCGACAAGGGGCATCAGGGCCTCGGCATGACCGCGCCGCATCGGCTGCTGCTCCTGCGCGATCAATTTGCCCGCGTTGGTGTCCAGCACGGCGGCCGCGCATGCATCCAGTGCGGTATCGATGGCAAGAATCAGCATTTTACAAGCCCGGCGCGCCCAGTGTTCCATTTGACCAAAAGATGGGTCCCGGGCTTCTTCGCTTCTGACGCGCTTGCCTCACCCGAGCCGATCCCCATTTCGCTCGGGCAGGCCTTAGCATGGTTCCGCGCGACGTTCCCGGTAAAGCAACTCTACCGCCGCGAGTAGTCCCTGGCAGGTTCGCTCCCCGACTTTGATAGGGCCCTGCCCGGATGCAACCATTGGTCGTTAAGCTATTGAAATAACTTGAGATTAATCAAAAATTAGCCTTGAGCCTGCAAGCTTGGCGGACGCGGGCGATACATTTCGGCAGCCAGTCGCAATCAAGCCGGACAAGCTGAAAAGGGGGCTTCAATGTCATTCTGGCGGAGCAGTGCGAAGGCGAGCGAGGCGCTTTCCTTGGCCGAGTCCATCCACAAATCTCAGGCTATGATCGAATTGAGCATGGATGGAACGATCATCACGGCAAACCAGAATTTCCTCGACGCGATCGGCTATCGCCTCGAGGAAATCACGGGCAAGCCCTACCGAAAGTTCGTTCCCGCCTCGGTGCGAGACAGCGCGGACTTTCGCAGTTTCTGGGCCGACCTCAACCAGGGCAAGACCCGAACGGGCGTGTTCAACTGCACCGGCAAGGGCGGCAATGACGTCTGGTTTCGGGCGTCCTTCGCGCCGCTGTCCGATTCCAGCGGCAAGCCGGTCAAGGTCGTCAAGTTCGGCAGCGACATCACGGCGCAGCGGATCCAGAGCATGGAGGACGCCGGCAAGATGGCAGCGATCGCGCGCTCGCAGGCGGTGATCGATCTCAATCTCGACGGAACGGTCATCGGTGCCAATGAGGTCCTGCTGAAAGGGATGGGCTACAGCCTTCCGGAGATCGTCGGCAAGCACCACAACATGTTCGTCGCACCGGCCGAGCGCGACAGCGCCGCCTATCGCGATTTCTGGGCGGCCCTCAATCGCGGCGATTTTCGCTCCGGCGAATTCAAGCGGATCGGCAAGGGCGGCAGGGAGGTCTGGGTGATCGCCTCCTATAATCCGATCCTCGATGACGGCGGCAAGCCTTTCAGAGTGGTCGTGTTCGCATCCGACATCACGCGACAGCGGCTCGAGACCGCCGATCTTGCCGGCCAGATCGAAGCGATCGGCAAATCGCAGGCCGTGATCGAGTTCGACATGGATGGCGTCATCCTCCATGCCAACGAGAATTTCCTGAAGACGCTCGGCTACACCTTGTCCGAGATCAAGGGTCGGCATCACAGCCTGTTCGTGGCGCCTGCCGAGCGCGACAGCACGGCCTATCGCGAGTTCTGGGCAAGGCTGAAGCGCGGCGAATTCCAGTCCGGTGAATACAAGCGGATCGGCAAGGCCGCGAAGGAGATCTGGATCCAGGCCTCCTATAATCCGATCCGGGACCTCAATGGGAAGCCCTACAAGGTGGTGAAATACGCGACCGAGACGACGGCGCAGGTGATCGCGCGGATGAAGAGCGAAAAGGTGCGCGGCATGATGGAGCAGGTCGCCTCCGGAGCCGAGCAGCTCTCGTCATCAGTCCGCGAAATTTCCGAAGCGATGACGAAATCCAGGCAGACCGCGGCCAGCGCGGTCGAGCGCGTGGAGATTGCCGACCAGCAGGCGCAGCGGCTGTCGACGGCGGCCGGATCGATGAGCAGCATCGTGGAGCTGATCGGCGACATCACCGGCCAGATCAACCTTCTCGCCTTGAACGCGACCATCGAGTCGGCGCGCGCGGGAGATGCCGGCCGCGGCTTTGCGGTGGTCGCCGCCGAGGTGAAGAATCTCGCCAACCAGGCCAAGCAGGCCACCGACAAGATCGGCAGCGAGATCGGCAATCTGACCGGGATTTCGTCCGACGTGGTCGGCGCGCTGAACGTGATCAAGACCGCGATCCAGGGCGTCAGCGATTATGTGTCCTCGACCGCGGTCGCGGTGGAGGAGCAGAGCACGGTCACCAACGACATGTCGTCGAGCATGCGCCGCGCCGCGGCGGAAGCCGCCGACATCGGGCGGACGGGGTAGGGTTTGCTGTCATTCCCGGGCGGTCCGGAGGACCGAACCCGGAATCTTTAGATCCTCAGGTGCGCAATTGCGCACCATAGTTCGATGCTTCGCATCGCCCCGGGATGACGGCGTCTCGTCGCTAGCGTCGCATCCGCGCCTTGCGATGCCCGCCGTCACATCGGGCGGACTTCGACCACGTCGGGCACGAAGTGGCGCAACAGGTTCTGGATGCCGTGTTGCAGCGTCGCGGTCGAGGACGGGCAGCCCGAGCAGGCGCCCTTCATGTTGAGATAGACGATGCCGTCCTTGAAGCCGCGGAAGGTGATGTCGCCGCCGTCGCTGGCGACCGCCGGGCGTACGCGCGTCTCGATCAGGTCCTTGATCATGTCGACGGTCTCGGCGTCGGCTTCGTCGAAGAACTCGTCGTCCTCCTCGCGCGCCTCATCGCTGGCGGCGATGCCGTCGGCCAGCAGCGGGGCGCCGGACATGTAATGCTCCATGATCGCGCCGAGGATCGCCGGCTTCAGGTGCTGCCAGTCGCCTTCGTTCTTGGTCACGGTGATGAAGTCGGAGCCGTAGAACACGCCGGTGACCCCGGCTACGGCGAACAGCCGTTCGGCCAGCGGCGAGCGGACGGCCTCCGCGGGGGTGGTGAATTGCATCGGCCCGCCGTCCAGGACGACGCGGCCCGGGATGAACTTCAGGGTGGCGGGATTTGGAGTGGCTTCGGTCTGAATGAACATGGTTCTCTCCGGCGTCGCCGGTTCAAGGCCGGCGCGTGGGTCTGCATAGCAGATGGCCCTCGGAAAGGCACGGATCAAGGACGTTTTCCGGCACCCTCCCCGGAAAAGGCCTGCCCTGCATTTCTTGGCTTGATCGGCTTGGTCTGCGGACGGGATTTTACCTCTCCCCGCAAGCGGGGACAGGGAGCGCAACTCCCGCATTGTTCCAGATCGCTTTCATCTCACCGCGCAGATGCAACTCACGACAGCGCGTCGATATCCGCGTCCGCGAAGTCGCCGGGCACGATCATGACCGGCACGGGAAACGAGCCGACCGCGTTTGCGATCAGCGCCACCAGCGGGCCCGGGCCTTCGGCGCCGGGATTGGCGGCCAGCACCAGCATGGCGATGTCGATGTCCTCGTCGATGGCGGCCAGGATCTGCTCGATCGGATCGCCCTCACGGATCAGGCGTTCGGGCGTGATCCCGGCGATACCATTGGCGCGGCCGGCGGCGCGATCGAGCGCGGTGTTGGCCTCCTCATGGGCTTCGGCCCGCATGATGTCGGCGACCCCGAGCCATTGCTGGTTCTGGTCCTCGGTCTCGATAATGCGCAGCATCACCACGCCGCCACCGCTCCGCACCGCCCAGCGACTGGCGTAATAGACCGCGCGATCGCCTTCCGCGCTGTCGTCGACGATCACGAGACATTTCGGCCTGTGACCGGTTTCGTAACTTCGTCGTCGGGTGGCCATGCATACCCCGGTGCGGCAGCCAAGCGGCGGGACCGGAACATGCTGCCATACTCTCTCTCCGATTGGGAGAGGGTGTATGGATCCGATCTACTACGGCGCTTCCCGTAGATTCTCGTGTTGGCGCATGTCCTGTTCGGCGAACCGGATCCCACTCCGCCGGGCCTGCGCTATCGCTTGCGAACGAAGCCCACGATATCCTGGGTCGCCCTCATGGTCTCGGCGGCAATGGCGCGGGCGCGGTCGGCGCCCTCGATCAGGATCGCGTCGACATGGCCGGGATCGGCGACCAGACGCATCATTTCGTCGGCGATCGGCGCCAGCTTGGCGACGCAGAGCTCGACCAGCGCGTTCTTGAAGCCCGAGAACTGGCCGCCGCCGAACTCGCGCAGCACGTCCGCCTTGGCCCGTCCGGACAGCGCCGCATAGATGCCGACCAGATTGTCGGCCTCGGGGCGGGACTCCAGGCCCTTCTCCTCCGAAGGCAGCGGCTCCGGATCGGTCTTCGCCTTGCGGATCTTCTGGGCGATGGTATCGGCGTCATCGGTGAGGTTGATTCGTGAATAGTCCGACGCGTCCGACTTGGACATCTTCTTGGTGCCATCGCGCAGCGACATGACGCGCGTCGCCGGACCCGTGATCAGCGGCTCGGGCAGCGGGAAATAACGACCGTCATTGAAGCCATGGCCGCGGATCGAGTCGGCAAAATCGTTGTTGAATTTCTGCGCGATGTCGCGCGACAGCTCCAAATGCTGCTTCTGGTCCTCGCCGACCGGCACATGGGTGGCGCGGTAGAGCAGGATGTCGGCCGCCATCAGCACCGGATAGTCATAGAGACCGACCGACGCGTTCTCGCGGTCCTTGCCGGCCTTCTCCTTGAACTGGGTCATGCGGTTCAGCCAGCCGACCCGCGCCACGCAATTGAAGATCCAGGCGAGCTCCGCATGCCCGGAAACCTGGCTCTGGTTGAAAACGATGTGCTTGTTCGGATCGATGCCGGCGGCGATGAACGCGGCGGTGACCTCGCGGGTGTTGCGCGCGAGGTCGGCCGGGCCACCCCACACGTCGACAGGCTGGGTCAGCGCATGCATGTCGACCACGCAATAGATGCAGTTATGGGTTTGCTGCATCTTCACGAAGTTGACGATCGCGCCGAGATAGTTGCCAAGGTGCAGATTGCCCGTCGGCTGGACGCCCGAAAAAACCCGTTCCACGAAACCCATGGTAGCCTTCCAGATGCTTATTCTTGCGCATGATCTTTTCGGAAAACCGGTACCCACTTTTCCGGATCATGCGCCGCGCGTCGTTTGCCATGCTCGGCTCACGCGCGCAAGTCGCGGGATCGCGTTTGCCTGATGGCTTGAACTGCCTTCGGCCAGCTCGTGACGCCGAACAGCGTCAGCAAGGCGCCGTAGACTGCCAGAGCGACGGCGATCTCACCGGCCAGGGTGGCGGCTTGCGCGAGCGCGTGCGTGAACGCGGGGACGAAGCCTTCCGCGAGCCACAAGAGCCCGCCCATGATCAGCGCCGCCGCGACGATGCGCGGCAGGCGCCGCCGCGCCGCGGCGTCGATCGAAAACCCGAACGTCGCAGCACCGTGCCGCACCAGGCTCGCCGCATTGCTCCAGGCCCCGCACGCGATCCCGGCGGCGATCCCGGCCGCGCCAAAGAAATGACCGAGCAGCAGCGCGGTCACGATCGCCACCACGATGCCCTTGATCGTCGCAAGCAGCGGTGCCGTCGTGTCCTCGCGGGCGAAGAAGGCCGGCGAGAGCGCTTTCACCAGCACATGAGCGGGCAGCGCCAGCGCGAGAACCATCAGCACCCGCGCGGTGGCTGAGCTGTCGGCTGCCGTGAACGCGCCATGCTCGAACAGCAGCCGCACGATCGGCGCGCTGAGCACGATCAATCCGAGCGTCGCCGGCAGCGCCAGTCCCGCGGCCAGTTCGAGGCCGCGGGATTCCGCCTCGGTGACGGCGCGGGCTTCACCGCCGCGGACCGCGCGCGCCAGTTCGGCGACCTGCACCGTTCCCATGGCGACGCCGACAATGCCGAGCGGCAGCTCGACCAGGCGGTTGGCGAAATAGAGCCACGACACCGCCGAAGGCGAGGCGGATGCGATCACGGCGCCGGCCAGCGCCAGCAACTGGGGACCGGCGCTCGCCACCATCGCGGGGAGCGCGCGCGCGAGGAAACCGCGCATCGGCGCATCGAACGAGACCGTCGGGCGCGCCGCCGCCTTGCCGTCGCGGCGCAGCACCAGGATGCCGAGTTGCAGCAGGCCCGCGACGCCGACGGTGGCGGCCAGCACGAGCGCGCAGGTCGCGGCGTCGTGGCGCGCGACGATCAGCGCGGCCATCACGGCGATGAGGGCGATGTTGAACAAGAGCGGCGAAAACGCCGTCAGAAGAAAACGGCCCTGCGCGCTCGCCAGCGCCAGCATCACGGTGGCGGGACCGGCGAAGGCAAGATAGGGCAGCATCAGCCGCGCATCATCGACGGCGAACTGCAGCGTCGCATGGCCGAGGAATCCCGGCGCCAGCGCCGACATCATGAGCGGCATCGCGACACCGATCAGCAGCGTCACCGCGGCGAGCGCGACGCTGACGGTCCCGAGCACGCGGCCGGCGAAGCGGGCGGCCGCATCCGCGCCTTCGGTCTCGCGCAGCTTGAGCCACGCCGGCACCAGCGCGGCGTTGAGCGCGCCTTCGGTGAGCAGGCGCCGGATCACATTGACCAGCTGGAACGCGGCCAGGAAGGCGTCCGCCACCGGGCCCGTGCCGAGCAGGCCCGCGATCATGGCATCGCGTAAAAAACCGAGCAGCCGCGAGGCCAGTGTTCCCATCGAGACGGTCAGGAAAGAGCGGATCATCTGTTGTCTATGAGCGTTGGCCGCTTGCCGTTCAATGGGGCCTCGTGATAGGCCGCAAACCATCTTCTGGCCCGCTTTTCTGGCCGATCACAATCACCACAACGGGACTTGGTAAATGACTGACGCCAAATACGACGTTCTTGGGATTGGAAACGCGCTTTTCGACGTTCTGGTGCGGACCGACGAGGGTTTTCTATTCAAGCACAACATGACCAAGGGCAGCATGGCGCTGATCGACGAGGCGGGGGCGGCCGCGATCTACCGTGACATGGGGCCGGCGACCGAAATGTCCGGTGGCTCGGGTGCCAATACCATTGTCGGGATCGCGAGCCTGGGGGCGCGCGCGGCCTATGTCGGCAAGGTCAAGGATGACCAGATCGGCCGGCTCTATACCCACGACATCCGCGCCGCGGGCGTCGCCTTCGAGACCAGGCCGGCATCCGACGGCCCTGCCACGGGCTGCTGCTACATTCTCGTTACCGGCGATGGCGAGCGCACGATGAACACCTATCTCGGCGCCGCCCAGGACCTGACTCCGGCCGACATCGATGCCGGCGAGATTGCCGCGAGCCGGATGATCTATCTCGAAGGCTATCTGTGGGACCCGAAGAACGCCAAGGACGCTTTCGTCAAGGCCTCGCAGATCGCGCACCAGTCCGGCCGCCAGGTGGCGCTGACGCTGTCGGATGCATTCTGCGTCGATCGCTATCGTGGCGAATTTCTCGCGCTGATGCGGAGCGGCACGGTGGACGTCGTGTTTGCAAACGAGACGGAGCTGCATTCGCTGTACCAGACCTCGGACTTCGACGGTGCGCTCGGCCAGCTGCGCAAGGACGCCAAGCTTGGCGTCGTCACCCGCAGCGAGAAAGGCTGCGTGGTTGCATCGGGCGAGAGCGTCATCGCGGTGCCGGCGTTTCCGGTCGAGACCATCGTCGACACCACGGGCGCCGGCGATTTGTTCGCCGCCGGCTTCATGTTCGGCCTGGTGCGTGGCGCCGGCCACGAGAACGCCGGGCGGCTCGGCGCGCTCGCGGCCGCCGAGGTGATCCAGCACATCGGCGCGCGGCCGCAGGTGTCGCTGAAGCAATTGGCGCAGCAGAACGGCTTGCCGGTGTAGGGCTCCTGCCGCTTGTTGCCCTGTCATTCCGGGGCGGCTCGAAGAGCCGAACCCGGAATCTCGAGATTCTCAGGTGCGCAATTGCGCACCATAGTTCGATGCTTCGCATCGCCCAGGAATGACCTGCTAGAATTCACGCCGTCTTGGCCGCCTTCAGTCCGAGCCGCGTTTCGACCTGCTGCCGCATCATGAATTTCTGGATTTTGCCGGTCACCGTCATCGGGAATTCGTCGACGAAATCGACATAACGCGGGATCTTGTTGTGCGCGATCTGGCCCTGGCAGAACGCGCGCACCTCGTCCGCCGTCAGCGTCTCGCCCGCCCGCGTCCTGACCCAGGCGCAGAGCTCTTCGCCATAGCGGTCGTCGGCGACGCCGAACACCTGGACGTCCTGGATTTTCGGATGGCGGTAGAGAAACTCCTCGATCTCGCGCGGATAGAGGTTCTCGCCGCCGCGGATCACCATGTCCTTGATGCGGCCGACGATGTTGCAATAGCCCTCATCGTCGATGGTGGCGAGATCGCCGGTGTGCATCCAGCCGTTGCGGTCCAGGACGTCGGCGGTCTTTTCCGCTTCGTCCCAATAGCCCAGCATGACGCTGTAGCCGCGGGTGCAGAGCTCGCCGCTTTCGCCGCGTCTGACGATCCGGCCTTCGAGATCGACCACCTTGACCTCGACATGGGGATGAATGCGCCCGACCGTCGACACCCTCCGCTCCAAGGGATCATCGACCGCGCTCTGGAACGAGACCGGGCTGGTCTCCGTCATGCCATAGGCGATCGTCACCTCGCGCATGTTCATCGCGCTGTTGACGCGCTTCATCACCTCGATCGGGCAAGGCGCGCCGGCCATGATGCCGGTGCGCAGCGAGGTGAGATCGAAGCGCGCAAATTCCGGATGATCGAGTTCGGCGATGAACATGGTCGGCACGCCATAGAGCGTCGTGCATTTTTCCTGCGCGATGGTCTGCAATGTCGTGAGCGGATCAAAGCCCTCGCCGGGATAGACCATGGTGGCGCCGAGGGTCACGGAAGCGAGATTGCCCATCACCATGCCGAAACAATGATAGAGCGGCACCGGAATGCAGATGCGGTCGTGCTCGCAGAGGCGCATGGCGCGGCCGGTGAAATAGCCGTTGTTGAGGATGTTGTGATGCGTCAGCGTGACGCCCTTGGGCGATCCCGTCGTGCCGCTCGTGAATTGGATATTGACCGGGTCGTCGAACTGCAGTTCGCGGCCGAGCGCAGCCAGCTGCTCGCGATGTCGCGCGCCGCCCATCTGCGCGACCTCGTCGAACGCGATGGTGCCGGGGCATTTCGGGCCGCCGATCTGGATCACCGCGCGCAAGTCCGGCAATCGTGCCGCTTCCAGATGGCCCGGACGCGAGGTTGCGAGCTCCGGCAGCAGCGTGTTCAGCATCTCCATATAGCCGGAGGTCTTGAACGCCGTCGCGGTGACGACCGCGGCGCAGCCCACTTTGTGCAGCGCGAATTCAAGCTCGGTCAGGCGGTAGGCGGGATTGATCGTGACCAGGATGAGCCCGGCTTTGGCGGCGGCAAACTGCGTCAAGGTCCATTCCGGCCGGTTCAGGGACCAGATGCCGATGCGCTCGCCGCGGGCGAGGCCGAGCGCGAGAAAGCCCGCCGCCAGCGCCTCGACCTTTTCCGCGAATTCGGTCCAGCTCCAGCGCACGCCGTGGCTCGGCGACACCAGCGCCTCGCGCTCGCTCCACCGCGCCGCCGCGAGATCGAGGCTGCGTCCGATTGTATCGCCCAAGAGCGGCGCGCTGGCCGTGCCGCACACATAGCTGTCTGCTCCCTCAGTCAAGGTTCCGCTCCTTCTTGGCGCAGACATGCGACGCGGTCGGCGTCGGCGGTGTCTGCTCAGCTCTTGACCCGCATCATAGGTCGCCGGCGCTGTTCGAACAGGCCCGACTTACGGTGGGCCCTTCGTCGGTCCAAACCTCCTCTTGAAAAGGGGAGGTCGCTTTGCTCGTCAGGGCAAAGCGGGAGGGGATCATGACCCCCTCCCTGACCCTCCCCCCATCAGGGGGAGGGATTGCAGCGTCCGTGGTGGTGACTCACGCCGCCTGCCGGCCGCCGGCCGCATCGAGCCCGGCATAGACGCCGTGCTCGAAGCCGGCGAAGGCTTCCAGGCACTTTTGGTCGGCGAACGGCAACACCTGCATCAGGATCACGCCGGTAACGTCGCGCGCCGGATCGATCCAGAAATAGGTGTTGGCGAGGCCCGCCCAGGCAAGGCTGCCGGCGCTGCGGCCCTCCGGCGTCATCGCGGTGTTGATCACGAAGCTCAGGCCCCATTTCTTCACGATGTCCGGATAGAGATCGACATCGTTGGTGTAGATCGCGGCCGCCGACGTCATCTTCGTCATGACGAGCTCGCCGATGTGGTTCTGGCTCATCAGCTCGATTGTCTCGGGCTTCAGCACCTGGTTGCCGTTGCCTCGACCCTTGTTCAGGATCATCTGGCAGAACTTGATGTAGTCGGGAGCAGTGCCATAGAGCCCGCCGCCGCCCATGTGGAATTCCGGGTCCTGTTCGAGCTCGAAGGGGAGCGGCGAAAGCGTGCCGTCCTCGCCGCGCACATGCATGCCGACCAGCCGCTTGCGCTGGTCATCGCCGATCTTGAAGGCGGTGTCGTTCATGCCAAGCGGCACAAGCATGTGGTCGCGCAGATAGGCATCGAGCCGCTTGCCGCTGACGGCCTCGATCGCCTTGCCGACGAAATCGATGTTGATGCCGTATTCCCAGCGTGTGCCGGGGTCTGACGTGAGCGGGAGCTTCAGCGCGTCGTTCTGGCAGGTGGTGATCGGCGGCAGGCCCGTCTTTTCGAGATACGCGGCCACATCACCGTTCCACAGGTGGTAGGCGAAGCCGGCGGTGTGGGTCATGAGGTGGCGCAGCGTGATCGGGTTGTTCGCCGGGCGCAGCTTCGGCTCGCCGCTCGCATCGAAGCCCTCGAGCACCTGGGGCGAGGCCAGATCCGGCAACAATGCGCCGATCGGCGCGTCGAGCGCCAGCTTGCCTTGCTCGACCAGCTGCATCGCACCCGCCGCTGTGATCGCCTTGGTCATCGATGCGATCCAGAACACGCTGTCTGGCGTCATCGCATCGTCGTTGGACAGGTCGCGCTTGCCGAACGCGCCCTGGTAGAGGATGTCGTTGCCGGTGGCGGCGATCGCAACCACGCCGGGAATTTCCTTGGCGTCTGCCTTCTCACGCAAGAGCTGATCGATCTGCGCTTGGCTCTGCATATGGTTTCCTCCAGGTTGTTATTTTAATAGAAAATTGATCTTCCTCCCCCGTGGCGCGCCCGGCAAGCCTCGCGATCCCGTGATCGGAGGTAAAAAGCGTTCAAAAAAATGTGGGGGCGGGCGGTGCCGAACGGCCACACCCACCATATTTTCTGATGAAATCGGCTCTCAGCAACGGGTGTCCGCGGCACATCGGCGTTATGCTGTTTTGTGCGTTCGATTCAGTCTCATTGCTTGGTAAGGCGTTCAGAACACGGCCAGATCGGCGGATGCCGGCTGGCCGAATAATTTTTCATTTGGCTGATTGCGGCCGCGTGCCGCCAGGGGATTGCAATGATTTCGACCTGGAGTGAATGGAAGCGCTATCCCCGGGCGGGGCGTGGCGAAAATATCGAGGCGCCGATCACGCCCGGCCTCTATGAGGTACGCCATGCGGGCACCGGCGCGTTGCACTCGTTCGGTGCGGTCGACAATGTGGCGCAGGCGCTGGCGCTGTTGCCGGTCGGCGGCAAATCCTGGTTCGGTCGGCGCGATGCGGCCGCTCAAGCAGACCTCGAATATCGCACATGTGCGACCTCGACCAAGGCGGACGCCAAGGCGGCGGCGGAGCGCATGATCGGCCGGCGCGAAACCTATATCAGCGGCGCGGCCTGAGCGGCTGCGCCTTCCGGCGCGAACTTCAAAATTGCTTGAAAGGCAGGCGCTGCGGCATCCCGATGCATTGTGGGCGGATTGAGCCTATAGTCGGCTCAAACGCCCAAGAGAAACCCGGGAGCAACGCATGAACCCGCCTGCCACAGCCCGCGCCGCCCAAGGCTCCGCGCCTACGCTCCGCGACCGCCTGAAAGATCCCTCGCTGCTCTGCGAGCAGTGCTACATCGACGGCGCCTGGATCGGCACGCCAAAGCGCGCCGTGACCAACCCGGCCAGCGGCGTTGAGCTCGCCAAAGTGCCGGTCATGAGCACGGCCGAGACGACACAGGCCGTCGAAGCCGCCGAGCGCGCCTTTCCGGCCTGGGCAAAACTCACCGCCAAGCAGCGCTCCAACATCTTGCGTAAATGGTTCGAGCTGATCATTGCCAACCGCGAGGATCTGGCGCTGATCCTCACGACGGAACAGGGCAAGCCGCTGACCGAGGCGCTCGGCGAGATCGATATCGGCGGCGCCTATGTCGAGTTCTTCGCCGAGGAAGCCCGCCGCGTCTATGGCGAGACCATCCCGACCCAGCGTCCCGATGCGCGGCTGCTCGCGATCAGGCAGCCGATCGGCGTCTGCGGCGCGATCACGCCGTGGAATTTCCCCTGCTCGATGATCACCCGAAAAGTGTCGCCGGCGCTCGCGGCCGGCTGCACCGTGGTGCTGAAGCCCGCGAACGAGACGCCGTTGACCGCGCTGGCGCTGGTCGCGCTGGCGGAGAAGGCCGGCGTGCCGAAGGGCGTGTTCAATGTGCTGACCGGCAATTCCTCCGCGATCGGCAAGGTGTTGTGCGAACATCCGGCGGTGCGCTTCATCGGCTTCACCGGGTCGACCGAGGTCGGCAAGATTCTGTATCAGCAGGCCTCGGTCGGCGTGAAGAAGCTCGGGCTCGAGCTCGGCGGCAACGCGCCGTTCGTGGTGTTCGACGACGCCGACATCGATGCCGCGGTCGATGGTGCGATGGTCTCGAAATATCGCAACATGGGCCAGACCTGCGTCTGCGCCAACCGCATCTATGCGCAGGACAAGGTCTACGACGCGTTCGTGCAAAAACTCTCGCAGAAAGCCGCGGCCATGAAGGTCGGCGACGGCACCGAGGCCGGCGTCACGCAGGGGCCGCTGATCAACATGGAGGCCGTCGACAAGGTCGAACGGCACATCGCCGACGCCGTCAAGCGCGGCGCAAAAATCGTCACCGGCGGCAAGCGCCACGCGCTCGGCGGCACCTTCTTCGAGCCGACGGTGCTGTCGGATGTGGGATCGGATGCGCTGGTCGCGCACGAAGAAACCTTCGGGCCGCTGGCGGCGGTGATCCGCTTCAAGGACGAGGCCGAGGTGATCGCGATGTGCAACGCCTCGCCGTTCGGTCTTGCCTCCTATTTCTATGCGCGCGACCTCGGCCGGGTCTGGCGCGTGGCGGAGGCGCTGGAGTCCGGCATGGTCGGCGTCAACACCGGGCTGATCACGACCGAGGTCGCGCCGTTCGGCGGCGTCAAGGAAAGCGGCCTCGGCCGCGAGGGCTCGCACCACGGCATGGAAGAATATGTCGAGATCAAATATGTGATGATGGCGGGGGTGTGAGCCGTCATTGCTATGCCGACACTTTAGGAACGAGTCGATCGCGCTATAAGAACGAGTCGGTTGGCGTCCTGGCCAGCCTGCAACCGTTAGTCGGTAAATGGGTAGCAAAAAGTTCTGCCGACCGCCCCTCTCGCGGCGCGGAATAGAAAATCTCTCTATTTCCGAGCGAGACCTAGTTGGTGGCCTTTAACTGACTGCGGCAGCTGCGAGGTTAGTACGCGGCAGGATCATCCATGTTCCGCGGAGTCATGGCCCGAGCGACGTCGCGCATCGGCTGGCTGATGTATTGGCGCGCTGCCCAGAGGCGGACGCCCTTCTTGCTGCGTTCATGGTGAAACAGTTATCGAAAAATGGGCCGCTCAAGGCGGTAGAAACTTCGAATTTTAACTGCATCTGCAGGCATTCTGCAGCGTCAGGGTGTTAGGCTGGGATGTCCCCCAGAGTGCAGAATGTCGTCACCCGTCGCGCTACCGCTTCGCAACGCCCCTAGTTCACCGAACTCATCGGGCTTCCGAGCCCAGTGCAAACACTCGGGCAGGATCCGCGGATGAGCGATACACTCGTAGCCGTGTGTGTGCCCTATCCCGTCGAGTTTGTCAGACAGGGCCGCCTAAAGGCTGAAAACGGAATTTTCTGGGAAAACGGGACGGTGGCGATCCGGACCGTCACGGCCGAGCAAGCGCCGGTCACCTGTCGCGTCAGCCCCGGTGTGAACTCGTCGAGATCAGAATTTTCCGTGCGGTCGTTCGACGGCAGGTTCTGGTGGCCGCTGTTCGAGGGGGGCGAGCCCATGCTCGCCAGGAATTACGTAGCGAGCACGTTGAAAAGCTCCAGCGTTTTCCTATCCATGATGAACCTGTCTCCGGCCTCGATCGATTCGCCGAGGCGGGACGTCAGGAAATTCTTGGATGACGTCTTTCCGCGGAGATTCGATGATTCTTTTAGGGAGGATCGGTGGCGTTCAGCACAAAGCATCGCCAATCGCACTTTGTTTTGTGACGACCTAGTCTATCTTCAAGGAGGATGTCCCATATACTTTGCAGTTCGGCGTGGAGGGTCGGATGATCGGATGCTGTCGATCGAGGTCGGGAGCGCCGAACCGGAACGAGTTGAAATTGTTAGCCGCTACCTTCCCGGCCCTCGGCCGAACCAGAGGCGAGACGCGGCATGCCGTTCGCTTGTCTACGGGGTGGAAAGCATTAACGAAGAGATCGAAGCAATTCGGCGCCGTGGCTTCCGCGCAGCTTTCGGGTCGAAGGCGGAAATGCTTACCCAGCTTCGATCGAATCGAGAAGCTTGTGAGATCTGCGCAGATGGCCTAGTGCGCCGCGCAGTCACGGCAATGGATCGGCATACATACCGCGAACTCGGAATGCGCGGACGGCTTCACCCTGCTGTTCTGTTGCCGCCTAAAATACCGCCTACGGTCTGTCGCGATACCATCGACGCTATGATCACGATGTATCCGGAACACGAGTTTCCTATGCGATTTCGAATAGAATTCGAGTGGGCGGTTGAGGCCCTTTCACGCTTGGACGCGACACTTCCGCCGATAGATCTCAGTGAGCTTGACGATCACATCCTGTTCGCTCTCTCGAACTCATGTTCAACAACGTAGCTTATTGCCGGGTTGTCCGCAGCCCTAGCGAAAGAACGGGTCGAAAGTTCTGTTTGGCTACTGCAACGGGAAGTGACTGCATTTCTAACTCGGGGCACCTTGGCTCATAGGCCTTGCAGATAGACGACTCTGTGGGTGTCGTGGGACTCATAAAAGGACACATAAGAGTGTCACGTTTTTTTTGTGTCTTCTGAGTCCGAATCTTGCAACCTAAGGCGATTCGTTTAGCGGCGGACGGGCGGCACTTGCCCGGATTTTTCGCGATTTTGTCTTACAGGCGCTTCGACGCCCGAGATCGTTCTGCGGACACCACTCCTGCCACTTCGGGGGCCTCGGAGTCCATGGCGGCACCTCGTGCACACTCTCAGCAGTCGGGTTGCACTCGCGCTGTTCGGACGCCCCCGCCGTCTTCCCTCGGTAGCCAGTGGCTCTCAGACCGATTCAGACAGAGCCGTCCGTCGACTTGGACAGGTCCTCGTATGTTCGCAGTTCCTCAAGGCGGGCTTCAAGCGCCGGCTTGACCACCGCAAACGCGTCGCTGCCGGCCACGAATTGCTTTGGTGGATTGTCCATCCCGGCGATCTTCACAAGGATGTCGCCGAGCTTGGCGGGATCGCCCTGCTGGGCGCCGTGATAACCTGACCACATATTTTCTGCAGTGCCTCCCGCGGCGTAGTCCTCAATGGAGCTGCGGGCATACTTGGCATTCCTGACATCGAGCAGGTCCGTCCGGAAGAAGCCGGGTTCGACCGTCGTGATCTTGATGCCGAACGGCTCGACCTCGTGGGCCACTGATGCCGACAGGCCTTCCACTGCGAATTTTGCAGCGCTGTAGGCTCCGCAGTGCTTGAAGCCGACGATGCCCGCAAGGGAGCTGATGTTGATGATCCGCCCCGACCGCTGCTTGCGCATCACGGGAAGGGCCGTGCGCATCACGTGCATTACGCCATAGAAATTGGTCGCCATCAGTTTTTCGATCTCGACGGTGCTCAACTCCTCGAAATTGCCGAGCAGGCTGTAGCCGGCATTGTTGACGAGAACATCGATGCGTCCGAACGCCTTTATCGCCGCGTCGACTGCAGGCTTCGCCTGTGCCTCATCGGCGACGTCCAACTGGACGAACGCAAGATTGTTGCCCGCGAGATCGCGCAGCGCATTGCGCAGCTTGTCGAGATTGCGGCCGGTCGCGACGACGCGGTCACCCGCCTTCAGTGCCGCCACGGCAGTTGCCGCGCCGATGCCGCTGCCGGCACCCGTGATGAACCAAATCTTGCTCATGTTTGACCCTGCTTTCGATGTTTGAAAGAATGCTTGGCGCAGCGGCTCACCGGTCAGCGGCGCGATGGCGTTGGCGAGATCGGACACGCGATCGATGACGCTCCGTGACCGCTGGGCGGCGAGAAGCCGGATGGTCGCTTTGGGCGCTACCTCGCAGGGACCGCACCGATTTGCTGAAGCAATCCGAGCAGATCGGGTTGCCCCGTTTCCTCGATGATCTGCCCGCCGGACAGACGATAGATATTCAGCGCCTGGACCGCGATTTTCTTCCCAGTCGATGGGGCGCCAAAGAAGGTGCCGAGGTGAGTGCCTCGCATGGTGAAGCGAGCAGCCACCTTGTCACCTTCGGCGACCATCTCCTCGAGCGTCCATTGAATATCCGGGAAACCTCCCCCCATCATATGGATGATTGCGAGATAGCCCGCTGGCCCCCGCATCGGCTCGCTGCGTCCGGGCACACGGAAAATCGCATCCGGAGAAATGAGTTCTGCGGCCAGCGTCTCGCTCGCTGTGTTGATGAAGTCCGTGAAACGGATCAAAACTTGCTTGCTCGCTTCTGGTGTCATGACGTCATCGCTCTGTTCATTGATGATGCGGATCGTCGGAAAATTTGCCGAGCCGGTCGCCGCCTGGTCAGGCCAGATTGAAGGGCAGCTGGCGCAGCGGCTTGCCGGTCAGCCGGGCGATGGCATTGGCGAATGCGGGTGCCAGCGGTGGCAGGCCGGGTTCGCCCATGCCCGTGGGCGGCTCGGCGCTGGGCACAATGTGGACATCGAACTCGGGGATGTCGGTGATGCGCGCCACCGTGAAGTCGCTGAAGTTGCTCTGCTCGACGACGCCGTTCTTGAGCGTGATGGCCGAACCCGGCAAACACATCGAAAGGCCCATGACGGCTGCGCCCTGCACCTGGGCTTCCACGGTGCGCGGGTTCACCGCCAGATTGCAATGCACCCCGGCGGTCACGCGGTGCAGCGCCGGCCGGCCGTCGCGTATCGAGGCCTCCACCACATAGGCCACCACGGAATCGAAGGACTCGTGCACGGCTACGCCCCAGGCACCGCCGGCGGGCAATGGCGTCTTGCCGTAGCTACTCTTGTCGACCGCCAGCTGCAGCGCTGCGCGGTGGCGCGGGTGCTTGTCGCCGAACAGATCCATTCGGTAGGCCACCGGGTCCTGGTTCGTGGTGCGTGCGATCTCGTCGATCAAGGTCTCCATCACGAAGGCGGTGTGGGTGGAACCCACACTGCGCCACCACAGCACCGGCACGTTGAGTTTTGGATGATGCACGGTCAGGCGCATCGGCAGCGGATAGGGATCGCGCATGCCCTCGGTCGCCGTGGCGTCGATGCCATTCTTCACCTGGAACTGCTCGAACACCGAGCCTGTGGTGATCGACTGGCCGACAATGACGTGGTCCCAGGCCAGCACCTTGCCTTGTTCGTCGAAGCCGATGCGGGCGCGGTGCAGGTGCATGGGGCGGTAAAAGCCGCCGCGCATGTCGTCCTCGCGGCTCCAGAGCGTGCGCACCGGTGCATTCAGCCCCGCGGCACGCGCCGCTTTCGCGATTTCGCAGGCCTCGACCACGGTATCGTTCGTACTCGAGAAACGCCGGCCAAAACCGCCGCCAGCCATCTGCACATGCACCACCACCTGCTCGGGCTTGAGGCCCAGCACACGCGCCGCCGCGGCAGCGTCCAGTCCAGCGCACTGGCTGCCAACCCACAGTTCGGCACTCTGCTCGCTGAGTGCGACGGTGCAGTTCAAAGGCTCCATCGCCGCGTGCGCGAGGTAAGGAAATACGAACTCGGCTTCCAGTTGCCGGGGCGATGTGTCGAGCGGCGCCATGTCGGCATCGAGCTTGCGCGGACCGGGGCGACCGGCCTGCTCGCGGTACTGCGCGAGCTGCCGTTCACTGTCGACCTTCTCCACCATGGATGTGTCCCACTGCAGCTTCAGCGCGTCGCGGCCCTGGGTGGCCTGCCAGTAGCCGTCCGCCACGACCGCCATGCCTTCGGCGCCGCGGTCCAGCGGCACGCGCAGCACGGCCTTCACACCTTTCACGGCGCGCGCGGCGCTGTCGTCCACGGAGGCAAGACGCGCCCCGAACACCGGCGGACGCGCCACTACGGCCGTCAGCTGACCGGGCAGTCGAACGTCGATCCCATAATCCTGCCGCCCGCTGCTCTTGGCCGCAGCATCGAGGCGCGGCGTGGGGCGACCGATGATGCGGAAATCCGTGGGGTCCTTCAGCGCAACCTTCTCGGGCACGGGCAGCGCCATGGCGGCCTCGGCGAGTTCGCCGTAACTCAGCTTGCGGCCCCCGGGGCCGAGCACCGTGCCGGCCTCCGTACGCAAAGCGTCGACGCTCACATTCCAGCGCGCCGCGGCGGCGCTCAGCAACATGGCTCGGGCGCGCGCGCCGAGTTCGCGATACTGCGTGAAGCTGTTCTTGATCGAATGGGAACCACCGGTGAGATGGATGCCGAACAGTGGATCGACGTAGGCGGCATCGCTGGTGCCGTGCCGGCTGCGCACCAGGCTCCAGTCGGCGTCGAGCTCTTCCGCCAGGATCATCGGCAATGCGGTCTGCACGCCCTGCCCGAATTCCAGCCGGTTGATCGTTATCGTGACCTCGCCACCAGCGGCGATCTGCACGAAGGCCGACGGCTGTTCGGTCGGCTTGAGCGTGCGTGCGCCTTGGCCGGCAACCTCAGCCATTGCGAAGTGCGGAAAGACGCCGAGCACGAGCCCGCCGGCCCCGGCCAGTTTCAGGAAGCTGCGCCGCGGCAGCGCGGTGGCTTTGTCAGTTTGACTGCGCGCGACGGGGCGCTGCAGGGCGCGCGGCAGATCGCGGTCGTCGATGTCGGGCAACATGGCAGCTCCTTCAAGCAATCGTGCGGGCGGCGTCGGCGACGGCGGCGCGGATGCGAACATAGGTGCCGCAGCGGCAGATGTTGCCAGCCATGGCCTCGTCGATCTTGTCGGCGCTGGGTTGCTGGCCGGCGGGCAGTGACTTGAGCAGGGCGATCGCGCTCATGATCTGGCCGCTCTGGCAGTAGCCGCACTGCGCCACGTCGTGCTTGACCCATGCCGCATGGACGGCGGCGCCGACGCGGTCGGAGCCATCGGTCGCGGCTTCGATGGTGGTGACCTTCTTGCCCTCGGCTTCGGAAATCGGCGTGATGCAGGAGCGGATGGCCTCGCCATCCAGATGGACCGTGCAGGCGCCGCACTGGGCGACGCCGCAGCCGAACTTCGTGCCTGTCAGCCCGATGATGTCGCGCAGCGCCCAAAGCAGGGGCATCGCGGGATCGGCATCGATCGCCAGCTCCCTGTCATTGACAACCAGCTTCATCGGTCTGCTCCTTTTCGGGCTGCTCGTTTCGGGGTTGCGCGAACAGAGCGGCTAAGTCGACGCCGGACGTGCCGACATCCGAACCGCGTCCGGATCTGATCTGCGGAAGGCCACTCCGATGTCGTTTCGACCGACGCGCTCCGGGGGACGCCGATAACTAGATAACCCTGGTTGTTGATTTCGATTAGCCGCTATAATTCGCTTAAGCTTATGTATGTGGCGCATAAATGAAGCGAGACGATCTGTACGACCTCGCCGCCTTTGCTGCCGTTGCCGAGCAGGGCAGCTTTACCCGTGCGGCGGCGGAACTCGGCATGTCCCAGTCGGCCTTGAGCCACGCCATGAAGGCCCTAGAGGAGCGGCTCGGGGTGCGGTTGTTGTCGCGGACGACGCGCTCCGTGTCGACGACCGAAGCAGGCGAGACGCTGTTGCGTTCTCTGCGTCCCGCACTGGAGGAAATCACCACAGGTGTAAATGCGGTGGGGGCTCTGCGGGGTAAGCCATCCGGTACGGTCCGCGTCACAGCAACCAAGCATGCAGTCTCGTCCGTCGTTATGCCCGCCCTGCCACGTTTCCTCGCGTCCCATCCAGATATCCGGGTGGACGTGATCATCGACGACAATCTGACCGACATCGTCGCGGAGCGTATCGACGCCGGCATCCGCTTCGGCGACATCGTCCAGAAGGACATGATCGCTGTCCGGATCGGGCCGGACATCCGGATGGCCGTCGTCGGCGCACCGTCCTATTTTGCCGATCACCCGCTGCCCAAGACGCCCCGTGATCTCGCCGTTCATCGCTGTATCAATTACCGGCTCGTCAGATCAGGCGGGCTCTACGCCTGGGACTTTGAGGAGAAGGGGCGCCCCTTCGAGGTTCGCGTCGACGGTCCACTTGTGTTCAACAACGCCGACTTGATCCGGGAGGCAGCCTTGGCGGGCCAAGGCATCGCGTACGTCTACGAGGATGAGGTGGCGGCTGATATCAAGGCCGGACGTCTCAAGCGAATTCTGGAAAGGTGGTGCCCGACCTTCCCCGGCTACTATCTCTATCACCCCAGTCGGCGTCAGACGCCTCCTGCATTGGCTGCATTCATTGGCGCGCTCCGCTACAAACCAAAAACGTGAGACGATGCGTGACGATCACGCGGAACTGCACCGGAACGACGTCGAGCCGCTTCGACGTCTCCTCACCGATCACATGCATCGGCGCGCGGCAGCAGGGGCAGTTGGTATCATCAGGCGCAATCGTCA
>Ga0210408_10001765_pt1 | contig 21946 bp, 16 predicted proteins | sample IncBWH4MmetaG_FD_155471 | JGI IMG/M metagenome (GOLD analysis project Ga0210408, IMG submission 155471) | Forest soil microbial communities from Barre Woods Harvard Forest LTER site, Petersham, Massachusetts, United States - Inc-BW-H-4-M | ecosystem: Environmental > Terrestrial > Soil >...
GCGGCCAGATCATCGTAGGCGACCTCGTCCGGCGACCGGCCTTCGCGGGCGGCGATCGCGGCAACACTGGTCTCGGCGCGCGGCTCGTAATCGGGCGGGTCGCCCATCACGTACATCCGGTCCCACCGCCCGGCGACGAGCTGGACGAGCGGTCCGAACCGGGCCAACAGCGCCGGGGACGGTCGGTCGTCGAGAATGGCGCGGCGCACCGCCGGGTCGCGCAACCGCGCGAGGCGCTCGGCGAGCGGCAGGCTTTCCAGAGGCTTGTAGCGCTCGCGGATCGCGAACGGGTTGAGCGAAGTCGCCACCCCGAGAATGACCCCGACCGGGCGCCCGGCGACCTGTGCCGTGACCGAGGCACCCGCGGCGCGCGCGGCATGGACGCCGGCCATGATGCGCCGCCAGCGCTCAGGGTCGGTCGGCCGGTCGGTCAGCAGGAACCAGATCGGCCGCGCGATCTCCTTGCCGAGCCGGGTGATCCAGGCGAACTCGGCGGTCTCGTCCTCGAAATCGCTGTTCATGCCGAAGGTGCCGGCGCCGGCGGCACCCAAGCCCCGGCCGATCCCGGTCAGCTCGTCGATCTCGGCAAAACGCCCGGGCACCATCTCGCCCGACATCGTCTTGTGCGCGTTGGTCCGCGATGTCGTAAAGCCGAAGGCGCCGGCCCGCACCGCCGCCTCGGTCAGCCGGCGCATCTCGGCGATATCGTCGGCGCTCGCCGGCTCGCGGGAGATCCCCCGGTCGCCCATCACATAGACGCGCAGCGGGTGGTGCGGCACCTGTGCGGCGACATCGATCGCCCGCGGCATCCGTTCGAGCGCGTCGAGGAAATCGGGAAAGCTCTCCCAATCCCATTTGAGGCCCTCGGCGAGGGCCGGGCCCGGGATGTCCTCGACCCCTTCCATCAGGTCGATCAACGCGTCGCGGTGGTAGGGCCGCACCGGCGCGAAACCTACGCCGCAATTGCCGAAGAGGATGGTCGTGACTCCGTGCCAGGAGGAGGGTGCGAGCACCGGGTCCCAGGTCGCCTGCCCGTCGTAGTGGGTGTGCACGTCGACCCACCCCGGCGTGACCAGCAGACCATCGGCATCGAGCATCCGCCGCCCCGGCCCGGCCTTGCCGCCGACCGCTGCGATCTTGCCGCCATCGATAGCGATATCACCGGTAAATGGCGCGGCACCGGTACCGTCGACGATCGTGCCGCCGCGAATGACGATCTCGTGCATGATGGCTCCCTCGCTTCTCGGTACACGGCAGCATGCACCCATCCGGTTTGGCGCGATATGCCGCGCGAGCAAGGCTGGCTTGCGCTATGATTGCGGCGTTGAAGGCGAACTTTTGGAGGGAGCGGGTATGTCGGCAGCGACTTTTCTCGAGGCGCGCGATTTCCTGCTCGCCCATCGCCGGGATTACGAGAGGGCCTACCGCGATTTTCGCTGGCCGGCGCTCGACCGGTTCAACTGGGCGCTCGATTATTTCGACCCGATGGCGCGCGGCAACGACCGCCCGGGTCTTTGGCTCGTCGATGAAGGCGGCGGCGAAACCAAGCTCACCTTCGCCGAGCTCGCCGAACGGTCGGACCGGATTGCCCATTACCTGCGTCGCCTCGGCGTCCGCCGCGGCGACCGCTTGCTGCTGATGCTCGGCAATATCGCGCCATTGTGGGAATGCATGCTGGCGGCGATGAAGCTCGGCGCCGTGATCATCCCCGCGACGACCCTGTTGAACCGCGACGATCTCGTCGACCGTTTCGCGCGCGGCCGTGTGCGCCATGTCGTCGCCGGGGCCGACAATGTTGCAAAATTTGCCGATCTGCCAGGCGATTACACCCGCATTGCCGTCGGCGGATCAGCCCCGGGCTGGCAGAACTGGGAGGCGGCCTACGACGCACCGGCGCAATTCTCGGCCGACGGCGAGACCAACGCAGCCGATCCGCTGCTTCTCTATTTCACCTCCGGCACGACGGCCAAGCCCAAGCTCGTCCTGCACAGCCACCAGAGCTATCCGGTCGGGCATCTGGCGACGATGTATTGGCTCGGTGTGGAGCCGGGCGACCTCCACCTCAACATCTCTTCGCCGGGCTGGGCAAAGCATGCCTATAGCTGCTTTTTTGCGCCGTGGAACGCCGGGGCGACGGTGTTCATGTTGAACCAGCCGCGGTTCAACGCCAAAGGGTTACTCGATGCAATCGCACGTTTCGGAGTGACTACCTTTTGCGCCCCGCCGACGGTGTGGCGCATGCTGATCCAGGAGGATCTCTCCTCGTGGAAGGTCGGCCTAAGAGAGGTCGTCGGCGCCGGCGAGCCGCTCAATCCCGAGGTCATCGAGCAGGTCAAGGCCGCCTGGGACCTGACCGTCCGCGACGGCTACGGCCAGACCGAGACGACGTTGCAGATCGGCAACATGCCGGGGCAACGGGTCAAGCCGGGGGCGATGGGACAGCCGGCACCGGGCTATCGGGTGAGGCTGCTCGACGCTGATGGGGCGGCACAGCAAGAAGCCGAAATCTGCCTGGTGCTCGATCCGCCGCCGCTCGGGCTGATGCAAGGCTATCAGGGCGACGACGGCGCAATTTTGTCGCTCGGCGGCGGGGCCTACCGCACCGGCGACGTCGCGATGCGAGATGCCGACGGATATTTCACCTATGTCGGCCGCGCCGACGATGTGTTCAAAGCCTCGGATTACCGGATCAGCCCGTTCGAGCTGGAAAGTGCCTTGATCGAGCACCCGGCGGTCGCCGAAGCTGCGATCGTTCCGTCGCCGCACCCGGTGCGCCTCGCCGTTCCCAAGGCGTTTGTCGCGTTGGCTGCCGACCAGTTGCCGGATCACGACACCGCACTATCCATTTTCCGCCACGTCCGCGAGCATTTGGCACCCTATAAGCGGGTCCGTCGCCTCGAATTCGCCGAGCTGCCGAAGACCATCTCGGGCAAGATCCGCCGCGTCGAATTACGCACTGCCGAAGCCGCCCGCCGCGCCGCAGGCGGCCGTGCGGCCGGCGAGTACTGGGAAGAGGATTTCCCCGAGCTCGGCTAGCCTAGCCTAGGCGACCGGAACCAGGAGCTGCTGTGCCGCCGCATGGAGCGCCTGCGGCAGTGCCGCCGGGCGTCTGGTGTCGAGATCGAGCTGCACCCCGAATTGCCCGAGGCGAGCGAGTTCGCTGCCATCGGCCGGATCGCTCATCCTGTGCATGAAGCGGATCGACGAGCTACCGAGATGGACGATGCCGGTTTCGACCACGACCGCATCGCCCAATCGGGGGAGCCTCGACACCTGCAGCGTGAGCTCGAAGGTCGAGAAGCCTTTGCGCTCGGTGTGCAGATACCCTGCCGTCGCGCCGATTGCCGCCAGCGCCTGGACGCAGCCGGCGGTAAAGCGATGGACGAACGCCGCGAGGGCGAAATTGCCGTCGGGACCGAGATCGGCCGGCTTTACCCGGTCGCGGGCCGTCGGGACGAACCCCTCGGTCGCGCTCGGCTCGGGCCGAGGTTCGACCGCGGGACCCGGCCAGTGGGATAGGCGGCGGCTGATCGCCTCGCGAGTCGCGGGCGGGAGCGAGTCTGCTGCAGTATCGCGGGTCTCCTGAACCCAGGTGGTGACCTCGCCGTCCGCGGAGTCGATGAACTGATGCCCGAGGCGGAGGGCGCCTTCCGAAAACGCGAGGGGAGCGCTGAGGATATGAAAGCTGGCGCCGGCGCGCAGCTCGCGTGCAAACCGTACGTCAAATCGGCAGGCGGCCGGCCGCGATGGCTCATCAAGGCCGAGGCTCGCGGCGATCATCGATGTTGCATCGGCCAGGCGATCGAAATAATAGGCGATCGTGAAGTGTTCGGTGATGTCGCATTCCCACGGAGCGACAATGCCGCGCCAAGTCTCCGTCCAGCCATCCATCACATCACCCGCTCACTGTCGCACTCGTTCAGGTCACTCATAGCCGATCGCGCGCGTCAACGCATTGCAGCACAGCGTCTGTTAAGACGGGGCTTTCGAACATAGTTGTTCACGCCGCAGGGGATGGTAGTGTAAGCCACGATTGTGCGGTGCCGGCATTTGGATCGGCCCGCAAGAGTATGCCCGCGCGATTTCAGGAGCGAATATGCCCAGTCTGAGCTTTACCGCACCAACGAGCGTCGACGAGGCCGTCAAGATCCTGGCCGGCGCCTCCGGTATGGCCAAGGTGCTGGCCGGCGGGACCGATCTGCTGGTGCAGTTGCGGTCGGGGCGGGTCAAGCCCGAATTGATCGTCGACACCAAAAAAATTCCAGAGTTGATCGGCATCCGCGAGGAGAGCGACCGCTTTGTCATCGGCGCGTCGACACCGGGGGTCATGATCTATGAGAACGAAGCGCTGACCCGGGACTGGCCGGGCATCGTCGAAGGCTTGGATCTGATCGGCTCGGAACAGATCCAGGGACGCGCCTCGCTCGCCGGCAATCTGTGCAACGCCTCGCCGGCGGCCGACAGCGTGCCGGCGATGATCGCCGCACGGGCGACCGCCGTCATCGCCGGGCCCAACGGTCGACGCGAAGCTCTGGTCGAGGCGATCGTCACCGGGCCGGGCCGGACCTCGCTCGAAAAGGGCGAGTTCATTGTCGAGTTTCATGTGCCAAAGCCAAAGCCGCATCAGTCGGACGCATATCTTCGCTTCATCCCGCGCACCGAGATGGACATCGCCGTCGTCGGCGTCGGGGTCAACGTCACGCTCGACGGCAACGGTGTGTGCACCGACGCCCGTGTCGTGCTCGGCGCGGTGGCACCGACGCAGGTTGTCGCCGACGAAGCCGCCGCGGCGTTGATCGGGCACCGCCTCGATGACGGCACCCTCGCCAAGCTCGACGCCGCCGCTGGTCGCGCCTGCAAGCCGATCAACGACAAACGCGGCACGATCGAATATCGCATCAAGATCGCCGGCGTCCTGGCACGCCGCGCCGCCGCCATCGCCTTTGAACGCGCCGCTAAGCGCTAGGAGACCGCCCATGGCCAAAACTCATGTATCGACGATCATCAACGGCGAGCCCGTCGAGTTCCTCTGCGAGCCGCAACAGACATTGCTCGACGTATTGCGCGACGAGCTCAACCTGACGGGCAGCAAGGAAGGCTGCAGCTCGGGCGATTGCGGCGCCTGCACCGTCATCCTCGACGGCAACATCGTCTGCTCGTGCCTGATGCTCGGGGCCGAAGCCGAAGGTCGCAAGATCACGACCGTCGAGGGCATCGCCCAAGGCGACAAGCTGCACCCGGTGCAGCAGAAATTCCTCGAGCACGCGGCATTGCAATGCGGCTTCTGCACGCCCGGGTTCATCGTCGCCGCCAAGGCTTTGCTCGACCACAACCTGAACCCGACCGAGGAAGAGACGCGGTATTGGCTCGCCGGCAACCTTTGCCGCTGCACCGGCTATGACAAGATCATTCGCGCGGTGCTCGATGCCGCCGCAGTGATGCGAGGGGAGGCTGCATAATGTCGTTTCTCGATAAAGAGACGTTGAAGGTCGTCGGGACCCGGCCCATTCGCCCCGACGGGGTCGACAAGGTCACCGGGCGTGCCAATTTCGGCGCCGACATGAAATTGCCCGGCATGCTCTGGGGCAAGATCAAGCGCAGCCCGCACGCTCATGCCCGCATTATCTCTATCAACACCGACAAGGCAATGGCATTGCCCGGCGTCAAGGCCGTGACGACGCGGGCCGATTTCCCGGACATTCCGCCGGACAAGCGCACCATCGGCGCCATGCCGCACAATCTCTGGGACCTGTCGCGCAACTGCATGGCCAAGGGCAAAGCGCTTTACGAGGGTCATGCGGTCGCTGCTGTCGCCGCCGTATCGCCGGCGATCGCCGAGCAGGCGATCGACCTGATCGAGGTCGAGTACGAGGTATTGCCGCACGTCATGGATGTCGAGGCGGCGATGGCGGCGGATGCGCCGGTATTGCACGACGACATCTTCACCGCGGGGGTCGAACCCAGGCCGACCAAACCGTCGAACGTCTCCAAGATGGTTCGCTTTACCAAGGGGGATATCGAGGCCGGGTTCGCCGAAGCCGAAATTGTCATCGAGCGGCGCTACACGACAAAGCCCGTGCACCAGGCCTACATCGAGCCGCATGCGTGCGTCGTCTCGGTCGCAGCTGACGGGCAAACCACGATCTGGAGCTCGAGCCAGGGCCAGTTCATGGTCCGCGCCTATACCTCGCGGATCGCCGGCGCTGAGGATAATGCGAGCATCCGTGCGATCCCTGCGGAGATCGGCGGCGGCTTTGGCGGCAAGACGATCATCTATCTCGAACCGGTCGCCTACATGCTGTCGAAGAAGTCGGGCCGGCCGGTCAAGATCGTGATGAGCCGCGAGGAGGTGTTCCGGGGAACCGGGCCGACCTCGGCCGCGGTCGTCGAGGTTAAGCTCGGCGCCAAGAGGGACGGCCGGATCACCGCCTTGGAAGCCGTGCTCAAATATCAGGCGGGCGCATTCGCAGGCTCGCCGGTGCAGCAGGGCTGCATTTGCGGGCCCGCGGTCTACGACCTGCCGAACGCCGTGGTCACTGGCTATGACGTGCTGTGCAATCGCCCAAAGGTTGCCGCCTACCGGGCACCCGGGGCGCCGATCGGCTCGTTCGCGATCGAGAGCTGTGTCGACGAGCTGGCTCGCGAGCTCGGCATCGACCCGCTCAAGATGCGCGAGCTCAACGGCGCCAAGGACGGCGCCAAGGCCGTGCACGGGCCGACCTGGAACAACATCGGCTATATGAAGACCTTGGAGGCCGCCAAGGCGGGCGAGCACCTCAAAGTGCGGCTCGGACCAAACCAGGGCCGCGGCATCGCTTCGGGCTACTGGCACAATGCCGGTGGCGAGTCGAGCGCCGCCTTACATGTCAACGAGGACGGCACGGTGACCGTGACCGGGGGTCATCCGGACATCGGCGGCTCGCGCGCCTCGATGGCGATGATGGTGGCCGAGGTGCTGGGCGTGCCGTTCGAGCGCGTCCGCCCGGTTGTCGGCGACACGACGGCGATCGGCTTCAGCGCTTCGACCGGCGGCAGCCGCGTCACTTTTGCCGGCGGGATGGCGGTGACGCAGGCGGCGCAGAAGGTCGTCGAGGAGCTCAAGAAGCGCGCCGCGATCATCTGGGACATCAGCCCCGAGGCGGTCGAGTGGAAGGACGGCAAGGCCTTCCCGGCCGGCGCCAATGCCGGCAGTTTCGAGCCGCTCGATCTGGCCGCGATCGCCGCCAAGGCGGCGCGCACCGGCGGGCCGATCAGCACCGAGGTGCAGATCAATGCGCAGGGGCAGGCGCCGGGCTTCACGACCCATATCTGCGATGTCGAAGTCGACAAGGAGACCGGCCACGTCAAGATCCTGCGCTACACCGCGATCCAGGATGTCGGCCGCGCGATCCACCCCTCCTATGTCGAGGGTCAGATGCAGGGCGGGGTGGCCCAGGGGGTCGGCTGGGCATTGAGCGAGGAGTACATCTATGACAAGGACGGCCGGCTCGAAAACCCGGGCTTCCTCGACTACCGGTGTCCGGTCGCCTCCGACATGCCGATGATCGACACGGTCCTGATCGAGGTGCCGAACCCGCGCCATCCGTTCGGTGCCCGCGGCGTCGGCGAGGTGCCGATCATCCCGCCGATGGCGGCGGTGGCCAATGCAATCGCCGACGCGACCGGGATTCGGCTGCGCGATCTGCCGATGTCGCCGCCGCGGCTGCGCGCCGCGCTCGACGAAGCGGAACCGCTACGCGCCGCGGCCGAGTAAGGTTTAACTCCGTCGTTCCCGCGAAAGCGGGAACCCAGAGCCGCAACGGCTCGAACGATTGCCCTGGGCCCCCGCTTTCGCGGGGGTGACGGTCTGAGCATGGAGTCAGGTTTCATGACGTATATGCCGAAGGAATTGCAGAAGGTTGTCGGCACTCGCCCTATTCGGCCGGACGGGGTCGACAAGGTGACGGGCCGGGCCAATTTCGGCGCCGACATGGTGATGCCCGGCATGCTGTGGGGCAAGGTCAAGCGCAGCCCGCACGCCCACGCCCGCATTATGTCGATCAATACCGAAAAGGCTCGCGCCCTGCCCGGCGTCAAGGCGGTGGTGACCTGGGAGGATTTCCCGCCGATCCCCTCGGAGGAAGCGTTTGTCGGCGAGGGGCCGATGAACTTCCGCGACCTGTCGCGCAACTGCATGGCGCGCGACAAGGTGCTCTATGACGGCCACGCGGTCGCTGCGGTCGCCGCTACCTCGCCGGCGATCGCCGAGGAGGCCTGCGAACTGATCGAGGTCGAATACCACGTGCTGCCGCACGTCATCGACGTCGAAGCGGCGATGAAGCCCGATGCGCCGATATTGCACGACGACCTCTTCACCCAGGGTGTCGAGCCCAAGCCGACGCATCCCTCCAACGTCGCGAAAATGATCGGCTTCACCAAGGGCGACATCGACGCCGGGTTCCGCCAGGCCGATGTCATCATCGAGCGGCGTTACTCGAATGCTCCGGTGCATCAGGCCTATATCGAGCCGCATGCCTGCGTCGTCTCGGTTGCCGCCGACGGACAGACCACGATCTGGAGTTCGAGCCAGGGCCAGTTCATGGTGCGCGCTTACTGCGCCAAATTGCTCGGCACCGACATCTCGCAGATCCGCGCGATCCCGGCCGAGATCGGCGGCGGCTTTGGCGGCAAGACCCTGATCTATCTCGAACCTTTGGCCATGACGATGTCGCGTCAAACCGGCCGGCCGGTCAAGATGGTGATGAGCCGCGAGGAGGTGTTCCGCGGCACCGGGCCGGCGGCGGGTGCGGTCATCGAGGTCAAGCTCGGCGCCAAGAAGGACGGCACGCTGACCGCGGCCGAGGCCGTGCTCAAATACCAGGCCGGCGCCTTCCCGGGCTCGCCGGTCGGGCCCGGCTGCATGTGCGCCTTTGCGATGTACGACATCCCGAACGCCAAGGTCACAGGCTACGACGTCGTCAGCAATCGCCCCAAGGTCGCCGCCTATCGCGCTCCCGGCGCGCCCAACTCGTCTTATGGCGTCGAGAGCTGCCTCGACGAGCTCGCCGATCGGCTCGGGATCGATCCGCTGGCGTTGCGCGAGAAGAACGCCGCCAAGGATGGGGTCAAGGCATTGCACGGCCCGACCTGGCAAAACATCGGCTATGCCGCGACCGTCGAAGCCGCCAAGAACCATCCGCACATGAAGGAGCCGCTCGGCCCCAATCAGGGCCGCGGCATCGCGTCCGGCTTCTGGTTCAACATCGGTGGCGAGTCGAGTGCTGCTTGCCACATCAACGAGGACGGCACCGCCGTCGTCGCCGTCGGCACCCCGGATGTCGGCGGCTCGCGCGCCTCGATGGCGATGATGGCGGCCGAGATCCTCGGCATCCCGGTCGGGCGCGTCCGACCGATCGTCGCCGACACCAGCTCCATCGGCTTCTCGTTCCTGACCGGCGGCAGCCGCGTTACATTCGCGACCGGCATGGCCACCACGCAAGCCGCCGAGAAGGTCGTCGAGGAGCTGAAGAAGCGCGCCGCGATGATCTGGGACATCAGCCCCGACGCGGTCGAATGGAAGGACGGCAAGGCGTTCCCCGCCGGCGCCAACGCCGGCAGCTTCGAGCCGCTGCCCTTGGCCGAGATCGCGCTCAAAGCGGGGCGGACCGGGGGCCCGATCAGCGCCGAAGTGTCGATCAACGCGCAGGGTGCCGGCCCCGCCTTTGCGACGCATATCTGCGACGTCGAGGTCGACAAGGAAACCGGCTACGTCAAGATCCTGCGCTACACCGCGGTGCAGGATGTCGGCCGCGCGATCCATCCCTCGTATGTCGAGGGCCAGATCCAGGGCGGCGTCACCCAGGGGATCGGCTGGGCCTTGAACGAGGAATACATCTACGACAAGGACGGCCGGCTCGAAAACCCGGGCTTTCTCGACTACCGCGTGCCCGTCGCTCCCGACGTGCCGATGATCGATACGGTCATCGTGGAGAATGCGAACCCGCGCCATCCCTTCGGCGCGCGGGGTGTCGGCGAGGTGCCGATCGTGCCGCCGATGGCGGCGGTCGCCAACGCCATCGCCGACGCGACCGGCATTCGTATGCGCGACCTGCCGATGTCGCCGCCGCGGCTGCGCGCCGCAATCGACGCGCAGGAGCTGCCGCGCGCGGCGGAATAGCGGTGACCGCCACAAGCCAAATGTATCATTGCGAGGCGCCGCTAGGCGCTGCGGCAATCTGGGCGACGAGATTGCCGCGCTGCGCTCGCAATGACGGCGTAATCGTGCGGGAGCGCTGATAATGCCGCGCGTCATCATCTCGGGCCAGGCTGCCCGCCGGTTCACCGGCGGGCAGACCGAGTTCGAGGTGGAGGCGAACAATTTCCGCCGCATGGTGCTGGAGCTCGACCGCCGCTACCCCGGCCTCGGCCGCCAGATCGAGGAGAGCATGGCGGTGGCGATCGACGGCGAGATCTTCCAGGACGCCTATCTCGCCCCGCTCAAGCCCGAGAGCGAGATCTACCTGATCCCCAAGATCGGCGGCGGCTGAGCTCGCCGCTCGAAGGCAAAAAGCCGTGCAGCAGGTCTCCCGACCCGACGCCGACGAGCTCTTCGAAATGGCGAACCTGTTCCCGCGCACGACGGGGCTGCCGATGACCGTATGGGTCAGCCCGCGCGAGAACGCTCGTCACGATGTCCGGGTAAAGGTCAACTTGACCCATGGCGACCAGATGGACGTCGCGAACACGGCGGTCTTCGCCGTCCGCCCCACTCCGCATGTCATAGCAGGCCATCTGTCGCCGGATGATCAGCGACCAGTGTTCGAATGGGTGTCGCTGAACGCCGCGGCGCTCGTCGCCTACTGGGAAGGTCGGATCGACACGATCGAGCTGGGCGAGTTGCTCAAGCGGCTTCCGTAGCGCCGGTTCGACCGTTCAAGCCCGAGAGCGAGATCTACCTGATCCCCAAAATCGGCGGCGGATAATCTTCGATCCCGTCCGCTTATTCCTCCGGCAAGCCGGCTTTGCGCAGGCCGCCGATCAAGTACTCTTCAAAGCGGTCGTGCAGGACAGGGGTATTATAGGAACTGTTTTTCCTCAGGAGGGCGATCGTCCCATAATTTTTAACGTTGCGGCGCCTCCATGCCTCATTTGTCTCGGCGAATTCGGCGGCCGCACGATCCGTGTCGCCTTGGAGACTATAGGCAGCGGCGAGGAACTCGTGCGGCGGAGGGAAAGGGGGGTTGGCGCGGCGCGCCTTTTCGAGCCAAAGGATCGCCTCGTCGATACGCCCTCGAAAGAAATGCACCGTTCCTAGTCGTGTGTACCAAAGGTATAGAAACTGGTCGCGCGGGCCGAGGCGGATCGCCTTCTCCAACAGCGGGATTGCCTCCTCTTCCGCACCGGTCATGAACTTGCACCAGGCGAGGTGGGCGATCGTGCCAACGGCGTTGGGATTGGCCGCAAGATATATCTCGTACTCGGAGATGGCGTCGGCAAATCGTGCGACGCGCGCCTCGATATTCAAACCGAACTGCCCCTGCGCGACCGCTCGCAATATCTGGCCGTTGACATAATGCAGGAACGGGTTGCGAGGCGATGCGGCCAATGCCGGGGCGAGCAGCGCCTCGGCGCGCTCGATATCCTGAGCCGGCGAGACGCTCATCCCGTCGAGCACGCGGCCCGCCAATCCCGCCGCCAGCCAGCTCTGCGCGTCGATCGAGCCGAAGTCCGCTGCCAACGCCCGCTCGTAGAGGCCGATCCCTTCCGCGTAGCTTTCACGCGTCGGCGGCTTCGCCAGCGCGGCGCGACCGCGGAGAATGAAGTCGAGCGCATCCGGATTCTTGCTCGGCCGGGCGGCTTCCGCCGCGACCAGCTCGAGATTGAGCGCTACCGCGATCCGGCTCGTGATTTCGCTCTGGAGAGCGAACAAGTCAGCGACATCACGGTCAAACCGCTCCGCCCACAGATGCGCACCGGTTTCTGCATCGATCAGCTGGACGGTAACACGGAGCTGGTTTCCCGACCGTTGCACACTCCCTTCCAAGACGTAACGCACACTGAGCTCGCGGCCGATCTCCTTCGTATTGACCGGCTTGCCCTTGTAGGTGAATGCCGTGCTACGTGAGATCACGAGCATGTTCGGGAGCCGCGACACATCAGTCGTCAGGTCCTCGGTGATACCGTCGGCGAAATATTGCTGATCCGGGTCGTTGCTCAGGTTGGCGAAGGGCAGCACGACAATCGACAAGCGCGGTGCAATGGACTGCGGGGCCGACGCGGTGTTTGGCGCGCTTACCGACGGTGAACGCTGCACCGGCCACCCCCACCAGGCAACGCCGGCGATGACCAGCGCCGCCGCGACGGCAGCCGCGACTGTCGCAAGCTTCGGGCGACTTCGGCGCGGTAGGGCACGGAGCACGCTTGCCGCCGGCAAGGCAGCCACGGCTTCGGGGGACAGCCCATAAGCCCGGACCGGGCGCGCGATGTTCTTTACGTTCTGCTCCCCGAGATCATCGAGCGCGTAGGGCAGCTTGTCGTGAACCTGGTCCCGTACCGTATGCGACACGCAGACCCCGCCGGGCTCGGCGAGCGCTTCCAGCCGGGCCGCGACGTTGACTCCGTCGCCGAAAATGTCGCCGCCATCGACGATGATGTCGCCGAGATTGACGCCGATGCGGAACCGGATGCGCCGCTCCTCGGGAAGATCCCGGTCGCGGTCGAGCATGCCGCGCTGGATTTCGGCGGCGCAGCGCACCGCGTCGACGACGCTGGCGAATTCCACGAGCATGCCGTCGCCGGTGGTCTTGACGATCCGGCCGTGATGTTCGGCAATCTTCGGGTCGACCAGCTCCCGGCGATGCGCCTTCAGCCGGGCGAGCGTGCCCTCTTCATCCACCCCCATCAGACGCGAGTAGCCCGCGACATCTGCGGCGAGGATCGCGGCGAGGCGCCGTGTAGCGCTCACTGTCGAGGAGTCGGGCACCATCCCGCTGTGGTCGACCCGGTCGAAGAATAGGCGCCCGTGGGCCACCCTGTTAGCCTCGCTTCTTAGGGGCGTTTAGCCATGATAACACACTTCGTGGAATTGCCGATGTCGCCGCCGCGACTGCGCGCCGCGATCGACCACAACGGCGGGTAACATGCTGCGCGTCGTCATCTCGGGCCAGGCTGCCCGCCGGTTCGCCGGCGGGCAGACCGAGTTCGAGGTGGAAGCGAACAATTTCCGCCGCATGGTGCTGGAACTCGATCGCCGCTACCCCGGCCTCGGGCGCCAGATCGAGGAGAGCATGGCGGTGGCGATCGGCGGCGAAATCTTCCAGGACGCCTACCTCGCCCCGCTCAACCCCGACAGCGGGATCTACCAGATCCCCAAAATCGGCGGCGGCTGACGGCGGCTCCCAGGCCGCATCACTCCCTCGGCACGCCGGCCTTGCGCAAGCCGGCGATGTAATTGGCTCCGTAGAGGGGCGATGTTCGGCGCGGCGGAGTACAATTTCCTCACATTGACGAGGCTTGAGCAAAAGTGAATTGACTTTGCCACCAGATTTGTGCTATTAACACAATATATTGATTTCGGGTAGAAGATGACATGAGTTTATCGCACGCAAACGCGGCTCCCGGCATATTACTTTTGCCGATTTACAACGGCTTACAGCGTGGAACAGCGCGCTGTTCCCCGCTGTTCTTTGTTCCGGTCTGCCGCCAAAACTCCAGGATTTCTGCGGCGAAGGCGATGTCGCTCGCTGATAATTTCCAGCAAAAACAGCGGGGCCCGATGCGGTTTTCCGGCGGTGGCGGATCGGCCGAGCGCTACGACGCTTTGGCGACGCCTCGGCTGAGCAAATCGACCTTGCGGTTCAACGCCATGACCAAGCCGTCGACCCCCTCGCGTCGAAGCACCGAATTGAACTCGGAGCGCTGCACTGCCACTTGGCTGATCGTACCGTCGAGGTAGACATCGGAGATCTGCCACGAGCCTTGGTTCTGGCGCATCAGGTAGTTGAGGGTGGTCGTCTCGCCATCCGACTTGACGATCTTGGTCTGAACGATGACGTCGGCGTTATATGGCCGCTCGCCGGTGACCTGCAGCTGCTCGCCCGAATAGCTGTCGAACCGGTCGGCGTAAGTCGCGGCGATATAGTGCCGGAACGCCTCGGTCAATCGTTGCTGCTGAGCCGGGGGCAGGGTTGCCCAGGAGGAGCCGACCGCGAGCCGGGTCATGGACGGGACATCGAAAACCCTGTCGACGACGGGAGACAGCCTCGCATAGCGCCCGCTTTGCCCGAGCGTCCGGCCGTCCTTCATCGTCGTGAGCAAGGTTGCATAAAAACTGCGCACGTTATCCTGCCCGCCCGCCGCGAGCGCGCCGGCGCGCTCGGCAGAGATCCCGAGCGAAAGCAAAAGGGCGATGCACAAGCCTGCGATTTTGCCCCTCTGGGCCGACAGCTTGACCAGGTGGTTCATGGCGCGGTCTCCTTGATCCCCCCAATCCCCCAGCACCTCGCTTCGCGTGGCTACGCAAAAAGAACGTCCGGAAGGCCAATTAGTTTCCATGCTGCATTCAATATCATCCGACAGTGTACCCCTCCGGGGCAGGCAGAACACGATGCGACGCTCATCGCCCGCGCCAGCCTTCGGCGGTGACAAGATTTGTGCGCCGGTGCCATGATCGCCGGCGAGCAGAGCCCGGGCGGAGGAGGCGAGGATGGAAGCGCGCAGGCGAATCGAGGATTATGCCCTGATCGGTGATTGCGGATCAGCAGCGCTGGTCGGACGCGACGGGTCGATCGATTGGCTTTGCCTGCCGCGTTTCGACTCCGGGGCGTGCTTTGCGGCGCTGCTCGGCGAGCCCGGACACGGGCGCTGGCTGATCGGCCCGGTCGAGCCGCCGGCTCGGGTCGAGCGTCGCTATCTCGACGGCTCGCTGATCCTCGCAACCAAGTTCGAGACCGCCGAGGGTACCGTCGAGCTCGTCGATTTCATGCGGCCGCATCGCCGCCTTCCCCAGCTCGTGCGCTTGGTGCGTGGATTGCGGGGGCGGGTCGCCATGTGCACGGAGTTGATCTTGCGTTTCGACTATGGCGCCGTGGTGCCGTGGGTCGAACGTCTGCCCGACGGCGGCGGCGTATCCGCCATCGCCGGCCCCGAGAGGGTGGTGCTGCGCACACCGGCGCCGCTGCGTGGCGAGGATCTCAAGACCGTCGGCGAGTTCACGGTCGGGGCCGGCGAGACGGTCCCCTTCGTGCTGAGCTACGGACCCTCTCACCAGCCCCTGCCGCCGGCGGTCAACCCCGCGCGTGCGTTGGGCGATACCGAGACATTTTGGCGCCGATGGTCCGCCCGCTGCGCCTCCGCCGGTCCCTGGACCGAAGTGGTCAAACGCTCGCTTATCGTGCTCAAGGGGCTTACTTATGCGCCGACCGGCGGCATTGTCGCCGCCCCGACGACCTCGCTACCCGAGCAGCTCGGCGGCGTGCGCAACTGGGATTACCGGTATTGCTGGCTGCGCGACGCGACCTTCACCCTCCTCGCGCTGATGAATGCCGGGTATTACGACGAAGCCCGGAGATGGCGCGACTGGCTGTTTCGCGCGGTCGCCGGAAGCCCTGATCAGCTGCAGATCATGTATGGCCTGGGTGGCGAGCGTCGACTCGCCGAGTGGGAGATCCCGTGGCTGCCCGGGTATGAAGGGTCCCGCCCCGTCCGCATCGGCAACGCCGCGGTAAATCAGATCCAGCTCGATGTGTACGGCGAAATTCTCGACGCGCTCTACCATGCTCAGAGCCACGGCCTGCCCCCCCACAAACACGGGGACGCGGTAGGGACGGTCCTGCTCAAACACCTGGCCAGGATTTGGGATCAGCCGGACGAGGGCATCTGGGAGGTGCGCGGGCCGCGGCAGCACTTCACCCATTCGAAAGTCATGGCGTGGGTAGCCTTCGACCGCGCGGTCAAGATTTTGGAGCGGCGCGACAGTACCGGCAAAACGACCAACCGCTGGCGGCATTTACGTGACAGGATCCACGCCGATGTCTGCCGCAAGGCGTTCGATCCCGGACTGGGCAGCTTTGTCCAGGCTTACGGGTCAAAGGCGCTCGATGCGAGCCTTTTGCTGCTGCCACTGGTCGGGTTTCTGCCTCCGACCGACCCACGCATCATCGGCACCGTCGCGGCGATCGAACAGCGCTTGGTCGTCGACGGGTTCGTTTATCGCTACGACACCGGAGAGATGGTCGACGGGCTGCCGCCCGGTGAGGGGATGTTTCTCGCCTGCAGTTTTTGGCTCGCCGACAACTTCATTCTGCAAGGGCGCGTCACCGAGGCGCGCGAACTGTTCGAGCGCTTATTGGCACTGTGCAACGATGTCGGCCTTTTGGCGGAGGAATACGATCCACACCTCGGACGCCAGCTCGGGAACTTCCCGCAGGCCTTCTCGCACGTCGCGCTCGTCAACACCGCTTTCAACCTGACGCGAAGCCAGGGACCGGCGGAACAACGTGCCGCGCGGCGCTGAGCAGGCCCCCGGCATGCCGGGGGGCGTTTGAGGCCTCAGCCCGAGGGGCGGGCGCCCAAGGCTCTGCGCAAGGCCGCCGCGCAATCGCCGACGGCGCGTCGCGCGGCGCTGATCAGCCGCCCGTAGCGGATAAAGCCGTGGTTGAGGCCGTCATAGACGGTCAGATCGCGCCGCACTCCGGCCTCCTCGAGGCGGGCAGCCAAACGATGGCTGTCGTCGAGCAGCGGGTCGAGGCTGCCGACGATCAAATGCGCCATGGGCAGGCCGGTGAGATCGGCGAGGATCGGCGCGGCGGGCCAGTCGGTCTGCTGGTCCGGCCGTTCGAGATAGGTGTCCCAGATCCAGCGCATCTGCGTCTGTGACAGCCCGGCGCCCTGACCGAAACGTTGCCATGACGGGCTCTCGGTGTCGGTCGAAAAGCAGCCGTAGATCAGCAGCATGAAGCCGAGGGCGCGCTCGCCGGCATCACGCGCGGCGAGAGCGGCGGCGAGTGCCAGATTGGCCCCGGCGGAATCGCCACCAACCGCGAGCCGCGTCGGATCGATCCCGAGGCCGGCGCCCTCGCGCGCGACGAGACGGATCATCGCCGCCAATTCGTCAAAGGCTACCGGGAACCGGTGCTCGGGCGACAGACGGTAATCAACCGACAGGGCGGCGACCCCGCTCTGGCGAACCAGCTCGCGCAGCATCGCGTCCCAGCTCGCCAGGCTCCCTTGCATGAAGCCGCCGCCATGCGCATAGACGAGCAATGGCGGCCGTTCGGCATCGTCTGGCAGGTATAGGCGGCACGGCACCTGTCCGTGCGGACCCGGCAAGGCGAAGTCGCGCTCGCGTTCGAGCGGCACCGAGCCCTCGCCGAGGAACGCGCCGATCCGGTCGACCGCGGCGCGCACCGCGGAGAGCGGGGCCTGCGTGCGATCGGGTGCGACGAGGCCGCGGCTCTGCAGCAGCTTGCCGGCGGCGACGAGCTCGGGATCGATCCAATCTGTGGCGTCGTTCATCGTCTCTCTCCTATTCGGCCGCGCGAGCCGGTTCGGCCACCGGGGTCGGGGTTGCGGCGGGCAGGCGGGGCAGCACCTCCTTGGCCAGCAGCCGAATCCCTTTCTCGGCTTCGCGATGGTCGAGGAAGCCCGAGCGCCCGATAAAGATGAGGTGGCCGAACCCGCCGACTTTCTCGTAGATGTCCATGATCTGGCGGTAGACCGTGTCTGGGTTGCCGGCGACGAGGATGCCGCGGGCGATCGCCTGCTCGGCGGTGACGCCGATCAGGCTTTGGCCGGGGCGCACATTGGCGAGGCTCCCAGGTCGCGGCGCGCTGCGGTAATTTTGCGCCGCGATCTCGGGCGACAGGCGCCCCGGCAAGAACTTGGACATCTGCGGCGCCTGCTTCAGGCTGGTGTTGAGAAACCATAACGTCTTGCTGCCGACCCGTAGACCTTCCTCGTCGGTATCGCCGACATAGCACAGAGCGGCATAAGCAAAGCGATCGCTGCCGGGTGCGGGCAACCCCGCCTCGCGGCGGGCCTCGCGATAGGCGTCGAAAGCCCGTTTGCTGGCCTCGGGGCCACGCAGCACGAGCGCGTTGACCATGCCGCGCCGGCCGAGCTCGGCCGAGGTCTCGGGATCGCCGGTCGCCGCCCACATCGGCGGGTGCGGCCGCTGGTAGACCGGCGGCCAGATGTTGACGTGGCGATGGGTGAAGTGCTTGCCCTCCCAGCTAAACGGCCCGTCATGCGAGGTCAGCGTCTTCTGGATCAGGTCGATCGCCTCCCAGAAGCGCTCGACATAGCCGACCGGGTTGGCGTTCCCCGACACCATCTCGCTGTCGCCCGATTTGACAAAGCCGATCTCCAGCCGCCCGCGAGAGATCACGTCAGCCGTCGCATATTCCTCGGCGATCCGCACCGGGTCGGGGCGGATCGTGATCAGGGTCCCGAGGCTCAAAATGCGGACCTTCTTGGTCTGCCGGGCGAGAATGCCGAGGATCATCGGGCTGGCGCCATAGAGGCTGTTGATCCCCGAATGGTGCTCGATCGAGACGACGTTGACGCCGAGCTCGTCGCACAGCAGGTGCTCGTCGAGGCATTCCTCGAAGAGATCCGCGGAAATCTTCGGGTCGCAATATTTGTTGGGAAGGCTCGCGCGCACCGAGGGCGCGCGGTCGAGGATTTCCTGCGACACGAAGGGGTAGACGTTCTCGCAATGGTACCAAGCCTGCATGACGGCTCTCCCTTCACGCTTCGAGAAACGTGGCGACCCGCTCGACAAAGGCCACCGGCTGCTCGATCTCGGGATGGTGGCCGGCGGCCTCGATGATCTCGAACCGCGCGCCCGGGATCAGCTGGCTGAAGGTGCTGCCGTAATCGGGCACCACGACACCGTCGCGTGCACCCCACAGCACCAGCGTCGGCACCCTGACGGCACCGAGCCAGCGCGGCAGCTGCGGGTTGTACATGTAGGGGTGCCAGGCATAAAGGCAGAGCGCCTCGCGATTGCGGGCGCGGACGACCAGCGCCTCATCCGACATCGCGTCGTAATCGGGCGCGAAGCGGTCGGGATCATGCCAGCGGCACCGGCGCACCTCGTCCGGGGAGCGGTTGAAGATGTCGAGGATGTCGGGTGTCTCGCGGTCGCTGATCTTGATCCCGACCGGATCGACGAGCACGAGCTTGTCGAGCCGATGGCTGCAGGCAGCCGCGACCTCCGCCGCCAGCCACCCGCCGAACGAGAAGCCGAGCAGGGTCACCTTGCCGCCCGGCAGCATCTCGAGGACTTCGAGGTAGAGGTGCACGAGGTCATAGACCGTGTCGAAATCCTTGGGCCGCGGCGAATGGCCAAAGCCTGGCGCGGATGGTGCCACGATCTCGCCATGCCGGCCGAGAAGATCGAGAAAGGCCGCCTCGGGATCGATCGTGTCGAAGCCGTGCAATGCCAGGATCGGGGTCCCGGCGCCGCGGCGCACAATTTCGAGCTCGATCCCCTGCACCGTCAGCCGTTCAGCATCGGCGTTGGCCATCGCGCGCTCCTTCCGGCGCAGCTGCTGCGAGGTGACTTATAGCCTCGTTCGCCGTCGATCCGAAACCGCAGTTCGGCGCGCAGTGTTTGTCCCTGCTCGCAGGGAGAAACACGAAACGGCATGCGGAATAGCCTCGGTTTTCAACAACAATTGCTTGCATATCACAGACTTGCGCATCATCGTCGGCGCCGCATGGCAGCGGAATTCTTGGCGCCCGGCAGCGGAATGGCAGAGGAATTGGAGCCGGTCGGCAAATCCGCTTGGGGCCTCGGTCAAAAGGGGGATCGAGAATCTCGATCGGGCCTCCGGCTCGGCAGAAAGGCGATAACCGGCTGATTTGACGGGCAGTCATGAGATCCAGCTCCGGGTGGCAGGTTCGAGACTTGCGATTATACACCTTTTTGCTTAAATAGCAATAGCATCTACGAGAGGAGGCGAGTGGGATGCCGGCACGCATACGCAACCTTCAGGTCAATGGCGAGCGGCTGTGGGCGAGCCTGATGGAATTGGCTACGATCGGCGCCACCCCGAAGGGCGGGGTCTGCCGGCTGGCGGCGAGCGATCTCGACGGCGCGGCCCGCCGGCTCTTCATCGGGTGGTGCGAGGCGGCCGGCTGCACCGTCCGGGTCGACCGGATCGGCAACATCTTCGCGCGGCGGCCGGGTCGCGACGCGAGCCTGCCGCCGGTCATGACCGGCAGCCATCTCGACACCCAGCCGACCGGCGGCAAGTTCGACGGCGCCTATGGCGTGCTGGCGGCGCTGGAGCTGGTGCGCACCCTCAACGATCTCGGCTACGAGACCCTGGCGCCGATCGAGATTGTCGCCTGGACCAACGAGGAGGGCTCGCGGTTTTCGCCGGCGATGGTCGGCTCCGGGGTGTTCGCCGGCGTCTTCGACCTCGCCGAGGGTCTGGCCCGGCCCGACAACGTCACCGGCGTGACCCTCGGCGCCGAGCTCGCGCGGATCGGCTTTGCCGGCACCGAGCCGGTCGGCGGCCGGCCGGTCGCCGCCTATTTCGAGGCGCATATCGAGCAGGGGCCGATCCTCGAAGCGGCGGGCCTGCCGATCGGCGTCGTCACCGGCGCCCAGGGTCAGCGCTGGTACGAGGTCACCGTCACCGGTCAGGAGGCGCATGCCGGGCCGACGCCGATGAAGCGGCGGCGCGACGCGCTGGTCGGTGCCGCACGGATGATCGACGCCGTCAACCGCATCGGCCATGCCCATGCGCCCTACGCCTGCGCCACGGTCGGCTTTGTCCAGGTCAGCCCGAACTCGCGCAACACGATCCCCGGCCGGGTATTCTTCACGGTCGATTTCCGCCATCCCGAGGACGCGGTGCTGACCCAGATGGACCGCGATCTGCGCCAAGCCTGCGCGGATGTCGCCTCCGCAATCGGTCTCGAAGTCGAGGTCAAGGAGTTCTGGTATTTCCCGCCGACCCCGTTCCACCCCGACCTCGTCGCCGCGGTGCGCGACGCCGCCGCGGCGCAGGGCTACCCGCATCAGGAGATCGTCAGCGGCGCCGGCCACGACGCCGTCTACCTGGCGCGCGTGGCACCCGCCGCGATGATCTTCGTGCCCTGCATCGGCGGCATCAGCCACAACGAAATCGAGGACGCCAACCCCGAGGACCTCACCGCCGGCTGCAACGTGCTGTTAAACGCCGTGCTCGACCGCGCCGAGACGACTATCACGCCATAATTCGACAGTGTGTGCCTACAAGGAAGCTTAAACCACCGAAACGTTCGCTAATCGGAGGGACGACGTGCAATTTTTGTTTACGGTCGCTTATCGCATCCGCACGAAGATTGCCGCCTCGCACCCCCGGCCGAGGTCAAACGCTGCTTGCCGGGAACACCTAGCGCACGACTGTGTCTACTATTGGCAGCTTCAGCTTCTTGGTTCCGGCGTGTTCGCAATGTCGGAATGCGAGACCGGGAACCCGGTGCTGAGTAGCGTAGTCACAGCGCTGCAGGCTCATCTATAAGGGGCGAACATGGCCGTACCCCATGATAGGCGCGCAGCAGATGCGGCGATAAGAGAATTTGCAGAGCGCCATCTCCTTAAGATTACCGATTTCTTAAGAGAAGAGAGAGTTGCTATCGAGTCAATAACAATTGCATTTAACGCCTTAAATAAGGGATACGCCCATCTAGGTGATGCAGCGTACGCCGACCCAACGGTCGGACTACTTCTGAACATGCTTCACCGAAATTTTGAGCACGCAGAGGCGGCATTAGTTGCCTGCGTTACCGGCTCTGGTGCTTCTGCTGAGGTCATTTCGCGTACAGCCGTCGAAACTTCAACCAATCTCCCTATCCAGCTAGAGCAGGCTGCGCAACCGCTGCGGGAAGCCGGCGGACACGGTGGGCGCCGCCGGGCAGGGTGCCTGTCTTTAGCTGATCGTAGGTGATGGTGGCGCATTCGACGGCGCGC
>Ga0210408_10001766_pt1 | contig 21944 bp, 22 predicted proteins | sample IncBWH4MmetaG_FD_155471 | JGI IMG/M metagenome (GOLD analysis project Ga0210408, IMG submission 155471) | Forest soil microbial communities from Barre Woods Harvard Forest LTER site, Petersham, Massachusetts, United States - Inc-BW-H-4-M | ecosystem: Environmental > Terrestrial > Soil >...
TCTCGCGATTCTTTGCGATTAGTACAAAGCTCATTCGTGAAGCGCAGACCTTAGGCGTGGTCAGGCCGGGCGACGCCGGTCAATTGCATTATTGCGCCATCGGCATCGCGACCGCGGCGTTTTCGCTGGCGCCCGAATATAAGCTCGTCACCGGAAATGACCCCTTCACCCGCTCGCATATCGAGCAGATCGCAGACCTGGTTTGCGATTTCCTATTTATTCGTTCCGGAAAGTAGTGGCGGAGGCGATCCGACCTCGTCTATTCGTTGGCTCGGGTTTTGGCCGCAGGCAACCGAATTACGAACTTACCCTTATTTTCGCCCTTGTAGAGGCGCTGCAGAGAACCTGGAGCATGCTCTAGCCCTTCATGCATCTCTTCGCGGTAGTTGACGCGTCCCTCCTTGATCCATTGAGAAATCTGCGCCTCGGCTTCTGGAAAGCGGCTCAAGAAGTCAGTCGCAAGAAACCCCTGCATCCGGGCGCGTTTCACCAGAAGATGACGCTCTGGTCGCGGCCCCGTATTCCAAGGATTCCAGCTCGGATATGATGCGGTGCCACAGATCACGACGCGAGCGCCAAGCGCCAAGTTTCGCAACACAGTGTCCGAAATTGATCCCGAAGTGTTGTCGAAATAAACATGAACGCCGTCAGGGCATGCGCGACGCAACGCTTGGTCCAGATCGCCGTCGGCTCTGTAGTCGATGGCGGCGTCATAGCCGAATTCCTCCAGGCATTGGCGTACTTTTTCGGCTCCGCCCGCTATGCCTACCGTGCGGCAACCCTTGATCTTGGCGAGCTGTCCCACGCAAGATCCGACCGCGCCCGCCGCGGTCGAAACGACTAAAGTGTCTCCCGGCCTAGGCTCGCCGACATCGAAGAGGCCGAAATAGGCCGTGAAGCCGTTTAACCCCAGAACGCCGAGGTACAGTGAGAGCGGCAGGTCACTAGGCGCGATCTTGAGATTGACATGCTTGTCGGACGCGGCCGCGTATTCCTGCCAACCGAACAAACCCATCAGCTTCTCGCCGACGGCGTAGCGAGGGTTTCGGCTCTCGATGACCTCGCCGACCGCAAAGGCGCGCATCGTATCGCCAATCTCAATGATCAAGAACGATCAATTTCCGAAACCGAGCTTCATCTCTTCAAACCGAAAAGTCTGGTTTGTTGATCAAATCGCCGCGTGGCAACGCGAGATCGACGGCCAAGGTCGCGGCGGGCTCCGGAAGGCCTACACCAAGAAGACCAAGGCCAAGGCCGCCAGCGCGGAGGCCTGACAACACGCGACCCCGGACCGCAATGTCCGGGCTGAACTTCACCCGGCGGGCAAGCCGAAACCCACAGCGCGGACCTGACGACGAGATCGATCAGGCACCGCCCGAATGAAACGCGACCGCCCCGACAGAAGGGACCACCAGAGCGGCGCGCGTCATTTCGTTGGGCTTGCAACGTCACTGATCGCCTTGGACAGGCGGTGGCGGTTGTAGCCCAAAAAAACCGGGCTCGCAAATATGCCGAACACCAAGAGCAGCCGCAGCAACCGCAACCGTCGCGACAAGCGCGGGAAATTCAATTGGCTCGATCAGGTTAAGGCCGACGACGAGCTGCCGAGCAGCGCCTTCCTCGTCGCCAGCTCATGCAGGGATTCAACGCCGAATTTGGCGGGCCTGCTGGAAATCCATCGAGACCCTCGCCAAGGAAACCGGGCTCAGCGAACCCAGCATCGTCAGGATCACGCGGCAACTGGCGCAGCATGAGCATTTGAGAATCGAGCCGGGTGAGATCGGACGCGGTCATTCCAACCGCTATTTTATGGTGCATAAAACCTCCGCTGACGGAGCCTTTAATACCGAGAAAGGCTCCGCTGACGGAGGTTTTCAGGCTCCCGAGAAAGGCTCCGCTGGTGAGTCGAAAGGCTCCGCTTGGCGGAGTAGATTCACTTACTACCCACTTACGGGACGCTTTAGCGTCCCCAGTAAGTGGGGGGGAGCGCGAGCGTTCGCTCGCTGACATCCCGCGCGCGCCTATGCCTCACGGCGGCGCGCCGAAGGGTATGGCAACGGATGTCGCGGCTTGGGACGCCGCGTTCGCCGAGCTGCTCTCGATCTGGAAGCGACCGCATGGCGACGAAGACGAGGACGCCGCGTGGCCGGTCTTCGTCATCGCATGCTGCAGTTGCCAACGCGACCCCGACGACCTCGCCACCGAGATCATCGCCTCCGCCCGCAGATGGGTCGCGGCCTATCAGCACAAGTCCGACAAGCTCAAGCCGCTGTGGAAGTGGCTCAGCCTGAACACATGGAAAAACCAACCACCGCCGCCGAAGCCGACGCGCAACGGCGGCAAGGTCTCGCTGGCCGAAACGATGCGCAAGCTGGGAGAGCAATCGTGATGAGCAACAAGGTCGTGCCGATCCGCCGAGCCCAGCCCGGTCGTCTGAAGATGCTGAACGAACTCGCCGCCGAGGCCGACCGCGTCGCGGCGCGCAACGATGAGCTGGAGAAACTGGTGATCCTTGTCCGCGAGAACACGGCACCGAAGGACGCCAAGCAGATCGCGACGCTGAGCCGATACGATGAGGCGCTGGTCGCGCGCTGCACCGAGGCGCTGGAGCTGCTCGACGCCAACGAGAGTTACGAGGACGACGATCAGGAATGCGGTCTGCGGCGCGACATCGTCAGCGCACGGCTGGCGATTTTGATCGGCGCATTTCCCAACAGCGGCGGCAGCGGATGGAGAGGTGCGGTGTCAGTCGATGGCATCCGAACCCGCTCGCCGCCTGCGAAGCGGCCGAAGCCGAGCAGCGGCGTCCGCGATAGCCGCGCGGTCGGCGGCTATTCGAACAACTTGGTCAGGAAACTCTCATTGCTCCACTTGGCGACGATGTCGCATGAGCGCTCAAATGACTCGCGCGGCGTATCTGAAAACTTGCCGCGGTCGAAACCGTAGTACTGGGCCATCTGGTTCATTTGTTTCCAGTCGTAGCAGCGGCCAGCCTCCCAACCGTCACCAAATCCGGCGTTCCGGGTAACCCTGAAGCCAAACCAGAGTACGGCCAATGCCGCAATTACCAATAACCCCTTCTTCATTTGCGTTTCCGTTTCCCCCTTTTTCGCGCCGGTCGGTTGTGGCGATGATCACGGCGAAGTGGCCGCGAACCTAACCTTGCGGTGACAAGCCCTGCCGGTATTTGGATTTAACGAGGCACGGCTGCTCCTAGTGCGTATTCGCAGCTGAGTACCGCCACCTCTACTCCCTGACGTGAATGCTTCTCAAAGATTACTGCTCCCTTATCCCCGAAAGCCATCGTCCAATGTGCCCATATTCCTTCCTCGTCCCAAGAGGCAGAACCAATAGGAAAACCTCCTTTCGTGTTTCTCTTCCATCGTTTTACTGGAAATCCATACTCCCCACTCGTCGCCCAGCCTTCCGCAGTAGTGGTAATCAGTACAGTCACCGGCTTGTTTTGGGGTTTGGATAGTCCGGGGTCCGGGCTTTCCCACATTACTTCGCTGTCCCCTTTACAAAGAACCGTATCGAACCCCCTCTTGAAATCGGCAATCGAGCCAGCGTCTGCCGGAACAGTGAGAGCGGCGAGAGCGGCGGCCGCGAAAAGAGCTGGCTGGTTAATCAACATCACTTCTTTCTTATCCTTTTTCTTGCACCGAAATGCTTCACTCCAAATCAATGCGTTCGCATTCTTGCGGCATCATAGATCGGCGACCGTCGCAGGGAGATCCCGACCGCGATCATAGACCAGCTTCCAAAGTTCGGCTGCGACTCGATAGTTCACATCCGCAATTTTTTCTTTCAACGCGGCAGTGAATTCATCGCCGCCATTTGACGGGTGCGACGAAATAATCCGGTAACCCTGCAAAGGTGGGTTTGTCGGCGTCGGCATGGCGACTGAGAGCCGCCGACAGATATTTGCAAGCAACCGCGTTTGCATCGGCTGGCAGTAAGCCTTTTTCGTCGCGGAGAATCTGAGCAATCATCCGCTCTGCTTTCGCAGCGTCAATTCGAATTTCTGGCATTTAGCTTGTCCCATAAGCGAATCGGGAGCGGCCACGGTGGCACAATGCGGGGGTAGCAATACGTGGATTGCGGCCGTTCTCCCGGCTATTCACAGGGCTGCTGCGATCACCGAACGACCCGATACGCCTTCGCCCGTTTCCGTCGCGGCGCGGGCGTCGCCTCCGCGCGGTGCCGGTTCTGCGCCCGCATCATCCCGATCCGCGCGGACTTTTTTACGATAGGCGTCCGACCGTGCCGGGTGTAAAAGGTCCGAACGACAGGAGCGGGATCATGAAACAAAAGCGCGGCGGCCCCAATGCCCAAGAAATCCAGAAAGTCAAACGCACGCCGCGAGGTCTAAAGGGACCGCCGAAAAAGAAGCCGCTGCCGCCGTGGCGCGACATCAAAGACCAACTCAACTGACCTTCGGACCCCGGCATCAGGCCGTCGTTCCCATGCGCGCGTCCGGAAACTTCGGCCGCACGTCCGCGCCGCGCTGACCGCAGCGGGTACAGGTGAATTTCGGCTCGATGTCCGACAGCCGCAGATCGTCGGGCCAGCCGTCCGCGTTGGTCTCGACGTGATGCGAGCAACGGTGATCGCGGCAGTAGATCAGCACGTCGCGGACGCCGGACTCGCGCAGCTCGCCGAAGGTGATTTTGTGTGGGGCGGTCGTCATGGCGCGCGATGGCGATGCATCATGTTAATTATCGACTGGAACTCGCTCGTCTCTTCCAAAAGAATGAAGGTCCCCAAGAATTGACCGCTTGATAAACTGAACGATCTTAGTTCGTTTGGCAGAGGACGGCTGTCAATTTTCGTTCGAATTCGAAAGCCGCCCACTGCAAAATTATAGAAGTTGAGACCGGCCATCTTAAAGCGCGTCGGATAGAAGTAGTGTCCAGCCGGATCGATGTTCCCTCGCACGGTATACCGCTGAAGGATGATCTCTGCTTCCGGCAACGTATCGATGGACCGCGATGAAAATATCGCATCGCGAAGCTTCATTTCATAAGGCCCAAGCTTCACACCCGCTACCGACGGTCTGTTACTGATTGAAGCTCGCCAAAGCACTGAAAGCACAAACTTGCCGAACAATTCTCGGTCGGATTGAGGAAGTTCAAAGACCTCAGGCTGCGGTTTAGTGTGAAGCCATTCGAACTTTTGACAAAGCTCTAAAGCGTAGTCATCAAAACGCCCAAGAATGCCATCGCAATCCGCACATAAGATGTCGGAGTCAAACTCTCCAAGTTGCTGTTTGGCCGTACCGATATTCTCAGGTGCAATCCTGACATTTGGCCCGTCGCCACGTATCAGCCTGCCAAAACCTTTTGCGATAATGTGAGCGTTGACCAGTTTTGTATTGGTGCAATTTAGGCCGTGGCAAATCATCACTTGATCGTCTTGGTCATTTGGTCGTGAGGTTATCCCACTCGCGAGCAGTCCACTGGCACATGTGCAGAAGCTGACGCAAGGCTTCATCTGCATTTGACGTGTCAATAGGACTGGCTCGACCGTGCGCAGCATCATCTCGCCAGAGCGAAACGATACCTGCAAACGTCGTCAGAGTGTTACGCCTCTGCGCATCAGCTTGACCAACAATCATGTTCAACACCGCTTGACGTCCTCGATTGCCGCGATATGCGTTTAGTACCCGTTCCGCGTCCCCTTCCTTGGTGATTGCAATTGCTAGCAAAACTGACTCGGCGGCTGCGCCGACCATCGTACAGCAAGCCAACCACGCCTCCGCATTTCGGCACTTGATCGCTTCCATGGCACGTTGATGAAATCCGTCGCCGAAAAGAGGCTGATAGCCGTTAAAGGTAGCCGCAAGTGAGCCCGGTTGCGCAATTAAGATAGTTGTATTGTCGAGGTTCGCTAGCGCGGCCCGCCCCGCGACTGTGAGCGAATAACCGCCTTCCTCGACCGCTTGATCGCCCGACCTTCGAACCCCGGGTCGAACGATTCCGCGCCTGCACAATTCCCAAGCTGCCTCGTAGAAAATCGGCGACAGCTCTCTGAGTGGGACGTCTAAGTAATGCTCAAGAGGATGTCGCTGTCGAGCCGCAACCTCCGCTCCAGTTCGCGCGTAGAGATCATATCCGTAACCTCCCGCCCGGCCATTCCGAAGAAGATCGAGCAATATCGCAATGGCCTCATCTAAATCCATGTGTCTCTCCGAACAGCAACGCTGCCCACGATGGCACGTTCTACGAGCGCGCGCTCGCAATTGCTCGCTTCTCCCGGCTATTCACAGGGCTGCTTGATATCATCGGATGACCCGATACGCCTTCGCCCGTTTCCGTCGCGGGGCTGGCGTCGCCTTCGCGTTGCCCCGGTTCAGCGCCCGCATCATCCCGATGCGCGCGAACATCGTCGGCCCGTCATGTTCGGCGATCAACAGCAGCGTTTCCATCGCGGTTTGCCAGTCGGTGGCGTCGTGTTCCGCTTTCGGCAGCGCGGTGATGTAGGTCGCGGCATCGCGCAGCGTCTTGATCGTGCGCCCGTCCGGCAAGATGATCGGATCGTAGAACTGCGCGGACCACGGCACTCTGGTCGTCATTTCTTGCAGGGCCAAGCCTGCGATTGGGCGAGCCACAGCGACGATGCTGTGTTGTAATGACGCTTCGCCGGGTTGTCTCTGAGGTACTTGCACATTACGTCGCGTGCTTGCTCCAAGGTGGATTCCTTCGGGATGCACATGGGCGCATTGCTCGCATTCAGCATCAGAGCGTCGAGAACGCCTGCAACGTAAAACATCGCCTTAGCAGGCTGTTGCTGACACCACTCGTGCAATGTATCCGCGCTCACGTATCGCTGAACTTCCTGTGCCGTGGTCGTGCCGCCGCGGTCGAATTGTGCCAACGCTTCGGTCGCCAGAACGGCGAGCGCCATCAGTGCGAACAGGATCTTGGTCATCGGATTCGTCATCGCTTGCTTTTAGCAAGTAGCACCGAAAAGAAAAGGGCGGCTCATCGGCCGCCCTCCCGTCGTGCTGTTAGGCTGCGGGCTTGATCAGGCCGCGAGCCGCAGGCGCTGCTGATCAACGGCCTCCACGGCAGGCTGGCCGATGATCCGCCGCAGCTCCATAGCCCACGCATCCAGCACCTTGCGCCTCTTCTCGACCCGCGCTCGTGTCGCGAGGTTGTAGACCTTGCGCGTGATCGTTGGCAGTGGCGTGCCGTTCTCGTCCTTGTTCGCCTGATGGTCGAGGCACAGCGAGATAGCGGCTTCCGACAGACCGAGTTCACCGCACATCGTCGCCGCCGTTCTCCGCAAATCGTACGGCGTGAACGGCTTGAGGCCGAGCAATTCGCAAATGCCCTTGGTCTTCTTGTTGCCCCGCAAGGCATTCGCCATCGCCGAGCGCGCCAGCGGTGCGTCACCAAAGCGGCCAACGAACGCGAAATCATAGTTGCCCATCGCCTCGTTGATGATCTCCAGCGCCAGATCGGAAAGCGGCTGGTTGATGACGCGCCGCTTCTTGACCCGCTTGGCCGGAATATCGACGGTGCCGTTCCCGGCGTTCAACTCGTCGCGGTGGATCGGCAACAACTCGCCAGAGCGCAACATCGTGGCCAGCGCGAACTTGAGCGCCAACCGCGCCTTGCGATCCCATGGGATGTCCTCACGGTCGAGGCCGTGCCACAGCGTCCTGATCTCGTCCTCGTCAAGAACGCGGTTGCGCGGATGCTCATCGTCCAGCTTCGGCAGATTGATGCAGGGGCTGGCAGTCACATAGTCGCGGCCCGCTTCAGCCGCCCAGTTGAACAAGCCTGACGCCGCGCGCCGCATATGGCGGGCGTTGCTCACCGATGGAACGCCGAGCATGCCCGCGACGATGTCGTTCGAGAGCGTGGCGATGTCGTGCTTGGTGACCTCGCTGGCGATCTTCTTGCCGAGTCGCGGGCTGACGAAGCGCCACAGATGGCTGGCGACGTTGTTCCAGCTTTCGAGCCGAGGCCGCATTTCGCCGTCCGGCTTTTTAACTGGCGTCTTCATCCAGTCGATGCGCTCCTCGATGATGTCATCGACGGTCTTGCCCAGCTTCGCCTGCTGCGCCTTGCGGTCGCGGAAGGTCTCGGCGAGCGCCGCAGCGCCCGTGCCCTTGAGGGCGTAGACTTTGGCGCGGGCGTCCTCGACGGTGAAGCTCTTGCGGTTGAAGACGCCGAGCCAGCCGGTGCGTTGCTTGGCGGTCGCCGGGTCGATGAACTTGAAGGAGAAGGTCGCCACCCCGGCCGTGGTGAGGCTGACATAGAGGCCGGGGCATTTGCGGTCGTAGATCTTGACCCGCTCGGCGACCCGCCGCTCGCACAGGCGGTCGGTCAGCACGACGCCGCTGCTGCGGGCGCGCTTGGTGGCGGTGGTTGTGGTAGGTTCGGTCATGGTTTCATGCTCCTGGAGGGTTTGGGACCATGGGCTCGGTCGTGGCCTCTCAGTCCTTTGGTGGGTCGAGAGAGGCTCAGGGCCGGGCCCTGCTTTTGACGAAATGCACACTGAAGCCGATCAAGAGGTTAGACGAAAACCCCTTGTTTTAAAGTGGTTTGTTGCTTGCAGCGCCTTTCACCGTCTTTCAAAATATAGACGTGTGGTCCTGGCGCCCCAACGCTGGCGTCAAGTTTTCGCGGAATTATCCGTGAGAGCGACGGTGGCTAAAGAGCCCGGTCACGGGGGAGAGCGCCAAGGAAACCGTCAAAACCATCGCGCAGGGAATGCCGGTTGATGGCGGCGTACCTGCGGTGACTTTAAGCTCATTTGCTTTTTCATTTCGCACGTGAGGCTATGGGTGCAAGCTGCGCACCCAGCATTCCCTGCGCCCTCGGCCCAGAGATCAGCCAAGGACTGGCCGAGGTTGTCGTGCGAGGAAACGGGCGGCGATTTTGCCGTCGGCGGGCATCACACTCTCAGACGTGTTTTGACCGCAGCGACGGCTTTGCCCACGAGTAAGGCTTCGGAACACTCGGTCTCACGTGCGCAAGAAGCCTTCTACCTCGCTCTCGGCCCAGGCGAGTGTCCTTTCCATGGGCTCGCCCTGCATGTGGCGCACGGTCATCTTGGTCATAACGCCCTGCGTAAAGATCTGCGCTGCGATCTTGGGCGGCGCGGGTGCGCCCGCGATCGACAAGATCTGGTGGTGGTACGGGTTCGGATAGTGGTAAAGAGTGCCCTTCGGTGGTCCTTCCTCGGCCCAGATCTTCAGTGTCGAGAATTTAGTAAAGGGCGGCAGGTCAAAACCGCCGCTTGCCGTAACAAACTGCTCGATGGCCGATGGTTGCGAGAGGTGCACCAGCAGGCTTTTGGCGGCCGCCTTGTTCTTGCTGAAGTTCCAGATGCCCCAGAAGAACGGCAAGCACGGCGCAAAGCGTCCTTTGGGCCCAGCGGGCATGCCGTGAGTCCAGCACTGCTCGGCGACTTGTGGTGCGTCGCGCTTCGCGACTGCCCAGGCGCTCGGCGGGTTCAAAATTAGCGTGCCGCGGCCCGAAATCAGCCACTTGTTGTTGGAGGCGTTGTCCCACGACGGGGCCTCCCGCGGGAAGAACCGGGCAAGCCTTGTGCAATAGTCCAGCGCCTGGCGCACGGGGTCGCTCTTGACCGTGATCGTCCCTTCGGCATCGACGAGCTCGGCGCCAAAGCACTGGAAGAACGCACCCGCGGCACAAACCGAATCCTCCGTCGTGCCGAGCCCAATGCCGAAGGGGAATCCGGCCTTGTGACAGGCCTCTGCTGCCTTGACGAACGTATCGAGCGTCCAAGCGTCAGCCTTGGGCGGCTGGCCGGCCGGGTACATGGCTTGGACGTCGATACCGGCGTATTCCTTCATCAGGTCTATGCGCGAGCAAGGCCCCTGGATCTGATTGCCGATCGTCGCCGGCACCGCAAGCCAATGGTCTTGCGTTCGACCGAGATAGGTCGCGATGTCGGTCACAGGGCCGTTCTGCTTGATCAACTCGGTCATCACATCGTTGACCGGCTCGAGGCTCAACGCGTAATCGTGCGGAGACCAAGTCGTCATGTACAAGATGTCGTGGCCCGACCTGGCTTGCGCCTCGGCGGCAAGGGTGAGCAGTAGCTTGTTGCCTAAGTTAGTAAAGCGGTCGATCTGCACCTCGACCTTTTCCTGGGCGGCCCAATCCTCGATCAGTGACGTGCTAGCAACATTTGCGCCCGGCACCCAATGGTCCCAAAAGCCGACCGTTAGTTTGCCGGCCGCATATGAGCCGCGGACATGAGGCATTGCGACCAGGGCTGTGGAGGCGGCGGCCGTAGCGAGAAAACGCCGTCGTGTGGGTTTGCTCGTGCGCATGGTGTGCTCTCCCCTCTGCGTCGGAAAGCTCGAACGCGCCATTGTTATTGTTCGGTTCTCGACGGTACGGTCAAAGCAGCTTGCGCATTCGGCATCCGTCGCTCCGAAGCTTAGGCCAAGTCCATCGGCTTTGTTAGTGACAATCCAGAAGCGCAACGCGTTGGCGAAAGTGGCCATGTCCGGATCTGGCGCCACAGCCAGACGTCAAGCTGCCGCACAAGTCACGAGGGCTCACACGGCCTATCCACGTTTCTCCGTGATGTGCATTGGTCAGTACAATTGACCGATAGAATTTCCGGTTAGTCGGACTTGATGGGTGGAAAAAATCAGCGCAGGGTCAGCCGGGTGACGATCTGGCTGAGGGTCGAGTAATATGACTGCCACATCGATAGGCCGAATAGTCGTGCCGTCCGTCGCGCTTATTGCAGCATGCGGTGCAGCACTTGTCTTCGGCATCACGCACATACAGCGCGAGCCACCGGTTGAAACGAGCGCCGCAGCCGCGGCGCCGACGGTTTCGCCACCTGCGTCGAGCGGTCGAGATGAGAGCTCGGCCACGCTCACAACGGCGCAAGCTGAAGCAAACGCCGTGGCAGCTGAACTTGCCGTTTCGCGACGCTCGCCGGTCACCGATGAGTCTGTGCCTGTCTTCGACATTGCCCGCGTTGAGCGAACGGGCGACGCAGTCATCGCTGGCAGGGCAGCGCCAGGCGCGATTGTGGAACTGTTGCGAAACGGCGGGCGCCTTGATGAAGCGGCGGCAGATCGATCTGGACAATTCGTTATGGTCCCTCCCCGCCTGCCTCCTGGGGATTACGAGCTGACATTGAGGTCTAGATTGCCCGACGGCACGGTGGCAACATCCAAACAGGGCGTGATGGTTGCATTAGCCGAGACTGAGTCCAGTTCCGGCGTGAACCGATCGCGCGCTGAGGTGCCGCTCAATGTTCCCGAGACGGCGGCGACAAATCGATTATCGCTGGATCGCGCCGCTAGGTCGTCTCAAGCGCGCCTGCTCTCCCAGCCTCCTCTGCATATTGCGAAGCGGCAGGACGTTGCTGTTTCAGAGCTGCCGCGCGCAACTGCTGCCGCCCGTCTGTCAGATGGAGGCTCATCGTCCCCCGTGGTCGAGCCCAAGATTACGACCACGGTCGTATCTCGTGGCGACAGCCTGTGGCGCATCAGCCGTGTCACCTACGGCGTGGGCACGCGATACGCGATCGTTTACAAAGCGAACCGAGACCGGATCCGAGATCCAAATCGTATATATCCCGGCCAGATCTTTGTCCTTCCCTTGAAAGCGCGCTGAAACGCGGCAACCCGGGTGTTGCAATGCGGGCCCACCGCCCTAACGGTGTACGCAAAGACCGGTTCTGGCCCTTTTCGGAAATCGCCGGTTCGTCGAATTTCCGCTCCGCTCCAACTGCGGCCATTCCATAATCACGCATTAGGCGACACATTTTTGTAAGCGGGTGGCGTCGCGCTCCAGCGCTACCATGAAGCGTACCAAATCGTGCAACATCGTAGTTTGGCGCACAAAATCGGAGCCTTGATAGGGAGAAGGACACGAACCCCAGACCTTGGTGTTGTTCTTTAGCGATCAGTCACCGGACGACCGGTAGACTCAATGTTTTCCATAGCTGTTTCTACATCAGCCCGCGGTTGCAGGCTCGAGTTCTGCGGGCGCGCTCCGAAATGGTGACCACTCTGATCGCGCACATGTCCGATTTGCTCGCCCCAATATCCAAATTTACGACGCGCACGTAGTCGACCTGTACCAATGGGTCTGTGCGCGCTATCTCGTTGGTGTAAAAACAAAGGCAAAGCGCAGTTGCGCTCGGCTCTCGACCGAATTTAGAACGGATCACGCTCCCTTTCTAAAGCCTGTCCCGCCCAGAAGCAATCCGGGGCCACCATCGAAAAATAACAATTTACCTTATATATCAATAAGATATGACGGAGAGAGTGTCAGTCAATCCCCATTGAAAGATAAAGCATTTTCGACATACCTAGACCAAAACCCACCGTTTGAGCTACCGGAAAAAGGGGATTTCTCCTTCGACAAAAGCCTGTCCCGCCCAAGGGTTCGTCATCGACAACAGTGCAATCAAGCGATTAGCGAAAGGCAAATTGCCGTCGCAACGCTCAGCCTGATCGCCGTCAGTCGCGGAATCTGATAGTGGCTCATCCAGGTTCTGGCCCAGCCCTTCAATTTCCGTCGGCGGTCGACGTCATGAAAGAGCCATAGCGCGGTTTCGCAAGGCAACATAGTGCGGAGCACCGCGGCGCAGCACGCCGCCATTCAAGTGGCAGTTGCGGCTCCTAGCTTTAGCAATCAATGCGCAAATAATACCCAGATCGCCGCACCGCAGAGGACGACAAACCAGACAAACGAAAGCCAGACAAGCACGTCGTCTCGGTTCATGATTTTGCCAGATGATGTTGGTTTGGCCGCGAACGGCGATACTCGGCGGCGCTGATGCGTTAACTGAACACCCGCATCCAACTCTTGCTATTGCGCGCCAATGATTTGTGTTTTCGCGCTTTACGACCGCTTTTGTTGAAGCCGCCGCGTATTGTCTTTGACGCGCTCCCGCATGTGGACGCGCGGCATCCCTGATGACGACGCCCAAGATTGGAATTCTTGTGCCACTACCACGGGGGAGGGAAAATTTCGAATTGGGACCCACTATTTTTTTGAAGCTCTTGTCCCTCAAACAGCGCTGAGGATTGCGCGGCCCAACGAAAAAGGACCACCGGAGCGACCGATGGTCCCAAAAGCCTCAGGGGCCTTTGCATTGCCTTGCCAGTTTGCCGCGGACAGACTGGCGGCTGCCGCAGGGTTGACACTCGCTTTACACTGGCCGTCTGGACCCTGGCCTTTGGACCCTTGGCCGTTTGGACGTTGGTCCCGTCGGACGCCGGTCACCATCGGCATTGGTCGTAATCGGCACTCGTCACTGTTGGCGCGGGATGGTGCGAGAGACCACTCGATCAACCGAACGATCCAACGCTCGACGAAACCGCTGGTTTTCCTGCGTGAAAATTAGGGCAAGTTGGCTGTCAAACTGCACCCAGCAGGTTCTGTGGCGGCGTGAGGTTTCATATCAAGCTACCGCTTTTTCCGAGCCGACCGATTGTACTAAGGTACATGGTACCCGAGGGCAATTGAACCAACGGCGGCATTTTCGTTCAATGTGAGCGTGCAGGCGTCCACCCAAGACCCCACGCACCTCTCATGAGAGTGGCAGCCCCGGTCCCCCAGCCGGGGCTGTCCGTATTGGCCGAGAGGGCACGGGTTGACTGAAAATACCAAGAGCCGAAAGCCTTGCACATCCCGCGCAAATTATCGGGCTTCTAGGTTTAGCGTTCGGATGAACTCCATATCGGGCGGTCGCTTGGAGCCGACGTCGGCTCAAAAGCGTGCGATCCAAGCTCGGAATGGATCATCCGGCGACAGATACACAAAGGAAAGTCACAGGCCTTATTGGCAACGCAAAACAACTTTTTGGCGAGTTTTGACAATTGGTCTCGCTCGTCACCTTGTGTCCGAAATGGTACGCGAGTTGCGCAACTCACTCATGCAGGAACGGTAGACTGGTGCGGTTGTTGCCAGCGATGCTGCGTCGCGGATACATCGGGATGTTTTTCTTGAATAATGGAAAGCTCGTGTTTGTCGTGGATGATGACCCCGCGATGCTGCGGGGAGTTGCGCGGGTGCTGAAACAGCATGGGTATGACACCGTCCTGTTCTCGTCTGCGGAGGCTTTCAAAAATCATGCCGATTTCGAAATGGTGGCTTGCATCATTCTAGACATCAACCTGAAAGATGGGTCAGGCATCGAGCTGCGGCATGGTCTCAAAGCCGCTGGGATTTACGCACCGGTTATCTACATTACCGCGAACGATAGCCCTGCCGTTCACGCGGCTGCCCTTCAATCCGGGTGCCTCGCCTATCTTACAAAACCCTTTGCGGCGCATTCACTGATCGAGCCGCTCAAGAGGGCATCGACCCGGCTTACCTAGTCAACCTCTGGGTCTATGTATTGCCCCAACCATGATTGCGCCTCCACACACACTGCTATTTCGCGCCAGCAGCGAATGTCCACTTCAAGCCCTCACTGCCGCTCGGCAAAGCGATTTCAAAAGTACAACCCTTTGAACTTGTTTCAGTGAGCCGCAAATCGCCGCCGTGATCCTCGATGATCCTCCGAGAAATGGGAAGCCCCAATCCCATTCCGGAAGTTTTCGTCGTAAAAAATGGATCAAATATTTGGGTTTCTTTTTCGGTAGCGATGCCGGGTCCTGTATCTTGGACATAAAGCGAGACGGTTGATTTTCCGTCATAGGTCGTCACCAATCGAATAGCCTTTATGGTTATGGGGCCAATTGCGATTGCGTCAATCGCGTTCCTGACCAAATTCAAGATCACTTGCTGTAGCTGGATCGGGTCAGCCCTCACTTGCGGAACGCCTTCTTGAAATTCGGTTGAAATAGATACGCCGTGAACATGCAGGTCGTGCTCAACCATCCTCAACACTTCCTGAGCAAGACGATTGATTTCGACCATCGTCCTTTGAGGAGTGGTCATTTTAAACAGCGCGCGAATACCTGCGACTATTTCACTCGCGCGGCTGTTATCGTTCTTCACGTCCGTTAGACAGGAACGTAATTCTGCGAGGTCAAGCGGCGTTGCCTTGAGACACTCCAACGCTGCGTCGCAGTTCAGGGACATTGCACCTAGCGGCTGGTTGATTTCATGTGCGATTGCGGCTGTCGCTGCGCCCACGCTCAAGAGCCGGTTGGTGCGTTCGCGCCGCTGTAAAATGATCGCGCTGGCGAGACGTGAATAGAGAATTGTTGTTTCGACGAGCAACACACTCAGCACCATGCAACTTGCGACCAGAATGAAGCAGCGAGCCGCGTACCAGCCGACAGTAAATCGTACCGAGCTGCCGATAATCGCCACCAAGAAGCTTGGCATGTAGGCAAGTAAAGTCACCATCAACCATAAATCGAGGATGGTGCGTCTGCGAGCAAATAACACGGCGAGCGCGGTAGAAGCCCATATCCAAAGCGCAAGGTTAGTCTGATTGCCGAACTGGGTCTGCAACCTGACGTCGGTAGTGTAGAAGCTCGGGAGATATTCCGTTTTCGTCGTCACGATCCAAGCCAGTCCAGCTATCACGGCAAGGACGCAGGCAACAGTGATTACAATGGCGGTCATTGCCGGTCTGCCCTGCGGTCTGGCGGCTCCGGTCGTCTCCTTGGAGAGCGCATAGACGAGGATCGCCGCCGGAAACGTAGTGTGCCAAAGCACGTACATCCAAGCTGGAGTGTTAAGTGTGTCACCGATCAGACCAGCAGAAGCGTATGCCCCCGGAAAAGACAGCGTCTGCAAGAACGCGAACGAGCTGCCGAATATGTAACCGCTTGCGAGCGCGAGAAGGGCGCGCTGAGGCTGGATCGAGAATTGAGCGAACAGAAGGGTTGCCGTTATAAGATCGACAACGCTCACGACGGTCTGCAAGACCGGGATGAAGGCATCAATTCGGCCGACCTGTGTGCTCGCGAACGGTGCCATAACGGCCGCCGCGACGATCAAAACGATGACGACCCCCACCGCTATCGCCCGTTGCCGGTCGGTCGCTGGCATCGTCGCGATCACTAATGGGAAGTCTTGTGCCTGTTCTTGATGAACTTCCATCGCGGTCCATCCTGAGCATTAACTCTATCGCTGGTGGGTTTTTTGGGTTAATAGCCGGGGCTGCCCGACCTTAGTCGCCGCCCTTCCGCTCGTTGGCGTGTCTTGTCAATGGCTCCCCTCGATACCGGCAGATCGTTCCCTCTCACCGCGAACGCAATCGGATAGTCGGAATTCTCTTGGCGTCATTCCAGTCCATCGTTTGAAGGCGTGGGTAAAAGAGCTAACTTCCTGATAGCCCAAAAGCCACGCTATTTCGGTGACAGGTAATTCGCGATCGCTGAGATAGCGTTTGGCAAGAGCTGACCTCAGCTTGTCCAGTATTCCGGCGTAAGTTACACCCTCGTCACGAAGCTTCCTTGATAGCGTACGCGAACTCATGCCAAGCTGGCGCGCGACTTCCGAAAGTTCGGTTCTCCCGTGCGGAAGCAGTTGCGGTATTATTCTCTCCACGCGTGAATGATTGCTCGGGCGCAATTCCGGTCGGCTAGCAAGCGCTTCTGCCGCGTACCGCCGCAGCAACTTGTTTAGATAAGTGTCGCGACCGACAATCGGCAGAGAAGCGATCAGCGCCGGGAAAATTATCTCATCAGTATCGGCACCAAATTCAACATCGGTCCCAAAAAAGGATTTAAACTCCACCGGCGAGCCAGCCCTAGAATGCCTGATCTTCAATCGTCGCGCTGCTATTCTACTGTCTGTGAGCTGTCGGCATATACGCATCAGCGTAACCAGCCAAAACTCGATCTGATGCCGATCGGAACCGCGGTCTACATTCACATAGTTGATAGCGATGTCCGCCGTTCCATCCAATTTGAAGCGCAGGCGGACCCCGTCAGTGTTAATTCTGCTATAGTGTTCGGCGTTACGAAGAGCATCCTTGAGTTGTTCTGAGGATGCCATCACATAATAAACCAAGCCAATCTCGCGCAGGTCGAAGCTGCGTGCCAAATGAAATCCGAGAAAGTCATCTCGAAGTTCTTCGGCGGCCAATTCTAAGAATTTGATCTGGGTGCGCACCTCAAGACGAACAGTTGGATCGGCGACCTCCTCAAGTCTCAACCCCGCCTTCGACAGAACAGCCCTCACGTCTTTGCCTAGCTCGCGCAGGCGAGCGCATGCCAGACGAGCAATTCCTCCGGTGGCGCTCGGTATCGAACGGAAATCCTTTGGCTTGCCATAGTGCACGCAGAAGGCTCCTACTCCCGAAAGGGCATACTGCGCTCTTCGTGGCAAAAACCCAATGACCCGCAAGTAGTCGGGATGCGCTTTGATCCGTTACGGGCGGCAGTTTGCTCACCGTCCACACTAGAGAAGCCACCATAGTTCCGTCACTGATTTGCTTGAAGCTTCAAACGTCTAGGAGGCGGATTACCATGGGTAGGCCGATTGGCTCCGTGAACCGAGAGAAGCCGTTCACTGATATGCTGCGGGTGGCACTATTAACTGGCGGCGGCCGTCGTCTGCGTGTCATTGCTGACAAACTCGTCGAGAAGGCAGAGCAAGGCGATCTACAGGCCATCCGAGAGGTCATGGATCGACTGGACGGCAAGGCCGTGCAATCCATCGAGCGCAGTGACATCCCGTTGGAGAGAATGACCGACCAGCAACTGATGGCGATCATTCAGGGTGGATCGGGCGAGCCGGTAGACGAGCCTAGCTTCGCGCGGATTTGCGGTCCCGTTCCGACGAAGTAGCGCGTCGTCGTGAGCAGTATTGGGGACTGATTTGGGGACCGTGGGAATGGTCATCAGTAATCCCCAAGCAAGACCAGTATCTTAAGTGATTTCAGTGGCGGAGGGAGAGGAACTGGGGTCGAACCTTCTCCACGTAAGCCAGCGTAGTGGAAGCAAGTCCAGAGTACGCCGTGCATAACCCTGTCGGCTGCGGTCTGGATTGTTGGCAAGGACCAATACGGCCGTCGATAGATCCGGAGCGGCCTATGAGCAAATACAAAGTGCTCAAAGACTGTTGCTGTCGTTGGTTCGCTGGATTTGTCGGAGCTAGCCTAGTGTTCTGGTAAGTGTCAGGACTCGGCACGTTTGAGACGTCCCGACCGGCTTAGTTAAGGCTCTCGCAATTCGGAATTGAGAAACTAAGATATGATCCTGAGTTTGCGGCACGTATTGCGGAACGCTACGTGAAGCTGAGTGACTTCATCACGAGACTCGGCAGTATCTGTTTCTGAGCGACCGCGAGACCCGCCATCTGTGATGCCAAAAGCACGACCGCAAAACTCTGCCGAATTTCAAACACCCTAAGGCCGGAATGCATGTGACGCCACGCAGGCGCTGAGATCAGTCGAGGTCGATCTCCAGCCGGATGCGGCGCGGCCGCTCAGCGTCTGGCACCTCGCGGCGGTGACGCTCGTGTCCCGCGTGGTGGTGCTCGTGTTCCTCCTTCTCGTGTTCCTCCTTCTCGTGTTCCTCCTTCTCGTGTTCCTCCTTCTCGTGTTCCTCCTTCTCGTGTTCCTCCTTCTCGTGTTCCTCCTTCTCCTCGTGCTCCTCTTCCTCGTGCGGTGGATGGTGCAGCTTAGGATCGAGTACGAAGGTCAGGCCGCCCACAACCAGCCCGTCCGCCAGCACGACGATCATGATCGCCACGGTGCCCGCCGCGACAACATCGGCGGCTGTGAAACTCTGGCCGCCGATCAGGCGCGGCCGGATGACCCGTGTATCCCGCGGGCCTAGCGAGAACGAGCCCCCGCCGGGGTTGTCGAACACCATCGCCCAGCCGCGCGTCGCCAAGAAGCCGGGCAGCACCGGCCGGATCTCCATCTTCGCTGTGCGCGGCAGCGGGTTGCTGGCCCAGAACCGGCGTTTGCGGAAGGCGCGCACCAGGGCGCGGCGACGCCCGCCGCCAGGCACCGGAATTAGGGCGCGTAGACCGAGGTTGTTGTCGCAAGGCACCATCTGCCATAGCGGCGCCGGGCCGGCGGCGCAGGGCATCGAGGAGGCTGTGTCGTTGTTGGCACGGTCGCCCGGGGCGCTCACGCTCATGAACATGCACTCGTGGTCGCGATGTCGCGGCCGCCACGCGAACGGCCCGACCAGTGCCTGTCCGCCAGACGGGATGCCGCCGATCACCGTCAGCGAGGCGGTCGTCATTGGTTGCCAGTCGTCCGGCCACACAAGGCCGGCCGAGGGACGGCAGTGATAGCCGTGCACGCGCACACCGTTCGCGGTCTGGGTGCCGCGATTGCGGACGCGGACATAGGCGTGGTTGGTCCGACCGACCACCGGCGTCTGGTGCTCCGGCTGCCCGTCCGGCTCCAGCCGGTTCCAGATTTCGGTCGTCTCCCAGAAACGCTGCAGCCAGGGAAACTGGTTTGCCGGCCCGTACTGGTATTCGCCCTGCCTTCCGTCATCGATGAACACGTCGATTGGTGGCGGCGCGCCCACCGCGGTTACTGGCACCGGTGCGCCGGGCGGCTGGAACAGACCCTGCTTCTCGTAGGCCCAGCGGATCACTTTCCAGTAGTACCCGCCCAGTTCGCCCTCGCTCGCCCAATTGCCTATGGCGGCGGTAATTTCTGCGGTGGCGAAGCCAAGTGCGTTGGAAGGATTGGTAGCCGGCGTCAGCGTGCCGATAGCTCGCAGGATCAGGTAAGGCAGATGCCGGGCGGCGAAGTGGCGCATCGGCACTTCGGTGGAATCGCCGCCGATCGCGCGGTAGATTCGGAAATGCGTGGTGCAGAGGATCTGTTCGGAATTGTAGCCGCCAGTGTCATTCACGCCGCCCCAGGCCCAGCCGCCCGCGACCGGCCGGTCGTGGCGGCGGTTGATGACGCCGCCGACCCAAGGGAAGGTCAGGAACCGGTCCGGCGCTCGCGTCTCGGGATCGCTGAGGACGGCCCCGAAGCTGTCGCCAGCGCTGTGTGCGAAGCCGAAATTCGGCCCGTTGACGTGGTTGTACAGCACGCCGTGGCCACCGAGTTCGTGCAGCACCACCCGCCAGTCGCAAGCTAGGCCGATCGGGTTGGCGGGGTTGCTGAGATCCGCCAGCATGAACGTAGTGCGCAGGATGCCGAACGCGCCGTTACCGAGGCAGTGCGCATTGATCTCCACTCCGCCGGGGTTGGTGATATGGCCGCGATGATCGACGCTGGAGGGAAACAGCGTGCCGCCGAAATAGGTCGGGATGTCGAAGCCTAGATCGCCGACCAGGCGGAAGAACCGGTCGCAATGGTAGTAGGCGTTCACCGCAGCGAAATTGTCGGTCCGCGCGTCGAAATCGAAATCGGTGCCGACGGGCTCGGTCGGCGGAACTACCACTGGAGTTTCCGTGTCCTGTAATTGCACGAGGTTGCCCGTGAGCGCGTAGGTGCCGGCGGCGGGCGGGGCGAGGCCACGCAGCAGCACGGCCGTCCGCACTGGGTTGAGCTGGGCGCTGCCGGCGTTCGGGAGAGGGCCCCCGTTGTCGGTGATCGGGTCGTCTTCGAACACCAGCCCATCGACGTCGTCGATCAACGGCTGGACGAACAGCACCGCCTGCGTCTCAGCCTCAATGATGGCGATCCAGTGCAAGTCCGGAATTAGAGAAGTGCCGAGGACGAACACAACTTCCGCGGCGACGTAGTGGTGTCCATCCTCGATCTCGCTCGGCACCGACTGCAGCGGCAGCGCGAGGCCCTTGTGACCGTGCAAGGAAGTGGGGTCTTCCGGCAGCGGCTCGCGCTTGGCGGCATCATAGCGATAGACGATCAGCCGCAGGCTCTTGATGTGCAGCGACGACATGTCGAACCCGCGATGCTTCTCGGCGAGCCCAAGCAGCTGCGTCAGCATCTTGCCGTCGAGCTTGCGCAGCCGGGCGACCACCCGGCTACTTGGCGGCCTCAGATCCACATGTGGGTGCAGGGTGGATTGCGCGCTGATGATCTGCAGCGGCTCGCGGCGCATGTGAATCGCGAGCCCCGCCTCACGGATCGGCAGGCCGAGACAGGTCTGGCTGAACACCAGCGTCGTGGTGTCGAACTGCACCTTCTCGTCGAGGAAGCGGTATTCTACGGGCGCGTCGATTGGTTCCGGCTCAGGCTGCAAGCCGAGATGCCGGAGTTGCTCGTGCGAGATGCTGAGCATCGGACCGAACTTCTCCAAATATTCTTGCGCAGCGAGCTGCGGTGTTCGCGCGCTACTGACGTAGGGCTCGTCGGTATGCAGCAGATCGCGAGCGATGCCCTGTTGATCGCGATGGACGTGAACTGCGTTGCGGTCGTCGAACTCGTGCACCATTGCATATTCCTCCCCTGGGGATGAAGGATCGGGCTGCAGGAAACGCGGGGCTTCGTTACGACCGCGCGACCAGCATCATCAGCTTATTCGCAAATTCCGCCTGCGCGACGCGGGACAACCAGTTTAGATACTGGATCACTGCGCCTGAAGCGGCGGACAACACGATACCCTGGACGACGAGAATTTTTCACTATTCCCAGCCAGTCCCAGCCAGCCCTCTCCGGATTTGCCTGTTTTGGCCATTGACACCTCCCTCGGAAGGGTTTGCACCAACACGTAGCTTGGAAAGCAGTATTCGGACGTGAACTGCTTCACAAAACGTCGGCATTTGTTTCGGCCGACCACCTCGGGTCCTTAGATTGGGGTACCGATGTCGCAGCGAATTATTATTGCTGTGCGGGAACAGTCGACATGGTGCCGCAGAAAATATCTTCAGCCTCGACCCGGGAGCGGCTGGAAAATCGCCGGATAGTGGACGCCACCGACTCTTCAAGATGCCCGAATTGTCAAAAACAAAAGTGGCCCCGCTAGACCGGCACGTCCGTTCTACCCGCAACAGCAGACATCATCAGGCCGCCAGCCAAGTCCGTTTCGTGTAGAGTCGAGATGTGGCGCGGTGGCGTTAGGTAGAACATATCTGTTGCCGCCTCTTTCGTCTGGCGGTGCCTTAGTGGTTCCACCATGGCTCCGTTTC
>Ga0210408_10001767_pt1 | contig 21930 bp, 19 predicted proteins | sample IncBWH4MmetaG_FD_155471 | JGI IMG/M metagenome (GOLD analysis project Ga0210408, IMG submission 155471) | Forest soil microbial communities from Barre Woods Harvard Forest LTER site, Petersham, Massachusetts, United States - Inc-BW-H-4-M | ecosystem: Environmental > Terrestrial > Soil >...
TGCGCGGGGAGGCCGCCCTCTCACGCAGGCGGGCCGCGTGAGTGCCTGCCCCACTTGCCTGCGCCGCAGTTGGCTGCTGGGCGCTCTGAACGGGCGGCTGGAGTACCGCGGGCGCGAACCCGGACGCCTGGTGAGCCTGCTGGAGCTCTCCGACGGGGACCTCATCCGCGCGGCAGCGGGCAACGAGGAGCGGGAGGGCCTGCTCATGCGCTACGAGCAACTCGCCATCTCGGCCGATGGCCCTTCAGCGGGGGACGTGTGGATCTGCAACTCCGACCCCCCGATGCGTACCCCGTCGGGGATCGCGCGGATCTGTCGCCACGACCCCCGCTACCCGCACACCCTCGCACGAGGGGCCGGCGCACCACGAGCGCTGCACGTGGCGGGCGGGGTCGACCGCCTGCGAAAGCTGCTGGCCGAGCCCGTGGTGGCGATCGTCGGCACCCGCCGCGCGAGCGACTACGGCATGGAGGTCGCCCACGGCCTCGCCCGGGGCCTGGCGGCGAGCGGGATCACCGTGGTGAGCGGCCTCGCCGAGGGCATCCCCGCGGCCGCCCACGCGGGGGCGCTGCACGCGGGGCGCCCCACGGTGACGGTGATGCCGGGGGGCGTGGACGTCTGCTACCCCGCCATCTGGCGGGACCTCCACCGGGAGCTGCTGAGGGTGGGCTGCGCCCTGGCGGAGCTGCCATGCGGGTGCGCCCCCCGCAGCTGGTGCCACACCGCACGCGCCCGGATCGTGGTGGGGCTCGCGCAAATGGTGATCGTGGTGGAGGCCCGCGAAAGTCCCGCGGAGCTGCTCCACGCCCGTCTGGCCGCCGCCTCGGGGGTGCTCGTGGCGGCGGTCCCCGGCCGGGTGAGCGCCCCCGCGGCGCGCGGCCCCCACGTGCTGCTACGCGAAGGAGCCCACCTCGTGCGCGACCCCCAGGACGCCCTCGACGCGCTCTACGGGGTGGGCGTGCGCCATGCGCCCGCAGGACCCCACGCCGAGCTCGATCCCCGCCTGCGCGAGGTGCTGGAGCAGGTGAGCTCCGGGCGCGACACCGTGGCCAAGCTCACCGACCCTGGGGCGGACGAAAGCGTGAGCGCCACGGACACCCTGGTGGCGCTCGCCCAGCTGGAGCTCAGCGGCGCGCTCGTGCGGGGGGACGGCGGGCGCTACGTGGTGCGCCGGTGAGGGGGCCGGCGTGAGCGCCAACTACGTCGTGGACCTCGATGGTGCACCCAGGGTGTGGATGAGCGTCGATTTCACTACCGACAGGCGGGATGTAGCGGACTACGCCGTCGTGCTGCTTGTGGAGGATGGCGAGCAGATCGAGACAGTCCGCGTGTACGACGGCGCTCACGGAGAAAACGACCTGCACCGGTACACCCGCCAGGGCGGCAAGCAGGCCGCAGAGGTCTTCCACCACGGTACTCTTGGAGTAGGAATGCGCGCGGCGATCGAGGCGATCACGTGCGGCTACCAACCTATGATCGAGGCATGGCGCAAACGATGAACACCAACAACGGGGACTCCCCCGCAGTGCGAGTAATGAACGAAGCGATCGAGCTGGCGATCGAAGAACGCTCGCCATACCCCGAGCGAGCCGCCTTCATCGACGCCGACGCACCCTCAGTGGGCGCCGCGATCAAGCGAGCAATCGATGAAGACCGAGCCGCTGTGCTCGTCGCCGCCGACGGCAGCACGCGTATCCTGCGCGCAGAGCCCCTCACAGCGGCACCGACGGCTAGCTCCGAGTAGAATGATCCGCTCGCGCGGATGTAGCTCAGTTGGCTAGAGCGTCTGCTTGCCATGCAGAAGGTCGTGGGTTCGAGTCCCATCATCCGCTTTTGGGAAAGCCCCGCTGATCGCGGGGTTTCTTTTGGAGGGGCGGCATGAGGCTCGCGCGGAGGGCCCGGGTACCACTCGCGGGTACCAAATCGGTGTCGTTAGCGCACGCATTGGAGGCGGTTGCGGCCGGTTAGATCGCGACCAGCTCCAACTCATCCAGGTGCTTCGTGCACCGGGACGCCTGGATCGACTCGCCGGTGACGAGGAGGACCTCGGCATCGCTGAGGTGACCGATCGCCGCCCTGATCGCGCCGGGCTCGACCCTCGAGAGCTAGCGGTCGATCGCTCATGTCGCTGCTGACTTGGGCGTTGAGCGCGAGACATTCCTCAGGCGTGGGGTCCCGGCAATCCGAGACCCCACGCCGGTTCTGTCAAAACCCCAGCTATTCGGTGGCCACCGTCCATTTTTTGCCGCCGACTTCCACTTCTGACGTTCCCTGGAACGTGGTCGCAACGCCAAACACTTTCAGGCTCGGTTTCTTCGCTTCTTCTTTTCCTTCTGATTCCACGAAGATTTCATTCTCTTTTGCCGGGAACTTGAGTTCTCCCACTTTTACTTCTTTGCCGGCGCCCAATTTGGCTTCCGCTCCTTCGATGAGCGCGTCGGCGGCAACAGAGCCTTCTGCAACCGTTTCTTTGAATTTACAGCCCGCCCCGACGAACTTGACCGTGGCAAACTGCACGCCTTTGACCGGGCTGAACAGCACGTCAATGTGGCCCGTGCGTTCTTTTTCGTCGTAGGCGAGCGTGTTTGTCAGCGGAGTGGTTGTGAACTTGGCACCTTCCACTTCACAGGGTGTGCCGTTTCCTTTTACGGTGCATTCGGAAAATTCGATCGTCTCCGTGCTCGTAGCCGAGTTGGCCCCTTTCGAGCCGTTGATCGTCGACCCTTTCTGAAGCGCCTCTTTTTTGCATACCAGTTCAATGCCGCCGCCCGCGACCACGAAGCTGGTCGCCGGTTTCACTTTCGATGTCACTTCATCACCGCCGGCTTCGAGTCGTTTGCCTTCAACCTTGAAGAACGGGCCTTCTTTTCCGATGACTTCGTTGCCCGTGGTCAGCAGTTCCATTTTCAATCGTTCAAGCGTTTTTTCCAGTGGGTAGAACCAAACCGGGTTCCCCAGTTTTGGCGGGAACAGCGTGCCTGTCACGGTTCCTTCCATCAGGACTTCGTTGTTTTCTTCGATGAACATAAAGGGGCCTCCACTGTCCCCCCCTTCCGCGATCATTTTTTTCCCACCGTCTTCAACCAGGCCCTTTACCACTACGACTGGTTCTGGCGCTATGCCGAAAGTGACCGTCTTGTTTACTTCTTTTGTGATTTCGCCGCACGCCTCCCCCGACGTCTGGCCCTCGCGGCAGTTCATGGCTCCCGCCATCGGTTTGCGAGACCCCTTCACGGGATACGATTTTTCTGTTCCTTTGCCCCACTGGGCTGTGACGGCAAAGACCGGAATATTGGCTTTGCCAGTCTGCCATACACCTCCGGGGGCAGCTTCGATCAAGATCGCCCCGTAGTCCCCGCCGTCGCATTTGCCGTTGCAGTAAGTGGCTTTTTCTTCAGGGACTTTTACTCCGAACGAAAATTCCTGCGTCGGGCCAATAATTCCCCGTTCGGCTTTTGTGTTGTACGCCGACCAGGGCTCCGCTTCACGACGCATACAGTGACCAGCCGTCAGTAGGTCCCGCTGTTTTTTGTTCGCCAGTGGGATCGCCTGGGGGCCGGCTGAGCAGATCGATTTTGCCCTGAAGGTGAATTCAACGTTTTCTTCTGCTGCGGTGGCGGCTTTGCTGATCGTAACGCTGGTCCCATTTGGCTTCCCCCAGACTTCTGTGTTTGCCGGTATGCCGGGGCCTTCCACCGTGTCAAAAATTTCAATTTTTTCGACCGTTTCCGCTTTAAAATTGTCCAGCGTAGTGTTTTTGTGCGAATTGCCTTTGTCTTTCGCCGTGATTTTCACAGGTTTTTCGAGCGTGACCCCCGATGTGATCGATGGTTCGCAGTAGGCTTTATTTGCGGCGAATTTGTTGCATTTGGTTTCTGCTGCGGGTGCATTGTTGAACTGGGAGCTGGGTGCCACCTTCACGAGGATCGTGACGCTGGCCTTCGACGCTTCGCGTGCAATGGTGGCGCGGCCCGACCTGGGCACCGATGAGCTCAAGGTCACGATCACCGCACTGCGCTCTGGGTCGATCCCCGTCTGGACCTCTCCGCGTGCAAACAGGTTCGCCAGTTTGCGATCCCATCGGCTCTGCGCGGCAAGGAGCTGATCCCAGGTCGAGCGAACCGGAGTCGCGATCACGTCGCCAATGAGGCCCGCCTGGGCGGCGACGCGTTCGGCCGTTAGGCGGCTGGCCGGCGAGATGACTCCGATGTGAAGCTGGGCGGCGGCAGAATCGAACCACACCCCGCCGAATGCTCCAGCCATCGCAGCTTCGGCGTTTCCCACCACATTTGTCTGGGCGGCCATGTTCTGCACGTATACGGCCTGCCTGGCGCGCGAAAGCGAGATCCCGCGGTCCGTGAGCACCGCCATCTCGCGGGCCAGAAGTGGGCTCACGGATGCAGACGTGAATGTAGGAGCCGGGAAAGAGGCCGCGAGAAGCGACCCATCGACCTCTGGGCTCGCCACGTACGCGTAAGACGCCGGAGCGACCGCCGCGCCAACCGCGACCGCCACCGCAATGCAAGCGGTAAGCTGGATGTGTTTCCTAAGCTGGATGTATCTCATGTCATTCCTCCCTCAGCGGATAATGTGAAGTCAAGGCATCGGCCTATCGGCACAGGCCGATGTTCAGGCAATCATTTTGCTCCGTAAGAGCCGACATGCGTCAAGCGATGCGGGTATCCCCAAGTCGCAAGGGCTCGAGAACGCTGAAGGGAAGCAGAGCGCCAGATCATGGGCTACATGGAAGTTCGGCGCCTTTGTCTCTCACTAGTCGTAGCACTAAAACGTCCGTCAGTGGTTTACGCGCGTTCGCCTTCGTCATCCACACCCGACATCGCGCTCAGCGCGATGTCCGCCATCGGGGCGAGAGAATTCCGTCTTGTGGTGTACCTGTCAACTGCGCTTCGGGGTCACCGTGCTCGGTCATGATCCCGGCTTTCGGGAACGACCGAGTCTGCGCTGCCTCCCTCCCCGCCCTTTGACAGGCTCCGCTCGACTAGCGTGCCGGAATCAGGTGCGCCGCGTACGCGGCACCGTGCGAGGGCGGTGGCGGTGGCGTCGCGCCGCCGATCCCGACCGTTGAGACCAGACCGGCCACGCACATCATGCCGATCGTCAGCGCCCGCATCCTCCGCGGGGTCAGCCAGCCCATGTTGTGGGTCTGCAGCCACGTCCGCAGGCCCGTGGCCCCGGAGGCAGCCGCCATCGCACAACCGACGCACATGCGCTAAACATAGCGCCGATCGCCCTCGCGAGGTGCCGGTTCCAGCGCCGATCGCCGCACAGGGCGCCAGTGCTGCGCTCCGGGTCCTGCGGGAGGACCGCGTGGGCAACAGGTTCCAGCGCCGATCGCCGCACAGGGCGCCAGTGCTGCGCGCGGCCCGAAGGGCTGACACTCTGCCCGCGCATCCCGCCGCCTGGACGGACCCCCGCTCAGACCTCCTGGACGCTCACCGCGAACCTTGCCCGGTGGCGCTCACCCGGCGCCAGCACACGCAGGCCCACGCCGCTGCGCAGGGCGTTCGCGGGCGCCGTCATCGGCTCGAAGCAGATGAACTGACCGCCCCGCGGCGCGAACACCTGGGCGCAGTTGTAGCCCTCCAGGAAGTCCACCCCGATCCGGCGCTCGCCCGCGGAGACCGCGAAATGGGCCGACTCCGCCACCGAGTCGAAGCCGTCGTCGAACTCGTGCTCCGCCAGCTCGAAGTGGCGGTCCGGTTCCGTCTTCTCGGGGCCTAGGGGAATCTGCTTTCCATCGAGCGCCAGGTGGCGCATCCGCGGCAGCTCCACCGCCCAGCGCTCCCTTGGGACCCCCGGCAGGGATAGGTAGGGGTGAAAGCCGAACGCCACCGGCACCGCGTCCTCCCCGCACGCCTCCACCGTCACCCCCACCTCGAGCCGCCCCCCCGCCAGGCGCGCCTCGTAGTGGACGTCGTGGCGGAACGGGAACACCTCGAACAGCTCCCCCTCCGACGGGCCCCAGCGCAGCCGCGCCGCCAGCGACTGGCCGCCGTCAGTCGGCGCACCCGTCAGCTCCCACGCCAACCTGCCCCCGATCACCCCGTGGATCGGCAGGCCGTTGCCATCGAGCGCCAACCGCGTGGGATCGTGGGGGACCGTCACCGCTCGTCCCGCCACGCTGTACTCGAAGCCCCCCAACCGGTTGGCCCAGGGATACAGCAGCGGTATGCCCATCGTCTTGCCCCGCTGTGCGTATGCCGCCACACCCGCGTTCTGGGCGAGCAGCTCCTCGCCTTGGTGGCGCAGCGAGCAGCAGAGCATTCCCGCCCCCGGGAGGAACGTCGCCGCCAGCGGCGCCCCCTCATCGCACAGCCGCACCCCCGCGGGCTCAGTGTCGGTCATCGGGGCACCCTTCTTCCCCACCGTCGGATCGGCCCAGTCACAAGCCGCACCCCCGCGGGCTCCGTGTCGGTCATCGGGACGCTCTCCTGATCATGCGAAACACCCCGCCCGCGCATTTTTTGGACGATCGGCCAAAGGCACCGGGGGCCCTATCAGTAAACATCATCGTCATGAACCGTTCCCTCCCCAACTCCACCTCCCGTACCCCGCGGCGGTTCCTGCTGCTGCCCGAGGAGTCCCACGATACCCCCGGCCGGGGATTGCGCATACGACGCTACCGCCTCGCCAGCGTCGCCCAGCGCACCGGCCCCGCGGGTTCGAGCGAGCTTCGCGGCAGCTGGGAGTCCTCCGCCGGCAAAGACGCCGAGTAGCGTCGCCCGCGAAGCCCCACCCGCGGCGCCCGGATAGGCTTGCGCGCGCCGATGGACGTTCCCCTCCTGCGCCTGCGCGACTCCGCCCGCGAGCCCACCTACGCCACGCCCGGGTCCAACGGCTTCGACCTCTGCACCGCCGAACCGGCGGAGATCGCCCCCGGCGAGATCGCCTTGGTGGGGACCGGGCTGGTCGTGGCCACCCCGCCCGGGTGGTGCCTGCTGATCTGCCTGCGCTCCTCCACCCCCCGCAAGTTCCGCGTCATCCAGCCCCACGCCGTGGGGATCATCGACGAGGATTACAGCGGCCCCGCCGACGAGCTCCGGCTGCAACTGCTCAACTTCACCGCCGAGCCCACCACCATCCCCGCGGGCAGCCGCATCGCCCAGGGGGTGTTCGTGCGCGCCGGCCGCGCCCATTGGTGCCCACACGAGCCCCCCCAGAACAGCCGCGGTGGCTTCGGCAGCACCGGTTGAGGTCCACCATGCCCTGCCATCTCCATCAGGGCCCCCCGAGGACAGCCGCGGGAGCTTCAGCACACCGACGTGGTTCGAGCTCACACCAGCAACCGGAGGAGTCCTAGCGCAGTCACTGGACCCGGTCAAGATCCCCCGGGAAGCGCCCACGTTCCCGTGACACCACGAGGTAACCGTGCCGCCGGTCATCCGCGGCATGGCCATTGATATCGAGCTACGAAGACCATACTAAAGGATAGATCCCGTTCATCCGAAGTATGTAAAAATTTATGCTGCTCAGCCCAGTGGCCAAGACTGGAACCCTAGTGGCTAAGGTTGAAACACAAGAAAAGCTCCACAAAGAAAAAAGCGGCCGTCCTTTGGAAGAATTACGGCGATGACCGACGTCTCCCGGGCCCTGCCCGACGACCTACCCATCCCCGTGGACGACGGGGCCGCCAATCACCTGCCTGGGCGGGAGGTGCCACGCGTGCCGCTGAGCTCCACCCTCGGCGATCAGCTTGATCTCGGCGCCGCCACCGACCGCCTCGCCGTTGTGTACGTGTACCCCAGAACGGGCGTACCCGGAGAGCCCCTGCCCCCCGGATGGGACGAGATCCCGGGGGCGCGGGGCTGCACCCCCCAGAGCTGCGCCTTCCGCGACCACGTGCTCGAGCTCGCCGCCTACGGGGCCTCCGTCCTCGGCCTCAGCGGCCAGCCCCACCACCAGCAGCGCGAGTTCGCCGGGCGCGAGCACATCCCCTTCCCCCTCCTCAGCGACCCCGATCTGCGGCTCGCCGAGATCCTCGGGCTGCCCACCTTCGAGGCCGCCGGCCGGCGCTTCTACCGTCGCCTCACCTTCGTCGCCCGCGAGCGCCGCATCGCCAAGGTCTTCTACCCCGTCTTTCCCCCCCACCGCAATCCATCAGAGGTCCTCGACTGGCTCGCCCAGGAGTCCGCCTGAGCTGACACGCGCCGCCCTTCGACGAGCTCTGCCCAGAGCGAGGGAGCCAAGGTCAGGAGCCTGTCTGCCCCCGCGCTCACCCGACCCAGCCTCCAGCCGAAGCACCCTCGGAGTGGGCCGCCGCCACTCGGTAGCAGAAATCGGCCTCCGCGTAACCGGCCCGCATGTGGCCTTTCGATATTCAGGTCCATCCCGTCTGCGCCGATACGTCAACGTGGCCCCGGGGAGAGCGACAGTGAGCACGCGCTCGACGCGCCGTCCGATGGTCCCTCCACCCCACGGGAGGCCCCGCGCCCCCGTGTTCTCGGTCACCAGACAGGAGCGCCCGACTAGCACCCCCGGACCCCCGCCCCCCGCGTCGCCGCGGGGCAGGAAGCCCCGCGCCCCCGCGCCTGGGGCCCACCTCACCCACGCGGACGATCCCAAATGAACACTCCTGGCGAGCACCCCCGCGGGCTGCCGCGCAGCGGCCTCGTGCGCTCCCTCCCCGCCCTCCTCACCGTGTGCGTCGCCCTGCTCACCCTCGCCGGCGCCCTCGCCGCCGACCGGCAGGCCCAGAGCAACGCCCGCGCGCGGCAGGCCAACCTCTTCGCCGACATCCGCGCCCAGGCCCTCGACACCATCGACTCCGAGGTGCGCCGCACCTCCGACCTCGCCGCCGGCGTCGGCGCCGACTGGCCCGCCCACGCCGCCATCTTCGCCGCCATCGCCCGCGACCTCGCGCGCGAACCCGGCATCAACGGCGTCGGGCTCCTCGAAGCCCTCCCCGCCGCCCGCCGCAAGCCCTTCGAACGGCGCCACGGCCCGATCGTGCTCGCCACCCCTGGCGGCGATTCGCACCCCGCGCCGCCCATGGCCCGGTACTACGTCGTCATCGCCAGCGCCCGCCGCAAACGCGCTCCGAGCCACATCGGGCTCGACGTCGGCGGGCAGCCCACCCGCCTGGCCACCCTGCTCGCCGCCGCCCGCACCGCGGCCCCCCGCGCCACCCCCCCCGTGCGCCTGATGAGCAGCGGCGTGCCCGGGACCGTCTTCTACGTCCCTATCTACCGGCCCTCCTTTCCCGGCCCTTCCTCCCACGCCCCCCAAACCCCCGCCCAGCGTCTCGCCCACCTGCTCGGGTTCGCCTCCGTCGGCTACAGCTACGAGCTCCTCGGCCCCGCCCTGCGCCGCGCCATCCCCGCGGGTACCGCCTTCTCGCTCGCCGACGGCCACCTGCCCCTGCTCGCCCAGGGCACCCCCCACCACCCCCTCCGCTCCCCCATCGCCGTCGCCGGGCGCTCCTGGACGCTCGCCGTCGGCGAGCCCGCCCCCGACCTCTCCCTGCCCATCACCATCCTCCTCGTCGGCGCCCTCCTCACCCTGCTCGTCGCCACCCTCGGCGTCCAGGCCCGCCGCCGCGAGCGCTACGCCCAGGCCCTCGTCGCCCGCCGACTCGCCGAGCGCGAGCACGCCGAGCAGGCCCTCGCCAGAGCCGAGGAGCGCCTGCGCACCGCCTTCGCCGAGGCCCCCATCGGCATGGCCGTCCTCTCACCCGAGGGCCGCTTCCTGCAGGTCAACCGCGCCCTCGCCCGCATCACCGGACACAGCGAGGAGCAACTCCTCGCCCTCCCCCGCGCCCACGAGCTCACCCATCCCGAGGACCGCCGCCCCGACGAGCGCGCCGGCGCCGCCATGCGCGCCGGCGAGATCCGCGTCTACGACGTCGAGAAGCGCTACCTCCACGCCGCCGGGCACACCGTCTGGGTCGCCGTCCACACCACCCTGATCCGCGACCCCCACCACCAGCCCGCCTACTTCCTCTCCCAGGTCGAGGACATCACCGACCGCCGCCGCTACGAGGCCGAGCTCCAGCACATGGCCGACCACGACCCCCTCACCGGCCTCCTCAACCGCCGCGCCTACGAGCGCCGTCTGGAGGAGCACCTCGCCCGCGGCGAGCGCTACGGACACGCCGGCGCCGTCCTCGTGCTCGACCTCGACGACTTCAAGCAGGTCAACGACACCCTCGGCCACAGCGCCGGCGACCAGCTGATCGTCCGCGTCGCCAGCGCCCTCGCCACCCGCCTGCGCGAGAGCGACACCCTCGCCCGCCTCGGCGGCGACGAGTTCGCCATCCTCACCCCCACCGGCGACCGCGCCGAAGCCGAGCGCCTCGCCAACTCCCTGCTCGCCGTCGTGCGCCGCGAGCGCGCCGCCCGCGGGCTCGGCGGGCGCGAGCGGCCGATCACCGCCTCCATCGGCGTCGCCCCCCTCGAGGACGCCCACGAGCTCAGCGCCGAGGAAGCCCTGATCGACGCCGACCTCGCCATGTACGACGCCAAGGAGGCCGGCCGCGACCGCTTCGAGACCTACGGCGGCGACAGCCGCGGACAGGCCCGCATCGAGGCCCGCCTGGAATGGGTCGAGCGCATCCGCGCCGCCCTCGACGAGGACCGCCTCGTGCTCCACGCCCAGCCCGTCGTCGAGACCGCCACCGGGCGCACCACCCAGCACGAGCTGCTCGTGCGCATGGTCGACCCCCACGGCGACCTCATCATGCCCGGCAGCTTCCTCCCCATCGCCGAGCGCTTCGGGCTCGTCCGCGAGATCGACCGCTGGGTGCTCACCCGCGCCATCCGCATGCTCGGCGAGCACCGCGCCGCCGGGCGCCGGCCCACCGTGGAGATCAACCTCTCCGCCCACTCCCTCGTCGACCCCCAGCTCGCCGCCCACATCGGCCGCGAGCTGCGCGCCGCCGGCGTGCCCGCCACCCAGCTCATCTTCGAGGTCACCGAGACCACCGCCATCGGCAACATCGCCGCCGCCCGCGCCTTCGCCGAGCGGCTCGGCGAGCTCGGCTGCCGCTTCGCCCTCGACGACTTCGGCGCCGGCTTCGGCTCCTTCTACTACCTCAAGCACCTCCCCTTCGACTACATCAAGATCGACGGCGAGTTCGTCCGCAACTGCACCGCCGACCCCACCGACCGCCTCGTCATCCGCGCCGTCGTCGAGCTCGCCCGCGGCATGGGCAAGCGCACCATCGCCGAGTTCGTCGGCGACGAGCCCACCCTCACCACCCTCCGCGAACTCGGCGTCGACTACGCCCAGGGCTTCCACCTCGGGCCCCCCGCTCCCCTCGAGAACTGGCTCGGGCTCCCCGCCCAGCGCCAGCCCTAGCCCCCACCGCCGCAGAAAAGGATCGGCCCGCCGGGGGCAGCGGGCCGATCTTGGGAGGGAATGAGGGAGGGATGCTTCCTCATTCTGGGTCTTGCCCGAATGGCCGGATATCAAACATCAACCTACGTTGAGAGCAGCAGCGGCGACCGCACCCGCGGGGCGTCCACGGGGGGCCTTGCCGCGGCCCAGGGTCTGCTTGACCCGGTAGAGGCCGCGGTCCGCCCGCGCCAGACAGGCGTCGAGGTCCTCGCCCGGCAGCCACTCGCTGACCCCCACCGACCACCCCACCGGAAGGCCCTCCACCCGCAGGCGCTGGAGCACCCGGTGGGCCTCCCTCGGGGCCGTGGCCGGGAACAGCAGCACGAACTCATCCCCCCCGTGACGCGCCACCACATCGCTCGCCCGCAGCCGCGCCCGCCACTCACGCCCCAGGTCCGCCAGCAGCCGGTCCCCCGCCGCGTGCCCCCACCGGTCGTTGACCCCCTTGAAGCCATCCAGGTCGAGCACCACCAGGGTCAGCGGCGTCCGCGTGCGTTCCGCCACCGCCCGCTCGCGCGCCGCCACCGCGAGAAAACCGTTGCGGTTGAGCAGGCCCGTGAGCAGATCCGTGTCCGCCCGCTGGCGCAGGCTTTGGCTGAGATTGCCCAGCACGATGCCCGTCGACCACACCGTGCCCGTCACCACCGCCCACTCGATCGCCATGTTGGGCAGGCCGCTCAGCATCAGGCCCACCCCAAAGCCCACCGAGATCAGCAGCGCCTGCGCGAACACCACCGCACGGGAGAAGAAGTGCGCCACGTACATCGCCGTCCACGGATACGCGAACGCCACCAGCATCGCCCCCCCGCTCGTGTGCGCGTTGGCCACCATCACGCTCACCGTCACCGCGCTCAGCGCCATCAGCACCTGCATCAGCAGCGCCGGCGCGTTGCGCCCGAAGGTCCACAGGGCCAAGCCCCCCACCGTCGCCAGCAGCCCGACCGCCAGGTCGAGGTGCACCGGCTCGCCCGCGCTGACCGGAAACGCCACCGCCGCCAGGCACGCCGCCCCGCGGCACACATACAGCAGCGCCGCCGCCCACACCATCGGCGGACGCGTGTCCCGCAGCCGTCTGAGCGCGCCGTAGAGTCTGCGGAGGGAGTTCTCCTCGTGGAGTCCTTGGAGGGAACTCTCCTCGTGGAGTCTTCGGAGGGGATGTCCGAGGGGCATGTTTCGCGAGGGATGCCTGTAGCGCATCTGATTGTCTCTTCGGACCGCGCGCGCCCAGGCTTGAGCGCTGCTCGCAGAAAAACTCGCCATTACGCGACATATTGCTCGTGGCACATCACCCGACAACCGCCGCCCGGAGCCACCCGGGACCCTCGCTACCCTTGGATGGGTGCTCTTCGGCCAGCGCAAGACCCGCATGATCGACCCCGCCGCGGCCCTCCCAGGCCGCGCGGATGAGCTGTCCGTACCCGCCCACCACGAGGTCCTGGGAACACCGCTCCGCGGGCCGTTCCCCGAGGGCGTCGAATCCGCCGTCTTCGGGATGGGGTGCTTCTGGGGTGCCGAGCGGATCTTCTGGCAGGCCCCCGGCGTTTACACCACCGCCGTCGGCTACGCCGGAGGCTTCACCCCGAACCCCACCTACGAGGAGGTCTGCTCCGGGCGTACCGGACACGCCGAGGTGGTGCTCGTCGCGTTCCACACCGCCACCACCACCTACGAGGAGATGCTCCGGCTCTTCTGGGAGGGCCACGACCCCACCCAGGGGATGCGCCAGGGCGCCGACGTCGGCACCCAGTATCGCTCCGCCATCTATTGGACCGGAGACTCCCAGCGCGCGCTCGCCGAGTCCTCGCGCGAGACCTACCAGCGGGCGCTGGCCGAAACGGGGATACCCGCCGAAGGCGAGCGTCCCCCGGCTTCGGTCGCCGCCTCCCACGGGGAGATCACCACCGAGCTCGCCCCCCTCGACCCAGCCCACCCCTTCTACTACGCCGAGGACTACCACCAGCAGTATCTCGCCAAGAACCCCGGCGGCTACTGCGGCCTCGGGGGCACCGGGGTCAGCTGCCCCGTGGGGCTCGCCGCGAGCGGCTGAAGGTAGTTATATATTTTTCGAGTTGCGTATAACGATTGTTACACGCACTTTTGAATTTTTATATATACAGCCGAGCCCTGGCCCCGACACAACGGCCAAGCCCCCCGGCCACGACAGCCAAGTCCCCACCCCGACACGCCTGCGGCCCCGCTTTTGGCGGGGCCGCAGTCCCTGTCGTTGTGGGAGGAGAGCGCGCCCAGAGGATGGCGCGCGCTCCTGGAGGCATCCCTGCCTACGTCGCGCTGCCCACCGCCGGCTGCGAGGGAGCTGGGGTCGGCTGCCACGCCGGAGCGTGCGGCCCCCCAAGGGTCGGCACATCGGATGGGTAGACCTCGTTGCCGTGGATCGCGTGATCCCCGATCTCCAGCTCTTCGTCTGAGAGACGCAGGGGCAGGAAGATACCCACCAGCTTCAGCAGGATGAACGTGACCATGCCGCTGAAGACGATCACGAACAGGGCGGTCTCGGCCTGCCATCGCAACAGCGTCCAACTGCCACCGTTGAAGACGCTCGCTTTGCCGGGCAGGTTCGACGCCGCGCCCACACCGATGTACTCGACCAGGTGCGGGTCCGCGAAGAAGCCAACCAACAGACCACCGCACAGTCCAGCGATCCCGTGCGTGTAGATCACACCGAGTGTGTCGTCCACGTGCCGGAAGACCGGCGCGCGGCTGAGGAAGCGGATCGCCATCCACACGATCGTCGAAGCGATCACCCCGATCGCGATCGCCCCGTAGCCGTTGACGAAGCCCGCCGCCGGGGTGATCCCCACGAGGCCGGTGATCATCCCGTTGACCGAGCCAATCAGCGAGGGCTTGTCGCGGAAGATGTAGTCCCACGCGATCCATACCAGCATCGCTACCGCCGTGCACAGGTTGGTGTTGAGGACCGCCGCCGACGCGTTGGCGCCCGCGTAGTAGGAATCCCCTCCGTTGAAGCCGTTCCAGCCCAGCCACAGCAGACCGGCGCCGGCCGCGACCATCAGCAGGTTGTTGGGCGCGTCGACCTCGCGGTCTCGCTGCAGTCGCGGTCCGATCACCGCCGCCGCCACGAAGCCCGAGATGCCGGCCGCCAGGTGGATGACGTAGCCACCGGAGTAGTCAAGCGCTCCCTTGGCCGCGAAGTAGCCGCCGCCCCAGATGAGGAAGGCGTTGACGGTGTACACGAACGTGATCCACAGCAGCACGAAGGGGATCCACGCCTTGAAGCTGATCCGCCCGAGCACCGAGCCGAGCATCAGGATCGGTGTGATCGCCGCGAACACGAACTGGAAATAGACCAGCGATGCCTCCGGGAAGTGGAACGGCGGCCCTTCCGTGATCGACGGGATGATCGCCTGGCCCTCCTCGGCACCCGTCGACAGAACGGTTCCCGACTTGCCCCAGAAGGTGTCGAAGAAGCCTTTACCGTGCCCGATCGGGCTGCCGAAGCCCATCTTGAAGGCCCACAGGCACCAGGCCACCAGCACGAGACAGAAGGCCACGAATGTGAGCATCATGCTGTTGACCGACCAGCGCTTCTGCATGACACCGCCGTACAGGACCGCGAGGCCCGGCAGGCTCATCAGCCCGACGAACGTCGCCGCGGTCATCTGCCAGGCGTTGTCACCAGCGTTCAGCCAACTTGGGTATGACAGCCAGGTCATGTGCCTCCGTTTCGCAGTCGTTGTCGACGGCGCCCATCCCCCCTGCGGGCGGGTTGCACCGATTTTCCAGTCCCATTATGAAATCCAGCTTGCGGGGATGCTGCTAGGGACACCGTGGCCAACACTTGGACGGGGGCTTTCGACATTTGTATAGAAGCCCGCCGACGCCACCGGCAGATCGACTCTCAGTGCCGAGGATCGAAAGGAAAGCCAGCTCGCTGACAGGCGGAGCGCAGCTCTTCGGCGACGCCCTTGAAGGCGCCCGGCGAGGCGCACACCGTGCGGGCCTGTGCGCCGCAGGCGTGCTCGGTGGCACCGCCCAGCGTGCTGGCGAACGTCACTTCGATGCAATCCTTGCGCGCGGGGGCCCCACTGGTCAGGGCAAAGGCGACGAGGCCGACCGCCGCGAGCAGCACACAGCTGAGCAGCACCGCCACCACCGCCTTCTCTCGCCGCCCCCAGCGCAGCGGCTCGGAGAGCCGCCGGGACTGGTCTTGCATGATCATGCGATCGGCCAGGAGCTACTGGTCGGTGTCGCCCGGGCCGGTGTCCCCAGAAGCCTCGCCACCGGGCGCGAAGTCCAGCGCGGCGGAGTTGATGCAGTAGCGCTGCTTCGTGGGGCCGGGGCCGTCGTCGAAGACGTGACCGAGATGCCCGCCGCAGCGGCGGCACACGACCTCGGTGCGGCGCATGAACAGGCTGCTGTCCGGCCGCAGCTCCACCGCCTGTGCCACCGCCGGCTCGGTGAAGCTGGGCCAGCCGGTGCCCGACTCGAACTTGGTGTCCGACGCGAACAGGTCGCTCCCGCAGGCCGCGCAGCGGTACATCCCCGACGCCTTGTTGTAGACGTACTCCCCCGTGAACGGCGGCTCGGTCCCCGCCCGGCGCAGGATCTCGTACTGCTCGGGGGTCAGCTGCTCGCGCCACTCCCCATCGGACTTGATCACCGGAATCTCACTCATGCGCCCCACGCCTCGATCCCCAGGGTGGGCTGGAAGGGGGGTATTCTTTTGGGATCGTCCGCGTGAGTGGAGCGGGAATCGCGGTGGTGGGCGCGGTGCGTCCCTGCCCCGCGGCCGAGGTTGGTGGCTTGCGCCTGGGCGCTCATGACCTCTGTTCTAGCACCGGCTGAGGCGGTGCATCGTGACGCGGTCATCCGGGTAGCCCGCGGAGAGGGGATCATCAAGCGACGACGAGGAGCATTGGAGTAGGCGACATGGAGACAGTCACGCTGGGGCGCACCAATCTGGAGGTCTCGCGCATCTGCCTGGGCACCTGGCAGTTCGGGGGCGACTGGGGGGAGATCGACCGCGGCGCGGCGATCGCCACGGTCGCCCGCGCGCGGGAGTTGGGGATCAACTTCTTCGACACCGCCCAGGCCTACGGCTTCGGGGCCTCCGAGAAACTGCTCGCCCAGGCGCTCCAGGGGGTGCCGCGCGAGGAGGTGGTGATCGCCACCAAGGGCGGGCTGCGCCGGGAGGGCGGGGAGCTCCTGCGGGACGCCAGCCCCGCGTGGCTGCGCAGGGGGGTGGAGGAGAGCCTGCGTCACCTCGCCACCGACTACGTGGACCTCTACCAGGTGCACTGGCCCGACCCCGGGACCCCCTTCGCCGAGACGGCCGCCGCGCTCGACGAGCTCGTGCGCGAGGGCAAGGTGCGCCACGTGGGGGCCTCCAACTTCGACGTGCCCCAGATCGCCCAGTTCGAGCGCACCCGGCCACTGGAGACCCTCCAGCCCCCCTACCACATGCTGCGCCGGGAGATCGAGGACGCCGTCCTCCCCTACTGCCGCGAGCACGACATCGGCGTGCTGATCTACGGCCCCCTCGCCCACGGCCTGCTGAGCGGGCGCTTCACCCGGGAGACCCGCCTGGCGAGCGACGACTGGCGCGCGGGCAGCGACCTGTTCAGCGGCGCGGCCTACGAGCGCAACCTGCGGATCGTGGAGCGCCTCGAGGAGCTCTCCGTGGAGCTCGGGATCACCGTGGCCCAGCTTGCGATCGCGTGGACCCTCGCCCACCCCGCCGTGCACGTCGCGATCGTCGGCGCCCGGCGCCCCGCGCACATCGAGGGGGCCGCCCCCGCCACCGAGGTCCGCCTCGACGCCGCCGCCCTCGCGCGCGTCGACGAGATCCTCGCGGAGGCCGCCGTGGTCGGCGGGCCCACGCCGGAGGGGGTGTAGGGAACGTTACCGGCCGGCGCCCGGCGGAGACGACGCAAAGACGAGGGCACACCCCAATACGTCTGCGCCGCCGCCTCGATTCCGTAGGCCCCAGTTGACGAGCCGCCGGCGGCGGGCGTCAGGCGCGGGCAGACGCTTGGGCGACGCCATGAGCTTGTGATTCAGGACCCAGCGACTCCCTGCTACCCTGATCCTTACGTTCACGTCAGTTTCATCCGGGCCCCGCATGGGGGTCGCCGCGGGCCACGAGCACTACAAGTGGTGGGCTCTCTCCTGCACCAGCCTGGGGATGCTGCTCGCGGCCACCAACTCGGGGACGCTGATCATCGCGCTGCCCGACCTCGAGCGCTCGCTGCACTCCACCCTGCTGCAGCTCGTGTGGGTGATCCTCGCCTACCTGATCGCCGCCACCGTGCTCGTGCTGATGGCCGGGCGGCTCTCCGACCTGTTCGGGCGCAAGCGCGCCTACGTCGGCGGCTTTCTGCTGTTCGCCTTCGCCTCCCTCGGAGCCGGCTTCTCCTCCGATGCCGACGTGCTGATCCTCTGGCGCGTGCTCCAGGGCATCGGCTCCGCCTTCCTGTTCGCCAACGCCGCCGCCCTCGTCACCGACGCCTTCCCCCACGAGGAGCTGGGCCTGGCGATGGGCACCAACACGATGGTCGCCGCCATCGGCCTCGCCATCGGGCCCGTGCTCGGGGGGGCGCTCGTGGGGATTTCCTGGCACTGGGTGTTCTGGTTCAACGTCCCCCTCGGCCTCGCCGGCGCCGCCTGGGGCGCGTTGATCCTGCGCGAGCTCGCCAAGCCCGATGAGGTCCGCGGCTACGACGTGCTCGGCAACATCACCTTCATCCTCGGCCTCGCCGGCCTCGTGCTCGGCATCTCCCGCGGAGGAATCAGCGGCTGGAACGACTCGATCGTGATCGTCGGCCTGCTCGCCGCGGTCGTGCTGCTGCCCCTGTGGGTGCTGATCGAGAGCCGCTCCCGGGCCCCCATGCTCGATCTCTCCCTGTTCAAGAACCGCCTCTTCGCCGCCGCCACCGCCGCCGCCTTCATCAACGGCCTCGCCCGCTTCGCCCTGATGTTCCTGTTCGTCTTCTACTTCCAGGGCGCCCAGGGCGACAGCCCCATCACCGCCGGGGTCAAGCTGATCCCCCTCGCCCTCGGGATGCTCGTCTCCTCTCCCCTGGCCGGCATCTACGCCGACCGCCACGGCTCCCGCGGCCTGGCCGCCCTGGGGATGCTCGTCAGCGCCGCCGGACTCGCCGCGATGAGCACCCTCCAGGTCCACACCCCCTACTGGCAGAGCACCCTGTGGCTGTTGATCGTGGGGGTCGGCTCGGGCATGTTCAACAGCCCCAACACCGCCGCCATGATGGGCACCGTACCCCCCCAGCGCCGTGGTGTCGCCGCTGGCGCGCGCACCCTGCTGCAGAACACCGGCGCCGTGCTCTCGATCGCCTTCGTGCTCGCGATCGTCACCTCCGCCGTCCCCCGCCCCACCCTCTTCGCGGTCTTCTCCGGCCTCGCCAAGGGCCTCTCCCCCCAGAAGCTCGACCCCTTCATCGCCAACATGCACGTCGCCCTCCTGGTGCTCGCCGCCACCTCGCTCGTGGGCGCCGCCGTCTGCCTCATGCGCCCTCGCCACGTCGAGGACGCCAAGGAGGCCGGCGAGCAGTTGGCCACCGCTGGAGCACGCCCGTGAGTGCTCCCCTGCGTATCGGCGACGTCGCCCGGCTCGTCGGGACCACCCCGCGCACGATCCGCTACTACGAGGAGATCGGCCTGCTCCCCGAGACCCCCGCGCGGCCCTCCGGGCAGCACCGCACCTACACCGACGCCGAGGTCGAGCGCCTGCGCGAGGTGATGCGCCTGAAGAGCCTCCTCGGCGTCTCCCTGGAGGAGCTCAAGACCCTCCTCTCCGCCGAGGAGGCCCGGGCGGCCGTGCGCGCCCAGTTGCGCCGCGAGGACGTCGACTCCGTGCGTCGCCGCGAGCTCCTCGAAGAGGCTCTCGGCCACATCGACCGCCAGCTTCAGCTCGTCGAGTACCGCGCCGCCGAGCTCGCGAAGCTCAAGGAGGAGCTCTGCGAGACCCGCGCCCGCGTGCGCCGCAAGCTCCGCGAGCTGCCCCACGCGCCCGTCGAGAACGCCCTCCCCGCCTGAGCATGGTGGGCGCCCCTACAGTAAGAGCAACCCCCCGGTCCCCAATCCCCAAGTACCGCACCCGGGGTCCAGCGGAGAAAGGAGCACAGCCGTGGATCGCAAGTGGTGGACCCTGATCGCCGTCTCCGTGGCGATCTTCATGCTGCTGCTCGACATCACCGTCGTCAACGTCGCCCTGCCCTCCATCCAGCGCGACCTGCACTCCTCCTTCGCCGACCTGCAGTGGGTCGTCAACGCTTACGCCCTCACCCTCGCCGCCTTCCTGTTGACCGCGGGCGCGCTCGCCGACCGCTTCGGCCGCCGGCGCGTGTTCGCGGCGGGCCTCGTCGTGTTCATCTGCTCCTCCGCCGTGTGTGGGCTCTCCTCCAGCCCCCTGATGCTCAACCTCGCCCGCGCCGTGCAGGGGGTGGGCGGGGCGATGATGTTCGCCACCTCGCTCGCCCTCCTCGCCCAGGCCTTCCACGGCCGCGAGCGCGGGATCGCGTTCGGCGTCTTCGGGGCCGTCACCGGCGCCGCCGTCGCCGTGGGCCCCGTGGTCGGCGGGCTCATCACCGCCGGCATCGGCTGGCAGTGGATCTTCTTCGTCAACGTCCCCATCGGCGTGGCCGGTGTCGCCATCACCCTCGCGCGCGTCGCCGAGTCCCGCGACCCGAACGCCACAGGCGTCGACTGGCTCGGTCTGGTGACCTTCTCCGGCGCCCTGTTCCTGCTCGTGTACGCGCTCGAGCAGGGCAACGCAGCCGGCTGGGGCTCCACCAAGATCCTCGCCATGCTCGCCGGCGCCGTCGTGCTGCTCGCCGCGTTCCTGATCGCCGAGCGCCGCCAGCGGCGGCCGATGCTCGATCTCTCGCTCTTCCGCCGCCCCGCCTTTACCGGGGCGAGCATCGTGGCGTTCGCCGTGTCCAGCTCGATCTTCGCCATGTTCCTCTACCTCACCCTCTACATCCAGGACGTCCTCGGCTTCGGCCCCCTGCAGGCCGGCCTGCGCTTCCTGCCCGTCACCCTGCTCTCCTTCCTCGTGGCCCCCATCGCGGGCCGGCTCAGCGTGCGGGTACCCGTGCGGCTGCTGCTCGGCGGGGGCCTCCTGCTGGTCAGCGCCGGGCTACTGGCGATGACCGCCGTGAGTCCGACCTCCGGCTGGACCGTGCTGATCCCCGGCTTCGTGCTCGCCGGGGCGGGCATCGGATTGATCAACCCCCCGCTCGCCTCCACCGCGATCGGCGTCGTGCACTACTCCCGCAGCGGCATGGCCTCGGGCATCAATAGCACCTTCCGCCAGGTCGGCATCGTCACCGGGATCGCCGGGCTCGGAGCCGTGTTCGCGCACCAGGTGACGCACACCACCACCGCCGGCCTCGCCGCCAGCGGGGGGAGCCAGGCAGTGCGCCAGGCCGCCCACGGGCAGCTCTCAACGCTGTTGCAGTCCGGGGAAGTCGGGCGGCTCCTCCACGCCCTCTCCCCCACCGCCCGCGCCGCCCTGGAGCACGCCTACCGCGTGGGCTTCACCGAAGCCTTCACGACGATCCTCGTGATCGCTGCCGCCGTCGCCCTGATCGGCGCCGTCCTCGCGTTCGTACTGGTACGCAGCCGCGACTTCGTCAGCTCCGTCGAGCCCGCCGCCGAGGTCCCCGTGCGCGAGCCCGTCGGGAGCGTTACGGCGTAGTGCCCGCGGTGAATCACTCCCGCAGGCGGCCCGCACACCCCACCGGCGCCCCCGGCGTCACGGGATGGGGACCACGACCGCCGCTCCACCGCGACGCTCGTACCCAGCGCAGCTCAGCACTGGCAGGCGGGGGTAGCGTGGATATGTGGGGTCTTCGCGCGAGCGGTTGCACAGCGAGAAGGTCGATCCCCGCGTGTTGGGGACCTTGCGCTGAAAGGCGCACGTGTCGCACAGACCCGCCCCCGGGCCGCCGCGAGGGGTGGGTGTGACCGGAGCGGACATGGCCGCAGGGTACTGGGCGCAATCGCGCGCCCAGCGGTCGATGCGCGCTGAGGACTTGTGGGTCCGCCCCTGCGCGCTCCGAGCAGCCGGCCTCCGCACACCCCAACCCGCTCCCTGCAATAATAGTTGACCAAGCAACTATGAGGACCTTCTACCGACTACTTGGCTTCCTCCGCCCCTACAAGCGGGGGGTGATCGTTTCCGGGGTGCTCGCCAGCCTCGCGATGGTGATGACGGTGCTCATGCCCATCCTCATGGGGCAGGCCGTGGAAACGATCAACAACGCCTCCGAAGACGTCCGCCACCCACACTCCCCAGCCGCCGCGCATGACCGCCACACGCTGGCGCTGCTCGCCGCTGGAATCGTCGCGGTGGTGCTCGCCCGGTGGGTCTTCATGTACTGGCGGCGCATAGTCGCGGGGCACGTCTCGCTCGGCATCGAGTACGACCTGCGCGAGCGCCTCTATGGCCACCTCCAGCGCCTGGAGCTCGGCTTCTTCGACCACCACCAGACCGGACAGCTGATGTCCCGCGCCACCGTGGACCTGGCGGCCGTGCGCTTCTTCCTCGGCTACGGGCCCGCGTTGATCAACCGG